>OGHZ01000046.1_pt1 | contig 112132 bp, 93 predicted proteins | sample 1571661 | NCBI WGS metagenome assembly OGHZ01 (sample SAMEA2582040, study PRJEB24529) | metagenome | biome: Human gut stool | place: China | collected 2011 | reverse complement strand
TCAAAAGTCCATAGTATCTGAATTGTATTGAACCACGATATTAAAAGAAAGGAAATATGTGATAATTAACTTCCTAATTATCATACAAGCAAATTATAAAAATTGTAAGCGTTGTAAAAGGAAGAAACATATATGAAAGAATTTTTTTGCAATTGTGTAAAAGAAAAAGATGGGCTGTATTAGTAACGTTTTTAAAAATAAAATGGATAAGGAGTAAAGAGTATAAAGATGATTATAAATATTTAAAAGTTATAAAATTAGGGTGAAGTGCGAGTATAAATTATCTTAAGAATTATAAATGGATAAATAAAAATGCACAAACTATACTGCTAATTTTATAAATGAATCAAAATCATATCAAACGGCTGTTGCCTCCATATCGGATAGCAACAGCCGTTTGGTTTATGATATTTATTTCTTAAAGCTTGCTCTTTTTCTGAGGGTAGGATCAAGGATCTTCTTACGGATACGAAGGCTGGTAGGTGTAACCTCCAGAAGCTCGTCTGTTTCGATGAAGTCAAGTGCCTGCTCCAGACTCAGGATTTTAGGAGGTGTCAGTCTCAATGCCTCATCAGCACTGGAAGAACGGGTATTAGTAAGCTGTTTCTTCTTACATACGTTGATTTCAATATCTTCGCCTTTACCATTCTGACCAACGACCATACCGGAGTAAACCTTTTCACCAGGTCCAATGAAGAGAGTACCACGTTCCTGGGCATTGAACAGACCATAAGTAATTGCTTCACCTGCTTCAAATGCGATCAGGGAACCCTGCTTACGATACTGGATCTCTCCCTTGTAAGGACCATAACCATCGAAGATTGTGTTAAGGATACCGTTACCCTTGGTATCAGTCATGAAATCTCCACGATAACCAATCAGACCACGGGAAGGAATAGAGAACTCAAGTCTTGCATAGCCGCCACTTGCCTTACCCATGTTGCGAAGCTCGCCCTTTCTCAGGCTTAACTTCTCAATGATAGCACCGGAGAATTCTTCCGGAACATCAATATAAGCAAGCTCCATAGGCTCTAACTTCTTGCCGTTTTCGTCAGTCTTGTACAGAACTTCTGCCTTGCTGACTGCAAACTCATAGCCTTCACGTCTCATATTTTCAATCAATACAGATAAATGAAGCTCACCACGACCGGATACCTTGAAAGCATCTGCACTGTCTGTCTCTTCAACACGAAGTGATACATCTGTGTTCAGCTCACGGAACAGTCTGTCACGTAAATGACGGCTGGTTACGAACTTGCCTTCCTGACCTGCAAGAGGGGAGTCATTTACAATGAACTGCATAGCGATGGTAGGCTCACTGATCTTCTGGAAAGGAATAGGAACGACATTTTCAGGGGAGCAGAGTGTATCACCAATATGAATATCTGCGATACCGGATACGGCAACGATAGCGCCGATTCCTGCTTCTTTTACTTCTACTTTATTTAAACCGTCAAATTCGTATAACTTGCTGACTTTTACTTTCTTCTGTTTATCAGGGTCATGATGATTACAGATCACAACGTCCTGATTTACCTTGATTGTACCGTTTTCTACCTTACCGATACCGATACGGCCTACATATTCGTTGTAGTCAATTGTACTGATGAGCATCTGTGTGCCTGCTTCAGGATCGCCTTCAGGAGCAGGAATATAATCCAGAATCGTCTCGAACAGCGGAGTCATATCTGTACCAAGCTCGTCCTCATCAAGAGAAGCGATACCAGCTTTAGCAGAAGCAAATACGAAAGGACAGTCAAGCTGTGAATCGTCAGCATCCAGCTCAAGGAATAATTCCAATACTTCATCAACAACTTCCTTGGCTCTTGCCTCAGGACGGTCGATTTTATTGATACATACGATAACAGGGAGCTTTAATTCCAGGGCTTTTCTCAGAACGAACTTAGTCTGGGGCATAGCGCCTTCGAAAGCATCTACAACAAGGATAACACCATTTACCATTTTCAGTACACGTTCAACCTCGCCACCGAAGTCAGCATGACCTGGGGTGTCGATGATATTGATTTTTGTGCCTTTGTACATAACGGCTGTATTTTTAGATAAAATTGTGATTCCACGTTCACGCTCGATGTCATTGGAGTCCATGACACGTTCTGCAACTTCCTGATTCTCACGGAACACACCGCTCTGCTTGAGCAATTCATCTACAAGAGTCGTTTTACCGTGGTCTACATGGGCAATAATAGCTACGTTTCTGACATCTTCTCTTTTCTGTTTCATAAAGTATTCTCCATTCTGATAGTGCAAAATTGAATTTTCACAATACGTTCTAAATTACTATAGCATCTTAAAGGATTTTTTGATATAACATATAGTATATGTTCAAACTGTATCAGTATAGCACCGGATTTATGATTTTGCAACTTTTCTGTCGAAGTGCGCGAGTCCTAAAATGTAGAAAAAAAAGAGAATATTGAGAGATTTGTTGTCAAGTTGGACAGTACCCCGAAATAGCACGAATTGTTTTTGGGAAAAAATCATAAATTCAGGAATAAGTTACATACAGAGGAATATAAATGGTAATACATACCAGAAAAAATTCTTAATGGATAAGAAGGGAGAACATAGTAATGACAGATAAGGTAATTGAAAACAATCAGGTAACGGTGATGGGAGAGATCGTTAGCGACTTTACATTCAGCCATGAGATTTTTGGTGAGGGATTCTATATGGTAGACACCAGAATCGCACGGCTTTCAGATTCTACGGATATCATACCGGTTATGGTATCGGAGAGACTGATTGATGTGACTGCTGATTATAAGGGAAGTCTGGTTATCATTAACGGTCAGTTCCGCTCTTATAACAGACATGAGGAAAAGAAGAACAAACTGGTTCTTTCCGTATTTGCAAGAGAGATTGAATTTGTAGATGAGATCAGCGAGAATGCAAGAACCAATCAGATCTTCCTGGACGGATATATCTGCAAGGAGCCGGTATATCGTAAGACACCACTTGGCAGAGAGATTGCAGATCTTCTGCTGGCAGTCAACCGTCCATATGGCAAGTCCGATTATATCCCATGTATCTGCTGGGGAAGAAATGCCAGATATGCCGCTAATTTCCAGGTAGGAGAGAGATGCCTGGTATGGGGACGTATCCAGTCAAGAGAGTATATGAAGCGTATTTCTGATGAGAATATGGAGAAGAGAGTGGCGTATGAAGTATCTGTAAGCAAACTGGAATTGCCACAGGAGGAAGAAGAGTAGAACCTGACTGGAAATAAATTTAGATTGTCAAAACTAATTCACTGTGTTATCATACATGCATACATACATACATTCACAAGTAAAGATATGAGGATATATATATGGAAGAAGGATTAGTTCAGATATATAGTGGAGAAGGTCATGGCAAATCTGCAGCAGCGATTGGGAGAGCGCTGCAGGCAGCCTGCAATGGAGAAAATGTGGTCATTATCCGTTTCCTGAAGGGAATGCAGAATGACGGTTTCCTGAAACGTCTGGAGCCGGAGATTAAGATATTCCGTTTTGAGAAAAGCGAAGAAGAATTTTCCCAGCTTTCCGCAGAGAGACAGCAGGAAGAGATTCATAATATTAAGAATGGTCTTAATTTTGCCAAAAAAGTACTGACGACAGGAGAATGCAGTCTGCTGATTCTGGATGAAGTACTTGGATTAATAGATAATGGAATCATTTCAGTAGAGGATCTTCAGCGTATTGTAGAAGCCAAGGCTGATGATGTAGGAATCATTATGACTGGTATACATCTGGAAGATAAGGTATGTGAGCTTGCAGATGAGATATCCAAGATTGAAGAAGTGAATTATAAGATATTTCGCGAAAATACCATGCAATCCTGACAGAAGGGTTGACAGGGTATATAGCGGGGTGTATAGTTAAATAACAGTTACATCGATATGTGAAAAGAGATAGAGGTTGCGTTTTTCATTAGTACTTTCTAGGAGACGACAGGCGTCTGTGAACAGAGAGGAAAGGGGAATACGCCGAAAGAGGAGGCTTCCTGGGAGCGTCTTGCTTGGGCATGCAGTGAAAAACTGTATGACTGTCATCGACAGATGGGGAGCTATCATTTATTCGTAAGAACAACGAAGCCGACCATTTGTGTGGTCGGCTTTATCTATTTTAGACTCCACACGATTTGCAGATACAATAAGCAGTATCTGTGTATTCCTTTACATCTGATTTATAATAGTATAAGATGTAGCAGTCATTTAGAACAGCTATAAGAAAGGTATGGTGAATTACATGGCAATTTTTACAGGAGCAGGCGTAGCAATCGTTACACCAATGAAACCGAATGGAGAAGTTAATTACGAGGCATTTGCCAGACACATTGAATTTCAGATCGAGAATCATACAGATGCTATCATTGTATGTGGAACAACAGGTGAAGCATCCACTTTGACACATGAGGAGCATCTGGACTGTATTCGTTTCTGTGTAAAGCAGGTAGCAGGCAGAATCCCCGTAATCGCGGGCACAGGTTCCAACTGTACAGAGACAGCAATCTATCTGTCACAGGAAGCTGAGAAAGCAGGTGTAGACGGACTTCTTCTGGTTACTCCTTATTATAATAAAGCAACACAGAATGGTCTCAAGGAGCATTTCACTATGATAGCAAACTCTGTGAAAGTACCTATCATTCTCTACAATATCCCTGGCAGAACAGGCGTGAATATGCTGCCTGAGACGATCGTATCCCTGTGTGGGGAAGTACCTAATATCGTAGGTGTAAAGGATGCAACAGGCAATCTTGGTCAGTTCGTGAAGCTGATGGCATTGGCTAAGGGCAAGGTAGATGTATACTCCGGTAATGATGACCAAATTGTACCTCTTTTGTCCATGGGTGCAAAAGGTGTTATTTCCGTATTGTCCAATATTGCGCCACAGCAGACACATGATATCTGTGCGAAGTTCTTTGAGGGCAAGGTAGATGAGAGTGCACAGATGCAGATGGATGCGATAGAGCTTATTAATTCATTGTTCTGCGAAGTCAATCCTATCCCTGTGAAAAAGGCACTGAATCTGATGGGCAGAGAGGCAGGTGTTCTGAGAAGACCTCTGACAGAGATGGAAGATGCGAATGCCGCAAGACTTGAGAAGGCAATGAAAGAGTACGGACTTTTATAAGAGACAGCAGGAGGAATAGAAATGGTTAAAGTCATTATGCATGGCTGTAACGGTAAAATGGGTCAGGTCATTACAGGCATTATTGCAGAAGATAAAGATGCAGAGATCGTTGCAGGAGTAGATACATCCAATCATATACAGAATACATATCCGGTATTTGGCAATATAGCAGACTGCAACGTGGAAGCTGATGTTGTAATTGATTTCTGTGCAGCACCGGCAGTAGACGGATTATTAAAATATTGTGTAGAGAAGCAGGTTCCGTGCGTATTATGTACAACCGGATTAAGTGAAGCGCAGCTGGCAGCAGTAGAAGAGGCTTCTAAAAAAGTTGCAATTCTTCGTTCAGCCAATATGTCTTTAGGTGTGAATATGCTGTTAAAGATTTTAAAGGAAGCAGCAGGAATTCTTGCACCGGCAGGATTTGATATTGAGATCGTAGAGAAGCATCATAACCTGAAGGTAGATGCGCCAAGCGGAACAGCACTTGCTCTGGCAGATTCTATCAATGAAGAATTGGGTAATCAATACGAGTATGTATATGACAGAAGTCAGGTGAGACAGAAGAGATCTGAGAAAGAGATCGGTATTTCTTCTGTAAGAGGTGGCACGATTGTAGGAGACCATGATGTAATCTTTGCAGGAATGGATGAAGTAGTGACCTTCTCACATAGGGCATATTCCAAGGCTGTATTTGGAAAAGGCGCCGTTCAGGCTGCTAAATTCCTTGCAGGAAAGCCGGCTGGAAAATATGAAATGAGCGATGTCATTGATGCGGAAATGGCATAAATATAATAAGGGCGCGTACAATATCTGTATGCGCCCTGTTTGTAATCATACATTTGGGCTTTAATGGACCGATTTGTATGAAATTATGGGTTGGTCGTGGTATTATTGTTGTCATTACCTGTGATATCTTTAACAGCACCGCCAACCACGTCACCTGCGCCTTCCACAACATCACCAGCGACGTCGCCCACGTCTTCGACAGCATTACCAACTGTATTACCGGCATCTTCGATAATATTGTCACCATTATTCATGGTATCATTATTAGTTGTTCCGTTGCCGTTCATGCCGTTGTCATTGGTAGTATTATTATCCATGGCGCCATTATTAGTGGTATTGTTGTTGTTCATGTCATTTTCCGTGGCTGTGTTGCCTGCCTCATCAGAAGCATTGTTATTTCTGGTATTTCCACCACAGGCAGTCAGTCCCAGCATTGTGACAAGGCACAGCGTTGATAGAATTACTTTTCCTTTTAACATAGTGACCTCCGCTATACGAAATAAGTGCATGAATTTACACTCCTTATTAATATGGAGAGTTTTTGAAAAAATATACTGAAATCTTTAGAAAGGAACAGTTGCAAACGAGCAGCTGAGAAAAAATGGAATTTCGACCTTGTATAGACATTCATAATGGACAAGTGAAACAGATTGTAGGTGGATCTCTTAAAGACCGTAACGATGAGGCAAAGGAGAATTTTGTTGCCAAGAAAGGGGCAGATTATTATGCCGAATTGTATGCAGCACATCATATAAAAGGTGGGCATATTATACTGCTGAATCCTGCATCCAGCGAATATTATGAAGCGACCAGAAAGCAGGCGTTGCGGGCACTGGAGGCATATCCGCAGGGACTGCAGATCGGAGGCGGTATTCATGCGGAAAATGCAACAGAATATCTTGATGCCGGCGCGTCCCATGTTATTGTCACTTCTTATGTATTTAAGGATGGCAGGATCAACATGGATAATCTGGAGAAGATATACCGGGAAGTAGGCAAAGAACATCTGGTATTGGATTTAAGCTGCCGCAAAAGGGACGACAAGTATTATATTGTTACGGATCGATGGCAGAAATATACAGATGAAGTTGTAGATGAGAAGATATTGAATCTGTTGATGTCATATTGTGATGAATTTCTGATTCATGCAGTGGATGTGGAAGGAAAAGCCCAAGGAATTGAGACGCAGCTTGTATCACAGCTGGGAGAGTGGGGACAAATGCCCATTACCTATGCAGGTGGCGTACATTCTTATGAAGATATTGATCTTTTGAAGAAACTGGGAAAAGACAGGATTCATGTAACAATTGGCAGTGCACTGGATATCTTTGGAGGTTCTTTGTCTTTTGAAGAAGTCATTAAAAAAACAGCCGGTAAGTAATCATACTGACCGGTTGTTTCTATATGCGCTATATACGCGCTCCCCTCATAGTACATCTTAATCCCGTAAAACAATAGCTGACTTGTCTATAACATAAATAGAAAGGCACATCGAAACTAGATTAAATGGCTACAGGTTCGACTTATAATTTAGTTACGTTAACTGCCTGAGGTCCCTTAGCACCATTAACAACTTCAAATTCTACACTTGCACCCTCATCTAAGGACTTGAAACCGTCCATTAAGAGTCCTGAATAATGTACGAATACGTCGTTGCCTGCTTCGTCAGAGATAAAGCCGTAACCCTTCTGGTTATTGAACCACTTTACTGTACCTTTGTTCATTAAATGATACCTCCAAAATATATTAAATATTGTGTCTCCCACAACACATTCAGAATAGCATAGATAATCAGAAAAGTAAAGATATTATGTACACTTATTCTGAATTTTTAAGAAAAGATTGTGTAAATGTTACAATATGTGTTATTATGATTAATAATCAAGGATTTGAACGCAGAATCGTCTCTGTAATACAAGATAATCCATAAAGGAATGGGGTGTATATCTTTGGAAAAATGGAAGGAATTGCAGGAAAAATACGGGAAACCACTTATGGGTGCAGCAATAGGAATTGTAGTGGTAATACTCGTAATTCTGATTTACTGCCATTATTTATCAGGACATTTGGTAGAGGCAAATCAAAATGTGAACGAGTTAAGACAGCAGATTGAGACATTAACACAGGAAAATGATGCACTTAAGCTTGAAAATGAAGAATTGAATGAAAAAGTCAGTATCCTCAGTGATACGGTAAACAGCAAAGTAAAAGAAGAAGAGGAACGTGAAGCAGAGATAGCACAGGCATATGTTCCTACCGGATTTCCATTGAAGGGCACAGCGACCTATAAGGAAGAAGAGACAACACTGGATGGACAGCCGATAGCTATTTTTGAAGCTGCATCGGGAACAGCAGTTATTGCAACTGCCCAGGGAACCGTATCTTCTATCGCAGGTAATGCAGAATCAGGATATATTGTTATGGTGGATCATGGAAATGGTTACTATTCAGTATACCGCAATGGAGCCAAGCCGGAAGTGAAGGAAGGCGATGAAGTGACGACTTCGACAGAATTGTTTACAATTGATGCCGGTCATGAACAACTGGGATATCAGATCATAGAGAATGATGCTTATATTGATCCTCTGAGTCTGATGGAGATATATGGATAAGATGAGAAAAGGCAGCGCCTGATGCGCTGCCTTATTTGTCGGATTCTTCATTTTGCTGTTTGTCAGCAAGTCTTTCAAAGATTAATTCATAGCCGTCGCTGCCATAATTCAGGGAGCGGTTTACACGGCTGATCGTTGCTGTAGAAGCACCGGTCTGTTCTGCAATCTCCAGATAGGTCTTGTGTTCACGAAGCATGGTCGCTACTTCAAAACGCTGGGAAAGTGAGAGTAATTCGTTTACTGTACACAGATCTTCAAAAAAATTGTAGCACTCATCTTTGTCTTTCAGGCAGAGGATGGCATCTAACAGATGGTCTACCGCTGCTGTCTTGATTTTCTTATTCATAATGTCTAATCCCTTTCACAATATAAAAATATTGGAATCATTTAAACTTTGTTACTGTAAAGTTTTACAGCTATAAATATTCTAGCACATATCCTCTGAAAAGTAAATGATGTTTATGGTTATTTAATGGATGGGGGAAAGGGATGCTCGCCTTTGGGGAATGGCAGGGAGGGTGCTGACGCCGCCAGTTAATTTGTGGGGAAGGAACTGGAATAGGAAGATAATGGGTAATTTCATAAGTGTGATTTTGGATGGAGTATGGTATGATGATTATTATACTGTAGGTAATTTGGAAATAGAGTGAGGGCAATTATGAAGAGAAAATTTTGGATAGTTCTTATGATGGCAGTAAGTGTATTGGCTGGGTGTGGAAATGTTGAGGGGACAATGGCGGAGGAGAGAGCATCAGGGGAACAACAGAGTGTAGTGGATGAAGTGACAGAGGGTGTGGCAACTGAGGAAGAGAGTAGTGAGGGGTTGGAAGCGGAAGGAGAAGAGAATGTTTACAGGTTTATGCTGGATGAAAGTAGTGAGGGATTAGAGATTCAGTTTGATGAGAGCGCGCAGAAGTATGAGATTGTGGACGGGGAAGAGGTGATGGCTTTTCGGTTGGAGAAGCAGATAGAACCGACTTCTGCCACAAAGATAGATATAGATGGAGATGGGGAAGAAGAGTATGTGATTACAGCCTGTGCAGGGCGGGGAACTGGGATATATGCAGCAGATCTGATGGTGATAAAGAAGGGTAGGGAAGAACCTATAGCATATTTATCCAATGAAGAAATTACAGAGCAGCTGGAAGCACGGACGAAGTTGTTATACGATAATGAATTCCAGATGGTAACGCTCTATTGTGATTCTGAATCTGAACCCCAAGCAGTATTAGACCTGGAGAAATTTCTTGAAGGGATGGACGCGGGCTATGATACAATGTCTTTAGGAAATATTATCAGGATAGAGAACAAGGATAACAGATATTGGGTAACAGCGGATTATGCTGTATATCTTCAGGGGATGTTCACACCACAATATGACTGTACCATACATCTGACGGCATCTTTGACTTATCAACAGGAGAAGCATTCCTTTTCAATGGGGGATATTGCTGCGAGAGCTGTCGATTATACACAGAATGAGGAAGCAAGTGTTGGCGAGGTCATTACGGAGTTCTATACTGATGTAACACATGATGGTACTGAGGACAGGATTGTCATTTCTGTTCCAGAAGGCATTACGTGGGATGAGGTATTATCAGGAGTTGAATCAGGAGAATTATCTGTATATGTCGGATATACAAATGCGAATGGTAAGAAGGTATATGCTGATAAAAGTATTCTGGAGAGGGAGTTTAGTCCCTGTCATGCGGGAAATTGTCAGATGTTTCTTACGACGGTAGATGACAGAGATTATCTGATAGAGACGAATTTCTGGGTTGGTCAGGAACGATATACCTATAAATATACTGTGTTTTTCATGGATTACGATTATAACTATGTGATGGAGTCGGCATATGAGGAGTATACAGGAGAGCCGGGAGATACCAGTGCTTTCTTTGATAAATTGAACTTTTGGATCAATGATTCCTCCATAGTACTCTATGCGGCAGATATTGACCATGATCCGGATCTGCTTTATTCTACAGATGATAATAGAATCAATCCGGCAAATTATCTGGCTGATAAGGCGAAGCAACCACAATAAGCAGAGAAACAGGAGAGAGTATGACACTTCAGCAGTTAAGATATGTAACGATGGTGGCAGAGACGGGGATGATAACAGAGGCTGCCAACAGGCTCTATATTTCGCAGCCAAGTCTGACGAATGCAATTCATGAGCTGGAAAAGGAAATGAATATCGTCATTTTTAACAGGACGAATAAGGACATCAGCCTTTCCAGAGAGAGGACTTCCTGGGGTATGCCAGACAGATACTGGAGCAGGCGGCTATTCTGGAGGATAAGTATAAGGGAAATGGCGGCGGCAAGAAGCAGTATTGCGTATCGACACAGCATTATTCTTTTGCGGTAAATGCGTTTGTTGATCTGATCAAGGAATATGGACAGGACGAATATGATTTCAGTCTTAGAGAGACGCAGACCTATGAAATCATAGAGGATGTGGCGAGATTGCGAAGTGAGATCGGGATACTTTTTCTGAATGATTTTAATGAGGCAGTAATCAACAAGATATTAAAATCCTATGATCTGGAATTTCACCAGTTGTATGTTGCCAAGCCCCATGTATTTATCAGCAGGAAGCATCCGCTGGCAGGAAAAGACAGGATTATCAATGAAGAACTGGAAGAATATCCGTATCTTTCCTTTGAACAGGGAGAACATAATTCCTTTTATTTTTCAGAAGAGGTCTTTGCCGCTGTGGAACGAAAGAAGAATATCCGTGTAAGAGACAGAGCAACGCTATTTAATCTTTTGATCGGGTTAAATGGTTATACCGTGTGCAGTGGTGTCATTGATAAAAAACTGAATGGAAAAGACATTATTGCAGTTCCCCTGGCAGATGAGAATGATATGCGGATCGGGTATATTACGCACCGCAAGGGGATGCTGAGCCGATTGGGAAATACCTATCTGGAAGCAATTAAAAAATATTTGTAACTATTTGTGAATGGGGTTCTTAATAGTTATCAATATTTAAAAGAACAGGATTGTCCATAGTTTTAAACTATGGACAATTTGCATTTATAGATATTATACAAATAGCGTGATGTGTCAGTATAATGAACCCAACACAAATTCGTAGAATCTGGAAAGGTAGGAGTTTATATGTACACATCAGTAATAGGGTTTCCAAGAATTGGAACATTGAGAGAGTTAAAATTTACACTGGAGAAATATTTTAGACAGGAAATAGAAGCAGAAGAGCTTTTAAGAACAGCGCAGGAGTTGAGAAAGACACACTGGAATACGCAGAAAGAGGCTGGAATTGATTATATTCCAGGCAATGATTTTTCTTTTTATGATATCACACTGGACACAGCAGCACTGTTAGGTATCATTCCAAAGCGTTATCAGGAGCTGAATTTATCAGAATTGGATACTTATTTTGCCATGGCGCGTGGGTATCAGGAAAGTTCTGGAGATGTGAAAGCACTGGCGATGAAGAAATGGTTCAACACGAACTATCATTATATCGTCCCGGAAGTAGAGGACGATACGGTCATCAGCCTTACAGGGGATAAACTGTGGAAGGAATATGAGGAAGCCCTGGCGCTTGGAATTGAGACAAAGCCAATTGTGACAGGTGCATATACGATGTTAAAGCTGTGTCGTTATACTGGAGCAAAGATAGCAGAGGATTATGTGGATGCATTCATAGATGCCTATAAGGCACTGGTGAACAGATGCGAAGAGAAGCAGATTGCATGGCTGCAGTTCGATGAGCCTGCTCTTGTGCGGGATATGTCAAATGAGGACGTGGCTTTATTTCATAAGATTTATGACGCAGTACTTCCCTGTGCAGAGAAGTGCCAGATCCTGTGTCAGACATATTTTGGAGATGTGAGAGATATTTATTCTGATTTGATTCAGATGCCTTTTGCAGGAATCGGACTGGATTTTATAGAGGGCAAAGAAACGGCTGCACTCGTTGAAAAATATGGTTTCCCACAGGATAAGAAATTATTTGCGGGATTGGTCAATGGAAAAAACATCTGGAAGAATCACTATGACAAAACCTTAACGATTATCAGACAGTTGCAGGAGGAGAGCATTGATGTGGTAATATCCACTTCCTGTTCGCTGCTTCATGTGCCATATACCTTAAAGCATGAGGATAAAATACCACAGGAATATAAGAACTATTTTGCCTATGCAGAGGAGAAACTGGTAGAATTAAAGGAATTGAGCGTATTGGCAGATACGGAACAATATGCGCAGAATGTAGTATATCAGGCAAATCAGAACCTTTTTGCAAATGACAGAGACTGTCAGAATGAGGATGTGAAGAAGAGACTTGCGGGTGTAACGGAGAGTGATTATATCAGACTTCCCAAGCGCAGTGAGCGTCAGAAGTTACAAAAAGAGGTATTAGGTTTGCCTAAGCTTCCAACCACAACAATAGGTTCCTTCCCTCAGACGAAGGATGTTAAGGCGAACAGAGCGGCTTTCCGTAAGGGAGAAATATCAGAACAGGCTTATAAGGAGTTTAATCAGAAGAAAATTGCAGAATGTGTGACCTGGCAGGAAGAAATCGGGCTTGATGTGCTGGTGCATGGTGAATATGAGCGAAACGATATGGTAGAGTATTTCGGTGAAGCACTGGGAGGTTTCCTCTTTACTCAGAAGGCGTGGGTACAGTCCTATGGAACAAGATGCGTGAAGCCGCCTGTCATCTGGGGTGATGTATATCGAAAGAAACCGATTACTGTGGAATGGTCAGTCTATGCGCAGTCCTTAACGAATAAGGTCATGAAAGGTATGCTTACAGGCCCTGTTACAATATTGAACTGGTCTTTCCCAAGAGAAGATATCTCTATAAAAGAATCTATCTCCCAGATTGCATTGGCAATCAGAGATGAAGTACAGGATCTGGAGGCAAATGGCATCAGAATGATACAGATCGATGAAGCAGCACTGAGAGAAAAGTTACCGCTTCGCAAATCAGACTGGTATACAGAGTATCTTGACTTTGCAATCCCGGCATTTCGACTGACTCACAGCGGTGTAAGAGCGGAGACACAGATTCATACACATATGTGCTACAGTGAGTTCACAGACATTATTCCTGCAATTGATGATATGGATGCAGATGTGATCACCTTTGAAGCATCCAGATCCGACTTGCAGATTCTGGATTCTCTAAGAGAACATCATTTCGAGACAGAGGTTGGACCTGGTGTATATGATATCCATTCACCCAGAGTACCATCTGTAGAAGAGATTGTAGCCGCACTCAATCTCATGCTTACGAAAATCGCCCCGGATAAGTTATGGGTAAACCCTGACTGTGGATTGAAGACAAGAGGCTGGGAAGAGACCGATGCCAGCTTAAGAAATATGGTAGCGGCAGCATTACAGGTAAGAGGATAAAATAAAAAAGGTATCGAAGTGTCGATATTGACGTTTCGATACCTTTTTACATAAATGTATATTAATGCCAGACGGAGATTTCCTGATTACAATACAAACAGCGATATTTTCCGGTAGAAGACAGTTGGAATATATGATTGCAGTTTGCTTCAATGCTTGTAATGCAGCGGGGATTTTTGCATCTTATTACATTTTTTAGAATCTTTGGTGGAATAGGGTGGTATTTTTTCTCTACCTTTCCATCTTTGATTATAATCAGAGTGATTTGTTTATTCAAATATCCTAAAATGTCCAGACGTTCAGGCAGGGTAGTTCCCTCTATTTTTATTAAATCTTTCAGTCCATATTTATGACTCTTTACAGATTGTAACAGTGCAATGGATTGTGCATTGGAGTCTAAATCAAGTAACTGGTAGATATTCATTCCCTGACCGACGGGGATATGATCGATTACAACACCGTTTTGTATGGATTCTACTTTTAACATCAGAGTACCTTCTTTCCTGTTAATGGATCTGTAATTTCCAGTAATGCCAGAATGAGAGCCATACGTATGTATTTGCCATTTTGAACCTGTTCAAAATAGGCGACTCTTTTATTATCGTCCACGTCAGTTGAAATTTCATCAACTCTTGGAAGAGGATGAAGAACCGGCATATCTTCTTTTGCAAGAGCTAATTTTGCACGGTTAAGAATATAAGTATCTTTCAGACGAATATAGTCCTCTTCGTTGAAGAAACGTTCTTTTTGAACTCTAGTCATATAAAGTACATCAAGTTTTGGAAGGGTTTCTTCAAGACTGGATACTTCCTCGTAAGGAGTCTGGGTTGGAACTAAGGTTTCTTCTATCATATAGTCAGGGATGCGAAGTTCCTCGGGTGAGATAAAGTAAAATCTGTTACCGGGATAGCGAACCAGGCTGTTTACCAGGGAATGTACAGTTCTGCCAAATTTCAAGTCCCCACAGAATCCTATGGTCAGATTGTTTAAACGTCCTTTACGATGGCGAATAGTCATAAGGTCAATGAACGTCTGGGTAGGATGATTATGTCCACCATCCCCTGCATTGATGACAGGAACGCTGGCATACATAGATGCCCGCAGGGGAGCCCCTTCCTTGGGGTGACGCATAGCTATGATATCAGAGTAACAGCTTACTACGCGTGCAGTGTCTGCTACTGTTTCGCCCTTGGTGAAACTTGACTGCTCAGCACCTGAGAACCCAAGAGTCTGTCCACCAAGGCTTAGCATGGCAGACTCAAAAGATAAACGGGTTCTGGTACTTGGCTCATAGAAAAGTGTAGCGAGCTTCTTGTTATCGGCAACATGACAGTATGCATCGGGATACAATGAGATACGTTCTGCCAGATCCAGTATGCGGGTTGTTTCTTCTTCTGTAAAATCAAGTGGATCAATTAAATGTCTCATAACAATTCTCCTTTGGTTAAATATTGATTTCGTTCAGCACCGACAGAAATGAATTGAATCTGATGATGCAGCAGTTGTTCCAGTTTTTCAATATAGGATTTTGCGTTATCCGGCAATTCTTTATAAGAACGGCATGCAGATATATCAGTATTCCATCCGGGAAGCATTTCGATTATAGGTGTGTAGTCTTCCAGATTCTCCATAGGATCGAACTCTGTCATTTGAATATTGCCCTTTTTGTATCCTGTAATAACAGGAATCTCTTTCATGGTACATAATACATCCAGTTTAGTCAGGGCAATGAGATCAGCATTCTGGCATTTCAGTCCATATCTGCTGGCGACTGCATCAAAAGGACCGACACGGCGTGGACGCCCGGTAGCTGCACCGTATTCCCCACCTGACTGACGTAATATTTCCTGCCAGGTTTCAGACATTGCCTTTTCAGCAACAAAAGGGCCGGCACCAACACAGGTTGAATAAGCTTTTAAGACTCCGACAACGTGATCGAGGGGCTGTCCGGGGATACCAGCACCGATGGGACCATAGGCAGAAATCGTAGAAGAACTTGAAGTGTAAGGAAAAATACCATAATCAATGTCTCTCATTGCACCTAGCTGAGCTTCCAACACGACTTTTTTACCCTGGGCAAGTGCGGCGTTGAGATAATCGCTAGTATCGGTAATATATGGAGCAAACTGTAGAGCCTGCTTTTCACACCAGGATAAAAGTGCAGGGTAGGACATAGGTTCCTGATGATAGCAGCCTGCAAGTTCCAGATTTTTTGCATCCAGCATGGTTTTGAGTCTGGATTTTATATTTTCTTCATTCAGATGGAGCAGATCGCCAAGACGGATTGTTTTTTTACGATATTTATCACTATAGGCATAAGCAATTCCACGGCGTGTTGAGCCAAAAGCGGAGCCTGTTTTGGCAAGTCTGTTTTCTTCCAGTTCATCCTGAATTTTATGCCATGGCATAGAGATTGTGGCTCTCTTTGAAAGTTTCAGGTGTTCCGGGTTAACAGTGATTCCTTTTGCCTGTATTTGAGAGATTTCATTTGAAAGATGTTCCAGGTCCACTACCATACCATCTCCAAGAACGCATACTACATCGGGGTGTAATATGCCGGATGGAAGAAGATTCAATACGAATTTGCCCTGGTCGGTAACGACTGTATGACCTGCGTTATTTCCACCCTGATAGCGGACTACAATATCTGCCTGCTCTGCAAGCAAGTCGATGACGCGACCTTTTCCTTCGTCACCCCAATTGATTCCTGTTACTGCTGTAAGCATTGTTATTTCCTCCTTTAAGTAAATGAATCAGGTACAAAATCTGAATGCACGATCAGTTAATATTCTTGCAAAGATCAGTCCCAGAGGAAGCATGATGATAATCATGATTGCGGAAGTGAACCAAGAAACGGCTTCCGTCAGGGACATAATTCCAAAATTGTAAATGGCACGGTACAAATAAAGCCCAGGTACCATAATTACAATGGAAGGTACAGTTAAAGATATTCTTGGATAACCATTGTTCTTCTTGATCTCAGATGCCAGCAGTCCGGCTGATAAAGCCCCGATGAATGCTGCAGCAGCCGGCGGCATACCGGTGAAGTCAATAAGTTCCAGTCGAAATGTATTGGCAACGGCGCCAATCAATGCAGCAATGGCAGCCATGGGAATGGTACTGTTGAACATAATAGAGAATCCGAATACTCCACAGAAGCTTGCAATGATTCGCAGGCATAGAAGCAGGATTGGATTCAGGCTCATGGATGTAAATGTCAGGGGTTGAAGGTCCAACAGCAGAGCCATGATCCATGCAAACATGGTTGCAACAAGAATGATGATAATGGCGTAGGTAAGTCTTTCAAGACCGGAGCGAAGATCCAGCTTGGCAAGGTCTATTCCACTGGTTATAAAAGGAAAACCGGGAATAATGAATAAAATGGAGCAGATATATCCTGCTTCATGAAAAGCCGGAAGGTGAAATAATACTTCAGCCAGTTTAAGGCATAGTGCGTAGGCCAGACATGCTGCTGAAATTGACATTGCGATATTTAAAAATAAGGTATAGTGATGTTTGATCAACTTGGTGCGGACCAGGTTTCCTATGCCGGCTGCAATAAAGGCAAGAACCATTTCTACCAATCCACCGCCAAGCAGAAATGTGAAGGCACAACATGCGAGAGCTGCTGCTAATCCCAGTATGGTGGGAGAGTAAAGGGCATGTATCTCTTCGATTTCATCTAACCGATTATGAATCTCTTCACCGGTTAAATGAGCTTCTTCCATTGGAAAGTTATTGACAAATTGTTCCATTCGATTAAGCTTGGAGGTATTTACACCAGTATTTGCAATACTTAATGACTGAGAGACACAGTCATTTCCATCGAAACAGTTAAATTCAATGGACATGAGGCCGACATCGACTGTACAGGTCACTCCTAATTCTTGTGAAAGCCGGTTCATAGAAGTACGAACACGCCAAGCACCGGTTCCGCAGGAAAGCATAATCAGACCTACGCGGCCTATGACAGATGCCTTTTCAATCAGATCGGCATTGTTGATTAAGATATCATTATCTTTTCTGGCATAATCATGCCAGGGAATTTCCATATGATTTTTTTCCATAATTTCAGTATAATTATTTTTTTGCATATATGATTTCCTCTGCTTTGGCAACGTGTCTTTCCAGATTCTTCAAAAAGAGAGAGTTTGGAAGAAAAATACCGATTTCATCATATCGTTCATTATGTTCAACCAGAGAATCCTGTCCATAGAAGACGTACGCCATGGGGAGATTCTTCTCCAGTTCGATCATAAGATCCCATACGGCAGAATAAGCTTCTGCTTCGGTTTCTTTTAACTTCACGGTATCGGGTAATTCACGAATCAGAAGTACACCGGTGCTCTTTTCAATGACCTCCTGCTCTATGTTCATTTCATCTGATGCATAGGAATGACTGTAGCAATAGGCTTGTGCCAGATATATATTTTCCTGATTTCCAAGATCATGGTATACTTCATAGAAGTGCTTATATTCTTTCTCATGAATTGTATTCCTGTACTCAGGCAGTAAAGCTCCCTTATTATCCGTCATGATTACAGGATTTTGTTTGCCGTCTGCATTGAAACGATAAGGAATCAGAAAAGAATTTCTCAGCAGATCAAACAGGGTATTCTGACAGATTGCCATAAGAAAGGCAGACAGATCCCGGTTGCTGTAAGAATTGAATAATGCCTGAGTAAATTCCTTCGGAGAAAGTGGAGTTTCGTGATCATCGTTGCAGAATAAATGCTGGCAAAATGTTTCCTGCAGCTTTTCACATGCCCAGGAATCATTTAATATTTTCTGAAATAGCATGTCTGATCGTTCTTCTCTTGGGAAAATTGTTTTTTCCTTCATGTTTTATCCATCCTTTCTTGTCTTTTTAATTCTTGTGAATTATACTATGAAGGTAGAAATAAGTAAAAACTATAATTGATATAATTGAAATAATAAATTGATATATTAGGAAGAAAAGAATGAATGTTAATTTTGAATACTATAAAATATTTTATTATGTAGCCAAGTATCGTAATTTTACGAAGGCAGCACAGGCATTGGAAAACAGCCAGCCGAATATTACAAGAGCAATGAACTGTCTGGAACAGCAGATACATACAACACTATTTGTGCGGACGAACCGTGGTGTTCAATTAACGCCGGAAGGAGAAAAGCTCTATACGCATGTATCTGCAGCTATGGTGCAGCTTATGACCGCAGAGGAAGAGCTTACTGATAGTACAGGACTTTCCCATGGAAGTATTGCGATAGGAGCAAGTGAAACTGCGCTGAATATATTTCTTTTGGATAAATTAAAGGCTTTCCATATGAAATATCCGGGAATCAGATTGAAAATATATAATCATTCAACCCCGGAAGCGATAGAAGCTGTAAAAAGTGGTAAAATAGATTTTGCTGTGGTCTCTACACCTGCAGCTGTGGAAATGCCTCTAAAAGCGGTCATGCTGCAGCCTTTTCGAGAAATTTTAGTAGGTGGAACGACATTTACGGCATTAGGAAGTCAGGAACTCTCATTAGAAGAACTGAAGAATTACCCTTTGATATGTCTTGGAAAAGAAACTATGACATTTCGGTTTTACAACAGTCTGTTTCTATCTCATGGACTGGAACTGATGCCGGATACGGAGACTGCGACAACAGATCAGATTCTTCCATTGGTAAAATGTGAACTGGGTCTGGCTTTTCTGCCGGAACCAATGGCAAGAGAGTCTATTAAAAAGCACGAAATAGTGCAGATTTCACTGAAAGAAGACATACCGGAAAGGAATATATGTATGGTATATGACTGGCAGCATCCGCTGAATTCTGCGGCAAGACAGCTCAAAAAGATAATTTTGGAAAGTAAATGAGCAAAAAGGAGATTAGAAGAATCATGAGCAAAGTAAAGATTATTAAGAAAAATGATGAATATTCACTGGAATATAATATAGGTGATATCTGTGAAGTGACAGGGACATGGTATGGTGGTGTGCATATCACAGGAAAGTCTGGAATACCGGTATCTCTGGATAAGGAAGAGTATATGGAGTTAAGTACAGAGCCGGAGGCACCACTGGAGAATGTCCCTGACAGAGATATTCATGTAGGAGACATTGTGCAGCATTTTAAGAGAGAGTGGGTGTCAGCTCCGACCTCAGAATATCTGTATAAGGTGCTGGCTTTTGCACAGCATACAGAGACAGGAGAAAGACTGGTTATTTATCAGGCAATGTATACGCCATTTAAGATATGCGCCAGACCATACGCCATGTTCATGAGCGAAGTAGATCATGAGAAGTACCCGGATGTGAAGCAGAAGTACCGTTTTGAGAAAATCTCATCATAAGGATATTGACATTCTGCCCTTTCCTGTTTATAATGAATTCATATTAATCATACTAATCAAGTAGGAAAAGAAGAGATTAACTGAAAGGCAGCGTGTCATTTATGAGAGAAATTATGTGCTTTGGCGATTCTAATACATACGGATATATACCTGGTGGAGAAGGAAGATACCCATGGGAAGTAAGATGGACAGGGATTCTTGCGAACAGACTTTATCAGGAGGGCATTCGCGTTACAGAGGAAGGGTTATGTGGAAGAACTACCGTATTTGAGGATGAGCTGCGCGATAACCGTAAGGGTAGCGATCTGCTTCCTGCTCTTCTTGAGAGTCACAAGCCCTTAGATACAGTCATCATCATGTTGGGAACGAATGATTGTAAGACATATTATCATGCACCGGCAGAGGTCATTGGTAAAGGAATCGAGAAGCTGATCAGACAGGTGAGACAGGCTGATGAGAATATTAAGATATTGCTGATATCCCCTATTTTACTGGGTGAAGAGGTATGGAAGCCACAGTTTGACCCTGAATTTGATACAGAATCAGTCAACACTTCCAAGAAGTTGAAGGCAGTTTATCAGAAGATAGCAATAGAACAGGGAACAGACTTCCTTGCTGCTTCTGATTATGCCAAGCCAAGTCCCATAGATCAGGAGCATCTGGATGAGGAAGGACATAGAAGGCTGGCAGAAGCCGTTTATCATAAACTGGCTAAGATGCAGCTTGGTACAGGTGCGGCATAATGGATAGAAAGACAGTTTGTAAAGAGGCTTTTCTTCATGCACTGCCCATTATGGGCAGTTATTTCTTTGTCAGCATGGCATATGGGCTGATGATGCAGGAGGCAGGTTTTGGCTGGGGCTGGTCACTGCTTACCAGTCTGACTGTGTATACAGGTGCGTTTCAGTTCGTACTGGTGACTTTCCTAAGCAGTGGGGCATCCTTTCTTACCATTGCCCTGACGGCATTGTTCATGAACAGCAGACAGTTCTTCTATGGAATAACGTTTGTAGAGGACTTTAAGCAGATGGATGCAGGAGCCGGTAAGAACAAGCTGATTGCAGTAGCAGTATGTGCAGGGCTTCATCTGTGGAAGAAGAATACCCTGCTCAGTATTATAGGAAGCACTGCCGTTTATATGATTCTGGTGGTAGTCTGCCCCTGAATCAGGGTCGGAAGAGCGGTGAAGCTCTGTACCATCAGCCTTGGATTCTCCAGCTTATGAAGCATCATGCGCCCTGCCTGAATGCCGATGTCGTACATGTTGATGTCGATGACAGTAGGCTGTGGCGTAATGATCTTTGAATACGGATAGATATCAAATGTCAATAATCCGATATCATCTGGAATGGAGAAAGACAGGTCACGAAGTGCATTGACAACACCCAGCGCCAGCAGATTGTTTTCGCAGACAATGGCTTGCGGCTTCGGGAGCTTCTGCAGCATAGTACGGGTGACTTCATAAGCGCCTTCCTGAGTATTATTTGTATAACCGATATTTTCGCGGGTGATATATTCCTTATGATGTATCATCCCTTTTTTAAACCCTTTGAGCCTCTGATTGGAGATAGCATCATTTCTTCGGCCGGCAATGAAGAAGACATTGGTATAACCACATTCGCAAATATGGTCTGCTGCATATTCGCCGGCAAGAGTGTGGTCGGTATCAATCCAGCAGAGTCTGGTCTCAAAATCCGGGTGTCCGATAATAATATGAGGAATTTCTTCCTCCAATAAATGCTTCGCTAACGTTTCGTTTACGATGGAACCATGAATAATGAGTCCATCTGCGGAACGTTTTTTGATTTCCACGATTGCCCGTTCACCGGGATAGGATTCTTCAGAGGTATCTACCAGCGACATCATGTAATGATGTGAGGTCAGTTCATGGTAAACACCACACATAATGTCGAACATATGAGGATTCTCATAAGCAATATCTTTTCCAAGAGTGGACAGGTACACGATATTTTTGGCTTGTCCTTTGGCGAAGCTGACAGCGCGTGAGTTAGGAATATAATGTAGTTCTTTAATTGCAGCATTGACTCTGGCGGTTGTCTCAGCAGAGATCGTAGGGTTGTTATTAATGACCTTTGACACAGTGGAAGTAGAAACACCTGCCTTGGAAGCAACATCTGAAATCGTGACTGACATAACGATATCTCCTTTCATTTGAAAAATCGACAAATCTTAAAATCTAGTATAGCGGTTTCTTAACAAAAGTCAATTGCAATCACACAAAAACATTGTAAAACTGATATTTTGCAGATATGATGAAAATACAAAAGGACATGATTCACATGACTTTTAGGAAAAGTTTCGTAGAAAGATAAAGAAAATGGGAGGTTGGAAAATGAAAAGAAAATTAGCAGCAGCATGTATCAGTATGTGTATGGTTTCCTCTTTATTAGCAGGTTGTGGAAGCAGTGAGCAGACTGTACAGAATCAGAGTGAGCAGACACAGAACAGTGAGAAAACACAGGAAGAAGTCAAAACAGAAGAAACGACGCAAGTGTCAGAAAATAGTGATAATAACAGCAATGATGCAATTGCCAATCTGATTGCAGCTACAGATGCGCCGGTTGATCTGACATTATGGTGTGCTGAGACAGAAGAATATCAGACAGTTATGGCACAGCTTGTAGATGAATTTAAGAATACTTATCCTGATGTGCAATTTAATATTACAATTGGCGCAGAGTCTGAGGCGAACTGCAAGGATGATGTATTGAAGGATGTGGAATCCGCAGCGGATGTATTCGTATTTGCAGATGATCAGCTGACAGATCTGGTAAATGCAGGAGCATTGCAGAGTGTAGATGCTGTTTTTACATATGATCCTAAGACTGCAAATGCAGCGTCTACAGTAGAAGCCGCTTCTGTAGATGGTAAGCTGTATGCTTATCCGCTGACAGCGTCTAATGGTTATTTCCTGTTTTATAATTCGGATTATCTGACAGAAGAAGATGTGTCATCCTGGGATAATCTGCTGGCAGCAGCCCAGAAGCAGGGTAAGACAGTTGGTATGGAAGTATCCGGTGCATGGTATTTATATGGATTCTTCGCAGGTGCCGGACTGGAAATGTACGGACAGGATGATGGAACGAATTACTGTAACTGGAATGCAACAGATACGAAGTATACAGGGGCAGCAGTTGCAGAAGCCATAACAGATATATGTAAGAACAGCGCTATGGTGAATTGTGTCAATGAAGATGCACAGGCATTTGCTCTGAATGGTCAGATGATAGCAGACGTAAATGGGACATGGGCGACGACCGGTTTTATGGAGGCATATGGTGATGGATATGCTGCAACGAAACTGCCTGCCTTTACTGTCAATGGAGAACAGGTACAGATGGGATCTTTTGCAGGATATAAATTCGTTGGTGTAAATGCATATTCCAGGAATACAGGCTGGGCTATGCTGCTGGCAGAATATATTACAAGTCAGAACAGCCAGGAAGCTATCGGTGTTGCTACAGGTGAAGGACCTTCTAACCTGAATGCAGCAGCTTCTGATAAAATCGCCTCAGCTCCTGCACTTGCTGCACTGGCACAACAGTCTGCCTATGCGGATCTGCAAAGAGTCGGCAATGCATACTGGGACCCGGCTGCAACCTTGGGTCAGGCGCTGGCAGAAGGCAATTATACAGATGTGCAGTCACTTCTGGATGAAGCTGTAGAGGGTATCACACAACCAGTTACAAATTAAGGATGCGATCTCATGAAGAAATTGTTGGAAATATGTAAGAATGGAGATGCCGCAACGCGGCTCTCCATGGTTATTATGGGGGCAGGCTATTGCGCCAGAGGACAATATGTCAAGGGAATCATTATGACAGTGATAGAAGTACTGTTCTTTCTGTTCACATTTCGTTTCTCCTGGCAGTATATCTGTAAATTAAATACGTTGGGTACAGTACAGAGAGAAGAATACCTGGATCTGACTACGTTGCAAAAGACAGTGAATGATTATGATAATTCCCTGTTGATTCTTCTGTGCGGTATTATTGGAATTCTGTTTATCGCTGCCTTTATTGCCTTGTATATGAGCAATCTAAGGGCGGTTTATGAATTACAGAAGCAGGCATCAGAAGGTAAGCATATCAATTCCTTCAGGGAAGACTGCAAGGAACTCATCAACGCTAAATTTCATATTACACTGCTTACTTTGCCGGGTATAGGTGTATTGCTGGTCAATATCATTCCTATCCTGTTCATGATAGCCATTGCATTTACCAATTATGACATGAATCATCAGCCCCCCACATATCTGTTTACCTGGGTGGGACTGGATAATTTCAGGGAATTGTTTACTTCCACATCAACAGTTACTTTTGGTTATGCATTTATCAGGATTCTGGTCTGGACGCTGATCTGGGCATTTCTAGCCACTTTTACAACTTATTTTGGTGGAATCCTGCTTGCCAAACTCATTAATGACAAGACTGTCAGGTGGAAAAAGATGTGGAGAAGCCTGTTTGTCGTGACAATAGCGATTCCACAGTTCGTTACTTTATTATTAGTCGGTAAGATGTTTGGAGATTATGGTATTGTCAACAGTATCTGCAGCAAAATCGGATTGACGCAGGTGTTACAGAACCTTGGACTGGTTGGAAAGGGGCTTTCTTATATTCCCTTTTTATCCAAGCCTGGCTGGGCGCATGTCATGATCGTGTTAATCAATATCTGGGTGGGTGTACCGTATCAGATGCTGAGTGCCACGGGAATCCTTCTCAATATTCCAGAGGAACAGTTGGAGAGTGCAAGGATAGACGGCGCCAATGAAGCACAGATTTTCCGCAAGATCACAATGCCGTATATGCTGTTCGTGACAGGTCCTTCGCTGATTACAGCTTTTATCGGCAATATCAATAATTTTAATGTCATATATCTTCTGACCAGTGACTATGTAACGGGCAATATGCGTTATGCCAATTCCAATGCAAAAGAAGTAGATCTGCTGGTGACGTGGCTCTTTACATTAACGAATGACTATTCCAATTATAAGATGGCATCAGTTATTGGAATATGCGTTTTTGTACTGTGTGCGGTATTTACTTTGATTGGATTTACCAGAATGATTGCCGGTAACAGAGAGGAGGAATTCCAGTAAATGAAAAGAAAATGCAAAATAATCGGAAAACATCTTCTGCTGGCTTTTCTCGCCTTTATATGGCTGATTCCAATTATCTGGTTATTTGTGACGTCGCTGAGTGGCTATAAAGGCATCAATACCATGCATTTTTTTCCGACTAAATGGACGTGGGATAATTATGCACAGCTGTTCTTCAGACCGGATACGGTGGCGAATTTTCCAGCGTGGTTTCGCAATTCCATGATAATAGGCTGCTGTACGTGTGTCATTTCTACCTTTTTGGTATTGATGGTGGCATATGCGATGAGTTGTATGCGTTTCCCAATGCGTAAGCCGCTTATGAGTTTCGCAATTATCCTGAATATGTTTCCGGGAGTATTGTCCATGATCGCCATCTTCTTTGTCATGAAGCTGATAGGGCTGACAGACAGTATGCTGGGACTTATCATCATATATTCAGCGGGTTCGGGACTTGGCTATCTGATCTGTAAGGGATTTTTTGATACGATACCGGCGTCGCTTAGAGAGTCTGCAACACTGGAAGGTGCATCGCAGTTATGTATTTTTACCAGAATCGTGATTCCACTGTCCAAACCCATTATTGTATATACGGTTATTAATTCTTTCCTGACACCATGGATGGATTTTGTTATGGCGAAGCTGATGATCCGTTCCAAGAATCCTACAGACTGGACAGTTGCCATGGGGCTTTTTAATCTGGTGCAGAGAACGCTGGTAGGAGACTACTTCTCTGTATTCTGTGCAGGCGGCATTATTGTAGCAATTCCAATCTCCATTCTGTTTCTGCTGATGCAGAAGTTCTATGTTGATGGAATTACAGGTGGAGCGGTGAAAGGATAGGATATGAAGAAGGAAGCGATTTTACATATACCTCTTTCGCAGTATGCATATGCAACTGGGGAAAAAGACATTACCATCAGGCTGCGTGCAGCAAAGGGAGATCTGTGCAGCTGTCAGCTTTATTATGGAGACCGGGTAGACCAAAATCCTGTAATCAGAATGACAAATATAAAAATGACACTTGTGTCAAGTGATGACTTGTTTGACTATTATGAAACCAGACTTAACAATATTTATCCAAGATTGTGTTATTACTTTGTATTGGAAGATGGCTGCCAGAGACAATATTATTATGAAAGAGGATTCTGTACACAGATAGGCTACAACAGAACAGAGTATTTTCAGTTCCCGTATATCCGCAGAGAGGACATTATCAGTCCACCGGCGTGGGCACAGGATCTGATTATGTATCAGATATTTCCAGATAGCTTTGCCACGGAAAAAGGCAGTATTGTTAAAATGGCGAAATCTATTGAAACAGGGGATGGCATGATATCCGCTAACAGACTTGGAGGAACCATACAGGGAATCAGTGAGAATATAGAGTATATCAGAGAGCTTGGAATCAATTGCATCTATCTGAATCCGGTATTTATGGCAAATTCCTATCACAAATACGATACAGTCGATTATTTTATGGTCGATGCCTGTATGGGAACGCTGGAAGAGCTTAAAGAAATGGTTGCTATTTGTCATAGAAATCACATCAGGGTGATTCTGGATGGAGTGTTCAATCATTGTGGACCTGATTTCTTTGCTTTCAGGGATGTATTAACATATGGCAGCAAGTCACGGTATTATGACTGGTTCTATGATATGCCGGAGCCGGTATGTTATAAGGACCCGCCGGATTATGCGGCTTTTGCCTATGTAAAAGAGATGCCTAAGCTCAACACTTCCAATCCACAGCTTGAGAAATATCTGATAGATGTAGGAACATACTGGATCAGAGAAGCAGATATTGATGGATGGCGGCTGGATGTGGCAAATGAGGTGAACCATGATTTCTGGAGGCATTTTAAGACAGCTGTAAAAGCCGTAAAACCCCAGTTCTTTCTGATTGGAGAGATATGGGAGGATGCCGGAGTATGGCTTCTTGGAGATCAGTTTGATTCAACGATGAATTACCGTTTTTCTTATCTGTGCAAGGATTTCTTCGCAACGAGGACTATGACGGTATCAGAATTTGATGCGCAGATGCATAAGATGATTATGAGATATCCAGAGCAGGTGAGCCTGGTACAGATGAATTTTCTTGATACACATGATGTTCCCAGATTTCTTTCTTATTGTGTGGGTGACAGGAGACGGTTGAGGCTGGCATATTTTTATCTCTTTATGGGGTATGGAGTTCCTTCGGTATTCTATGGAGATGAGTATTATATTGAAGGAGAGACAGAGAATGCATATCGTAGTCCGATGCCCTGGGGCAGTGAGGATAATTGCTATGATATTTTGAGGGAATATGCGCAGATCAGAAGGGAACACAGTGCAATTCGTAACGGAACATATAGAACAGTACTATGTCAGGATGAGAAGGGCTTATATCTGTTCCTGAGAAAAAATGAACAGGAGAAAATACTGATTGCTTTGAACAATTCAGATGAAGAACAGGAGATATCAGATAAAGCATGGAGAATCCCACCGATGCAGGGGGATATCAGAATATTGTAAGGCAGTATGTAAAGGGCGCACTTTTTGGTGCGCTTTTTCATATTCTGTTCATATAAGGCAATCTATGTATACAGAATGGGGAAGGGATATGGATTATGGAGCAAAAGAAGCATCCTGTATTCCACAGGTGACACTTAGAGATCCAAGATTGACAGGACAGGGGGTGTTAATTGCTGTTTTAGACAGTGGGATTGACTATTTCTTAACAGAATTTCAAAATGCGGATGGAACAACCCGTATTCTGACGTTATGGGATCAATCAGCGATTCCGGATGTAGAACACAACCGACTGCCTCCTGAGGGGTATACAGAAGGGGTATTGTATACAAGAGACGAGATTAACGAAGCTTTGGCAGCAGGCAGCAGACAGGCAGGACTTGCCATTGTGCCCCAGCAGGATATATCAGGTCATGGAACAGCAGTAGCTGCCTTGGCAGCCGGTTCCCAGTCAGGTGTGGCAGCGCAGGCACAGCTAGTTGTGGTGAAGCTGGGGAATCCTCTGGCTGAGTCTTTTCCAAGAACCACACAATTGATGAGAGGTATCTCTTATGCAGTGAATCTGGGAGTAGAATTAAATATGCCTGTGGTCGTGAATCTAAGCTTTGGCAATACATATGGAGATCACCGTGGGGAATCCCTGCTTGAAAGATTCATAGACAATGCTTCGGAGATAGGCAGAACAGCTATTATAATAGGAAGTGGGAATGAAGGGGCTTCCAATGGCCACACCGCAGGAATTGCCCTTACGCAGAAGAACATAGAGCTGGCAGTAGCAGCATATGAAACAGGGTTGAGTATTCAGATCTGGAAGCATCCCAATGATGATTTTGGACTGGTGGTACGTTCACCGGGAGGAGAGGAGGTGCAGCTGGAGACAAGGAGAATAGCCACGATAAGGAGTACCCTGGAACAGACACAGCTGCTGTGCTATATTGGCGAACCTCTGCCTTATTCAGTGAATCAGGAGATCTATATTGATATGATTCCTGTGGGCAGATATATCAATGAAGGAGTATGGAATCTGGTATTGACGCCCCGAAATGTGGTGACAGGGGAGTATCGGATGTATCTGCCAAGCTATGCGGCAAGGAATACAGGAACCGGCTTTTTCCTGCCAACCCCGGAGGTAACGCTGACGATTCCATCTACTTCACTCAGGGCAATCACTGTGGGCGCTTATGATACAAGAACTTCAGCGTATGCGGATTTCTCAGGCAGAGGGTATGTATATCGCTATGAAGAGGGGCGTGCTGGTGAGGATGGACTGCCTTTTGGAACCGCATTCAGCAAGCCGGATATCGTTGCCCCCGGAGTGAATCTGACTGTGCCAATACCGGATAGTGGTACACAGCAGGTGTCGGGAACTTCCTTTGCAACCCCTATAGTCAGCGGCAGTGCAGCACTCCTGATGGAATGGGGCATAGTCAGAGGCAATGATCCTTACCTGTATGGGCAGAAGCTCAAGGCGTATCTGATCAATGGTGCAAAGAAACTGCCAGGTTTTGGCAGATATCCCAATGACATGGTAGGATGGGGAGCATTGTGCGTAGTGGATAGTTTACCTTGAATCTCATATGAATTGCATGTTATAATTGGTATAAGACATTTAATGTAAAATGCATATAGACATATAGAATAGAAGGGGAATTATAAATATGCTGAATATAGCTTTTTGCGATGATGACCAGGAGATTTTGAATCAATTGCAAAACCTTCTGGATCAGTATCGTAAAGATAAAAATGTGTCAATCCAATGCCTGGCATTTCAGAGTCCGTTGGAGCTGCTTGCCCAGATTGAAGCAGGGGTGCGTTTTGACATTCTGTTTCTGGATGTTATTATGCCCGGTGAGAATGGAATCCATGTGGCAGGAGAAATCAGGCAGTATGATGAGACTATGAAGATAATTTTTCTGACATCCTCAGCAGAATTTGCGGTGCAATCTTACACGGTAGGTGCATATTTTTATCAGCTCAAGCCTATCTGGACAGAGAGCTTCTTCCGCCTGATGGATGCAGTCACTTCAGAATGTGAGAAAGAGCAGGAGAATGCTCTGGTGCTGTGCTGTAAGAGCGGTATCACCAGAATTAATCTGAGCAAGCTGGAGTATTGTGAGGTAATAGGACGTACCTTGACATTTCATCTGGAGAATGGGCAGGTGCTGGAGAGCAGCGGCAGTCTGGATGAGCTGAGCAGTCAGCTTGCGCCATACCACAATTTTCTCCGCCCGCACAGATCATTTCTGATCAATATGGAATACATACAGAACATATCAAACAGGGCAATCACAATGACAAGTCATGTACAGATTCCTGTTCCACACGGAAAATGCTCTGATATTAAGAATGTATATCTGGAGTACGTATTTGACAGAAAGCAGGTTGTTATATCATGACTGATGTTATTTATTTATTGAATAGTGCTTCGGTAGGAATCTTTGGCATGATATTATCTGCATCTTTTTGTGATATTGTCTGGACGAAGCGCAAACGTATCAGTCTTGTGGTTAGTATGTTTATGATTCTGCTGATTCAGGCAATCATCTATCAGCAGACAAGCTCTGATATGGTCAGGTATCTGTATCCGCTTGTTACACATGCGCCATTGGCAGTAGTGCTTTGTATTATGAATCGTGAATGGCTGTGGCCGACCGTTTCAGTCTTGACAGCGTACCTGTGCTGTCAGCTAAGAAGATGGATTGCGCTGGCAATCGTAGCAGTGATCCCGCAAATCTATGCAGGGCAGGACATGGCTGAATTGATCGTGACTTTTCCATTATTACTGTTCCTGATATGGTTCGTATCGCCCGCAGTGCGTACACTTGCCCGGGAAACGAAGAGGCTTCAGCTTCAGTTTGGAGTGATTCCCCTGTTAGGATATGGATTTGATTACCTGACACGTGTTTATACGGATTCCTTGTCAAAAGGCACGATTCTTGCAGTAGAATTTATGCCCTTTGTATGCAGCGGGGCGTATCTGTTCTTTGTACTGCGTACCTCCAGGGAGAAGAAGATCCGCAATGAGCTGGAACAGACACAGGGAATATTAAATCTACAGGTCGCACAGGCAGTCAGAGAGATAGACTCCTTGCGGGAATCACAGAAGAGTGCCAGTACCTATCGTCATGATCTGCGTCATCATATGCAATATCTGTTAGCCTGCATGGAAAATGACAAACTGGATCAGGCAAAGAATTATATTCATGAAGTCTGCTCGGAAATTGATGCTTACAAGGTTCAGAACTATTGTGAGAATGAAACAGCCAACCTGATTTTGTCGGCTTTTGCTGATAAAGCACATAAGAGGGACATATCAATGGAGATAAAGGCGCAGATTCCAACCATGCCCGCTGTATCGGAGAGTGATTTGTGTGTGTTATTGTCCAATGCCCTGGAAAATGCATTACATGCCTGTATGCATGTGCAGGCAAAAGGATTGCCGGCAGCCATAGATGTTATGGCATATCAGCAGAAGGATACATTTTTCATCCAGATCAGGAATTCCTGTGAGGAAAATGTGGAATTTGTAAATGAAATTCCAGTGACCAGACGGGCGGGACATGGGATTGGTGTACGCAGTATATGTGCAGTAGTAGAGCGTTATGGGGGGCTTTATTCTTTCAGCGCTGCGAATGGACAGTTTATTTTAAGGGTTTCATTATAAAAACAGGGTAAAACCTGTTTTTTTTATGCAGTAAACATAATTTGCCTGTCGATTCAATGCATTTTGCGGTCGATTCATGACAGAGTCCACAATTATCTGCCAAAGTGCGTTACAATACGTTCGTATAAATAAAAGGAAACCCGAAAAGGGGAAGGAGAGGTAAATTTATGAAGAAGAAATTAGTTGGGTTGATGTTAAGCGGTATGTTGGTATTGTCATTAGCAGCTTGTGGCGGCGATGATGCAGCGGCAGACAGCACAACTGTATCTACACAGGCAGAGGTAAGCACAACATCAGATACTGTGGCAGAAGAAGTAACGACAGAAGAAGTAACGACAGAAGAAGTAACAGTTGATGATTCAACAGACAGTGAAGCAGCAGACAGTGATGGAATCCTGTACCACCTGACAATGGAGGAGATACCTGACCTGGCAGATACGACCTGGGATTTTGCAGGCGGTATGATTGATGGTACAGAGATGACAGAGGATGAGTTTAACACAGCATTGTCATCTACTTATGGTGGACAGCTTTCCTTTGTATTTGATGGAAATGGAAATGCACAGATGGTACAGGGCGGAGGTTCTCTCAATGGAACCTATGAGGTCAGAGATGACGGACTTGTAGCGGTAGTTTTTGATAATAATGGAAGTGACCTGATATATGCCTGCTTCTTCACAGATATGGATGGATTGACGATGATAGCTCTTTCTGATGAATCAGGGAATAATGGAGTTTATTTCGTACAGCAGTAATTGAAAGGAGCACTGCATGGAAATTCTGATTATTGTTATTCTGCTGATTGCATTGTTTTCTTTTTGGGTGGTTTCAACCCGGCGCAGACTGACAGTAATGAATGAAAATGTTGAAAGTGCCGTAAATCAGATTGGGGTACAGCTTTCTTCACGCTATGATATGTTGGTAGCTGCTTTGAATCAGGCAAAAGACTATGATGTCCGTACGGCATGTAATCTGATTGCCAAGGTGAACTTTCACAGATGCGTCATTACATCAGTATCTACAACAGGTGAAGTCATGGAGCAGGAAAAGATGATTCAATCTGTACTGGAGGAGCTGGAGAAAATGGTCAGACAGCATCCCGAGATAAATGAGAATAAGGACTACAGCAAATTCATGGAAGCTGTAGACAGCTATGGACGGATGCTGCAGACCAGTACTCTCATCTATAATGATTCTGTTACCAAATTCAACAGAGCTGTCTGTATGATGCCTGCAAAACTGATTGCGGGCATCATGGGATTCCAACAGTGCAGTTATCTGGAAAATATCAGATGTAAGTAATTGCGAAACGGGTATAAAGCGTGGCACGAATTGTACAGCTTTTACAATGCAACACAGGCCGCTCTCGCTACGCTGCAGCTCGTAGCAGTACATAAGACGCTAAAATACAGCGCCTAAGTACTGACGGCTGCACAGTGCCTGCTTATGCATTTGTGAAAGCTATACAATTCTGTATACATAAAATTGCATTTCGCAGATACCGGAATGAGATGAATAGAAGGGATAAGGTAAACATGAAAAGAGAAAAATGGTTGACGTTAGGACTTATTGTTGCAATTGTTATGTCACCGGTTACAGATGTATATGCACAGGAAAGTAATGGTACATATGAGACTGTTGGAAGTGGAGATTATGAAGAATCCCAGGTTGATGATAACAGTAATAAAGAAAGTGATGCAAAAGATGGGGCAGCAGAAAATAGAAATATAGCAACAGTCAGTAATGAAGGAATAGTAGGTGAAACAGGGAAAAATACTACAGTTACGGGTGATGTAACAACAACAGGTGAGACATCCGATGGTGTTACAGCTGATGGTAGTAATACAAAAGTGACAGTGAAGGGCAATGTAACCGTAAGTGGTACAGGAAGTGCCGGAGTCAGTGCCAATAACAATGCCACAGTAGAAGTTACTGGCAATGTGGAAGCAAAAGGTGATAACCAGACTCATGAAGGACAAACAGGTGGTACTTATATTGATAAGTGGGCAGATGGAGTAGAGGCAGATAATGGTTCCAAAGTAACCGTAGATGGAAATGTTACTTCCCAAAAAGGCTGGGCTATTGATTCCCATGGATCAGATGTGACTGTAAATGGTGATGTACATTCTGAGAAAGGATCAGCAATCAATGCAAGAAAAGGCAGTACCATCACAATTGATGGAAGCGTGTCTTCCAATGCTGGAATAACATTAGGTGGCATAATAGAAACGACTGAAAGTACTATTAAAATTACCAAGAACGTTACAGCTAAGAACGCTTGGGGGATATTAGCAGGGTCAGAAGCGGATATAGAAGTAGGCGGTAATATATCATCTGAAAAAGAAGCTGTTTATATTGCAGGCAAGGATGCATTGATTGTAGTAGATGGTAATGTCTATTCCACAAAAGGCTGTGCTATGGATGTGCTGGATCATGCAGAAGCAACCGTAAAGGGTGATGTATCAGGAAATAAACTGGCAATCTGGATGGATAACAGCTCCAAGCTTCAGGCATTAGGAAAAATCAGCTCAAATGATGTAGGTATCCTTCTTAGTCTATATGGTGATCAGGGAACAGGCGAACTTGATCTTGGTACAATAGATGCCCAGACTGCTATTAGTATTAATTATGGAGAATATAAAGATATAGATAAAATCCTGGCAGCTCTGCCTGAAATGACAGTTTACAAAATGAATGCAGATACTTTATTGCGCCTGTATACAGAAAGTGAAGGGCTTAGTTTAAAAGAAGCGAGTGATTTAGCTGAAAAGATCTTAATGGAAAAGCTCCAATATGCCATTAGAAAACAGGATACCTCCAATGGTAAGATAAATATTGCAGACGAATTAACCAAAGCAAAGGAAGGTCAGACATTGACATTCAGTGTTGTGGCAAATGATGGCTATGAGGTTGATAGTGTAAGTGCAGGCGGAGAAAATATACCTGTAATCAAAAACGACAATGGTACTTATTCGATAACAGTACCAAAGGGTGGCGGTGTCAATATCTCTGCGATTTTCAAGTCAATTAAGCAGGATCAGACCACGGATCCAACACCAACCCCGAATCCGACACCAACACCTGGTACAGTAACACCGTCAGCTTCACAGCAAACATCCATACTGACAGTTGCAGAGGATACAGAAATCGTGGTAATTCCACAGACCTGGTATTCTACGAAACAGCAGGAGTTCCAGCAGGTAGTTAATACAATTCCACAGAATGGTGTCTGCATTCTGGAGGCAGATGATCTGATCAGCTTTAATCGTAAGACTTTTGCGGCATTCAGTAACAGAACAGATATAACATATGTTATAATATATAAATGGAACGGCAATACATATCAGACAGTGATTCCAGCCGGCTACCCGGTAATGGATCTGTTGAATGAGGATGGATATTGTGGCTGTCTGTATCTGAATTCTGTATTCGGTTCTACTTTAATAGATTAAAGGAGAAGAAGCATTATGGGTTTATTTACGAATAATAAGAAGCTTTGTCCTGTATGTGGAAAGCCTACCCCGCGTCTTCTGGCGACAACTGTAGAAGGTATGCCTATCTGCAAGGAATGTGCAGCCAAGGTTGACCTGCCTTCAGGGTTAGTGGATAAGATGGATGTCAAGAGTTTTGTACAGTACGTGAATTACTATGATGATAATCAGGTATTGAGGGATGTGTTCAAGGAGGATTACCGTTATGATTTCGGATTCCTTAGCGGAGCACTGGTACTGGACACTGCACACAGGCTGTTTCGTTTAAGCGGCATAGATACAGCCTTGGTCATGGAATCCAATAATCTGAAGAATTTCAGGATTCTGGAAGATAACGCGCCTCTGTTTGAGGGAGATGCGAATGGACTGAAATGCCATACGAGCAAAGTGCCTGAGCGTGTAAAAGAGATGGAACCACAGATTGAGCAGTTCATGAGAGAGCGACGCGACTATGAGTGGAGAGAAGAAAGACGGGAAGAGATGGAGAGGCAGCAGAACGCCAACAGACCTAACCAGGCACTGCCGCCGGTGCTTAATTCTGATTCAGGCTCTACTGTAAGAATGTCAGAGCCAAGATTTAACACAGCAGGACCATTCCAGAACTTTGAAGTAGAGATTGTGTTAAAGCATGCTTACTGGGGTTCTAAAAAGTGGAAGGTCAAGGCTCCATCCTTTGACAGAGAGCATCCAAGTACAGATTCCTACTTGATTGATTACGAGACCAGCGTAGACAAAATGCGTGATCTGGCAGAACATCTGATGAGAATTGCGAACCCGGATGCGAAGGTTACATATGATAAGCAGGAAAAGGCGCAGTCTGATGCAGTACCTGATGTTGCAGGACAGATAGCCAAGTACAAGGCATTGCTGGATTCAGGTGCGATTACACAGGAAGAGTTCGCTGCATTGAAACAAAAGCTGATTGGATAATCAGGATAGAAAGAGGCACATTAGGATTCTAATGTGCCTCTCCATGTTCTTTCATAAATTGTACGAATTGTTCAACCGGTAGTGGCTTGGAGAAATAATAGCCCTGAATGTCTGTACAGTGTTCTGTCTTCAGGAATTCTACCTGTCTGGCTGTTTCTACACCTTCTGCAGTAATGTTCATGCCTAGGCTTTGAGCCAGATGGGTAATGGAATGTAACAGCTTCTCCCCATTGGAATCCCCGATATAATCTATCAGGCTCTTGTCAAGCTTGATTGTATCAAAATGCATGACGTTCAGAGAAGACAGGGATGAGTAACCACTTCCGAAATCATCCAGTAACAGGGTGAAGCCTGCATTGTGGAACTGATCGATCAGACTGGATATTTCTGAATTGTTGATCGTTGCACTTTCTGTAATCTCCAAGGGCAGATACCTGGCATCCAGATGATAGCTGTCAATGATATCCTTGTATTTCTGTACTATATCTCCAAAATAGAGACTGATACGGGAAATATTTACAGAAATAGGATAGAGCGGCATACCGTCATGCTGCCATTTCTGCTGCTGCTCACATACAGCACGGAATACATATTCATCCAATGCAGCAATATTACCATTTTTCTCAAAAAGTGGAATGAATTTGCCGGGGGGAAGCAGGCTGCCGTCCTGTTTGATCCAGCGGATCAATGCTTCTGCGCCCAGAAGATTTCCAGTGTACGGATCGACCTTGGGCTGATACCAGACCTGAAACTCTTTATTCTGGATACCACTTTCAAAATCATCTTCAATTTTGTGGTTTTCAGAGATCTGGTCGATATCAAGATCATCATAAAATGCATAATGTCTGGTACGAAGTCCCTTAATCAAGGACTTTGCTTGAATCGCTTTACCGTATATCTGCTCTGGATCCTTATGGTCAGAGGTTTCGTATATACCCATCAATGGGAAGAGCCTTGGGATATTTAACCTGGAAGAAATTGCTTCCAGATCGGAATTCAGCTTATTAAGTCTCACCTCGACACTGGGTTTATCCGGCTCACAGACCAGGAAGAAGAAGCGGTCAGCACTGATTCTTGTACAGAGTTCATCAGAATGCAGATTATTGCAAAGCACCTTCCATATCTCACGAAGAGTTTCATCACCTTTGGTAACACCACAGGTAGTGTTGATAATCTTGAAGTTCTGCATATCAAGGGCTACATAGTAAATCCTGCCATAGTTGTTCCTAGCCAGTTTCTCCTGGAATGCAGCAAAGTTGTCCCCACCTGTCAGGGAATCACTATAAGCCAGTTCCAACAGTTCCTTCTTCTGTTTACGGTAGAAATACAGGAAAAGGATGATGCTGCAGGCTGAAATGGCAAATATGATAAGCATGAGTCTGGTGATATAGAAAATAATGGGCTTTGCCATATTCCACAGAACCTGTTCCGGCACAATCGTTAAAAGAAACCATTGCCTGTCTGAACGGAGGTTATGCAGTGGAACCATGCAATAATAATAGCGCTGATCCTGATTGGTATAAGAACCAACATGTTCAGAAGCATCATCCATGTGTTGGCGTACAACAGAAATTGTTGTTTCATGGCCTTCGTTGTACTGACGCAGATAATCCATCAGATTAACTGCATTGCGAAGGTTATCGGGAGCAGTGTCCGAGATGGCGATAAAGTCTGCATCCTGATTGATGATACAGCTTATTGCCAGATTATCAAAAGAAGGGATACTTACAAGCTTGTTGAAGTTCTCTGTACAGTATGTGGCATAGAGAACGCCATCAACCTTATTCTGATTATTATAGATAGGAACACTGAATACATTAATGGATTCATGGACATCTCCGACAGCATCGGTTATATTGTTGGTTATTCCGGATAGTCCTTTCATGCCGTCCTGATAGAAATCCCGGAAAGACAAGTCCTGCCTGTATCCGTCTGTAGTAGTCGTAATGCCCTGTCTGTCAATAATCCCGATACGCTTGAAACGGTAGGTATCTGTATAAACTTTTAAATATTGAATGTATTCTTCGCTGTCATTGGAGACATCTGTTATTCCGCTGCTGAGACTGTTGAGCAGATTGAACTTATCTGTCAGCTCCTGGGTCACGGCCAATGCATTCTGGGCAGTTACATCTTTGAGGTTCTCTTTTACTTCCAGGGTCAGTGTATCACGGATGAGGAAAGAACACCGGAATACAGCCAGTATGACCATAGACAAGGAGAAAATCAGAATAATAAAAGTATGTTTGGATATTTTTTTGTAAGTCATATATAATCCTCTTCTTAATTAGTAGACAGTATATATATAATTATACACTATTTCATGAAGTGGGCAATTGTTTTTTGAAAATTACAACTACATGCCAATTGTGCCGGTTGTAATATTGAGAGCCATATGGTATATTTCCAGTAGTGAATTTGAAAAAACCATATATGGTAGTTTTTGCACACGGCAACTTTGTGTCTGCAGTCCAAAGTCTGCAGGTTACAGAAAGGTATGGTTATTGATATGGAAGAACATAAAAGAAGACCACGATATAAAGGAACACACCCTCGTAAGTTCGAGGAGAAATATAAGGAACTGAACCCGGAGAAATATGCGGATACAGTGGCGAAGGTAATCAGCAAGGGATCAACACCGGCAGGAATGCACATCTCCATTATGGTGCAGGAAATCCTTGATTTCCTGCAGATACAGCCTGGGCAGAAGGGACTGGATGCCACCCTGGGATATGGCGGACATACCAGAAAGATGCTGGAACAGTTGCAGGGACAGGGACACCTATATGGGCTGGATGTAGACCCTATTGAGATCGTGAAGACCACGCAGAGACTGAAGGATGCAGGATTTGGAGAGGATATCTTCACTTCTATACAGGAGAATTTCGCCAATATTGCCAAAGTGGCACAGGAGTATGGACCTTTTGATTTTATGCTGGCTGATCTGGGTGTCTCTTCTATGCAGATTGATAACCCGGAGCGTGGCTTTTCCTATAAGCTGGATGGACCACTGGACTTGAGACTGAATCCCCAGAAAGGTGTAAGTGCAGCCGAGAGACTGACACAGGTGTCAGAAGATGAACTGATTGGTATGTTCATTGAGAATTCGGATGAACCCTATGCGAAACAGATTGCATCTGCCATTATGAAAGAAATGAAGAAAGGGCATAGGATTGATACAACGACGAAGCTTAGGGAAACCATTGAGACAGCACTGGCTTTTTTACCGGAGAATAAAGAAAAGAAGGATATTGTAAAGAAGAGCTGCCAGCGTGTTTTTCAGGCGCTGCGTATTGATGTGAACAGCGAATTTGAGGTGTTGGATCAGTTCTTATACAGTCTCCCGGATGTGCTGGCACCCAATGGCAGAGTTGCAATATTGACTTTTCACTCTGGAGAGGATAGGATGGTAAAGAAAGCATTCAAGCAATATTATAAGGAAGGAATCTTTCGTGAGATTGCAGAGGATGTGATTCGTCCAAGCGCAGAGGAATGCCGTAACAATGGCAGAGCCAGATCTACGAAGATGCGCTGGGCAGTGAAGAGATAGAATTACGTATTTTGATAAGAAGATGGCAATATGTAAGAAGCAGCCTGAAGAGAATCGTGATAAGCTGTAGATAAGTAACAGACTGCTACAGCAGTGATTAGAACGAAACGACAGGAGGCAATAGATATGACGACAATACAGGGACCGGCAGCACCCAAGGATCCGACCAGAAAGAGACCCTTCTTCTATATTATGCAGGAGAAGGAGATATTCGGTGCAAAACAGACAGACGGCAGAGGCATTCAGTTTATTTATGAGAATGATAACAGGCTCATCAACAGTGCGCAGATAGCAGGAAATGTGACAGATGAAGAGATACTGGAGCTTCTAAAGACAACTGAAGGATTTCGTAAACTGGTGCACAGTATTGGTGTAACAGTTGATATTGTGACACAAGTGTCACAAATACAGGAGGTACGTTTTGCATTTCAGATGTATGGAAAGACGGATCCTTATGTATCGGGAACAACGCTTTATCTGGATACCTGGGGAGACGGTGCAGAGCGTATCCTGGAACTGGATGATGCAGTATGGTCAGAGGATGATAAAGAACCTGGACAGATCCGTTTTGAATTTCCACAGAGTGGATTGCAGGCAAGAGTCAGTGTCAGATTCTATCTGCAGGATGGCTATACAGCGCCACCGGTTGTGGAAGATGAAGCAGTAGACACAGACAGTCCTGCGTACAGACAGATGATAGAACGTTCCCTGATGCAGACCGGTAATATGTCCAGGCTTGCGGCGGCAATCCATAGGGCGAAGCAGGGAGAGGATGTGACACTTGCCTACATTGGAGGCTCTATTACACAGGGAGCAGGTGCAATCCCCATTGACCACCAGAGCTATGCATATCGGTCATATCAGTCTTTTGCAGAACATTTTGGTACAGGCAGGAATGTACATTTTGTAAAAGCAGGGGTCGGTGGCACACCCTCAGAGCTTGGAATGCTGCGTTTTGACAGGGATGTATTGAGAGATGGCACTGTTAAGCCGGATATTGTAGTGGTAGAATTCGCTGTGAATGATGAAGGCGATGAGACAAAAGGCGTATGTTATGAAAGTCTGGTCCGTAAGATTCTTACATTGCCGTGGCATCCGGCGGTGGTATTGCTTTTTGCAGTATTTGCATATGACTGGAATTTACAGGATCGGCTTGCGATTGTGGGTGAGACTTATGAATTACCCATGGTCAGCATTAAGAATGCGGTTACACCGCAGTTTCGCCTGACCAGAGAAGAAGGCAGAGTATTGTCGAAGAATCAGTTCTTTTATGATATATATCATCCCAGCAATATGGGACACCGTATCATGGCAGACTGCCTCATGAATCTGTGGGACAAGGCAGCAGCATATCAGGGAACAGATCATACAGATGAATTGTTAGACAGTCGTATTGCAATCCGGAACCAATGGGGAAAGGGCAGTGACTTTGAACAGGTGAAGCTTCTTGACAGGAAGCAGTTGCCCCAAGGAATCAGCATAAGCTGTGGTGCATATGACAGCATAGATACAGACCTTCAACGAGTGGAGATGGATGACAGACTGGAGCCTGTGGCACAGTTTCCAAATAACTGGTATAAAGAAAGTACAGAAAATGACACGTTTGTCATGAAAATAGCCTGCAGGGCATTATTCCTGATCAATAAGGATTCTGCTGCCATTGATGTAGGAAAGGCAGATGTGTATGTGGATGGTAAATATAAGCTGACTGCTGATCCGCATAAGAATGGATGGACGCATTGTAATCCGCTGCTGGTATTCAGTGAAGAACAGGCAGAAGAGCATACGGTAGAAATCCGCATGGCAGCAGGAGACGAAGAGAAGAAATTTACCATACTGGGATTCGGGTATGTGTAACAGCGATTTTGCGAATGGGGTTCTAAATAGTTATTATTACAAGTAAATAAGACAGAAGGGCATGGTAAGCAGATTGGATACGAAGACAGAATTAGGGGCAATCAAAGAATTAAAGGAAGAATATCTGGAGCCGTTCATGCATCTTATGATGCAGTATGAATGTGCGATGCTGGAGGTACAGACGAAGCTGGAGGTACTGAATAAGGAGCTTGCACTGGTGAACAGCCGCAATCCCTTTGAATCCATCAAAGCCAGATTAAAAGTCCTGAGAGCATTTATGGCAAAATGCAGCGAAAGGGGATACCTTTTTCCATAGAAAATATAGAAAAGAATCTGACTGATATTGCAGGAATCCGCGTAATCTGCTCTTTTCCGGAAGATATCTATAAGCTGGTGGAATGCCTGTTGAAGCAGGATGATATCATATTGATTGAGATGAAGGATTACATTAAGAATCCAAAGCCTAATGGATATAGAAGTCTGCACCTGATACTGGATATTCCCATATTCCTTACCGGTGAGAAGAAGCATATGCGTGTAGAGGTACAGTTCCGTACGATTGCGATGGATTTCTGGGCAAGCCTTGAGCATAAGATGAAATACAAGAAAGACGTTGAGAATGCAGAGAGCATTTCAGAAGAGTTAAAATACTGTGCGGACCTTATCTGCCAGCTGGATAAGCGTATGCAGCAGATCCGCAACAGAATTGACAACAATACAATAAGTGATGTAACAGGAATTATCAAGACAGAAGAGTAGTCATATCCCGGTATTCCTTGGGTGACAGTCCGTATTCTTTTTTAAAAGCACGAAAGAATGCAGAATAGTCACTGAAACCATATAGTTCATATGTAGAGCTGATAGAGGCTCCGCTTGCGATTGCAGACCGACAGGCCTGCAATCTTTTTTTGCTGATATATTGATGGAGAGAGAGTCCAATCTTATCTTTGAAGGTGTGGGAAATATAATATTTACTTACAAAAAACTCTTTTTCCAGGCGCTCCAGGGATAAGTCTTCTTCCAGGTGATTGTTAATAAAATCACAGATGGCCAGATGTAATTCTTTCTCAGAAGAAGCTCCAGCCATGTGGCTGCGTTCGTAGATCAGCCGGTTCAGATACAGAAGCAGAGAATTGACCTGAAGGGCAATTTTGGCATCTCTGCCGAAGCGGTTGCTTTTTACCTCTTCGATCAATTCGAATATCTGGGACTGGATGCGGTTAAAGGTGATGACATCATTGGAAAAGGAATAATTATGTGTCGTAGTCACATTTTGTAAGAGATAACCATAATCCAATGAAGACTCCATGAGGCGGTTACAGTAATCGGTACTGATCCACAGAATGAAACGGCGGTAGGGTGTTGTATGATCCAAAAATACCGGGTAGTGGGTCACATGTGGGGGAATCAGCAGGAAATCACCATTTTTGATATGGTATGTTTTATCCTCGACATGAATATCTACATTTCCTTCCAGAAAGAAGTAGAATTCATAATAATTATGTGTATGTGGACTGACTGCTTTCAGGGGCAGGTCACTGTAGTAATAGACTTCAAAGTCCTCGGAATACATGAATTGCCTTGTACTAAAGGTGGTCTGGAGGTCTTTCTTGTGCATGGGGTGTCCTTTCTGGGGATTGAGAGCGTGCCTGTGTTGCATTGTTGAATCTGTTCGATTCTGTATCCGTAATTGCGTGAAAGTGACTCTCCATTCAGAGCGGGGCTTGAATGGAGAGAATCTATTTTTAGTTAGATATAGTGTAGCATATTTTGCATAGCGAAGTAACCCTATGCGCAAAAGTAAAGCATCAAAGATGAGACTTTGCGTATAGGTTTTTGAATAGCTACTTAAATTTGATACTTAAATTTTAAATAATATGTTGACACTCGATATATGTCGTGCTATGATATATCCAACACCTGATATATCGTTGCACGACATATCAGGTGACGATACATTAGAGAGAGGCATGGTGTGAAGGAGTTGAAGTTTCACACATGGAATCTGTGTTTGTGCGTACTGGACACGGGTTGCAATGCGCAAGGTGAGTACGCGGAAATGAGGAGTGGTAGTATGGATACGAATAATATGAATGTAGCAGTGCAGCAGGAACAGCAGGCTGTGCAGGTTAAGAAGAAGCCGGTCAAGGGTGTGGTTTTGGCGCTTCTGACATTATTGGCTTTTCTGGCGATTCAGGTGACGGTCAGTGGTGTTGGTGCGGGTGTGTATATGGTGAAGTGCATGGCGCAGACTGGCGGAGATATTGAGATGAGTCAGGAACTTTATATGCAGCAGATTTCAGAGTCCGGCTTTATGACGGATCTGCTTATGATTACGACAATAATCTGTGCAGCAGTAGCACTGTTATGGTATCGCTTTGGCATTGTGAAGAAGTATACCCAGCAGCAGAAGCAGGATTTTAAGGAGCTTATCAATGGAAGGAATATTGCTACTGTAGTGGTTACAGCAATTGGATGTTACGGAATTGCTTTATTACTGTCCCAGATCATCGGTGCGCTGGTTCCGGGTTCCATGGAAACATATCAGGAATTAATGGGATTTTCTCTGAGTGGCAGTGCTTTGATAGCAGCCTTGACAGTAGTGATCATCGCTCCGATTGGAGAGGAATTGATCTTCAGAGGTATTATCTTCAGATTGCTTGAGAAGAATTTACCGGTTGTGGCAGCGATTATCATTCAGGCGGTTCTGTTTGGAATCTATCATATGAATATCATGCAGGGACTGTATGTACTTCCTCTGGCACTTGCACTTGGGTATACAGCATACAGAACGAAATCCGTATATCCATGTATTCTGATGCATATGGTCAATAACTTTATGCCATCATTGCTGGCAGTATTACCGGAAAGTGTACCGACAGTGCCGGTAGCAATTATCATCATAGTAATCAGTGCAGCAGTGTTATATCCTCTCACGAAGGGGATGCGTGCAGGTAAGGTATCAGCGTAAAATCAACCACTGAAAGGTGTGGGAAACAGAATGAAGAAGCAGGAACCGTTAACAGAGAGCTATTTTTATATATTATTATGTCTGTATGACAGACCCAGACATGGTTATGGAATCATGCAGAAGGTGGCTGCGATATCAGATGGCAATGTGAAGATCGGCTCAGGAACGATGTATGGCGCTGTCAGTAATATGTTGAAGAAGGGATGGATCATCGAGATAGAAAGTGATGATCCTGAAGATAAGAGGAAGAGACTTTATCAGTTGACACAGGAAGGCAGGACGGTCCTGAACGAGGAGATCAGCCGGCTTCGCCTGTTGGTAGACTATGCGGATAAAGTCCTTGGAGGAGATTATGAAGACTCGTAGAACAAGTCATAAGGTATATGGCGTATGGGAATATGATCGTGAGATAGAAGATCTGAATCGGCTGTCAGCACAGGGATGGCAGTTAGAGAAGGGCGGATGTTTCGGTTCTACCTATGTAAAAGATGAACAGGTCAGATATATTTATCAATTGGATTATGCTCCCAACATAGAGGATAAAGACAGATATTTGTCTTTCTTTGAAGAGCAGGGTTGGGAATTTATTAACTCTACATTTAATGGCTGGCATTATTTCCGCAAGCCGTATCATGAGAACATGAGTGATGAGGAGACGGAGATCTATACGGATAAACAGTCACTTGTGGAAATGCAGAACCGGTATTTGAAAGGATTGATTGTTGTTTCTGCGGTGTATGTGATCATGACTGTGACTGAGATTGTGCATATTATTACACATGGTATACAGATCAACAGAATTCTTCTGATTATATGTTGTCTGACGGCATCTGTTATGATGGGAATTGCTTCCTGTAATATTAAAAGAAAGCAGAATGGACAGTCACAGATATGTGATATTGACATTAATGTATTTGTTCTGCTTCTTGTACTGATCTTTATTTTTTTAATGATTTTATAATGTATCAGGAACAGCAATTTTTGCAAACTACACAACAAATATTACAATGAAATAACTGCAATAATCCGATACAATATACCTATTCGGAGACGGCAAGAATCGTCCTGGATAGGTATTTTTTATTTATGAGAATATGGAGGTTATTCCTATGCAGATGACATTAAGATGGTATGGCAGTAAGCATGATTCTGTTACACTGGAGCAGATTCGTCAGATTCCTGGGGTGAAGAGTGTGATTACGACACTGTATGATTCTGTTCCAGGAGAGGCATGGTCTTTGGAAGATATCCGTGCCATGAAGAAAGAAGTAGAGGCAGCAGGGCTCACGATTGCAGGAATTGAAAGTGTGAATATTCATGATGCAATTAAGATTGGTTCTCCCGACAGAGAGCAGTACATAGAGAATTATATTACAACACTGGAACGCCTGGGACAGGAAGATATTCATATGGTATGTTATAACTTCATGCCTGTATTTGACTGGACAAGAACAGAACTGGCAAGAAAAAGACCGGATGGTTCTACCGTGCTGGCATACAATCAGGCAGCAGTGGATGCATTGAAGCCGGAAGAGATGTTTGCATCCATTGATTCTGATTCCAATGGTTTCGTTATGCCTGGCTGGGAGCCTGAGCGTATGGCGAGAGTGAAAGAACTCTTTGAGCTGTATCAGGATGTTGACAATGAGAAGCTTTTTGCAAATCTGAAATATTTCCTGGAGCGTATCATGCCGACCTGTGATAAATATGATATCAATATGGCAATTCACCCGGATGATCCTGCATGGAGCGTATTTGGCCTGCCGCGGATCATTATCAATAAAGAAAATATACTACGCATGATGCATATGGTAGATAACCCACACAATGGTGTGACCTTCTGCTCTGGCTCCTATGGAACCAATCTGGAGAACAATCTGCCGGATATGATCCGTTCCCTCAAGGGCAGAATTCATTTCGCCCATGTGAGAAACCTGAAATTTAATTCTCCGACAGACTTTGAAGAGTCCGCCCATTTATCCAGTGATGGAAGCTTTGATATGTACGAGATCATGAAAGCACTCTATGAAATCGGCTTTGATGGACCAATCAGACCAGACCACGGACGTATGATCTGGGGTGAAGTGGCTATGCCGGGATATGGTCTGTATGACAGAGCACTTGGTGCGGCATATCTGAACGGCTTATGGGAAGCAATTGATAAAAATGCAAAGCGGGGTTAAAGCAATATGAAATTATCTTATGATGGTGTATTTGAACATAGACAGGAGTGGGAGAAGGCAGGCTTTGTCCTTCCTGCATTTTCAATGGAACAGGTACGTAAAGAGACAGCAGAACATCCTGTCTGGGTGCATTTTGGAGCCGGCAATATTTTCCGTGCTTTTCAGGCAAATGTAGTACAGGAGCTGCTGAATGCAGGAAAAATGAAGACCGGACTGATTGCAGTAGAAGGATATGATTATGAGATCATTGATAAAATGTATCAGCCCCATGATAATCTGGGAATCCTGGCTACTTTAAAAGCCGATGGAAATGTAGATAAGACAGTAGTAGGAAGTATTATGGAAGCGCTGACACTGGACAGTGATAATACACAGAACATGACACGACTGTCACAAATATTTACAAATCCAGGTTTACAGATGGCAAGCTTTACAATTACTGAGAAGGGATACAGTCTGGTAGATGGCAAGGGCAGCACATTACCGGCAGCCGCACAGGATATGGAGCAGGGACCAGAAAGACCTGTCAGCTATATTGGCAAAGTAGCAGCACTTCTATATGCCCGTTATCAGGCAGGCGCATTGCCCATTGCAATGGTGAGCATGGATAACTGTTCTCACAATGGAGACAAGTTATATCAGGCAATCCATGCTTTTGCACAGGGCTGGGAACAGAGAGGACTGGTAGAGAAAGGCTTTCTGGCTTATGTAGAGGATGCTCATAAGGTCAGCTTCCCCTGGTCCATGATTGATAAGATTACCCCAAGACCGGACGCTTCTGTAGAAGATATGCTTCGGATGGCAGGAGTGGAAAATCTGGAGCCTGTAATTACCGGCAAGAATACTTATGTAGCGCCTTTTGTCAATGCAGAGGAATGCCAGTATCTGGTTATTGAGGATAATTTCCCTAATGGAAGACCTGCACTGGAAGAAGGCGGTGTAATCTTCACTGCAAGAGAAACGGTAGACCGTGTCGAGAAGATGAAAGTCTGCACATGCCTGAACCCGTTACATACTGCGCTTGCTGTATTTGGCTGTCTGCTTGGCTATACCTTGATATCCAAGGAAATGGATAACCCGGTATTGAAGAAGCTGGTAGAGGTAATAGGCTATGAAGAGGGACTTCCTGTAGTAGTAAATCCAGGAGTAATTGACCCCAAGAAATTCATAGATGAAGTGGTAAATATCAGAATCCCGAATCCTTTCATGCCTGATACGCCACAGCGTATCGCTACAGATACTTCTCAGAAGCTGGGAATCCGTTTTGGTGAGACGATTAAGGCATATCAGCGTTCAGGGGAACTGTCTGTAAGCAGCTTAAAGAGAATCCCACTTGTCTTTGCTGGCTGGCTGCGGTATCTGTGTGGCATAGATGATAAGGGAAAGGCTTTTACACTGAGTGCAGATCCTATGCTGGACACCGTATGCCCTTATGTAGCTGACTTGAAGTTTGGAGATACACAGGTTCATGAGAAGGTAGCACCGATTCTGTCAAATGAGAAGATATTTGGCGTGAATCTGTATGAGGCAGGTCTTGGAGAACTGACAGAGCAGTATTTTGTGGAAATGTTGGCTGGTAAAGGTGCTGTAGAAGCTACACTTGCGAAATACGTATAAGAGGAGCCTGTATGAGAAATTCAGTGCTTAATCGGATTATTGCGGCGATTTCAGCCATTTTTATGCCGATTATCAATATCATGACTGCAGCGGGGATTACGAAAGGATTTTTGGCATTGTTTGTAAGTCTTGGATGGATAGCCCAGGATAGTGGCACGTATCTGATCTGTAATGCCATCGCAGATGCATTTTTCTATTTTTTGCCCGTTTTTATTGCCTTTACGGCAGCAGAGCAGTTCAAATGCGATAAATTTACAGCGGTGGTTGTTGCAGGGGTTCTTCTGTATCCGCAATTGACACAGGCTTTTGATGCAGCGCAGAAGATTAACTTTGCAGGGATTCCTGTGACAAAGGCAACATATCCATCCAGTGTTTTGCCTATACTGATGGCAGTAGGCTTCCTGCATTTTATAGAGAGGTTCTGGAAGCGGGTTATACCTGAGATAATCAGTGGATTTCTTGTTCCATTATTATCAATCATTGTGACCAGTATGGTGACTCTGACTTTATTTGGCCCGATGGGCACCTGGTTTGGAGACATTCTGGCATCTGGATATACCTATGTCTATGACTGGAATCCTTATGTATCAGGCTTCTTCCTTGGAGGACTGATACAGATCATGGTAATATTTGGCTTCCACTGGAGTCTGGTTCCAATCGTTATGTTGAATATTGCATTATATGGAGAAGATACCATACTTCCTTTCATTGGGGCGGCAGCCATGGCACAGGGAGGGGCAGCATTGGCTGTCGCCTTCCGGGTACAAGACTCTGCATGTAAAAGCCGTATCCTGTCCGCTGTGATATCTGCCGTATTTGGTGTGACAGAGCCTGCGATGTTTGGTGTGAATCTTCCACTGAAGAAACCTATGGCTGCAGTCTGCGCAGGGGGCGCTATAGGAGGGGCACTTACGGGATTTACCGGTGCACATGCGATTGCATTTGCTTTCCCGGGGCTTCCTACATTGCCGGTTTATTTCGGGGATGGTTTCTGGGGATTTCTTGGAACCTGCGTGGTGGGATTCGTGCTTGGCTTTGTCTTTACCATGTTTATGAAGCTTGATACAACACCAATAGAGAAATGACATATAAAAACAGTAATACCTGTAATATATCTTTAAATTTATAAAACTATTGATTAAGTTCTGAATATTTTATATAATTACTAAGTGATAATGATGCATTCAGAACAGTTGATAAGGCAGTTAAGGATATAATACAGGTGTTTTTATATCCTTACTTTGGTGATACGAGGAGGCAATACTGTGGGAGAATTCGATACAAAAGACATTACAGTAGAGCAGCTATGCAAGGTAATTAATATGCTTCATCCATGCATGGATGATTATTTGTATGTATATGATCTTATGAATGATTATTACTATATTTCACCAGAGGCAATAAAGCATTTCAGTCTTCCGGCAGTGGAATTCCATGATGTAATATCCAATCATGCCAAATTTGTATATCCGCAGGATGTCGAGATGCTACAGAAGGATCTGCAGGAGATTCTTGATGGAAAGAAAGACTTTCATAATCTTCAGTACAGATGGATGTCGAAGAAAGGAGAGGCTATCTGGATCAATTGCAGAGGATATGTTGTCCGCAGTGAAGATGGTACACCTGAGTATATGCTTGGCTGTATTAACGAAATCGGTGCCAGACAAAAGGCTGATAATGTAAGTGGATTACTTGGAATGTCCAGTCTTCGTTCTTTTCTGGAAGAACATGTATCGAAGAAAATCAACGAAGGATATCTTATGCGCCTTGGGCTGGATGATTTTAAGGAAATCAATGAGAAGCTTGGAAGTGATTATGGAGACATGGTGCTTCGAAAGACAGCAGAATGTATTGATTCCTGCATTTTGCCGGGACAGACATTATATCGGGCAGGCTCAGATGAATTCCTTGTGCTGGATGTCATGGGACGAAGTATTCAACAGGCAGAAGAGCAGTACCAGGAAATAAGACAAGCAATAGATGCTTTTGTAAAAGATAATTATTACGAGGCGGTCTATACTGTGTCAGCAGGTATTCTTGGAGGAGCTGAATTTACAGGGTTTAATTTCTCTGATATTATGCGGTATTCAGAGTTTTCGTTAAATGAAGCCAAAAGAAGAGGCAAGAACAGGGCATATGTTCTGGAAAAACAGGATTATGAGAAGTTTATATACAAAAAATCGTTGATCAAGCTGCTGCGTAATTCTGTCAACCATGGATTTGAAGGCTTTGAAGTATACCTGCAGCCGCTTTTTGATGCCAAAAGCAAGACACTCTACGGTGCAGAAGCTCTGATGCGGTATCATACACAGGAGTATGGGATGATATCACCGGTGGAGTTTATTCCATTACTGGAAAAGACAGGTCTTATCATTCCGGCGGGAAAATGGATGCTGCATCATGCTCTGGAGTTATGTCATGACATACAGATGAAAGTACCGGATTTTCGAATCAGTGTCAATATTTCCTATATTCAGGTATTAAAGAGCAATATTATCAGCGATATATTGCAGGTAATCGAACAGCATCAGGTAGATCCTTCCAAGGTGATCATAGAGTTGACAGAGAGTGGGCTTCTGCTGGCAGACAGCCGTATTGCCAAATTATGGAACCGGTTAAAGGAGAAGGGGATTCAGCTGGCGTTAGATGACTTTGGAACCGGTTATTCTAACTTTCATTATCTCAATGACCTGCATCCTGAGATTATCAAGATAGACCGTTCTTTTACTGTAAAGGCGGTAGAAAATGAGTACGAATACAAGCTGCTTTCGCTTATGAGTGATATGGTACATGGCATGGATGTCAAGGTATGCGTAGAAGGTATTGAGAACCAGAAAGAACTGGAGAAGATGTTGAAGGTTTCCCCAAATTACTGTCAGGGATATTATTTTGGAAAGCCTTGTAATTATCAGGAGTTCAGAAGTTTTTTTATTGATGTATAATAATGTATGAATTAAAAGGGGAATGTAACACTCATGTCGAGCGCTGCATTCCCCTTTTTATGAAGCGGAGTATCAGAACTTACCGTTCCAGTTTAAAAATGCCAGATAACCTTTCACTGCTTCATAGATATCAGCCTTGCTGCTGACTTCGTAAGGGGCGTGCATATTCAGTACGGCAACACCACTGTCGATTACGTTCATGCCATATTTTGCCATGATATAGGCGATAGTTCCACCGCCGCCTGCATCTACCTTACCAAGCTCTGCAAACTGATAAGATACATTGGCGTCATCCATGACCTTGCGCAGTGCTGCAATATATTCAGCATTGGCATCATTAGAACCGCTCTTACCACGGGAACCGGTATATTTGTTGAATGTAACGCCATGGGCCAGGAAAGCAGAGTTATTCTTCTCGAATACATTCGCATAGAGAGGATCAAAGCCTGCGCTGACATCAGATGAGAGCATAACAGAGTTAGCCAGAGCACGTCGAACAAGTAATTCGGATTCGCCTTCTGTCATAGCCAGTAATTCTGCAACTGCATTGGCAAAGAAGCTGGACTGCATACCTGTAGCACCAACACTTCCGATTTCTTCCTTGTCTACCAGCAGACAGCACTGGGTACGGGTGCCGCATTTTGCGTCCAGCATTGCGAAGAGAGAAGTGAAAGCACAGATTCTGTCATCCTGTCCATAGGAAAGAACCATGCTTCTGTCAAATCCACAGTCTCTTGCCTTGCCTGCGGGAACGATTTCTAATTCAGCAGACTGGAAATCTTCTTCATCGATACTATACTGGTCAGCCAGAAGCTTCAGAACATTTGCCTTAATTGTTTCTTTCTCTTCTTTGCTGGTATCGCTGTCTTTTTCAAGAGGAATATTACCGATCAACAGATCCAGATTCTCACCGGTTACGACTTCTGTTGCCTTTTTACCCATCTGCTCACCGGCAAGGTGGATTAACAGATCCGTGATAACGAATACGGGATCTTCTTCCTTCTCACCAAGGCAGATATCTACCATTGTACCGTCCTTCTTGGCAACTCTTCCGTGAAGAGACAGAGGGATAGCTGTCCACTGATATTTCTTGATACCGCCATAGTAATGGGTATCAAAATATGCAAATCCTTCTTTCTCATATAATGGGTTCTGCTTCACATCGATTCTTGGGGAGTCGATATGTGCACCCAGAATATTCATACCTGAGGAGATCGGTTCTTCACCAATCTGGAAAAGGGCAATGCTCTTATGCATCTGTACAGCATATACCTTGTCACCTTTGCTGACTTTGCCTTTGGCAGCAATGATGTCAGCCAGATTGCGATAGCCTGCTTCCTTTGCCATGCGGATGGTCAGATCAATACATTCACGTTCTGTTTTGCCCTCATCCAGGCAGTTCTTATAGCGCTCGCAGATAGCCTGCAGCTTTTCTTTGTCTTCGTTCTGGTAGGAAAGCCAGAGATTTTCTTTTTTCATATGAATATGTCCATGCCTTTCTTATGACCTGCATAATAGATATGCGGGTGCTGATTTTCTACCTGAATATCATAACACAATCGGGAGAGGATTCGCAACCGGATGGCGTAAGGTATCGAAAATGTATGCTTATGCAGATTTTACATAAATTATACATTATTGTGGTAGTGGCTTTTACATAACCTGAATACAATACAGACATACCTTTTGTTATTCGGCTTGCAAAAGACGAAAATTTATTCAAAATGAGGAGAAAAGAGTAGTGAAAAAGTTTAATCTCAAAGTAACGGCAGCAATGATGTCTGCAATCCTGATGGCATCAACATTAGTAGGTTGTGGACAGACGGCAGATAACACATCTGCGAGTGTGGCAGTGCAGAATGAGGTATATGCGGCAGCTACAACCAATGGCGTAGAAACCGTATCCCAGAAGATACCCAAGTATATCTTCTTATTCATCGGTGATGGCATGAGCTATCCCCAAATCCAGTCAGCATCCTATTATCTTGGGGCAAAAGCAAGTGACGGAGGAGATGTCACAGGCGGCGTAGATTTATCCTTTATGAACTTTCCTACAGTCGGTTCAGCGCGCACCTTTGACAGCACATCCTTCTGCCCGGATTCAGCTTCCACAGCAACATCCATTTCGACAGGACATAAGACATACAGCGGCGTTATCAATATGGATACCACCAAGACAATCAAGTACACGACTATTTCCGAGCAGTTAAAGGCACAGCTGGGTTACAAGATCGGTGTATTAACTACTGTAAACCTGAACCATGCAACACCGGCTGCCTTCTATGCGCATCAGTCTTCCAGAAAGAACTACTACGAGATTGGACAGGAGATGATCGCAAGTAACTTTGATTATTTTGCAGGAGGCGGACTCCTGAGCCCGACAGGCAAGAATAAGGATCTGACAAGCCTCTATGATGTAGCAAAAGAGAACGGCTATACAGTGACCACCACACAGAGCGAGATTGAAGCTGTCAATAAGAATACAGGTAAAGTCATTGCAATAGATGAAAATCTGGCTGATGGTGATGCCATGAACTATGATATGGATCTTGCAGACGGTAAGTGGGATCTTGCGGACTATGTGGAAAAAGGCGTTGAAGTACTCAATAATGATAAAGGCTTCTTCATGATGGTAGAAGGCGGTAAGATTGACTGGGCATGCCATGCAAACGATGCAGCAGCATCTATCAATGATACTCTTGCACTTGATAAGGCAGTTCAGGCAGCTTATAAGTTCTATGAACAGCATCCCGCAGATACCCTGATCCTTGTAACTGGTGATCATGAGACAGGTGGCCTGACAATCGGTTATGCAGGAACGAACTATGATACCTATTTAAAGAACCTTGAGAATCAGACACTTTCCTATGCAAAGTTTGATTCTGAGTATGTAGCTTCCTATAAGGAGAACAATACACCTTTTTCCCAGGTACTTGTTGACATTAAGAATAACTTCGGTCTGGTAACAGCAGATGATGCAGCGGCGGCAGCAGACCCTACACTGGTACTGACAGACTATGAAGTACAGAAGTTAAAGGCGGCTTATGAGAGAACCATGAAAGTAGGTGCTTCCTCACAGGACAAGATGACACAGGAAGAATATGACCTCTATGGTACATATGAACCTTTATCAGTAACCATTACACATATCCTGAACAATAAGTCAGGTATTGCATTCAGCTCCTATTCCCATACAGGCCTGCCTGTTCCTGTATTTGCAATCGGTAATGGATCAAGCCTCTTTGAAGGATATTATGATAATACCGATATTTACAATAAGCTCGCCACATTAACACAGATTAAATAACAAATGTTACAAAAAAGGAATTGAACGTAGATGAAACAGATATATAACCGATATATAGTCCCTCATCTTCCGTTCCTGATATGTATGCTCTTACTTGGTATCCTCATAGCCTTGCCCACAGGCTATGAGGATGCTGTCATTTATCAGGGAACGGACCGGTGCAGGGCAGAAGTACTGGATACAGACGAATCAACAGTCATCAGCAGCGGGCTGATCCGTTCAGGGGAACAGGACTGCAGAGTGCGTCTTCTGGGTGGCAGGTTCAAAGGACAGGAAGTGCAGGCATATAATCTCTTGACAGGCTCCCTGCAGACCGATAAGATATATGAAACAGGGGATATTGCGGTGGATATTACATCGGCTATTTATGAAGTGGTGGAGAAGAAGCCGGATATCGGATGGAAGGAAGCAACCATGTCTGGAATCCATGTAGGCAGAGCTGCCATGGGAACCATGTCTACGACATTACTGCTGGCTTATTCAGGTGGCTATCTGGCATTGCTTATGGTATTTATGGCACAGGGAACACCCATTTACAACATTTTGAATTATAAGGATGTTGCGTCAGAGATTCTACACACGATTGTAGGAAGCTTTGGGCTGGTTGCAGTTGCGCCCTTTACTGCATTGATGGGCGGACTGCTTCTGGTACATGATAAAGGAAAGGAACATGAATGAATATGGCAGGAAAAATGAAATTAACCAAAATGGAGAGGGCATGGGTATTATATGATGTGGGAAATTCAGCCTTTGTACTGCTGGTAGCCACACTTTTCCCTATATACTTTAATGAAATCGCCGGCATGGCAAATCTCTCTTCGGTAGATTATCTTGCCTATTGGGGGTACGCTACATCAATTGTTACTATAGTAGTAGCACTGTCAGGACCTATATTGGGAACATTGACAGATAATAAGGGAATGAAGAAACCTATATTTATGATAACGATGTTGATAGGGGCAGCAGGGTGTTCCCTGCTGGGCTTTACCCATTCATGGATTGTGTTTCTTGTTATCTACATCATTGCAAAATGCGGATATACGAGTAGTCTGATCTTCTATGATGCCATGCTTGGTGATGTGACAACGCCGGAGAGGATGGATGATGTATCTTCCAGAGGGTTTGCATGGGGATATATTGGGAGCTGTGTTCCTTTTATTCTGGGGCTGGGACTTGTACTGTGGGGAGACAGGATTGGTATCGGTCAGCTGCAGGCGATGACTATAACATTTGTGATCTCTTCTCTCTGGTGGATAGGAGCTACAGTTCCGCTGCTCCGTGGATATAAGCAGCTGCATTATGTGGAGAGGACACCACATATGTTTTGCAATGCTTTTCATAGATTATTTGAGACATTTCACAATATGAAGAATGAGAAGGGCGTGTTCCTTTTCCTGCTTGCCTTCTTCTGTTATATTGATGGTGTCTATACGATCATTGATATGGCAACCGCTTATGGGACGGCATTAGGATTGGATACGACAGGGCTTCTGCTTGCACTTCTGGTAACACAGATTGTTGCATTCCCATCAGCTTTGATATTTGGAAGACTGTCTTCAAGATATTCTTCCAAAGTGCTGATTCCGGTATGCATTATTGCATATACCCTGATTGCCATCTTTGCATTTCAACTGGATTCCCAGGTCAAATTCTGGATACTGGCAGTATGTGTGGGAATGTTCCAGGGCGGCATCCAGGCATTATCCCGTTCACATTTTGCGAAGATTATTCCACCAGAGAAAGCAGGAGAGTACTTTGGGCTGTTTGATATCTGTGGAAAGGGAGCTTCTTTCATTGGTACTATGCTGGTCAGTGTAGCCAGTCAGCTGACAGGCAGTATCAATCTTGGTGTAGGTTCCCTGGTGATACTGTTTGCTGTCGGCTTATTCCTGTTTGTGCACTCCTGTAAATACTGTAAGACAATATAAAATATAATTATCTGGGAGCAGCGCATTTGTGCTGCTTCTTGTTTTATGCTTTCTTGTGTGGTATGGTTATAGGTGTGCGGAAATGATATTAAGATAGGAATAGATAAATGACTGATAAAAAGAAGAGAGAGTTATTGCCGGACGTATTGCGGGGCTTTGCAATATGTCTTGTGGTTCTGGGGCACTGCATCCAGGAGGGCAGTGGCGAGGTATATAAATTACAGGAAGCATATTTTGATGACCGGCTGTATCAGTTGATCTACAGCTTTCATATGCCGCTTTTCATGTTGATAAGTGGCTGGCTTGGCTGGTACAGTATGAAGACAACGGACGATAGAAGGGAACAACTGCAGATTCTGGGCAGAAGGGCGGCATCCCTACTGATTCCCATATTTGGATGGACTGCGCTGGATTCATCGAGACATTTTCTTATGAATGCCTATTATGGCTATCCACATGCAGGACTGGGACAGGGATTGCTTCAATATATAGTTAATTCCCTGGAAAATCTGTGGTTTTTGTGGGCAGTGTTCTGGTGCTTCCTGATCGTATGGTGCATGCATTACTGGTTCCATGATGCGTTATGGCTTTATATTGTGGGCTTTCTGATGATGTTCTTTATTCCAGATGGATTGGGACTTGGAGCATATAAATATATGCTGCCTTTTTACATCATTGCCTTTTATTTCCATGAAGGAATGGCTGAACGGTATAATAAAGAGGATGCAATCAGCAGACTGTGTAAGATGATCTGCAATGTATATGAACAGGCGCCCATCGTTCTGACTCTGGCGGCCGGTCTTGTATGGATTCTGTTGTTTGCTGCTTTCTTCAATCAGGATGCATTTATTTATCTGACCGGTTACAAATTATTGGGAAAAGACATTACCAGACAGCTTGCAATAGATGGCTACCGCTTCATCATAGGACTTTCAGGCAGTTGTTTTGTGATTCTGCTATGGAAAGATATTCTACAGCAGCGCAAAGGGTATGGATTCCCTGTATTTTCCTGCCTTGGACGAAACAGCATGGGTATCTATATCGTATCCGGGTATGTGATCATACTGGGAATTGCAGAATTTACGCAGGGAATAGAACCTTCTTATGCAGTAAATCTTGCAGAAATGCTGATAGTGCTTTTGGTTTCCACAGGTTTTACAGAGATTATAGGGCAAATTCCTGCAATTGGCAGATTAGTCGGAAAGATGGATAAATATGGAACAGATAAAGAATCATGTACAACATGAATTTGAACCGGTATATGATGAATATTCACAGATTCTGATACTGGGTACGTTACCTTCTGTAAAGTCCAGGGAGAACCGCTTCTATTATGGGCATCCACAGAACCGGTTCTGGAAGCTGCTTGCATATCTGACACAGGCGCAGATACCGGAGACAATTGAACAAAAGAAAAGTTTCCTGCTGGAACATCATATTGCAGTCTGGGATGTGATTGCAGAATGTGATATCATAGGTTCCAGTGACAGCAGTATCTCGAATGTAACGCCTACAGATCTCTCCAGGGTATTATCCACGGCTCCCATCAGACAGATCTATGCAAATGGTGCGACTGCTGCGAAGCTGTATCATAAATATCAGGAGAAGATAACAGGAAGGGATATTATAACATTGCCGTCTACCAGCCCGGCGAATGCTGCCTTTTCCATGGAACGGCTGGCAGAGAACTGGAATTGTATCTTCGTGCACTTGACACAAACCAGTTAAGATCAGAAGGTGCACAGAAAAGAGGAGTCATATTATGTTTGAACAGGAACAGCAGGATGCTGTCAGAGTTGTAGAAGAATTTCTAAAGCAGGCAAAATTAAAAAAAGGTGATTTGGTGGTAATCGGGTGCTCAACCAGTGAGATCGCATCTCACAGAATCGGTTCTTATTCCAATGCAGATCTTGGAGAAGCTGTATTTCTTGCAATGCAGGGGGCTTTTGCCAAAGAGGAAATCAGCATTGCCACACAGTGCTGTGAGCATCTCAACAGAGCATTAATTATAGAAAGAAAAGATGCAGAACGCTTCGGCTATGAAGAAGTCAATGTGGTACCACAGCCCAAGGCAGGCGGTTCATTCTCCACAGCTGCATGGAAGCATATGCAGGATCCTGTGGCAGTAGAGCATATTCAGGCAAAAGGCGGCATTGATATAGGAGATACCCTGATTGGCATGCATCTTAGGGCTGTAGCAGTACCTGTCAGAATCGAACACCCAACGATAGGCGGCGCACATATTGTCTGTGCAAGAACCAGGGCAAAATTCGTAGGCGGCGAGAGAGCTCACTATAATGAAGCATTATTGTAAACATAAAATTTTGACAAAATCCCTTTTCTAAAGCATAAGGGTTGTGTTATAATTGGCGTAGCATACAGAAAGATGGTTAAGAGTCTGATGGCTGAAATGAATAACAAGAGACAGAGGCGTGTACAGCGCCTGAAACGTTTGATTGTGATCATGCTGGTCATGGTGTTTGTCATACCTGTTACGATCAGCATTGTTCTGGCTGTACAGCTTCATGGACTTGGTAAACAGGTGAATGAGCTGCAGGCAGAGATTGCTTCCATGCAGATACAGCTGGAGGAGCAGAAGGTGGATGCGGCTGATTCACAGGAACTTACAGAGGAAGAAGCCTCTGCGGATGTACAGACACTGGAGAATCAGAACGTGTGGAGTGAGTCTTCAGGGACGACCCAGGCGGATTCCGGTATTCATAAGGTATATCTGACATTTGATGATGGACCAAGTGCCAATACAGATCAGATTCTGGATATTCTGGATGAGTATGGAGTGAAGGCTACATTCTTTGTAGTTGGTAAAGAAGGATATAATGACCAGTACCGGCGTATTGTAGAGGAGGGTCATACCCTTGGCATGCATTCCTACAGCCACGTGTATCGTGATATTTATGAGTCTGTAGAAGCGTATGGTCAGGATCTTGAGAAACTGCATACATATCTGTATGAATTGACAGGTGTAGACAGCCGGATTGTGAGACTGCCGGGAGGCAGCAGTAATACGGTCAGCAAGGATAAGATACAGGATATCATTGCTTATCTGGGGCAACAGGGCATGACCTATTATGACTGGAATGTATCCAGTGGAGATGCAGCCAGCGGTTATGTCAGTGCACAGCAGATAGCAGATAATGTATTGAATCACGTGAGTGAACATCATACTTCCATTGTTCTGATGCATGATGCATCGGGCAAGAATACAACAGTGGAAGCTCTTCCTATTATATTAGAGAAGATACTGGAGTCTGATAATATGGTGTTGTTGCCGATTACGGAGGATACAGTGCCAATTCAGCATGTTCAGGCACAATAAGGGTGAAAGCACCTTAGGATAAAATTGGAGGATAGTGAAAATGGGTTTTTTTCAGGATTTGAAACAGGATTTATCTCAGGCAGTGAATGAAATGGTACCTGAGGATGCAGAAACAGAACAGGGAGACGTTACTGCCAGAGCAGAAGCTACTTCTTCTGAAGATCTTTTTGGACAGACAGACGGAGAAGAATTTGCAGACCTTGAAGCAATGCTGGATAATGAAGCAGCAGCTTTAGGGGCTGATACAGCAGCTGTTCAGGAACCTGTACAAGAGACAGTACAGCAGCCTGAAGTTGAGCCGGAACAGGCAAAACAGGCTAATGATGAAGTAGAGGAACTTTTAAACGAAGTGGAATTGAATCTTTCTGATCAGGCTTCTTCCATGGAGAAGAAAACAGAGCCTGATTTTAGAAGTACCAGAGAGCCGAGCTTTTATAATAATACTACAGAGACATCATCAGATACTGCGGTTATTACAGCAGGCATGACCATTACAGGTGATGTGATCAGCAGTGGCAATATGGATCTGATCGGCAGCATCAATGGTAATATAGAAATCAATGGTAAATTAAATATAACAGGCAATATCAACGGTAATTCTTCTGCAGCAGAGATCTACGCAGAATCCGCACAGATCAATGGTGAAGTGAAGAGCAAGGGCAGTGTCAAGATTGGCCAGAGCTCTGTTGTAATCGGTAATATCTTTGCAACAAGCGCAGTTATCGCAGGTGCTGTTAAGGGCGATATTGATGTGCATGGACCGGTTATTCTGGATACCTCTGCAATTGTTATGGGCAACATTAAGTCCAAGTCCGTACAGATCAATAATGGTGCTGTTATCGAAGGTATGTGTTCACAGTGCTATGCAGAAGTCAGCCCGACATCCTTCTTCAGTGATGTGAAGAAAAACAGAAAATAATATAGACTCAGGAAAGGCATGGTTATTAAAATGCAGAGAATTGTATTGAAATTAAGCGGAGAAGCATTAGCTGGTGAGAAGAAGACCGGTTTTGATGAAGCAACTGTTACCGCAGTGGCAAAACAGGTAAAAGAGATTGTAGACAGTGGAATCCAGGTAGGTATCGTAATTGGTGGAGGTAACTTCTGGAGAGGCAGAACAAGTGAGACTATTGACAGAACCAAAGCAGATCAGATAGGTATGCTTGCGACTGTCATGAACTGCATCTATGTATCTGAAATCTTCCGTTTTGTAGGAATGGAGACAGAAGTATTTACTCCTTTTGCATGTTCCTCTTTTACAGAATTGTTCTCCAAGGATAAGGCTGTGAAGGCATTGGAAGCAGGCAAGGTCGTATTCTTTGCAGGCGGTACGGGCCATCCGTATTTCTCTACAGATACAGGTGTTGTATTGAGGGCAATTGAGGTAGAGGCTGAGGTCATTCTGTTAGCGAAAGCAATTGATGGCGTATACAATGATGATCCAAGAGTCAATCCAACAGCAGTAAAATATGATGAAGTATCCATTGATGAAGTAATAGCAAAGAATCTTCAGGTTATGGATATGACAGCATCTATCCTGGCAAGAGATAACAAGATGCCTATGTGGGTATTCGGACTGAACGAAGAGAACAGCATTGTCAATACATTAAAGGGTAAATTTAACGGAACCAAGGTTACCGTATAAACAAATAAGAGAGTATTATAGTAGGAGGCAACCAGAATATGGACGCAAGAGTAAAAACATACGAAGAGAAAATGCAGAAAGCATATGATTTCCTTTTGGCAGATTATCAGACAATCCGTGCAGGTCGTGCTAATCCCCACGTTTTGGATAAGTTAAAGGTAGATTACTACGGAACACCTACACCAATCCAGCAGGTTGGTAACATTACAGTTCCGGAAGCAAGAATGATTCAGATTGCACCATGGGAGAAGAGCCTGATCCGTGAGATCGAGAAGGCAATTATGGCTTCTGATATTGGAATCACACCAAACAATGATGGTACAGTTATCCGTCTGGTATTCCCTGAATTAACAGAGGAAAGAAGAAAAGACCTTGTCAAGGATGTAAAGAAGAAGGGTGAAGAAGCTAAGGTTGCAATCCGTAACATCAGACGTGATGCAAATGATGCTTTCAAGAAGCTTGCAAAGACTGAGATTTCAGAAGACGAGATCAAGGATCTGGAAGATTCTGTACAGAAGATCACAGATAAGTACATCAAGGATGTAGATAAGGCAATCGAGGACAAATCCAAAGAAATTATGACTGTATAGCGAACAGTCTGCAATGACTTTATAGAGAGGGGCATACATGAGGGATGTTATGCCCCCTTTTTAACGTATAGCGTATAGATAGAGGAGGCAACTTCAAATGAGTATACCGAAACATGTAGCAATCATTCTGGATGGCAACGGAAGATGGGCAAAAGCCAAAGGATTGCCACGCAAGGCAGGTCACGTGCAGGGTGCGAAGAATATAGAAACGGTCTGTGAAGCGGCTTACAATATGGGCATTCAGTATCTGACTGTATATGCGTTCTCCACAGAGAACTGGAACAGACCTCAGGATGAAGTAGATGCACTTATGCAGCTTCTGCGTAATTATATGAAGACCTGTCTGAAGACAGCTGCCAGGAATAATATGTGCGTCAGGGTTATCGGAGATAAGACGAGACTGGCAGATGATATCAAAGAAAGCATTGCCGCGCTGGAAGAAGCGACCAAAGATTATACAGGACTGCATTTTCAGATTGCCCTGAATTATGGCAGCCGTGACGAAATTACAAGGGCAGTACGTCTCCTGGCACAGAAGGTAGCGGATGGAGAGCTTACACCGGATCAGATCACAGAAGAGAGTATTGCAGGGCAGCTGGATACCGCAGGAATTCCTGATCCTGATCTGATGATCCGTACTTCAGGAGAACAGAGAATCTCCAATTATCTGTTATGGCAGCTGGCATATGCAGAATTCTATTTCACGCCTGTTCCATGGCCTGACTTTGGTAAGGAAGAGCTTGAGAAGGCAGTAGAGGCATACCAGAAGAGAGACAGAAGATATGGACTGGTAAAGGAGGAGTAAATATTATGGCAGGCAAAATCAGTAAAGAAAGGACAATCAGCGGTGTTGTTCTGGTTATTCTTGCACTGGCTACTATTTTGCCGGGAGGACCTATCCTGGCAATCACCCTTTATATAATATCCAATATAGCATTTCTGGAGTTGACCAAGGCTTGCGGCATTCATACAGGAGAGAAGCCCAATGCACTGGAGATTACAGGATTTCTGGCAATTGCAGCGTACTATCTGTTGGTTTATTTCGCACAGACACCTACGTATTTCATGATTACGGTCATTCTGCTGCTGATGGTACTGATGTCAGTATATGTACTGACTTTCCCAAAATTCACAGCAAATCAGGTCATGACTACATACTTCTGCCTGATCTATGCACCGGTCATGTTATCCTTTATCTTCCTGACCAGACAGCTTCCTTATGGAATATATCTGGTGTGGATGATCTTTATCAGTTCCTGGATCTCTGATACCTGTGCATATTTGGTAGGTGTAATGATCGGCAAGCATAAGCTTGCACCTGTGTTAAGTCCCAAGAAGTCTATCGAGGGTTCTGTTGGAGGTATTCTTGGCTCTGCTATTGTAGGAGCAGTGTTTGGTTTCTTCCTCATCGATAAGACACTGGGAGGACACCAGTATGGTACAATGTTGTGCATAATCGGTGGAATCGGTTCTGTTATCTCACAGATTGGTGATCTGGCGGCTTCTGCGATTAAGCGTAACCACGATATCAAGGACTATGGTAAATTGATTCCCGGACATGGCGGCATTATGGATCGTTTTGACAGTGTGATCTTCACTGCGCCCATGATCTATTTTCTGATTATTTTATTCCTGTAAAATCAGGAGATTTCTATAGTAAAAAGAAAGAAGGACATATATTGTGAAAAAAATAGCAATATTAGGATCAACCGGTTCTATTGGAACACAGACACTGGAGATCGTAAGAGATAACAGTGATTTGCAAGTAGTTGCTCTGGCAGCAGGCAGCAATGTGGAATTAATGGAGAAGCAGGTAAGAGAGTTCAAACCCAGACTTGTATCCCTTCAAAGTGAAGCTGCATGTAAGGATCTGGCAGACAGATTAAAGGATATGCAGGTTACTATTGTACCGGGCATGGATGGACTGATTCAGATTGCAGAGATGGAAGAATCTGATATTCTGGTTACGGCAATCGTAGGAATGATCGGTATCAGACCTACGATTGCTGCAATTAAGAAGGGGAAGGATATTGCACTTGCCAATAAGGAGACTCTGGTAACAGCAGGACATATTATCATGCCACTGGCAGCACAGATGGGAGTATCCATATTGCCGGTAGACAGCGAACACAGTGCAATCTTCCAGTCTATGCAGGGAGAAAAGAAGGAGCAGGTAAGCAAGCTGTTGATTACTGCATCCGGTGGCCCTTTCAGAGGAAGAACCAGAGAACAGCTGGCAGACATCCGTGTAGAGGATGCATTGAAACACCCTAACTGGTCTATGGGGCACAAGATTACCATTGATTCTGCTACACTGGTAAATAAAGGTCTGGAAGTCATGGAGGCAAAATGGCTTTTTGATGTGGATCTGGACAGAATACAGGTAGTGGTACATCCTCAGAGTATTATTCATTCCATGGTAGAATATGTGGATGGAGGAATTATTGCACAGCTGGGCACTCCTGATATGAAACTTCCGATTCAGTATGCCCTTTTCTATCCTGACAGACGTCCTATGAAGGGTAAGAGAGTGGATTTCTATGAATTGGGAACGATAACCTTTGAGAAGCCGGATATGGAGACTTTCACCGGTCTGAAGCTGGCTCTTCGTGCAGCATCCACAGGCGGCAGTCTGCCTACTGTATTCAATGCAGCCAATGAGAAGGCAGTCAGCCTTTTCCTGAATAGAAAGATCAGGTTCCTGGAGATTCCAGAGTTGATAGAGATGTGTATGGATGCTCATAAGGTAGTTGAGAATCCTTCTGTAGATGAGATTCTGGCTGCAGAAGCAGAGAGTTATGATAGAATCGCATCCAGATATGCGTAAGATTCAGTGCCGGATTCATGATTTATCCGGCATTTCATACAATATTAGTAAGGCACAGGTTATATAAGGAGGTAAATGATGCTGTTGACTTTAATCGTATTTATACTTGTATTTGGCGTCGTTGTCATTGCTCATGAGTTGGGACATTTTCTGATAGCGAAGCTGAACGGCATCAGAGTAGTGGAATTTGCAGTCGGCATGGGACCGGCAATCTGTAAATTCACCAAAGGAGAGACCAGATATGTACTGCGTCTGCTGCCTTTGGGCGGAGCCTGCATGTTTGAGGGCGAAGATGGTATATATACAGAGAAAGCGAAGGAAGAAGGAGCAGAGCCGGTAAAACAGGAGGGGGCATTTAATGAGGCAAATGTCTGGGCGAGAATTGCAACGGTATTTGCAGGGCCTTTCTTCAATATGATCCTGGCATTCCTTCTGGCTTTGATCGTAGTCGGATTTGCCGGCTCTACGAAACCTACCGTAAATGCATTAATGGAAGGCTATCCCGCAGCCGAGGCAGGACTGGAAGTAGGAGATGTTATTACACGTATTGACGGAGAAAAGATTCATTTGCAGGGAGAAGTAATATTGATTTCCTCTCTCAGTCAGGGAGATACTTTGCATCTGGAATATAAAAGAGACGGTCAGAAATACGAGACAGATCTGGCACCAAAATACAGTGAGGAAGATCAGCGTTATTATATGGGCTTCACCATAGGAGAACATGTAGATGCCAAAGGCTTTGGACTGATTCAGTACAGCTGCTATGAAGTAAGATACTGGTTCAAGGCGACCATCAAGAGCCTTTTGATGCTGATTCAGGGCAAGCTGTCCACAGATGATCTGTCAGGACCGGTAGGCATTGCAGCTACAATAGATGAGACTATAGAAGTAACGAAACCATATGGTATTCCTACGATGGTATTGACTATGATCAATTTTGCAATTCTGCTTAGTGTCAATCTGGGGGTTATGAATCTGTTGCCGATACCGGCGCTGGATGGAGGCAGACTGTTATTTCTTCTGGTCGAGGTAGTACGTGGTAAACCGATTACTCCTGAGAAGGAAGGCGTTGTTCATTTTGTGGGTTTTGTGGTATTAATGATGTTTATGGTATTTGTGATGTACCATGATATTGCAAGACTGATCAGATAAATGAAAGGCATGGTATTAGTATGTTATACAGGGAAAAGACAAAAGTAATAAAAATAGGTAATAAGGTAATTGGCGGTGGGAATCCTATTATGATTCAGTCTATGACGAACACCAAGACCGAGGATGCAGCTGCCACAGTCAATCAGATTCTGAGACTACAGGATGCAGGCTGCGACATTATACGTTGCACAGTACCTAATATAGATGCAGCAAGAGCCATTGCAGAGATTAAGAAAGAGATATCCATTCCACTGGTAGCTGATATTCATTTTGATTATAGAATGGCAATCGCAGCTATGGAGAACGGTGCAGATAAGATCCGTATCAATCCCGGAAATATCGGCAGCAAGGAACGTGTTGCAGAGGTGGTACGTGTTGCCAGGGAACGTAATATTCCCATCCGTGTGGGTGTAAACAGTGGTTCGCTGGAGAAAGAACTGGTAGAGAAGTATCATGGTGTGACAGCGGAAGGAATCGTGGAAAGCGCACTGGATAAGGTCAGAATGATAGAAGATATGGATTATGACAATTTAGTAATCAGTATCAAATCCTCTGACGTTCTGATGAGCGTAAAAGCCCATGAATTACTGGCTGGTAAGACTCCATACCCACTCCATGTAGGTATTACAGAGTCAGGAACTGTTACAAGCGGTAATATTAAATCATCTATTGGTCTGGGGATTATTCTGCATGAGGGTATCGGTGATACAATTCGTGTCTCATTAACAGGAGATCCCGTAGAAGAAATCAAATCAGCCAAACTCATCCTGAGAACACTTGGATTGCGTAAAGGCGGCATAGAAGTGGTATCCTGTCCGACCTGTGGCAGAACCAATATTGACCTGATCGGACTGGCTGCACAGGTTGAGAACCTGGTACAGAATTATGACCTGGATATCAAAGTAGCTGTTATGGGCTGCGCAGTAAATGGACCTGGAGAAGCGAAAGAAGCAGATATCGGTATCGCAGGAGGTATTGGCGAAGGTCTGTTAATCAAAAAAGGAGAAATTGTGCGTAAAGTGCCAGAGAATGAGCTGCTGGCAACTTTGAAGCATGAGCTGGATAACTGGGGATTATAGTAAATGGAAAAGAATTTTTTTGAAGCATTTCCCAATTTAAAACTGACAGGAGCACGTAAGGATCTGTTTGAACAGGTGGTAGTGGAGAGGATTACTGCGACCAGACGTAAGGATATTTTACGCATTTATATCAGAAGTGAGCGGCTGATAGAGAAGGAAGATGTCTACGGCGTGGAGCAGGAGATTAAGAAGCAGTTTTTCCCCAAAGATAACATTATCATTAAAATCTATGAGAAGTTCATTCTGTCCGGTCAGTACAATCCTGAAAAACTTATGGATACATATAAGGACAGTGTATTGATGGAACTAAAAGATACAGAACATATGCTGTATACAATGTTTCGGCAGGCAGATATGGAATACCCGGATGAACAGACAGTGAAACTCATTCTGGAAGACAGTGTAATAGCCAAATCCAAGGAAGATGAACTGATTCGTATTCTGGATAAGGTTCTGAATGAAAGATGTGGTTTCAGTGTGAAATTCCATGTGGACTATCGGGAAGCAGCAGAGAGCAAATACCGTGAAGAAGATGAACTGAAGATTCAACAGATTGTAGCCAATATTGCAGACAGAGTATCGGTGGCCTCCAATGATTCCAATCAGGGTGAAGTACAGCCGGTACAGAAGACAACGGCAGCAGAGAAGAAGCCTGCACCGGCAGAGAATCCCAAGGCATCTGAGAAACCGGCATCCTTTAATAAACCTGAGAAGCGCTTTGAAAAAGGTGGCTTCCAGCGCCGTTTCCAGAAGAAATCCGATAATCCTGATGTCATTTACGGCAGAGATTTCGATGAAGAAACCATGAATATTGATGAAATCTGGGGCGAAATGGGCGAGGTAGTCATTCGTGGCAAGGTACGTACACTGGAACAGAGAGAGATTCGTAATGAGAAGACGATTGTCAGCTTCGAAATCACAGATTTTACAGATACCATTAAGGTCAAGATGTTCGTTCACAATGAGCAGCTTCCGGAGCTTCTGGGTGAGCTCAAGGCAGGTGCCTTTGTAAAGGTCAAGGGTGTCACAGTCAATGATACGTTTGACAGGGAATTAACAATTGCTACTGTAATTGGCTTGAAGAAGATTCCTGATTTTACTACAATCCGAATGGATAACAGTGTCAAGAAACGTGTGGAGCTGCACTGCCATACCAAGATGAGCGATATGGATGGTGTCACAGATGTAAAGGATATCATCAAACGTGCCAAGAAGTGGGGACACAAGGCTATTGCCATCACAGACCATGGATGCGTACAGTCTTTCCCGGATGCAAATCATGCGTTGGATAAAGATGATACTTTTAAGGTCATCTATGGCGTGGAAGGCTATCTGGTAGATGACCTGAAAGAAATCGTAACGGATGGCAAAGGGCAGTCACTGGATGAGAAATACGTTGTATTCGATATCGAGACAACGGGATTTTCGCCTGTTACCAACCGTATTATAGAGATTGGGGCAGTGAAGGTAGAGAATGGAGAGATTACAGAGAGATTCTCTACCTTTGTCAATCCACAGGTACCGATTCCTTTTCATATTGAGAAGCTTACCAGTATTAATGACAGTATGGTTATGGACGCAGACCCTATCGAAGTGGTGCTGCCACGTTTTTTGGAGTTTGTAGGAGATGCCATATTAGTGGCGCATAATGCTAATTTTGATGTCAGCTTTATTAAGGAAAATGCCAAAAGACAGGGAATCCCTGTTGATTTCACCTATGTAGATACGGTCGGTATTGCAAGGGCGTTATTGACCGGACAGTCCAAATATACGCTGGATGCTGTAGCCAAGACACTGGGAATATCTCTGGAAAATCACCACAGAGCGGTAGATGATGCAGAATGTACAGCAGAAATCTTCGTAAAATTCATCGAAATGCTCAAGAAAGACAATATTCTGGATTTGGCATCCTTAAATGAACTGGGCAAATCCAGCGTCGAAGCAATCAGAAAGCTGCATTCCTACCATATTATTATTCTTGCAAAGAACCAGACGGGACGAATCAACCTGTACAGACTGGTATCAGAGTCCCATCTGACATATTTCCATAAGAGACCCCTGATTCCTAAGAGTCTGATTCAGAAATACAGAGAAGGGCTGATTATTGGAAGTGCCTGTGAGGCGGGAGAACTGTTCCGAGCATTGCTGGATGGACAGAGTGATGAGCAGATTGCAAGAATCGTGAGGTTCTATGATTATCTGGAGATACAGCCTCTTGGCAATAACCGTTTCATGATTGAGTCCGAGAAGCTCCCTGATATCAAATCAGATGAAGATCTGATTGAATTGAATAAGAGAATCGTAAAGCTTGGAGAAGAATTTCACAAGCCTGTAGTGGCAACCTGTGATGTGCATTTCCTTGATCCGGAGGATGAGATATACCGTCGTATTATTATGACGGGTAAGGGATTTAAGGATGCGGACAATCAGGCACCGCTTTTTTTGCGTACCACAGAAGAGATGCTGGATGAATTTTCCTTCTATCTGGGCAGTGAAAAGGCAGAGGAAATCGTTATCACCAATACAAATATGATTGCTGATATGTGTGATAGAATCGCACCCGTCAGACCGGATAAATGTCCCCCTGTCATTGAGAACAGTGACCAGCAGCTGACGGATATCTGTTATCGCAAGGCACATGAAATGTATGGAGAAGAACTGCCGGAAATCGTAGAAGCCAGATTGAAACGAGAGCTGAATTCCATTATCAGCAATGGATTCGCCGTTATGTATATCATTGCACAGAAGCTGGTGTGGAAGTCTGTAGAAGACGGATACCTGGTAGGTTCACGAGGTTCTGTAGGATCTTCTTTCGTGGCTACAATGGCGGGAATCACGGAGGTTAATCCACTTAGCCCCCATTATTACTGTAAGAAGTGCCATTATACGGATTTCTATTCTGATGAAGTAAAAGCCTTTGCAGGAATGGCAGGATGTGACATGCCGGATAAGAACTGCCCTGTGTGTGGTGAGAAGCTGGTAAAAGACGGATTCGATATTCCTTTTGAAACATTCCTTGGATTCAAAGGAAACAAGGAGCCTGATATTGACCTTAACTTCTCCGGTGAGTACCAGAGTAAGGCGCATAAGTATACAGAAGTTATCTTCGGTTACGGTCAGACCTTCCGCGCCGGTACAATCGGTACACTGGCTGATAAGACAGCATTTGGTTATGTAAAAAATTATTATGAAGAACGTGGAAAACACAAGCGTACCAGCGAGATAAACCGTATCGTAGAAGGCTGCGTTGGGGTAAGACGTACCACTGGACAGCATCCGGGCGGTATCGTTGTGCTTCCTGTAGGAGAGGAGATTAACTCCTTTACTCCGGTACAGCACCCGGCAAACGATATGACTACAGATACAGTCACAACGCATTTTGATTACCATTCCATCGACCACAACCTGTTGAAGCTTGATATTCTTGGACACGATGATCCGACCATGATTCGTATGTTGCAGGATTTAACAGGTATTGACCCTATTACCATTCCTCTGGATGATAAGGACGTTATGTCCCTTTTCCAGAATACATCTGCACTGGGAATCACCCCGGAGCAGATTGGGGGCTGTAAGCTTGGAGCACTGGGGATTCCTGAGTTTGGTACAGATTTCGCAATGCAGATGTTAATTGATACGCAGCCCAGATACTTCTCAGATCTGGTCAGAATCGCCGGACTTTCCCATGGTACTGACGTATGGCTGGGTAATGCACAGGAATTGATCAAGAGTGGTCAGGCAACGATTTCCACGGCTATCTGTACCCGTGATGATATCATGATCTATCTGATCAGCATGGGATTGGACTCTGAGGAATCCTTCAAGATCATGGAGGCAGTCCGTAAAGGAACTGTAGCTAAGCATAAATGTGCGAATTGGGATGAATGGAAAGCAGATATGAAAGCACATGATGTGCCTGACTGGTATATCTGGTCCTGCGAAAAGATTCAGTACATGTTCCCTAAGGCACATGCGGCAGCCTATGTTATGATGGCGTGGCGAATTGCCTATTGTAAGGTAAACTATCCGTTGGCGTATTACTGCGCATATTTCAGTATCCGTGCGTCAGCCTTCTCCTATGAAATCATGTGCCAGGGGCAGAAGCATCTGGAAGAAACAATGGCAGATTACAGAAAACGCAGTGACACACTGACCAACAAGGAACAGGATGCACTCAAGGATATGCGAATTGTACAGGAGATGTATGCCCGTGGATTTGAATTCGAGAAGCTGGATATATTCAGAGCCCATTCCCGTAACTTCCAGATTATAGATGGCAAAGTCATGCCGTCCCTGAGTAGTATTGACGGTCTGGGTGAAAAGGCAGCAGATGCCATCATGGAAGCGGCTAAAGATGGTCCGTTCCTGTCAAAAGACGATTTCAGAAGCCGAACCAAGGTATCCAAGACCGTCATTGATATGATGAGTGACCTCGGACTACTGGGCGACATACCGGAGTCTAATCAGATCAGCCTGTTTGATCTGGTGGGATAAAAGAGAAGTGAAGAAAATTAAGAAAACCCTGGGTGTAATTTTAAATTACATCCGGGCTTTTTGCGTATAATGACAAAGTGCGTAATATTCTCTGAAATATGTTCAAATTATATCAATAGCAGTATGAGTTTATCTGTAGAATCCAGTTCTGCATCCTCATGGTTGCAGTTGCAACGTACTTCAGAAAGAAGTAATTTTGGACATAAAAATAACCGCCCTGATAGTCTGCAAACTTAGCGGTTATTTTTATAAGAGCATATTTCATATGCTGAATATTTAAAACAAACTAAGTCTGTAGAACGGGATTATATTATTGAATATGAAGGAACTCAAATTTCTCTTAAAAAATCACCTCATAATAAACTACAAATAGAAATTCTGCAAAAATTAATTCCACTTGTATCTAAAGGAAAACCAGAACTTCTTTATATCGGAGATGCGTCGGATAGAGATTTGCGACAGAAAAATGAGCGTATGGAGGAACTGGGTATAAAAGTGATGTCTCAATCCGGAAATATGCCAGATATTATTTTTTATGATCAACAGGAAAAGCGAGTAATTTTCATAGAGGTATATCATTCTACAGATCCTTTTACGTTGAATCGTGTAAATGCACTGAAATCACTATGCCATTGTGAAGCAGGTACGGAGGCTGCTTTTATTACCGCATTTGATACTACAGCCAAAATGCTGAAACACTATAAAGAAGTTGCATGGTATACTGAAATTTGGTCGTCAGATGAACTGACTCATTTGCTGCATAAGAATGGAGATAAGTTTGTTGGTCGGCCTCTGTGAGGGGTAGAATTGACAGTTATTTAATGTATGGTACAATACACTCAAACAGAACCAGAAACTATAATTCGTCTAAGAAAGAGAGGAATTGATTATGAGTAGATTTTCGAGATTGAAAAAACGCTTGCTGGCAGTGAACCTGTGTGCTGCCGTAGTAACGACAGGAACTATCATGACATAAATTAATATGTAATATTACGCAAAAAATCATTTTTATAAAATTTTGATTTTTATTTTCGCTTTAATTGTGTATAATATAAATAAGAAATTAATGATTGTTCAAATTATGTACTGTGACCGTATATATCAATAACCATAAAAAGAAGGTACGAGTTCAAATTATTTCCGACACCCAGTATGCTAATAAAAGGCTGGGATTCAAATTGTACAGAGGAATTTCTGTTCATCGGTTCATAGTATCACTTAAAAATGGAGGAACTATATGAAAGTAAAACCATATAAGGGAAAATTTGTTTTTCGTGGAACTGCCAATAAAATAAATGATTTACTGCTTTCAGCAAAAAGACCTGATAGATCAGCATTAGAAAAAGAAGCAAAAGAGTTTGAAAGAATGATAAAAGAAAGACGTTCCATTAAGGTAAAATGATATGATACTGAATGATTTATGCAATGAATTATTTACGATAGAACATTTATCGAACAAAACAGATGGTTTGAAAGATTTTAAATGTTCTAAGGGTATCGGGTTGGAACATTACCTAAAGGAAGTGTCGCTCCAAGACGAACTTTCGAATATTGCAAGAACATATATAATTAGAAATAAGGATACAATGCAAATAGTAGCATATTTTTCTCTGGGAACCGGGTTAATAACAATTAGTCGTGGATTTATGAAAGGATTTGATGCTACTACAGGAATTGAATTGGCAAATTTTGCAGTCAATGATAACTATAAAGAGGTAAATGATGACATTCCTAAATTAGGCTCATATATTTTCTGGGAGTTTATTTTGCCGTTAGTGCAACATATTCAGTGCTATGTTGGAGCAAAACTTCTCTATATCTATGCATTACCTTATGAAAAATTACTGGCTCATTATTCAACAATGGGATTCACTCGTACTGATCAAAAAATGGAAAGATTTGTTTATCGTCATGTAAAACCTAATTATGACAAGGATTGTATTTTTATGTATCAAATCATATAGAAAAAATGGGAGTTTGATATTAGTTCAAGCTCCCATTTTATATATGTGCGCCTAGCGGCGCACGTTTCTAACGGGTTAAAGTCCCGAATCCGTCTGGTAGTGGGAAGAATATAGCCGAAAGCAAGGGTGTCCATCGTGAGCAAGTTCGGAACCTATATTTTCTTTACAAAGATTATAAGCATCGGACTGGTTCCGACTAATTCCATGGCTCCATATATTGTAGCAGGAGATTATTGTGTAATTAACAAACTTGCATATGTTGCTGATGATATTGAAAGAGGAGATGTAATTATCTGTACAGTATCAGATAGAGCAGAGGATGGAAATATATTAATTAAGCGCATAATAGGACTTCCGGGAGAACATAGAAGCTTTGATAATGGGAAGGTTTATGTCAATGGTAAGATGTACTATGAAGAATATTTATCAGATGATATAGAAACCAACTGCATAAAGTCATTTGATGTTCCAACAGGCTACTATTTTGCAATGGGAGATAATCGGTTGGATTCTTATGATTCAAGGTATTGGGATGATCCATATTTGAAGAAAAGTAATATAAAGGGAAAACTGATAACAATTATTTCAGTTCCTGAGATAATAAAAAATCTAATTCCTTAGATAAGATTTCATTATACAGAAAAAGCCGGGATGCTTTATCATTAAAGCATCTCGACTTTTTAAAATAAAAAGTGCAGGAGATGGGACTTGAACCCACACGGTATTGCTACCACAGGCACCTGAAGCCTGCGCGTCTGCCAATTCCACCACTCCTGCGAACAAATGTTATTCTACACGAAACACCCCATTCTGTCAACAACTTTTTTCAATTTTTTTAAACAATTTCAAAAAACATAATTATTTATATTTTTTACAAATTTTTTTAAAAAAGTTGTTGACATATGATGCCTATAGTGATAATATAACTCTTGCAGCGACGATGAGGCATCAAAACCTCAGAGAAATAGCTGACATGCGGAAGTGCTGGAATTGGCAGACAGGCAAGACTAAGGATCTTGTGCCAGCAATGGCGTGTGGGTTCAAGTCCCATCTTCCGCATTACAAAAACCTCAGAACGATTTCCGTTCTGGGGTTTTTCGTTTCTATTCACGTGTGTAATGAACCATGCGGTCATGCTTGCGTGGACATTTGGCGAATACGACGATAACTTGGGAGACTCGTATTGCGTGTTTCTGATAGTTGGAATTTTGACATGAAGGAGGAATGACATGAAGAACAGAGAGAGAAGACGAATAGAGCAGGTGATAATAACATTAGGCATGGTGCTCTGCCTTGGTGGATGTGGACAACAGTCGGCAGAAGAAACAGAATCTACAGTAGATTTTGGAGAACTGCTTCCGGAGCAGTCAGAACCCATTATTATCAGAGAGTCGCAGCCACAGACTGAATCAGAAGAGGAGACGCAGACGCAGACTGAGGAAGAGACGGTGGCTTTTGCTGATGAGCAGACAGTGCAATATGATATAGAGAGCGTTACATATGAAGATACATTAAATGGCAGCTGTAAGGTGAAGGTGGTATTTCCTCAGCTTATAGATATGGAGAATACAGAGCTTCAGAACACTATTAATGAGAATGTGAAGCAGATGGTCATGCAGGAGATTTCAGAGGAGGGATTAACTGCATATGGATTAGGATATCAAGTAGCAACACAGGGAACAGGAATCCTGTCCGTGATTTTCAGAGGATATTGTAATTATGAAGGGGCAGCCCATCCGACTAATCTGATCAGGACGATGAATCTGGATCTGACAACAGGCAGGAATCTGCGATTGAAGGACTATGCGGACATGGCACAGATTGTTTCGGGACTGGAGACTGCAAGCGGATATGAGATTATCTCTGAGGGAGTAGATATGGCGGATTTTTCGGCTTTTTTGAATAATGGTTATGTGACGGATTATGCCATGACGCTGTTGGACTATGACGTGGACTGGAATAATCAGGAGTTGATTCCTGCCGGATATTCTGCAATCAGGAATAATCATGTGGTTCTTTTCGTAGAAGCGGAACATGCCATGGGAGATTACGTAGAACTGGAATTTGATCAGGTGACTCTGAGCCGTTAGTTACGATTTTTTTCAAAAAGGAAAAGGAATTGAAGGAATTGCGCAGAATATTAGAAGTAGATGGGTAAAAAGGGGGGGCATATCATGACGGTTCGTGAGAATCTGGAACAATGGGAAAAGATATATCTGAGTCCGTATGCGACACTGAGCATGAATTCAAAGGGCAGAGCCAGAGAGGAAGAGCAGTGTGACATCAGACCTGTTTTTCAGAGAGACAGGGACAGGATCATTCATTCCAAGTCGTTCAGAAGGCTGAAGGATAAGACGCAGGTATTCCTTTCGCCGGAAGGAGACCACTACAGGACACGTTTGACACATACGCTGGAGGTTTCCCAGAATGCGAGAACCATAGCCAAGGCTTTGCAGTTAAATGAAGAGCTGGTAGAAGCAATCGCGCTGGGACATGATCTGGGGCATACGCCTTTTGGACACGCAGGAGAGCGTGCACTGGATGAGATCAGTCCCTACGGTTTCAAGCATAATGAGCAGAGTGTGAGAACGGTAGATATTCTGGAGAAGGATGGAGAGGGGCTGAATCTGACATGGGAAGTCAGGGATGGTATTCTGAACCATCAGACGGATAACATGCCGTCTACGCTGGAAGGAAAGATTGTGAGGCTGTCAGACAAGATCGCATATACCTATCATGATATGGATGATGCCATTCGCGCAGGAATCTTAAAGAGTGATGACGTCCCTCGTGAGATCGGAGAGGTAGTCGGCTATACGCCCCGTGAAAGACTCAATCACTTTATCCATGATATTGTGACGCAGAGTAAGGGACAGGATGATATCCGTATGTCACCGGAGGTCGATCAGGCGCTGCGGGCTTTGCGTAGATTTATGTTCGATGCTGTATACAGCAATCCTATAGCCAAGAGCGAGGAGCATAAGGCAGAAGCCCTTGTGAAGACGTTGTATGAGCATTATATGGAGCACCCTGACGGGCTGCCGAAGTTCTTTTTGGAGCTGAGCTTCAGGGGAGAACCCAGAGAACAGGTAGTCTGCGACTATATCAGTTCCATGACAGACAGATTTGCGATTGCTGTATATGATGAACTGTATATTCCCAAGTGCTGGATGGGATACTGACATATGCACCGGACTACAGAATTTGACATACATAGAGAAACAGGAATGATGAGAAATGTATTATCCGGAAGAATTAATAGAAGAAGTCAGACAGAAGAATGATATTGTAGATGTAATATCAGGTTATATCGGTCTGCAGAGAAAAGGCAGTAATTACGTATGCTGCTGCCCTTTTCACAGTGAGAAGACACCGTCCTTTGCAGTAAGCCGTTCCAGACAGATATATAAATGCTTCGGATGTGGCGAAGGCGGTAATGTGGTGACTTTTGTCATGAAATATGAGAACTGCACATTCCCGGAAGCAATTAAGATTCTGGCGGATAAAGCAGGTGTAGAGCTGCCGCAGATGGAATATTCGGAAGAAGCCAGACACCGTGAGGCAAGACGTGCCAGACTTCTGGAAGTAAATAAGGAAGCTGCGAAGTTCTATTATTATCAGCTTCGCACACCTCATGGGGAAAAAGCCAGGGAATATCTGGATGGACGAAGACTTACGGAAGAGACCAGAAGAAACTTCGGACTGGGATACGCACCGGTGCGTGGCGGAGAGCTGATTACATACTTAAGGCAGAAAGGATACAGTGATGACCTGATTCGGGATGTGGGACTGGCTAAGACAGATGAGAAACGTGGAACCACGACACAGTTCTGGAACAGAGTCATGTTCCCGATACAGGATATCAATCACCGCGTGATAGGGTTTGGTGGCCGTATCATGAGTGCAGAGAATAACGGACCTAAGTATCTGAATTCACCAGAAACTGAGATTTTTGATAAAAGCAGGAATCTGTATGGCATGAACTATGCCAGAAGCGCCAGAACAGGGAATATCATTCTGTGCGAGGGGTATATGGATGTGATCAGTATGCACCAGGCAGGCTTTACACAGGCAGTAGCATCACTTGGTACGGCTTTTACACCGGGACAAGCTGCCCTGATCAAGAAATATACCAAAGATGTGTTGCTAGCATACGACAGTGACGGAGCGGGTGTGAAAGCAGCACTCAGAGCAATCAAGATCCTGCATTCAGCAGGAATGTCTGGACGTATCATTAATATGACTCCGTATAAAGACCCGGATGAATTTATTAAGAACCTGGGCAAAGAGGCATTTCAGGAGCGTATCGACCATGCGGAGAATTCTTTCATGTTCGAGATTCGTATGCTGGAGAGAGAGTTTGATCTGAACGACCCAGAGGGCAAGACGAATTTCTATAACAGCATTGCCAGAAAGCTGTGCGAATTCAGCGAAGATGTAGAGCGTGAGAATTACATTACAGCAGTTGCGGACAAGTATCATATCGGATTCGATAATCTGCGCAAACTGGTGGTGAACACTGCAGCTAAGACGGGAGGATATGCACCCCTGCCGGAGCGACCAAAGTCCGGGATTCAGAACAGAAATACGCCGGAAGAGAACACGAAGAAGTCACAGCGACTTCTGCTTACGTGGCTGACAGATGAACCACAGTTATATTTTAAGATAAAACAATACATTACTCCTGCAGATTTTACTGAGGAATTATATGCCAAAGTAGCAGAGAGAATGTTTCAGGATATTGAGAACAATCAGTTAAATCCCGCAGGCATAATCAATATGTTTGCTGATGAGAAAGAACAGAGCGAGGCGGCGTCACTTTTTACTACGAAGCTGCCACAGCTCGAAAGCGTTCAGGAGCAGGAGAAGGCCTTTAAAGATATCCTGATTAGTGTGAAGCGTAACAGCTATAATTATTATTCCAGCCGTATGGGCGTGGATATATCAGCGCTGAATCAGGTAATCGAAGGTAAAAAAGCATTGGAAGAACTTAGCAAAACGCATATTTCTCTGAATTAAGGATAAAAATATATGTATGGTATGGAGGATTGACCAGAATGGATGAAAACACACAAGCAAAATTTGAGGCAAGGCTCAAAGATCTGATCGCTGTTGCCAAAAAGAAGAAGAATGTCCTGGAATATCAGGAAATCAACGACTTTTTCAAGGATATGCCCCTGGAAGAGGATCAGTTTGATAAGATTCTGGAGACATTGGAACAGAATAATGTCGATGTCTTGAGAATTACAGACGATGATGATGATATTCCTGATGAGGAATTGATTCTGAACGAAGAAGACGAAGTAGATATGGAGTCTATTGATCTGTCCATTCCTGATGGCGTTGGTATTGAAGATCCTGTCAGAATGTATCTGAAAGAGATCGGTAAAGTACCTCTGTTAAGCGCTGATGAAGAGATCGAACTGGCGAAGCGTATGGAAGTAGGCGATGAAGATGCCAAGAAGCGTCTGGCTGAGGCCAATTTACGTCTGGTTGTCAGCATTGCCAAGAGATATGTAGGACGTGGCATGCTTTTCCTGGATCTGATTCAGGAAGGTAATCTTGGCCTGATCAAGGCGGTAGAGAAGTTTGATTACCGTAAGGGTTACAAGTTCTCCACATATGCTACCTGGTGGATCCGTCAGGCTATTACAAGAGCGATTGCTGATCAGGCAAGAACTATCAGAATCCCTGTTCATATGGTAGAGACAATCAACAAGCTGATCCGTGTGAGCAGACAGTTACTGCAGGAGTTAGGACGTGAACCGACCCCTGAAGAGATCGCAAAGGAAATGAACATGCCGGAAGACAGAGTACGTGAAATCCTGAAGATTTCTCAGGAACCGGTATCCTTGGAGACACCTATCGGTGAAGAGGAAGACAGTCATTTAGGCGATTTCATTCAGGACGATAATGTACCTGTACCTGCTGATGCAGCGGCATTTACTTTGTTAAAAGAGCAGTTGGTAGAAGTGCTGGATACACTGACAGACAGAGAGCAGAAAGTACTGAGACTCCGTTTTGGCCTGGATGACGGCAGGGCAAGAACTCTGGAAGAAGTAGGTAAGGAATTCAACGTTACCCGTGAGCGTATCAGACAGATTGAAGCTAAAGCACTTCGTAAATTGCGTCATCCTTCAAGAAGCCGTAAGCTGAAGGATTATCTGGATTAAGCCAAAGGGGATATCAGAATGCTGTTATCAGATAGAATGCAGGCAGTTGCAGGGCTGGTTGAGCCCTGCGGTGTAATTGCCGATATCGGCTGTGACCATGGATATGTAGCCATGGAGCTGATCAGGCGTCATGTATGTGATAAAGTGATAGCCATGGACATTAATCAGGGACCCTTGGAGCAGGCTAAGAGCAATATCAGAGATTATGGAATGCAGGAATATATTGAGACGAGACTTTCCGATGGAACGCAGGCATTGCGGCAGGGTGAAGCAGATGGAATCGTCTGTGCCGGCATGGGTGGCAGGCTGGTTATTCATATCCTGACAGAAGGTAGAGAACTGGTGCAGGGTATGCAGCAGCTGATTTTACAGCCGCAGTCAGAGATACAGGAGGTCAGAAGCTTCCTGCGCAATGCGGGGTATCAGATTGACCGTGAGGATATGGTTTGCGAGGATGGCAAATACTATCCTATGATGCATGTTGTTACTGCTGGATTTGGTAAGCAGGAGTGGCAGCTGGCAGAGAATCTTTCTGAAAAAAGCCGCAGTATCGAGAACAGTGGCAGAATAGAAATACCTGTCATTTCCGAGACTTCCAGGGATGAAGCAGAGAAAATAAGACGTGTACAGGATACATATGGTCCATGTCTTCTGGAGAAAGGTCATCCTGTATTGAGGCGTTATTTATTGTGGCAGAAAGAGAATCTGGAGAATATCAGGAGCAATCTGATGGGACATAAACAAACAACGGCCAGACAGCAGTACAGGATTGCCCAGTTGGATGAAGAACTGGGTGATATTGTCTTTTGCCTGTATAAATACTTTTAGAAAGGCATGGATACCGGGATGAAATGCTACGAAATTATTGAGAAGCTGGAGACATTGTCGCCTCCTTCTTATGCAGAGGAATGGGATAATATCGGTCTTCTGGTTGGAAGACGGGATAAAGAGGTCAGACGAATCTACATTGCGTTAGATGCAACGGACGATGTGATTGAAGATGCAATTCGTGTGCAGGCAGATATGCTTCTGACACATCATCCGATGATTTTTCATAAGATAAACCGTGTCAATACGGATGATTTTATTGGAAAAAGAATCTGTCATCTGATTCGTTCAGATATGGTATATTATGCGATGCACACCAATTTTGATGTAAAGGGAATGGCTGATGCTGCTGCACAAAGAATCGGACTACAGAATGCAGAGGTTCTTGATGTGACTTATGATGATGGAGTCACGAAGGAAGGATGCGGCCGTATAGGGCAGTTACCACATCGCATGACACTTGGCGAATGTGCACAGCTGGTAAAGAAATGTTATCAGGTGCCAAATGTCAGGGTATATGGGGAATTGGACAGTCCGGTCAGGGATGCTGCAATTATGCCGGGTTCTGGTGGCAGCTTCTTACAGAATGCATTGCAGGCTGATGCTGATGTCATGATTACCGGTGACATTGATCATCATGAAGCAATTGATGCTATGGCTCAGGGAATCAGCATTATTGATGCAGGGCATTATGGAATCGAGAAGTTGTTCATCCCATATATGGAAGACTATTTAAAACAGAATTTACCTGGAATTGAGCTTCACACAGCACCTTTTAGGGAACCGTTCACTGTGTGCTGATTGTAGTAATATAGGGCGCTGAATGGCAGCCCTATTTGCGTATTGATGACTGACGACAGAAAGGGGAGATGAGAGCAATGGAACATGTATTTAAGGTTACGATAGGAACAGAGGTAAAGGAATATCCGAAAGGGACGACATATGCAGACATTGCAGCAGAATACAAGGACAGATATGAGTATCCAATCGCTCTTGCTGTAAGAAATGGCAAGATCCGTGAACTGTTCAAGAAAGTAGACAGAGACTGTACACTGGAATTCCTGACGCTGGCTGATGATGCCGGACATAAGACATATACCCGTACGGCTACACTGATCCTGATGAAAGCAATCGAAGAAGTTCTCGGACATGAGAAGGTGGGTACGGCTAAGGTAGAATTTACAATTGGTAACGGCTACTTCTGTCCTGTGAAATATGACTATACATTAACGCAGGACGATGTAGATAAGGTAAATAGCAAAATGCAGGAATATGTTGACAGGGATATTCTGGTCATGAAGAAGCCCATGAATCTGGAAGAAGCTAAGGATATATTCCGGGCACAGGATATGGAAGACAAGGTGAAGCTGTTCCGCTATCGTGATAATTCTACTGTAAATATCTATGAGCTGGACGGATATTATGATTATTATTACGGATACATGCTGCCAAGCACCGGATATGTGAAATATTTTGACCTTCAGCTCTATGAGAATGGATTTGTGCTGGTACTTCCGAATGAGAAAAAGCCAACAGTCGTAGAGCCTTTTGAACCTTTGGCTAAACTGTTCCAGACCTTACAGATATCGTCAGATTGGGGGAGCAAGCTTGGAATTGACACTGTGGCAGACCTAAATGATCAGATCCGTGCCGGTAACGTCAATGATGTCATTCTGGTACAGGAGGCATTGCAGGAGAGAAGGATTGCTGAGATTGCTTCCGATATCGTATCAAGAGATGGTGTTAAATTCGTTATGATCGCAGGTCCTTCTTCTTCAGGCAAGACGACTTTCTCCCATAGATTGTCTGTGCAGCTGCGTACACATGGGCTTGTGCCGCATCCTATTGCTGTAGATAATTATTTCGTTAATCGTGAGCTGACACCGAGACAGCCTAATGGTGATTATGATTTTGAATGTATGGAAGCGATTGACATTAGACAGTTCAATCAGGATATGTGTGATCTATTGGCTGGTAAGAGAGTAGAGCTGCCGACATTTAATTTTGTAACGGGTAAGAGAGAGTATAACGGTGATTATAAGCAGTTAGGACCGGAAGATATACTGGTTATTGAAGGCATCCATGGCCTGAATGATAAAATGTCCTATGCTCTGCCGGCAGAAAGCAAATATAAGATCTATATCAGTGCATTGACTACGCTGAATGTGGATGAGCATAACAGAATCTCTACGACAGATGGCAGACTGCTTCGCCGTATGGTCAGAGATGCCAGAACCCGTGGTGCCAGTGGTAAGAGAACTATACAGATGTGGCCTTCTGTAAGAAAAGGTGAGACAGAGAATATTTTCCCTTATCAGGAAAGCGCGGACGCTATGTTCAATTCTACAACTATCTATGAGCTGGCAGTATTGAAGCCATATGCAGAACGCCTGCTTTACAGCATTGAACCCGGAGAACCGGAGTATTTTGAAGCAGTGAGACTGCTTAAATTCCTTGGTTATTTCCTGAGCGTCAGTGCCGAAGAAATCCCCAGAAATTCTATTGTTCGTGAATTCGTGGGAGGCAGCTGCTTTAACGTATAGAAATTACTTGCCAAAATAAAATATTCAGTGTACAATAGTACAGCAAGTGTGGTAAATGATCGCGGCTCCGCTATGCGGAGGTGAGGAAAGTCCGGGCTTCACAGGGCAGGATGCCGGATAACGTCCGGTGGAGGTGACTCCAAGGCCAGTGCAACAGAAATAAACCGCCCGGTTTACCGGGTAAGGGTGGAAAGGCAGTGTAAGAGACTACCGCCCTCAAGGTAACGAGAGGGGCACATGTAAACCCCATCCGAAGCAAGACCAAACAGAGAACGATAGGTTTGCCCGACCTGTTTTCAGGTGGGTCGCTTGAAGCTGCTGGTAACAGCAGTTCTAGATAGATGATCATTCGTGCAGCAATGCACCGACATAACCCGGCTTATCGCTGCGCTTGCATACATGGAATCCTAAGGAGCTGAGCATCAGCTCCTTTTATAGTTTATAGGATAGTGAAAATGGAAGACAGGAAAGGGATTTGGATGAATAAAAAGAAGGTTATGACTATGGTGTTGTTTATGGCAATACTGTTATTAATAGGAGATATTATCGTAGTAAAGGGTACTGTATGGATGCATGCTAAGGGGAATGCAAATGAACAGCGTATGAGTGAAGAGTTTGCCGATGAAACAGGCATACAGGAGAGCACCCAGGAAGAAACAACGCAGGTTTTGCAATCCGAGGAAGATGTGACAAAAACAGATACAGCAGATATTGAGCAAAGTCTGGTCCGTATTGCAGTGAAACAGTCTGCAGGAATGGGAATTATCTGGGCGGTTACGGAAGATAATGTTGTGATTGCATCTAACCGGCATGTGTTGACAGGAGATGTGGAAGCACAGGTTACTTTTGCTGACGGAGAGCAATTAACAGCTGAGGCACTGGGGTATTCGGCACAGTATGATATTGCCTTTTTTCAGATTAGGACAGGGCAGATACCGCAGGAGTTACTGTGGGAGATTGCAGAAGTAAAAAGACCATTGGAAATTGCATGGCAGGAGAGAACGCAGAGTGGGACCGCAATTGTACAGGCTGATTCAGAAGAGGCAGCTTATCAGGGGACAATTCATCAAATACAGTATATACCAGAGTTTGGAACAGATATGCTTGTGACGTCCTGCTATGCGAAGGCGGGGATGTCCGGAGGTGGCGTATTTGATGAGGAAGGATGGCTGCTGGGGATGATTACAGGAGGGGAAGCAGCAGGCAGCGGACAGAAAGAGGCATGGATCACATATAGTATCCCGTCGCCGATCATAGAACAGGAATATCAATTATTGGTAGAATGAGGAACAGCATGGAGGTAATCTGTGTTGTTTTTTTTAAGTATTATACAATAAAAACATGCAATAAAAGTCTGACATTTGCAGAAAATAATGCAAAATAATAAAAAATATTATAATATTTGAGAAAAAATGTATAATGTGATACAATTAATTTAATATATTTGAGCAACTGTTTGGAATTGTGTAAATTTTATATATGTAGTCCGAATGGTTACATGTTTTTGTAGCACAAATTGGCTGCAGGAAAGTGAGGAAGCGAAATGAATAATATTAAAGTAAGAGCGAAGCTGACTATTGTTATGATAGTATCTGTGCTGGCATTAGCCATATGCACCTATTTATCAATAGTGAACATGGACCAGCTGCAGACGAAGGCACTGGATGTTATTGAGGAAGATGCCAGATCATCTTATGATGAAGAAATCAGACAACAGGTAGAAAATGTAATATCTTTATGCCAGAATATTTATGACAAATATCAGGCAGGGGAATTTACAGAACAGGAAGCGAAGAAGCTTGCCGCTGATGAAATCAGAGCGCTGAGATATGGGGATAATGGATATTTCTGGGTAGATCAGTATGATGGAACCAATGTAGTCCTTCTGGGAAGTGCTACAGAGGGGACGAACCGTATGGAGACAAAAGACGCAGATGGTTATCAGATGGTGAAAGAGATTATCCGTGTCGGTAAAGAAGCGGATGGTGGATATGCAGACTATGTTTTTCCAAAGGAAGGTGAGACAGAATCATCACCGAAACGTTCTTACAGCAAGGCATTTGAACCTTTTGGGTGGGTTATTGGAACCGGTAATTATACGGACTTTATAGATGACGAGATAGCTGCAGCCAAGAATGAATTTTCAAGCTATGTAACTGATAAAAGAAATCTGTTCTTTATTGTTGCCACTGTAGAAGCAATCATTGTAATTGTACTGCTGATTCTCATTATTCTCAGTATTGTAAGACCTTTGAAACAGTGTGTGGCATCAATTGGTGTTATGGAGAAGGGGGATTTCTCACAGAAATTTGATGAGCTTTTATTGAAGAGGCGTGATGATTTCGGTATACTTGCCAATTCTTTGGAAACCATGCGTCTGGAATTGAACACGTTGATTGGACAGGTCAAGGAAGAAGCACAGGAAATCACAGGCATGATACAACAGATTGACGTGAATGTTCAGGACTTGGATGATGAAATAGGGGATGTATCTGCTACAACACAGGAACTGGCAGCTGGTATGGAAGAAACTGCTGCATCCTCAGAGCAGATTGATTCAATGTCACATGAAATCGAGAGTGCAGCCAAGAATATTGCAACACGTTCCCAGGATGGTGCATTAGAAGCAGATCAGATCAGAGAGCGTGCAGTGGGAATCAAGGGTGAAGCAACAGATAATGATAACCGTACTAAGGCAATTCACGCAGAGATTGATGAAGAATTAAGCAAAGCACTGGCAGATATCAAGGTAGTAGACCAGATCGGTGTGCTGGCAGAATCTATCATGCAGATTACAGCACAGACTAACTTATTGGCACTGAATGCTTCGATTGAAGCAGCCCGTGCAGGTGATGCCGGTAAGGGATTTGCAGTTGTAGCAGATGAAATCAGAGGTCTTGCAGAACAATCCAAGTCAACTGTTGGCCATATCCAGGAAGTGACCCAGAATGTAGTAGCAGCAGTAGATAATCTTGCAGACGGAGCTAAGAAGCTTCTGGAATTTGTGGGAACAGATGTTGTGAAGAGCTTCTCCGGTTTCCTTACTATGGCAGACAATTACAGTGGGGATGCAGAAAGCGTGGACTCCCTTGTAACAGATTTCTCAGCTTCTTCCCAGCAGTTACTGGCTTCCATCAATGGTGTTATGGATGCGATCGGAGAAGTGAGCAAGGCAGCTACAGAGGGAGCAACAGGAACTACAGATATTGCCCAGAAGACAAGCGCCATTGTAGAGAGAACATCAGATATCAGGGAAAAAGCCGTGGCAGCGCATGATTCAGCAGACAGACTGGAGAAGACGGTAGCAAAATTTATTGTTTAGTCCACCTGTATAAAAAATGTATTCAAAATGCACATTATTTGATGATTTTTGCAAGAAAATGTGATAAAATTGTATACATAAAATCAAATGAATGATTCATTATTTGTAGAATCATAGATACGGTAAAGGAGGACAAGCAATGGCAAAAGAATTGATCGCAATGCTCCTGGCTGGTGGTCAGGGTTCTCGTCTATATGCATTAACACAGAAATTAGCGAAACCCGCAGTACCCTTTGGAGGAAAGTATCGAATCATTGACTTCCCGTTGTCAAATTGTGTAAATTCGGGGATTGATACAGTAGGCATTCTGACACAGTATCAGCCGCTGGTGCTTAATGAGTACATAGGTAACGGTCAGCCGTGGGATTTGGATAGGCTGCATGGAGGTGTGCATATTTTACCGCCTTATCAGCAGGCGAATGGTTCTGACTGGTACAAGGGAACTGCTAATGCAATTTATCAGAACTTATCATTTATTCAGCGATATAATCCCAAGTATGTTATCATTTTGTCCGGTGATCAGATCTGCAAACAGGATTATAGTGATTTTCTGGCATTCCATAAGGAAAAAGGAGCAGAGTTCAGCGTGGCTGTTATGGAGGTTCCCTGGGAGGATGCTTCCCGTTTTGGCTTAATGGTAGCTGATGAGAATGACAAGATCACAGAATTCCAGGAGAAGCCTAAGAATCCAAAGTCTAATCTGGCTTCTATGGGTATTTATATCTTTAACTGGGATATTCTGAAGAAATATCTGGAAGAGGATGAAGCTGATCCCAATTCAGAAAACGATTTTGGTAATAACATTATTCCAAATCTGTTGAGAGATGGACGTAAGATGTATGCTTATCACTTTAATGGATACTGGAAAGATGTAGGAACCATCAATTCCCTGTGGGAAGCCAACATGGAAGTACTTGATCCCGAACACAGCGGTATTGACCTGTTTGATGAGAACTGGAAGATTTACAGTCGAAACAGTGGTATGACAGGTCATAGAATCGGAGCCAATGCAGAAGTACATGAATCTATGATTACTGATGGATGCCGTGTATATGGTTCTGTGAAACATTCAATTCTTTTTGCTGGTGTTACAGTGGAAGAAGGTGCGCAGATTGAGGACGCTGTTGTTATGGGCGGCACCGTGATCAAGGCTGGCGCAGTAGTAAAACACTGTATTATCGCAGAGGATGTTACAATAGAGGAAAATGCTGTAGTAGGTGCAATGCCTGAAGGTGATGAGAACGGAGTTGCAACAGTAGGCTCTGGTGTTACAGTAGGCAAGGGCGCCAAGGTTGGACCTAAGGCAATGGTATATAGCGATGTAAAGGACGGTGAAGAGAAATGGTAAATTCAAATGCGGATGCAATGGGTATTATTTTCCCAAACAGTTATGATACACTGGTTCCTGAACTGGTCAGTGACCGTCTGATGGCTTCCATTCCTTTTGCAAGCCGTTATCGTATGTCAGATTTCGTGATTTCCAGTATGGTCAACTGTGGAATTGATAATATTTCCCTGATCGTACGTAAGAATTATCATTCCCTGATGGATCATCTGGGTTCAGGTCGTGAATGGGATCTGACACGTAAGAATGGTGGATTGAATATTGTACCGCCTTTTGCACAGAAAACAATCAAGCTCTACAATGGCAGAGTAGAAGCACTGGAGAGCATCAAGCAGTTCATCCGCTCCCAGAGAGAGAGATATGTGATTCTTTCGGATGCGAATTTGGCAGTTAATTTTGACTTTAAGGCATTGTTGGATGCCCATGTGGAAAGTGGTGCCGATATAACGTTAGTCTATAACAGGCAGGAAATTCCACAGGCATTTAAGAACCCTAATGTTGATATCCGGGATATGTATTTTACACTGGATGTTAATGGTGAAGGCAGAGTTCGAGAGATACATATGAATTCTGTACAGCCGGGAGTTCAGAACATGGGAATGAATATCTTCGTCCTGGAGAGAGAATTACTCATCAGTCTGATTGATGAAGCATATCTGAAAGGACAGTCTTATTTTGAACGTGATGTCCTGGCACCTAAGACCGGACAGCTTCATATGCAGGGGTATTGTTATGATGGCTATGTAGCACGCATCAATGATATGCAGAGTTACTTTAAGGAAAATATGAAACTTCTGGATGAAGACAATCTGGATGCATTGTTCTCCGGCAATCAGATTTATACCAAGATTCGTGATGATAACCCGACCCGTTATATCAATGGCTGTAAGGTCAAGAATGTAATGGCGGCTGATGGCTGTGAGATTAGTGGTGAAGTGGAGAACTGTGTTCTGTTTCGTGGCGTGAAGATTGGAAAAGGCGCTAAAGTCAAGAATTGTGTGCTGATGCAGGATACAGTGATTGAAGATGGCGCAGAAGTAGAATATCTTATCACGGACAAGAATGTAACAATCCGCTCCGGTAAACATCTGCAGGGTAATGATACCTTCCAGGTGTACGTAGCCAAGCGACAGATTGTATAATTCAATAGCCCAAATCAGGACCTTATAGAGAAAATTTCTATGAGGTCTTTTGATATGATAGAAAGGTATATATTGCAATGGATAAAAAATTAAAGTACGGAGTGATGGCAGCGGCAGCAGCCAGTGCTGCCGCAACGGGTGCATATCTGTGCTGGCCTAAGCGCAAGGTAAAATCTCCGGATGGAACGCAGCAGCTGGAAGCAGAGCAATTTAATAATACCATCCGTTATTTATCGGAAGATAACTATATGGAAACAATGCACCAGGTAGTTGAGCCATATCTGATGGAACATATGACTTCAGGCTATATTGGCGGATATGATGGCAGACAGCTTTATTATGAGCAGTATCTGTCCAAACAGCATAAGGCACATATTGCCATAGCGCATGGCTACACGGATGGCTGCTATAAATTCAGGGAGTCTGTCTATTATTTCCTTCAGGCAGGCTATTCAGTCAGCATCATAGATCAGAGAGGACATGGCTATTCCTATAGACAGCAGGAAGATCTGTCTAAAGTTACAATAGGAGATTTTGATGAATATGTGAAGGATTATCGCATCTTTGTAAAAGACAAAATAGCACCTGTTATGAAAGACGGGGAGAAGCTTTATATGTTTGCACATTCCATGGGGGGATGTATTGCGGCTCTGTTGATGGAAGAAGATCCTGAATTATTTGATGCAGCAGTATTGATTGCACCAATGCTTGAGATTCTGTATGGAGGCTTGCCGGAGAATACAGCAATGTCCATTACCAGGGCAGCAACTCTGATGGGCAGAAGTGAGAAATATATTCTGGGCAGAGGTGCTTTTGACGGAACATATGATTATGAGCATAGTTCTATCAGCAGTGAACCAAGATATGCATATCTGCATGACATTCAGCTGCATGACAGGAATTACCAGACTTATGGCGGCACTTATGCATGGCTTACAGCAGCTGTTAAGGCGGCTGACAAGGCAGTGAAGAATGCTGACAGATACAGTACACCTACTTTACTGTTTCAGGCAGAACTGGATAATACAGTAGGGGCAAGCGGACAGAATGCTTTTGCAGACAGGGCTTCCAATGTCCGGCTGATTCAGGTATTAGGTGCAAAACACAGTATCCAGCTGTCAGAGAATCCAATCCTGATTCCTTTCATGGACCAGGTCATGGATTTTTATGAAGAACATTTAAAAAATTAAAATAACACATGTAACACAATTGTCATAAGATAATGAAACAGGTAATAGAGTAAATGTAGTGATACATTTACTCTTTTCTATTTCAGGAGGGCTATATATGCGAAATATTTATCTTGGTGACAGAGGAGTGCTTGTGCAGTATCTGCAGCTGGCATTGACAAGGGCAGGTTATCCGGTGGAGCTGGATGGTATCTTTGGAACAGATACCTGTAAGGCATTACGGGAATTTCGAAGAGAATATGCAATGCATGGAGAAACGGTTGGATGTTATGTGGATCAGTCGGTATGGAAACAACTGATTCCGTATCTGAAAGGATACGTAACACATGTTATTGTAAAGGGAGATACGATATGGAATATAGCCGGTGCCTATGGGACAACACAGGAGGCAGTATTGAGGGCTAATCCGTCCATACAGGTGAATGCTCTGCAGCCGGGAATGCGGATTTATGTGCCTTTGGCATTTCCCTTGGTGTCTGAAGAGGTAGCTTATACGTCCATATTGTTGTCTTTTATCATAGAAGGGCTGCGTATCAGGTATCCGTTTCTGACGATTGGAAATATCGGAACAAGTGTTATGGAAAAGGAAATTCCCTATATCAGAATTGGAACAGGTGCTACAGAGGTGTTCTATAATGCGTCTTTTCATGCAAATGAATGGATTACGACACCATTGCTTCTCAAGTTTGCAGAGGAGTATGCATCAGCTTATGCACAGAATGGCATTATCAATGGTGAGATTGCATCATCTCTGTATGATACCTACAGTCTGTATCTGGTGCCTATGGTCAATCCGGACGGCGTGGATCTGGTGAATGGAGTGTTAGGAAATGCCAGATATGAGCAGCAGGCGAAGATAATAGCGGCACAGTATCCTGATATTCCTTATCCGGACGGATGGAAAGCCAACATTGACGGTGTGGATCTGAACCTGCAGTTCCCGGCTGGCTGGGAACAGGCAAGGACAATAAAGTTTAGTCAGGGTTATACTACACCGGCACCAAGAGATTATGTGGGCGAAGCACCATTGACGGCAGTTGAAAGTATCAATGTCTATGAGTTTACCAGAATGCATGATTTCAGACTGATTATCGCTTATCATACACAGGGAGAAGTCATATATTGGAAGTATATGGATTATGAGCCTGACAAGTCCAGACAGATAGCACAGTATTTTGGCAATGTCAGTGGATATGCTGTAGAAGAGACGCCGACAGAGTCAGGGTATGCAGGCTATAAAGACTGGTTCATTCAGGAATATGACAGACCAGGCTATACTATAGAAGCGGGACTGGGTGTAAATCCACTTTCCATGGAACAATTTCCACAGATCTATCGGGATAATTATTACATACTTGTAGGTGGCATGACGCAAATATAGGATATGTAAAGGACTGATTGACACAGTGACCAAATGGGTTTACCATAGTTGCAGGATAGAATGAAGTTCGTGCCAGAATACAGGAGGAGAAGGTTATGAAGAAGAAAGTCTTTATTGATGGTAGTGAGGGAACAACAGGTCTTCGTATATTTGAACGTTTTGAGAGCAGAGATGATATAGAATTATTAAAGATTCCTTCAGAACTCAGAAAAGACCCGGTTGAAGTAAAGAAATACATCAATGAATCAGATATTACATTCCTTTGTCTGCCGGATGCTGCCGCAAGAGAAGCGGTTGCCATGGTAGAGAATGAGAATACCATTATATTAGATACTTCTACAGCACATAGAACAGAGGCGGGTTGGGCATATGGTTATCCTGAACTGTCCGCAGCTCACAGAGAGGCAATCAGAACAGGGAAAAGAATTGCAGTTCCCGGCTGCTATGCGACAGGGTTTATTACCACTGCATATGCGCTGACGGCAGGCGGTATACTGCCAAAGGACTATCCAGTGTCTGCTTTTGCAGTGTCAGGCTACAGCGGAGGCGGTAAGAAGATGATCGCCCAGTATCAGGCGCAGGATAAGGAGAAAGAACTTTCTTCTGCAAGACTGTATGCGCTGAGTCAGTCCCATAAGCATTTAAAAGAGATGAAAGCCATATCAGGGCTGGAGAGAACACCGCTGTTTTCCCCTATGGTAACAGATTATTACAGTGGTATGACAGTAAGCTTGACTTTCTATGCTGATATGTTAAATGGCAGGCAGACTCCTGAGACAGTCAGAGAGTATCTGGCAAAGCACTATGCGGGTGAGAAGTTCATCACAGTGCAGCCTCTGGGTGCAGAAGCAGAGTCTGGTGGTGTATTATTCTCCAGCGCACGTTCCGGTTGGGATGGACTGGAGATATATGTAACAGGTAATGAGGATAGAATCATGGTCACAACACGTTTTGATAACCTGGGTAAGGGTGCTTCTGGTGCCGCTATCCAGTGTATGAACATTGTACTTGGCTGTGAAGAAGACAAAGGATTAACAGTATAATTGCTGATGTAGGAAAGGCATGGTTAATGATATGAGATTGCCGCAGGAATTTGAGGCAAGAATGCAGGATATGCTGGGTGAAGCATATCCTGCTTTTAGACAAAGTTATGAGAAGAATAAATTTCAGGCGCTTCGAGTGAACCCGATGAAGGGAACGCAAGAGGCCTTTTTGCAGTCTGCACCCTTTATAATGAGAAAGGTTCCCTGGGCAGAGAACGGCTTTTATTACAGTGAACAGGACCAGCCGGGCAAGCATCCCTGGCATGAAGCAGGCGTTTATTATATTCAGGAGCCAAGTGCCATGGCACCGGCTGCTTATCTGGAAGCAAAGCCAGGAGAGAAGGTATTGGATCTGTGCGCGGCTCCTGGTGGCAAGACCACGCAGATTGCAGCTTCCATGCAGGGACAGGGGATTCTGGTATGTAATGAGATACATCCTGCAAGAGCCAGGATACTGGCAGAGAACGTAGAGCGTATGGGGATTCCCCATGCACTGGTGACGAATGAGACGGCAGCAAAGCTGGCAGATATCTTTGATGAATATTTTGACCGGATTCTGGTAGATGCACCATGCTCTGGAGAAGGCATGTTCCGCAAGAATGAAGAAGCGTGTGACGAGTGGAGTCTGGATAATGTGCGTTTGTGTGCGCAGAGACAGGATGAAATACTGGACCATGCAGCATCCATGTTAAGAGCCGGTGGGCGGTTAGTCTACTCTACCTGTACCTTTGCTCCTGCGGAAAATGAAGGAAGTATGGCAAGATTTCTCATGAGACATCCTGATTTTACACTGGAAGAAGTTCCTTTATATGAGGGAATGAGCAGAGGTGTTTCACAGTGGGCTTTTTATGGAGAAGACAGTGATGTGGATGTATCAGGGATGCATCTGGAGAGAACGATTCGCCTATGGCCTCATAAATTAGATGGAGAGGGACATTTTCTCGCTGTTCTGCGTAAGGCAGGAGAAGTACCACAGGGTTATACAGGATTTTTGAAATATGGAACAGAGACAGGCTTTTTCCCGGCTAATGCAGTAGAATCCAGAAAAGCAAAGAAAGGGAAACAGCAGCTCTCCAAAGCGGCGGATTACAGCCAGTTTTTTGATTTTCAGAAAGATACCTTGCAGATTGATCTGATGGAGAGGGAGAACGGAGGCTTATACCTGTTTGGAGAGCAGTTATATCTGTTGCCAAAGGACATGCCTTCCCTGCATACGCTGAAAGTGCTGCGGTGCGGTCTGCATCTTGGAACCTTGAAGAAGAATCGGTTTGAGCCATCTCATGCCCTGGCGCTGGCACTCAAACCGCAGGAGGTACAGCATGTGTGGAAGCTGTCTGCAACAGATGCACAGACGGTGGGGTATCTCAATGGTCAGACATTGACCTGTGATGATGCCAATCTGCAAAAGGGCTGGTATCTTATTACAGTAGACGGATACAGTCTTGGATGGGGCAAGCTGGCTGGACAGATTATGAAGAACCATTATCCGAAAGGACTTAGAAAACCATGAAACACAGAAAGACAACTCTGACAGAGGGGAATCCTGTCAAACTGATTGTATTATTTGCAATCCCGATTTTTCTGGGAAATCTGTTTCAGATATTATATAGTCTGATTGATACGAAAATTGTAGGAAGTACGTTAGGGGAGACGGCGCTGGCTTCTGTAGGTTCCGTTTCTACTTTATATAATCTGTTGACAGGATTCTTCAATGGATTGACGCTGGGCTTTAGTGTCGTGACGGCGCGTTTCTATGGAAGCGGCGAGGAGAAAGCACTTAAAAAGAATATAGCAGGAGCAATTACCCTTGGCTTTGGAACCGCAATTGTGCTGATTACATTGACAGCTGTATTCTTAAAACCGATATTAAGACTGTTACAGGTGCCTGCAGAACAGTTTGACATGTCATATTCCTATATTGTTGTTCTGGTGTGGGGGATGTTCATTACGCTGGCGTATAATTTGTGTGCCAATACCCTGCGTGCTACAGGAGATTCAGTGACACCATTGATCTATCTGGTGATTTCATCGCTGGTCAATGTAGGATTAGACTATTTCTTTATTCTGAATCTGCATCTTGGCGTGGCAGGCGCAGCCTATGCTACTGTAATTGCGCAGTTCCTGTCAGTGGTATTGTGTCTGATCAGAATCTATAGAGGTTTTCCTATATTGCATGTGGGCAGAGAAGATTTTCAATTTGATCGTGAACAGCTCTGGCAGTTATATCAGAATGGACTGTCCATGGGACTGATGTCCAGTCTGGTGAACTTTGGTACAGTTGTATTGCAGTCTGGAATCAATCAGCTGGGAACTTCCATTATCGTAGCACATACAGCAGCCAGAAAAGTATTTGAAATCTGGAATCTGCCTATCAGTGTGATGGGTTCTGCCATGGCTACATACTGTGGTCAGAATTATGGTGCCGGTAAATATGGAAGAATCAGAGAAGGGATAAAAGGTGCACTGGAGCTGGGAGCTGTCTGGGCTGTTGTGGTCTTTATTATGGCGCATACCATATCGCCTTATCTGATTCGTTTTATTACAAGTTCTGACAGTCCTGAGATCATTTACTGGGGAAGAAAGTACCTGGAATATGATATGTCTTTCATTATTTTATGTGTAGGCATTGTGGTATTGCGTAATTCCATGCAGGGATTTGGTGATTATAAGACACCTGTCTTTTCCAGCTTTATAGAGCTTATGGGTAAGGTGGTATTTACATTTACATTTGTCAGATTCTTTGGATATTGGGGAATTATATGGACAGAACCAGTAATCTGGGTATTGATGGTAATTCCTCTGATTATTCAGACCTGGAGAAATCCTGTGGTACATAGTCAGGATGCATAGAAAGGGGTATATGTGTGAAAAAATATGAAATGGACATGTGCAGTGGTTCTATTTTCAAGAAAATGCTTATGTTTGCATTGCCACTGATGTGTTCCAGTATTCTACAGCTGCTGTTCAATGCGGCAGATATCGTGGTAGTTGGACGTTTTGCAGGAGATAATGCGCTGGCAGCAGTAGGATCGAATACAGCGCTGATTAATCTGCTGACCAATCTCTTCGTAGGTCTGTCTATCGGTTCTAACGTATTGACAGCCAGATATTATGGAGCGAAACAGGAGAAAGACCTGAAAGAGACAGTACATACCTCTATGATGTTGAGCATTTATAGTGGTATTCTGCTGACTGTGATAGGAGTTGTTGCCGCAAGACAGATTCTGTCCTGGATGCAGGCACCGGAAGAAGTCATAGGACTTGCAGAGCTTTATCTGAGAATCTATTTTGTAGGTATGACAGCTACAATGATCTATAATTTTGGCAGTGCGATTCTTAGAGCCATCGGAGATACGAAGAGACCTCTGTATTATCTGCTGGCTGCCGGAGTAGTGAATGTGGTTCTGAATCTGTTCTTTGTAATCGTATGCAGACTGGGTGTAGCGGGTGTTGCAATTGCGACAGTTATATCACAGACGATATCAGCTTTTCTGGTAGTGCGTTGTCTGATGAAAGAGCAGGGAGCCATTCGTCTGGAATTAAAAGAGCTTCGAATCGAGAAGGACAAGCTTATGCGTATTCTGCAGATTGGTCTTCCAGCGGGATTTCAAGGAATTGTCTTTTCTCTGTCTAACGTAGTGATTCAGTCAGCCATTAATTCCTTTGGTGCGATTGCAGTGGCAGGTAATTCTGCAGCAGCCAACATTGAAGGCTTCGTATATATGGCTATGAACGCCTTTTATCAGGCTACAATATCTTTCACAAGCCAGAACTTCGGTGCTAAGAAGAAGGATCGTATTAATAAGATACTGTTTGCAGGTCAGGTCTATGTTGTTGCGACTGGTCTGATTCTGGGCAGTCTGGCTGTATTCTTTGGAAAAGAACTGCTGGGAATCTATTCTACCAGCCCGGAGGTCATTGCTGCGGGAATGGTACGATTGCAATATATCTGTAAGGTGTATTTCCTGTGTGGAATCATGGATGTATTTGTAGGTGCATTGAGAGGAATCGGATATTCTATTATGCCAATGATCGTTTCTCTGTTGGGAGCCTGTGGATTACGTCTGCTATGGCTGGCAACTGTATTTCAGATTCCACAGTATCACACACAGGATATTATATATTTATCATATCCAATTACCTGGGTCATTACATTTACAGTGCATGCGCTGTGCTATATATGGGCGAGAAAACAGGTTGATAAAAAACTGGTATAAAGTGATATAAAGATAGAAAGGTATGGTGATTCATATGTCACAGATAGGATCAAAGAGAATCAGTCAGCATTTCGGTACGGGTATTTTTGCAGAACTCAATGAGAAGAAGGAAGAAATGGAGAAGAAAGGGCGTAAGCTCTATAACTTGTTCGTAGGAACACCGGACTTTGCACCTGCACCGCACATTATGGAAGCAGTGCAGAAGAGCGCAGCCAATCCTGAAGATTACAAGTATTCCCTGGTGGATATCCCTGAGCTTCTGGATGCAGTGGTAGACTATTATCAGGAGCGTTTTCAGGTGTCCATTACACCGGACATGATTACAGGAGTACATGGCTCACAGGAAGGAATCGGACATGTATGCATGGCGCTCTGTGATCCGGGGGATGTAGTCTTATTGCCCAATCCCGGCTATCCCATATTTGAGGCAGGCGCTTATCTGGCACAGACAGAGCAGTATTTCTATGATTTAAAAGAGGAAAATCACTTCCTTCCGGTACTTTCAGAGATACCGGAAGATATTGCAAGACGTGCCAAGGTCATGATCGTTTCCTATCCTTATAATCCTGTCTGCAAGACAGCTCCGGCATCCTTCTATGATGAACTGATTGCCTTTGCCAGAAAATATGATATCTTTATCATTCATGATAATGCCTATTCAGATATCATATATGACGGCAGAGTAGGTGGCTCTTTCCTGCAGCATGAAGGAGCAGGAGAAGTAGGCGCAGAATTCTTTTCCTTATCCAAGTCCTTTAATGTAACTGGGGCAAGAATCTCCTTTATGATTGGACGCAGGGATGCAATTGATGCCATGAAGCTTCTTCGTTCCCAGATTGATTTCGGGACTTTTATTCCTATCCAGCGTGCAGCAGTGGCAGCGCTGAGAGGTCCAAGGGATTATGTGAAAGAACAGTGCAGAAAATACCAGGAGCGCCGGGATGCGTTATGTGGTGGATTTCGCAGTATTGGCTGGAATGTTCCTGACAGTGAGGGAACCATGTTTGTATGGGCGCCGATACCAAAGGGATACAAGTCTTCCAGAGAGTTTGCCATGGAGCTGGTGGAGAAAGCTGGCGTATTGTGTACACCGGGTGATGCCTTTGGCAGCCTGGGTGAAGGCTATGTGCGTTTTGCCCTTGTTCTTCCACCGGAGGAGTTGGCTAAGGCAGTACAGGCAGTGGCAGACAGCGGAGTATTGGAGAGGAAATAAGATTTTGACGGTTCGGACATGCTATGAAGAAGCGGGAGCGGACTATGATTCGCTCCTGAAACGGTATAGAAGTGATAAATTACTGGAGAAATATCTGCGGCGTTTTCTGGAGGATACCAGCTTCGCCAGATTGCAGGATTCTATGGAAAAGGGCGATATAACAGGCGCTTTCGATGCAGTACATGATTTGAAGGGAATCAGCCTGAATATGGAGCTGAAAGAATTGTATGCAAAATGCGCAGAATTAACAGAGCTTCTTCGGGATGGACACAAGAGGGATTGTCAGAAAGGGTACGAAGCAGTTGTAACAGAATACGAGAGAGTATGGAATGTGATTTCCAAAGGAATATAAGCGTTTGCTTAATTTTATGTTGCGAAAAATTCTCATGTATGGTATCGTAATTTTATTATTCGTTATCATGGTAAAGTGATAAAGTAATGAAAATATATTTTACATGAGGAGAACAACATATGGACGCATTCAGTAACTTTTTATCAAAAGTGGATGATCTTGTGTGGGGACTGCCCCTGATTATCCTGATTCTGGCAACCGGTATTTTTCTTACCATTCGATTAAAAGGCATTCAGATTGCACAGCTTCCAAGAGCGATTAAGAATCTGGCAGCCAATGAGAAGAGTGGTACAGAAGGCGAGGTATCCAGCTTCGCGGCATTATGTACAGCACTTTCTGCAACCATCGGTACTGGTAACATTGTTGGTGTTGCAACGGCTATTGTAGCAGGCGGACCGGGAGCTTTGTTCTGGATGTGGATGGCTGCTCTGGTAGGAACAGCTACGAAGTATTCTGAGTGTCTTCTCGCTGTAAAATACCGTGTGGTAGAGAAAGACGGTCACATCATTGGAGGACCGTTCTATTACATAGAAAAGGGTATGGGTAAGAACTGGAAATGGCTTGCCAGAATTTTTGCATTCCTTGGAGTCTGTGTAGGATTGTTTGGTATTGGTACTTTTTCACAGATCAATGGTATTACCAGTGCAGTGAACAATTTCTTTGATGCGAATAATACACATATGGTACAGATTCTTGGGCATTCCTATTCCTGGAGTGTTGTAATCTCAGGCTTACTGATTACATTGTGCGTAGCACTGGTACTGATCGGCGGATTACAGAGAATTTCCAGTGTTGCACAGGTCGTAGTACCTTTTATGGCTGTTTTATATGTAGTGTCAGCGCTTTTGATTCTGATATTTAATGTAACTGCAATTCCAGGCGCTATCGTAACGATTGTAAAGAGTGCCTTTGGATTACGTGCAGCAGCAGGCGGGGCAATCGGTGCCATGATCGTAGCTATGCAAAAGGGTATTGCAAGAGGTATTTTCTCTAATGAAGCAGGTATTGGCAGTGCACCAATCGCAGCGGCAGCGGCACAGACAGACCAGCCCGCACAGCAGGGACTGATTTCCATGATGGGAACCATTATTGATACATTGATTATCTGTACAATGACTGGTCTTTCTATTGTAATTACAGGAACATGGGATATGGGACTGGAAGGTGTTGCAGTTACAACAAAGGCTTTCCAGATCGGGCTTCCGTTCCCTGATACAGTAGCTTCTTTCATTTTGATGGTATGTCTGGTGTTCTTCGCATTCACAACAATTCTCGGCTGGGATTATTACAGTGAGAGATGTCTGGAATATCTGACAGGACATAATCAGAAAGCAGTCAAGGTATATCGCTGGATTTATATTGCCTGTGTCTTCATTGGACCGTATATGACAGTCAGCGCTGTATGGACGATTGCAGATATCTTCAATGGTCTGATGGCGATTCCAAACCTGATTGCTCTGCTGGCATTGAGCGGTGTAGTTGTGGCAGAGACAAAGAAGTATCTGGATGGTCTGAAATAGCACAAATGCAGGGGAGATTAGTGAATTGTACCAGAGTTCACTGATCTCCTCTTTTTATTTATATAGTAGAAAGGACAAAAGAACATGAAATTATTATATGGAACCGGGAATCAGGCGAAGATATCCGCTATGAGACAACGCCTGAAAGAACTGGATATAGAACTGATCGGATTGGAAGATATGAAGGAGCAGGGATATGAGATACCAGTTGCATCGGAGAATGGCAGTACGCCTCTTGAAAATGCAAGGCAAAAGGCGCTTGCCTATTATAAAGCTTTTCATATGCCCGTATTTTCCTGTGATTCAGGTCTGTATTTTGACAATGTTCCAGATGAAATCCAGCCTGGAGTACATGTACGGACTATAAATGGAAAATATCTCTCAGATGAGGAAATGCTGGCATATTATACAGGGCTGGTAAAGAAGTATGGACCACTTACGGCACGGTATAAGAATGCCATTTGTTTCGTAAAGGATGAGAACAGTATCTATGAGGCAATGGATGAAGCAATGGAGAGTGAGAAATTTATTCTGACGGATGCTCCACATAGCCGGATCAGAAAGAAGGGTTTTCCTTTAGACAGCATATCCATTGATTTCAAAACGGGACAATACTATTATGACCTTTCCATGGAACAGTTGGATAAAGTAGCGGTCGAAGATGGTTTTCTGTCATTTTTCAAGGAGTTAAAAGAGAAAGTATTGTAACAATATGTACAGATTTTACAGTGCATAATCCAAAATGTATGCCATATGCGCATATTTGCACATAACAAGTGTGCACAAGACGACATATAGATACAATGATTACAAAAATAAAATAAAATTAGTATATAAAATGGTTACATTTGCATAGTTTACATAATGACTTGATTAGAAAATCCAGATATTTTTCCTTATAATAATGACTAAAGTGCAAGAGGTTACAGCAAATTGTTCACTTTGGTGCGGCAATGGTGCCGTATGCGTTACGCAAAGATTATTATGGGAGGAATGAAGGATGATAAGGAAAAAGAGTCTGGCAAAAGCAATGGCACTTACATTAAGTGTATCTATGCTTGGAACGAGTATGCCGGGATCTGTATCCACTGCAGCAGAATTGCAGGAAACAGAGACAGAAGCTCAATCCGAGACAGACAGCTCATCTGAGGATGCGAAGGAAGCAGCAGATGCACCAGAAGAGGATGCAGAAGCAGATGAAGGAGATGCTTCTGATGACAAGTCAAATGAAGACAATAAGGAATCTTCTGATAATAAGGAGTCAGAGGAATCCAAGACTTCAACTGAGGCAGAAAAGACTGAAGTAACAACCGAAGAAGAGAAAACGACAGCAGAGGAAGAGACAACCACAGAGGAAGAAATAACCGAAGAAAAGACAACCGAAGAAGAGATTACGACTGAAGAGGAGACAACCACTGAAGAAGAGACAACCACAGAGGAAGAGACTACTACGGAAGAACTGACATTGCTGGCAGAGGAAGCAGTAGCCCATGCAGCTTATGGTGTAGAACTCTCTCAGGGGGAAGATGGTTATGAATCCTTTACTTCCGACAGAGTAATTGCTGAATTTGCATTCGGAACAGATGTTAATTCAGAAACAGTGTATGATTCAGAAAGTGGATATGGTTTCAGCGATGTAGATTACAATACAGCACCAAAAGGCTGGGATGGCAGCGTATATTATCCAAGAACAGCCAATGTATCTGCAAGTGCTGCATCTTATGTCAGGGATGAAGATGATATGCTTGCCATTGACAGTAAGGTGTGGACAGAAACAGAATCTACAGGCTATGGTGTATACACATATGAAAATACATCCACATTTGACATGGATGTATACAATGCGGATTATAAGATTGAAGTGACTTTTGCCAATCCTACAGATAATTCATACAATGCATATGTAGAGGCAGAAGATATTACAAGGCAGACCAATATCAATGTAGAAGCAGGCGGCGCGAAGACAGTAACTGTCAGTGCCTGCGTTGTAGATGGACAGTTGAATCTGAAATTCCTGGGCAGCAGTACAGCGACCAGCGATTCAGATGCTTCCACACAGACAGTTTATGTGTCCAATGTAAAAGTAACCAGACTGGCAACCAATTCATCTGCTTCCAAGCCTACGATATTCATAGCATCTGATTCAACAGTACAGACCTATGAATCCAATTATTACCCACAGACAGGCTGGGGACAGACTCTTGCACAGTTCTTTGGCAATGATATGAAGGAATATGAATGTGATGACTGTAATTTCAGCCAGGCACAGACCTATGAGACAGAGAATGTCGTTGTAGAGAACAGGGCAATCGGCGGCAGAAGTTCCAAATCCTATGTGGAAGAAGGCAAGCTGGATGATCTTCTGGAAGATGTAAAACCCGGAGATTATCTGCTGGTTCAGTGGGGACATAATGATGCAACATCCTCCAGACCAAACAGATATGTATCTTCCGGCGATTTCAGAAAATGGCTGATGTACTATATCAATGGTGCAAAGCAGAGAGGTGCCACACCTGTTCTGGTAACACCAGTAGCAAGATACAGCTATACAACTAATGAGGATGGTACGCTGAAATCTTTTGCAAGCAATTTCGAGGCATACAGACAGGTAATGCTCAAGGTTGCTGATGAAGAGAATATACCTCTTGTAGACCTGACACAGCGTTCTATAGATGTATGTAACAGCTTCGGCATTGAAGGTGCGAAGTCCTTATTCTTATGGGTAGCAGCAGGAGAATATACCGGTGCATATGCAGGTGGTGCTTCTGACTCTACACATTTACAGTACTATGGTGCTTACAAGTTCGCACAGTGCGTAGCACAGGGAATTCTGGAATATGATAAGACAGATGCGTTGGATGGCTTAAAGAAATATGTAGTATCCAAAACCGCAGAAAGCTTACCGAAGAAAATTCAAAATCTGACACTTGTGTCAGCTGGTGCTACTTCTGTTACAATTTCCTGGGACAGCGAAGATACAGCAGAGCTATACTACATTTACAGAACAGTTCTGGAAGATGGACAATCCATAGATGATGTGGATTTCTCCAATGCAGAGAAGTATTCTGTATCAGCATCCAGAAAGTACACCGATTCTTCCTGTGAAGCAGGTGTTACTTATGTGTATGCAGTAGGTGGGTTCAATGAAAAAGGCGTTGGCGAGTTATCTGATAAGATTCAGGTAAGTACGAAAACAGCCGGCTATAAATTCGATATCAACTACAAGGGTTCACCTACAATGGACGGATGGACAGGTGTTGAATATGATCAGGCATACAGCGCAGAGTCAGGCTATGGCTGGCTCACATTGCCAGGTAATGGACGATGCAGAAGCAATAACGGCAATACAGATTCTTCTGACATGGCAGATGATTTCTCCCTTGGCGCAGGTGAATTTGCAGTAGACCTTCCAAATGGCGATTACGAAGTGACTGTATATGCATGTGATCTGTTACCGGGAACCAGTACGATCAAACCGGCTTACACAGCAGAGGGTGTATCACTTGGTTCTATCTCTACGAAGCAGGCACTGGGAAGCTGTACCAATACAGTACGTGTGACTGATGGTCAGCTCAATCTGGTAGTTGGTGGTACGAATATGTACCTGAACGGCTTTACCATTACAAGTCTTCTGGAATCTCCAAGCGGACTTACCGCAACAGAAGCTTCTGTAAATGGCAGCAACTATACATTCCTGATCGGCTTCAATCCTGTATCAGATGCAGCAGGTTACAAGATCTATCAGAAAGGTACTTCTGATAAGAAATTCGTAGAAGTAAAAGATTTTACAGCAGCAGAATATAAGGAATCCGAACTTGACTGCCGTGCAATGTCAGTTGATCTTGGAGAAACTTATGAGTATTACATGACATGCTACACAGCAGATGGTACAGAGTCAGCTCCCAGTGAGACAATCTCTGTCAAAGCAGTACTTGATGGGGTTAAGGCTCCTTCAGCACCCAAGAATCTGAAGTGTACTGATCCGGCTTCCAATGCTACAGAGTTACAGCATACAATTACATTGGAATGGGAAGCTTCCACAGTAGAGGACAGCAAATATCCTGTTATCAAATATCTGATCTATCGTTCTGATAAGGCAGAGGATGATAAGGGATTCAAGGGTTATGAGAAGATCGGTCAGTCTACAGCAACGAAGTTCACAGATACTGACGAAGAGATTTCCACAAATATTCATTATTATTATAAGGTATGCGCACTCAATGCCGGTGGCGCAGGTGAATTATCTGATTCCTGTGAGACTCCTATCGTAGGAAGTCTGGTAAGAGGCGGCAGAGAAAGTTATTCTGACAGAGCTCTGGTAGTAATCAATCTTGCAGGCGAGAGCGGAGCAGAGACTTTGGTGTCTGCAACAGATAAGGACGGTAACAAGCTGACAAAAGGCGTATATTTAAGCTGGAGAAGTTTTGATGCAGATTTTGACAGCAACAATAATTTAAAGACAACCTTTGATGTATATTGCAATAACAATAAGATCGCTTCCGGTATCTCCGTAACCAATATGGTATATGAAGGCGGTAGCGCATCCGATACATTCAAAGTCGTAGGAAGCAATGATTCTTCTATTGGTGTCAGTGCAGTATCTACGAAGTGCTGGGACAAGCAGTATCTGGAACTGAATCTGTATTGTCCGGAAGATGAGACAATGCCGGATGGTTCTACATGCAGCTATACAGCAAATGACATGTCTGTCGGCGATCTGGATGGCGACGGCGTGCTGGAACTGATCGTAAAATGGTATCCAAGCAATGCCAAGGACAATTCAGGCAGCGGCTATACAGGCAAGACTTTCCTGGATGGATATGATATCAATTATGCAACCGGTAAAGTATCCCTTCTCTGGAGAATTGACATGGGTGTCAATATCCGTTCCGGTGCACACTATACACAGTTCCAGGTATGGGACTATGACTGTGATGGCAAGGCAGAGATCGCAGTTAAGACAGCAGACGGCACAACAGTATACACAAGTGAAGATGGTACAGCAGCTACGTTGACAGAATCAGATCATGTTGGGGCATGCCCGGCATCAGAACTGCCGGTTAATATAATCAGTAATAAGAATGATTATCGTAACAGCAGTGGATACATTCTGGATGGACCTGAATATTTCACAATGTTCAATGGTGAAGATGGAAGCATCATTGACACGGTAGATTACACACCGGCAAGAGGTAAAGTTGGTGCCTGGGGGGATGCATACGGCAACCGTGTAGACAGATTCCTGTCAGCAACAGCATACCTTGATGGACAGACGCCTTTTGCAGTATTTACAAGAGGATACTACACCAGAACATGTCTGACAGCATACTATCTGAAAGATACTGACGGTGATGGCGTAGGTGATGAAATTGCAGAATACTGGGCATTTGATACCAATGATGCAGGCAGTGAATATGAAGCACAGGGTAATCATGGACTTAGTGTAAATGATATTGATAATGATGGAAAAGATGAAATTATCTATGGCTCTTTGACAATTGACCATGACGGAACGGTAAAATATTCCACAGGCATGGGACATGGTGATGCCATGCATGTATCTGACTGGGTATCCTGGAATGACGGGCTGGAAGTTATGGCAGTACATGAGCATGATGATGCTAAGTATCATGTAGAGATCCATGATGCAGAGACCGGTGAAGTCCTGATGGGCTATTACACAGGAAAAGACACAGGACGTGGTGTGGCAGCAGATATTGACCCTACTGCAGAAGGCGCAGAGTTCTGGTCAATTGCAAGCCCTACATATGAAAGCAATGATGAACCTGCGTGGGATTCTACAGATGGTGAAGTATATTCCACCTGGTCAACACTGGACAACTTTATTAAGTTAGCAGATTCTACACCGGCTTCCAATTTCTCAATCTTCTGGGATGGGGATCTGCTCAGCGAGATACAGGATCATACCTTTAACAAGGAAGCTTATGCACCAACAGGTGTTACCATTGCAAAATGGAATTACGAAGAAGAGACACAGGAGAGACTTCTCTATTCTACAGAGATTTACTCCAGCAACGGTACAAAGGGTAATCTTGGACTGGTTGCAGATATTCTGGGTGACTGGCGTGAAGAAATCATTGCCAGATGTGCATCAGATAATAACAAAGTACGTATTTATACAACAACAATTCAGACAGACTATGTAGTACCTTGTCTGTTAGAGAACCTCGCTTACAGAGAAGGCGTGGCATGGCAGAACGTTGGTTATAACCAGCCTGCTAATTTAAGTTACTTACTCAGCGAGGGTCTGGTAACAGCCAAACTTAGCGAAGGTAAAGTAACCAGCAGTTCAGTAGATGTGAATTTCACAGCTGCAAATGACGGTGCTTATGGACATGATATCGAAGGCTATGAAATCTACAGAGCAGACGAGAACGGCAAGTATAAGCTTCTCGATACACTGGAACTGGATGATCTGAAAAAGGCAGATGGTTCTTCCACAGCGGATGATGAGGAAGAAGAGGAGCCTGTATATCTGAAGTTCGACTTCGGTGCAGGGAATGTAGCAGAGGGATGGACACAGGTATTGGCTGATACTAAGTACAGCAAGAGCCTTGGCTATGGATTTACAGATACTTCCATTAATGATAATAAGAGTTACTCAGCATTTACGGATGAAGATGAACTTGCAGATGTCTATAATGATTGCGTATTAGGATGGAAAGCAAATACATCAGTAGAATTTGACGTGGATGTGCCGAATGGTACATATGAAGTAACATATTATATATATAATGGTTCAGGAAATGTATACAATAAGGTAACAGCAGAAGATGTAGAATTCGCAGATGTAAGGCGTGGCAATAGTGACAAGCAGGCTACATATGAAACCAAAACCGTTGAGGTTACTGACGGTGTTCTGAACATTGTGAATACACCAAGTAAAAACGGATATCCAGGCAATTACTTTACAGGTCTTACCATCAAAGATGTGAACTATGACGAATGGGCAGCAGCGCAGGATAAAAATGATGAGGAAGACACAGAAGATACAACAGATGTAACTTATGTATATACAGATAAGACTGTAGATGCAGGTAAGACATATTCTTACAAGATCGCAGCTATCGTAGATGGTAAAACATCCTTTATGTCAAGAGCACTTGAAGTAGAGACAGCAGTTGCCATTGCTTCAGTAGGTAAGCTGGACGATGTAACAATCGTAGAGGGAACACCACTTGAAGATGGACAGACAGCAGCAAGCCTGCTTCCTGCAACAGTAACAGTTAAGACACTTGACGGGGATGAGATTCAGGCAGACATCACATGGGATGTAACAGAACTCGATATCAATAAGACAGGAACTTATACAGTATATGGTACGATTAAGGGCTATGAGGATGCACTTACAATTAAGGTAACTGTAGTAGCCAATGAAGTAATCGGATACGCAGCAATTGAAGACATCACATCTGTAGTAGGTGTAGAAGTAACACTTCCTGAAACGGTGTCAGTAACTTATACCAATACTACAAAAGAGCAGAAGAAGGTAACATGGGATACCAGCAAGCTGGATATTACCAAGATTGCAGACTATACTGTAAAAGGTACAGTAGAAGGCACAGAAGATGAAGTACAGGTAGTTGTACATATTGTAGATACTTATATTACATCAGTACCGACTACATATGCAGAAGTAGTATATCAGTCTACAGATGTAGCAGCACAGCTTCCTGTAACAGTAGAGGCAATCTATGCTGACAAGAAGACTGGCAACAGTGTAGTTACATGGAATGCCAAAGAAGCAGCGGCAATTGATACAGAAACAATTGGTACTTATAAGATTACAGGTACAATTGATGGCTTTGATGAGGCAGTAGAGGCAGAAATCACAGTAGCATACAAGATTACAGCAGCATTTGACTTTGGTATTAAGGATGCAACAGCAGCGGACGGATATACAACCATTACTGTAAATGGTAAGGGCGGTACGAAGACAGCAGAGCAGCTTGGTATCAATTATACAGAAGAAAAAGGTTATGGATTCCTGGATGCAACAGCTTCTATTCAGGGTAGAGAAGAAGATTATACACAGGCAGGAGTACTTCCTAAGGCTGTATACACAGACTTTGCAATCCCTGATGGACAGACATTTGCTGTTGATGTACCAAATGGAACATATCAGGTAGATATTGTAGGTGGTTCTGCATACAAGAGTACTGTAAAAGCTACGATTGAAGGAACAGGAGTAAGCGTAAGCAATGCAGCAGGTGCTTATACTGTTAAGAGCGTTGAAGTTACAGTAACAGATGGACAGCTGACTTGTGAATTTACTTCCGGTGCTACATCCAGACTGGATGCCATTATTGTCCGTACAATCAAAGTTGATGCATCCGATGATGATAAGAAGGATGATACTAACAAGGATAATGATAATAAGGACGACAGCAACAGTTCTTCTGATAATAGCGGTTCTTCTGACAACAGCAGTAGTTCAGCAGGCACCACAACCGTGGCATCTAATAACTGGGTTGCAATTCCTGACCAGAGCACACCACTTGCAGAGACTGTAACAGACGGTGGACTTCCATATGTGAATGTACAGGTAGATCAGAAAGCACGCTTAAAGGCTGAGCTTTTACAGAAATATTATGGACATAACCTGTATCTGATGACACACCTTGGAAATGGCATTGGCTATACAATTGATGCATCAGGAATAGATGATAAGGCAGATACACTGGAATTAGGCTCAGCATTGGAAGCAGTTCCTAATTTCGCAGAAGGATTTATAACCTTCCACTTTAAGCCATATCATACGCAGGTGCTTCCTTATGCAATTGGCATTCACATGAATGTAGGTGCATATAATGGCCAGATTGCATATCTGTTCAGCAGAGACCTGATTACAGGGGAATATGTACTGAGCAGTATTACAACAGTCAATGAGATTGGCAATGTAGCTTTGCAGACCAATCAGATGACAGATATTATGGTATTGATTGCCAAATAAATACTTTCACAGAAAAGAGTGTCCTTTTAGGATGCTCTTTTTTGCCTAAGGATGTCAGTTGACAATAAAGTACCAAAGTACTATTATGTTCTAGGGTATGAAAGTATACAGATAAAGGGATAATAGTGATATACAGGTAAAGGGAGAATGAACGCATGGAGAACAACAGCCGGAAAGAGGATATTGAACTGATCGCTGCAAAGTACGAATTTGATTTTGCACAGTCTGTTGTGGGTGAGAAGAAATGGGACTATGAACGTGCATTATATGCTTATGAGACAGCTCAGTCACGCTACAAACAGTATAAGAAGAATAACTGGAGATTCTGGCAATGGAATAACAGCCAGGAACATCAGAATTATCTGGATGTAAAACGTGCTTATGAAGAAATGAAGAGTTCTCTGGAACTGGAAGAACGCAGGATGAATGAAGCGGAGCTGAAAGTAATCCGGCTGACAAAAGAGTAGAAAATCGTATAATAACATATAATAAAGAAAAGGCGTCTGCAATAATACTACAGACGCCTTTTCCATAGGTTCTTATCTGTCAGGCATTTAAGACAGCCTCGATAGCGCTTAATTCATCAGATGTAAATGCAGAAGCTTCTACGATCTTTGTATTTTCTGTAATCTGGGAAGCTCTGGAAGCACCGATTAATACAGAAGTCACCTCTCCGTCACGTAATACCCAGGAAAGAGCCATCTGTGCCAGAGTCTGACCACGATTCTCGGCGATGTCATTCAATGCACGGATTTGAGCCAGTCTGGATTCAGACAGAGCATCTTCATGCAGGAAACGGCCATCAGTACGGATACGGCTGTCTTCTGGAATACCGTGCAGATACTTTTTTGTCAGAAGACCCTGTGCCAGTGGACAAAAGGCAATGATGCCAATGCCGTTTTGGGCTGCATAGGATTTCAGACCATCTTCTTCGATATTACGTTCAAACATGGAATATTTGCGCTGATTGATAATAAAAGGTGTCTTCAATTCACGAAGAATCTTCACAGCTTCCTGTGTCTGCGCTTTGTTATAGTTGGAGATACCGACATAGAGCGCCTTACCACTTTTGACAATGGAATCCAGTGCCAGCATAGTCTCTTCTAACGGAGTCTCAGGGTCCGGTCTGTGATGATAGAAGATATCTACATAGTCAAGTCCCATGCGCTGTAAGCTTTGGTCAAGGCTGGCAATCAGGTACTTGCGGGAACCCCAGTTGCCATAAGGACCCTTCCACATGTCATAACCGGCTTTGGTAGAGATGACCAGTTCATCACGGTAATTGCCAAGCCCATCCTTTAAGATGCGGCCAAAGTTCTCCTCGGCAGCACCGGGGACCGGTCCATAATTATTTGCAAGGTCAAAATGTGTAATTCCCTGATCAAAAGCTGTGAAACACATATCCAGCATATTATCATAATTACCATTGCTGCCAAAATTGTGCCATAGACCAAGTGAAACAGCAGGCAGCATCAGACCACTGTTCCCACAACGGTGATATTTCATAGTTTCGTAGCGGTTCTCATCCGCAACATACATTCTGTTCATAAGTGTAATCCTCTCCCCATTCGGTAGTACTTTATGTTACTATGCTAATCCTATAACAAAAACAACATAGATTCAATGCAAAAAAAAGAAAAAGTATGTAAAAAACGAGCATATAAGACATTCATAATAAAAACAGCATAATTCTGAAAATAACCTCTGGAATGTTGTACTTTCTGACAAAAGTATATATAATATAAATAAAAAATTTGTACAATTAATAATATACATATAGTAGAAAGGAAAATACATGAAAAAATTACACAAACATAATCTGATTATCACATGGTGCTCGGTTCTGGCACTGAGTCTGGTATCTGTATTGGGATATGGACTTTCCATGATGGCGTTGAAAGGAAGCCTGATTGTCATTGTATCGGGAATCATTTCGACAGTCGGGTATTTTTCTCCTTTGCCGGATGATAAGAAGGCATTATTACTGGTATTTCCACCAGCAATTGGAACGTTATTCTATTCCTGGATGACAGGAGGTAATTCCATTCCATATCTTGCCAATTTTGTATTGCTGGCAATGACGACTTCTTATTTTATTGAATCAATTATTATTTATTTTGCTGTACCGTTTACAGTAATTTCCGTATTGTTCATGATATTCAGTCCGGAGACGATTGCAGGAAAGGAATATTCCTGGGCTGGTGTAATCTCACGGGTATTTCTTTTTGCAGTGACAGGAGTCTTATTGTATCTGGCAACAAAACGAGGTGCACGTATTGTTAAGAAAACAGAAGAAACATTGGAACTGGTGAAACAGAATGCCGGTGTTGCTAATGATATTTCAGGGAATCTGAATGCAACAATCCAGAAAAGCAAGGGCTCTATCCATCAGCTTGCAGAAGGCAGCAGCAGTGTAAAGAATGCAGCAACCCAGATGGGACAGGTCGTAGAAGACACAGCCAGATCAACCGTTACGGTTATGGATAAGATCAATGCAGCAACAGACGAGATCAATAAGAATCATGAACTGGCAACACAGTTGGATGGTGGTTTCCAGAAAGTACAGGATGCCGTAACAAAGGGAAATGATGCAGTTGTCCAAGCCAGAGATTCCATATTGGAGATGGAACAGACAGTAGAATCCGCACGTCAGACTACCGATTCACTACTTACGGAAATGAACAGAATTACAACAATTCTGGGAGATATTAATTCCATTGCCTCACAGACTAATCTTTTGTCTCTGAATGCATCTATAGAAGCTGCCAGAGCAGGAGAACATGGCAGGGGGTTTGCAGTTGTCGCAGATGAGATTCGTTCCTTATCAGAAGAAAGTGCCAAATCAGCCAGCAATATTCAGGAAATCCTGAAATGGCTGACTGAGACAACTACGCAGGTATCTAAAAGTATTACAGCAGGAACACAAGCAGCTGCTTCCAGTGTAGAAGTGGTCACAGGGTTATTGGAATATTTCACCAATATTAATAAGGCAACAGATGAGGCAAGCCAGACTGTGAGTGAAGAATATCAGATCATAGATCATGTAAAAAACCATTTCAACCGTATTCAGGAAGAGATTGAAACTTTGGTAGCAACCTCAGAGGAGAACTCTGCAACGATTCAGAATATTACAGAAACAATCTCAGCACAGAATGATTCTATTAATCATATTTCATCTGAGATTGAACAGATTTCCAGTTTATCAATAGACCTGGAACAGCATTTTACCAAATAGAAATCAGAAGACGGGCAAGTGACAGTAGTGTCATTTGCTCGGAGCTTTATCCGGACTTTGATATGTGAGTCTATGAAAGATTTTTGCAGTAAACCGCAAAAATCTTCAGGAGGATTACATCATGGAACGAGTAGTACAATTTTAAAAAGAAGCAGAGACATATTATTTGGCAACAGTAGAAGGTGACCAGCCAAGGGTAAGACCTTTTGGAACAGCACACATTTTTGAAGGAAAGTTGT
>OGHZ01000044.1_pt1 | contig 112730 bp, 127 predicted proteins | sample 1571661 | NCBI WGS metagenome assembly OGHZ01 (sample SAMEA2582040, study PRJEB24529) | metagenome | biome: Human gut stool | place: China | collected 2011 | reverse complement strand
ATTGAATTTATAGAAGAAATCGGTTTTAAGTCAATCTCACGAAAAGAAAGTAGTGAAACAGGTAAACGTAATTTAGGTAAGAAGTATGCAAAAGTAGGTAAACAAGCATGGAAAAGTGATAGCTTTAGAAAAAGAATTATGGACGAAGCGGTAACAGCTATGCACGAAGGTGGGTACGGTATGCAAAATGAATTGCACAAAAAATTTAAGAATGATATTGGCATTGGTTTTGGAACATTCTTAAATCATGATTTTAATTACGGTGATTTCATTCATGCTTGCATGGAAAAATACGGTGAACTACCACATGGTGTGAGAAGTGTTTGGAAATATAGTACAGATAAAGAATTAATTGATGGCATGGAAAACTTATTTAAGAAATATGAATGTACTAGCTTCTGGGACTACATCAGAAAAAATCACGACTCACTTGCACCAGACCCAAAGTTATTGATTAGAAGATTGGGTAAAAAGAATGTTTATGTATTAGCAAATGGCTTTGCAGAACAATATGGAAAATTTAGCAAAACTAAAAGTATTAATAAAAATAAAAATATGGGTAAGAGATGGGCATAACAAGGAGGAATTAACATGGAATTAACATTCGCAGATAAAAACACAGAAATGATTTATAAGAAAAAGTTTTCTAAGAAGATACCACATCAGATACAGAAAACAGCATACAAGAAGTTGACATTGTTAGATGAGGTAGATAGCGTAGGTGATTTAAAAGCAATACCTTCTAATCGCTTAGAGTTTCTAAAAGGCAGCATGAAGGGTGGTAAGAAAAATAAATATAGTATTAGGGTAAATAAGCAGTACAGAATTTTATTTGAATACATCGCAGATATGTTTTGCAATGTTGAGTTGGTGGACTACCACATCTAATATGGTTAGGCGATTAAAAGAATTTTTACCAAAGAATATGAATGAAAATATTTTTCAAATTAAAAGGGTGTCATGAAAATAACTAAAATAACGTTATTTTATTATTGACAATGGCAGTAAATATGATATAATAACAGTGTAAAGTTAAAAGTTAAAAGAATAAGGGAGCGATACAATATGAAAAAGAATTTAATAACAGTAATCTCAAGTCAAGGTGAAAACAATGAAGTGAGATTGCATATCAATTACGAGAACAATGTGTACTATAAAGGTACTCCAGCAACAGATGATGATATTTATGTTAACTTTCATGAATATCCAGCTGTTAATGTAATGAATGAAGACGAGTTAAATAATCAAGTAAGTGAATTGAATGCTAATGGTTTTAGAAGTGTTAGCAAGGCAGACTATCAAAGATTAATGGACTAAAAGATAAAAACAAAATAACAATAAAGATTAAGAATTAAAGGGTGGTAATTATGGAAATTAGAGATGTATACACAAGTTGGTTAGAAAGTAAATCAGAAAACACAAGAACAAAATATCAAGCAAAGGTAGATAACTTTTCTGAAATGGTCTTTGGTAAAGAGGCTTGGGAACTAACAGAAGAAGATTTGGTTAACTTAACATATCATGATGTTTATGGGAAATATATCAAAACATTCTTAACAGGTAGCAAGAAAGCTAAAGAAACTACGATTGTTAACTACCTACGTTCAATCAAATCATATTTTGGTGCTATCAGACGTGCTGATATTTATCCTAACGTTAACTTCGACCATCTGGTTAACGATGTTCTATATACAAAAGATTTATCTGCTAAAGATGGTGGACATAACGAACAAATTTCTAAGTCAGAAGTTAAGGAAATGGAAAGTTGGTTGATTGATAACAAACCAAATGGATATAAGTATGCTACATTGATTGATTTCATGTTTCATACAGCAGTTCGTGTTTCGGCTGCATTCACTATTCGTTGGAGTGACTTTACAGTTTATGAAAGTCCTTATGGTGGTACTTTTGCTAAGTTAAAAGTAATTGATAAGGGACGTAAATTAAACGATAAGGATATTCCAGTAAAACACTTTAACAACTTAAAGGAAACTATGGGGTATGATGGAAACGATGATGAGTTAGTGTTTAAGGGTATGAAACAAACGACCTTGCGTAATTACATGAAGGAATTTAGTGACCTTTGTGGACGTAACTGGACTCCACATTCATTAAAGGTTGGTGCTGCTACTACATTTTATAGCATTACTAAAGACATTGTTGCTACATCAAGACTATTAGACCATGAAAGTTTAGATACAACAATGACTTATATTAGAAACAACCCCAATCCAAATGATAGTGGTACAACAATCTTATATAGTTCAGATACACACGTTGACTTCAGCAAATTAAAGAAGGAACAACTATTGATGTTGATTAATAATAGACCAGAAGTTGCTGATATGTTATCACGTGACGCAGCTCGCATGGGAGTTGACTAATTTATACTTTTAATGACAATTTTGCGGAATCCCCTACTTTAGTAGGGATGAATAGCCCTAAATAAGTTATATTATAAACACCTAGAAAGGAGGTGAAAGATAATGAAAAAGATGAGTGATTTGGCATATCATTACGGTTTGAAAATGCGTATTTATCCAAGCACTAACCAAAAGAAGATTATTAAAATCAATGGTAACATTGCTAGAACTGTTTATAATAAAATGGTTGCTATTGACCAAGAATTATACAAGTTAAAACAAGTTAAGTTACCTATTGATATTGTTAAGGAACGTATTAAAGAATTAAAAAGTCGTAAAAACGCTAGAAATTTGTCTAATCATTATCAGTACATGCAAGATAAGAATATTGATAGTTTAGCTAAAGCTAACGCAATTCAAAACTATCAAAAAGCATGGAAAATGTTTAGAAAAGTGCATCGAACTGGAACTCCTAAGTTTCATAAAAAAGGTTATCGTTTGAGTTATCAAACTAATGCTCAATATAAAGGTGCTAAAATGGACGTTTATTCGGCTACTGTAAGGTTTTTAGATAAAAGTCATATCAAACTTCCCAAATTAGGTAGATTAAGAGTAGCTGGTTCACATCGACATATTATTGACAATAAAGATGATATTAAAATCGGTACTGTTACTATATCTAAAGATAGTGCTGATAGATACTTCGTATCTATGCAATTAGGGTCTGATACTCCATTTGTAAATAAACTAGCTAAGACTAATTCACAAATTGGAATCGACCTAAATACTGAGAATTTCTTAACGACTAGTGAAGGTAAAGTCATTGATAATCCACGTTATTATCGCATGATTAAAGGTCGGTTAACTAAGGCTCAAAGAATGTTATCAAGGAGAGAAAGAAGAGCTAAAAAAGAAAAGCGTTCCTTGCGTAATAGCAAAAACTACCAAAAACAAAGAAGATTAGTCGCTAAAATTCATGATAAAATTCGCAATCAACGGAATAACTTCTTAAATGTCAACTCCACAAGACTTATCAATAACCACGATTTGATTGTGGCTGAGAATTTGAAAAGTAAAAACATGCTTAAAAATCACGCATTAGCCTTGTCAATTTCTGATGTTGGTTGGCGAAGTTTCTTACAAAAATTAGCGTATAAAGCTGAATTATATGGTAAGACTTTTATTACTGTAAACCCTAAGAATACAACACAAACATGTAGTGAATGTGGTTTTATTGTGGGTAGTGGGAATACTAAGAAATTGACCTTAGAAGATAGAAGTTGGACTTGTCCTAGCTGTAATACTTACCATATACGTGATGTAAACGCAGCTAAAAATATCTTAAGTAAAGGCTTAAAACAATTAGAAAAAGCCTAGATAACTAGGCTAGGTACGTTTGGCAACTTGCGTTCCTAAACCAAAATGGTATGGGAATTGACGTGTAAGACGTATTTATCGTATGGTAGATATGCAGTGTTGTATCCATGCAAATTATGACAATTAGAGCATGGAGGCTCGAAACTCATAAGCCTCAGTCTTTAGACTAGGGTAGTTGACTTAGTGCCAGCACCTAGACCTGTAATACAAGTTTTTGGTATAATCAATAGGGACAGGTGATGAAAATGGAGAGAACTTTTAATGAAATTAATGTAAAGATGGTGACGCATGAAGAGTATGAAAAACTCATGCGTCTTTGTCATAATCTGACTTATGAAGCAAGAAAAAAAGATGACATTGAATATCTAAATAAAATGTTGGAAGAATATCACGCTATTCGTGATTACTTTTATAGTCTACATTCTGACGAATATTGGTATAAAAGATTAGACGAGATGTCAGATGAGGAGTTTTTAAAAGAGAAAATTAAGATTATACATTTCCCTAATTACCAAAATATTCCTAATGAAATGGTACTTGGGAGGGCTGTGCGTAATATAAAAATCATAGACTATACAGTATATGCGGGCTACAATCTAGCGTTTAAAAATTCGTGTGTTTTAAAAGCTAATGACCTAAACATAAAAAAGAAGAAGATAGCTGATAGAATGTCTTGGATAGGGGAAGTGGAAGAAAAGGAAGGTAAACCTTTATCCAAAATACCAGTAGAAGATTTTTGTAAATATTTTTATTCAGAAAAAATAGCAACAGCTGGATTTGAAAGAAGCGAGTTTTTGTGGTGTGTTAAAGAGTTATTGAAATTCGGTGGCATGACAGAAACAGAAATAGAAGAATACACAGATACTTATATAAAGCATGTTATAAAAGAAGTGGCAGAACGTTCTAATGCTGAGCTTGAAAGTAGTCAAACCCTGTATGGTGAGATAAATAAAGTATTAGGGACAGTATATAACAGAGGCAAAAGTTTTAAATATAGGTTTACTAATGCACGTGACCAAGTTATCATCTGCCTTATATTGTTAGGTGTAACAGTAGATGAGTTTCAATACTTAGACGAGAAAGATTTCAATTCAAAAGGCTTTAGTGATAACGGTGTCCTAACAATCAGAAATCCCAAGATGGGAACTAGAACCATAGAAATACCATTAGGTTTAAAGTTGAAAATAAACGAATACTTAGGTATGGTGCATACAAAATCTTCTGATGGTTCTTTAATAGTCGGTGCAAGAGCTGTAAATAATGAGTATGTACGAATTACAGAAAGACAAGTGCGTGTTGTTGCGTTGAAATATGATGATAAGATAAAAAAAGCTACTGACCTAACACAAATAGGTAGAATGTTAAACTTTATGGACGTAGTTCGTGAGTACGAAGAGGAACATGGTGAAAAACCAAAAGGTGATTATTTTGAAGATAAAGAGAATTTAGATTTAATAGCAAATAACATGAGAAGGTATGGCATGCTTCATGCAGATGGTTTTATTACTGTTGACGACATGAAATTTATAAAAGTACAATACCATAAGTTTTATGCAAATTATCTTGGGACTAGGGTCTAGTAAACGTGTGAGAAATTGCACGTTTATTTTTTTGTTTATAATTATTGACTTATAATTATTGTATGTTATAATATAGTAGTTGAGTTAAGAGTTTAGAGAATAAACAATTAACTTACAAGAATTTGATAAAGGAGGGCAAAATTTATCAATTTCGGAATTATGGCTTCCAGTGGTGGAAGTGGTAAAGATACAGTAGCAGATATGTTGTTGGCTCACCTAGCAAGCTATGATAGACATTCTAAAAAATACGCTTTAGCAGACGGTATTTATGATGTTTGTTATTCAATTCTAGGTAATGAAGACGACATTAAGCGTAGTCATCTACAAGGTGTAGGTGAGTCATTAAGACTTGTTTTTGGCAAAGATGTTTGGATTAACGATACAGACAAGAGAATTAAATCAGACCAACGATTCCTTGATGATGTTATCGTAACCGACATTCGCAAGCTAAGAGAGTTCTCGCATTACTTTGTAGATAAAGGTTTTGTTCCGCTATACATCAAGGTTGATAAGGATATTGCCTTAGCACGTTTAAAGGAACGTGATGGTTATGTTCAAACAGAAAACTTTGGTAACAAAATCGAAAAGGAACTTAACTTTATTGAAAGTTTACCTACTATCAAGACTAATATTCCAAATGTTAGCAAGGTAAATGTTCCAAACAATTCAGTGCTTAACAGTATCTATGTCATTGATAATAACAGTGATGTAGATGAGTTGAGAGTTACAATTTCAATGTTGATTGATAATTTAGCACAAGAAGAAGGGTGGAAGATGTTGGAATGGTAGAAGGTAAAAACTATACACATATTCTCAATATCAAAGTTGGTATGAATATTGACGAAGCAATTAGTCCAGAAAATATTCATGGGGTAATGTATATGCTTGGTGTTAATGACCCAGATGATGTTGAGAAAGTATTTCTACAACGCAAGTATGATGAAATACAAACTACATTAAGTGCATTACATTTTGACGTGTTGCAAGGTGAAGTAGAACCTTTAAATCAAGGTCAAGCTGTTGATACTAAACCAGAAACAATACAAGAAATGAAACCAGTTGAACCAGAAGTGGAAAAATTACCAGAAGAAAATGGTGAAATTGCTGGTGCAACAGCCACACATATCGAACCTAATGAAAACATGGAAGATGCTGGAATGTTCATGACAGAACCACCAGAAAATTTACATGATGACGACAAAATCGTACAGGATATGACAGATGAAGAACAAGAGTTAATCGGTGATTACTTTGGTTACTTACAAAACCACGAAGCAGATGATGTGTTAGCTTTTGTCGTCAATAAATCTTACAAAGATAAGATTAACGAAGATGTTGTCAAAGCATTTGTCAGTGGCTTAACTGTAGTACCTTTTATGTACAAAGATTTAGGCGAACATGTATTAGCTGGCATTAAATACCTAAATAAAGAAACAAATAAGGTTGAAACAATTAAGTACGACACAACATTGTAAAAAGTAATAAGGAGGGATAGCCTTAGTTGGCAGAATTAGAAAAAGAATTGAAAAGTGGTCAAGCACGTTTTGAAGTGTTTGGCGAATTAAGAGTAAATGAAGACTCATGGGGTGAAGTTAGACAATCGACTTCATCAACATATAAATATCGTAGAGCTGCTTTGTCCGTAGACTTAGGAGAAGGACGCTCAACTTTCGTAGAATTGATGGGTGGGTATGACCCCAACCGTCCTATCTTACGTAGACTTTCTAAAACACAAGGCGAAGGCTTAATGGATATTCCCTGGGCTAACCGCCTTAACGAAAACATTGTAGCTAATGTTTCACCACAAAGTTTATTTTCAGTAGGTAAATTAGACGAAAATGGTAACATCGCTCGTAAAGTTTTTGTATCTGAATTAGACGCTATCGAAGAAATGGAAAAGACCTTTAAGAATGGTGACTCAGTTCACATTTGGGGTGATGTTGAATATCATCGCTACAACGGTCAAATCCAAAGACGTCTAAGTATTCGTGGTATCTCTCAAATCGTACCAGATAGTTCATCAGCTGGTCGCCACGAAGCAACACTTAGACAATCATTCTTATTTTCTAAGAACTCAATTTCCCCAGATTATGAAGATGAATTAGAAGAAAAAGGTAAGACAACAATTACAGTACACGTACCACAATATGTTGGTAAAGAAGAAGGTGTAGAAGTACGTAAAGTCTTACCATTCCCACAAACATTAGTATATAAAGCTAATAATGAAGATGAAATCAAACGTGCAAAATTTGTTATTGAAAAATTCATGACAGTTGAAGATGACGATTTAGTACGTGAAGTTATCTTAGTCGTTGATATGTATGACGGTGTTGAAACATCTACTGGCGACTTTGAATTAACAGATGATTTGAAAGACTTATTAGATTTAGGTGTGGTTACAGAAGATGAATTGAAACGCACATCAACTGTAAGTGGCAAGCGTATTCGTGAAAATATTGTATTAAAACCATACGTATACAAAGACCCACGCACACAACAAATCACAGTAATGTCTAAAGACCGTTACGATATTTCAGTCTTAGATACATCTGTTAAGGAAGAAGAACCAGAAGAGGCTTCAATCGCAGATATGTTTGGTGAAAGTGATGTTGACACACCAAGCGAAAGTGAATTAGATGAATTAGATTTATTCTAAATTAAATTGCGTAACACAAATAAATAATAAGGTGGGATTTAGGAAAAATAGCATTAAAATTTAGAAAACCAGAAAAGAAGAAAAAAGGTGCAACATTCTTAGTTTACGGAGAAAGTGGTTCTGGCAAGACATTGTTTGCTTTAGGTTTCCCTAAGTCAGCATACATTGACGCAGAAAATGGTACTACTTTCTATGAAGGTACTGATAAAGCAGAACAAGTAGTAGGTTTCTTGGAAACACAATCATTCAAAGATATTACACAACAAACAAAAGAGTTGGTTAAGTTAATGAAGAAAGGTGATAAGACCTTTGAAACATTAGTAATTGACTCTGAAACAAAAATCTACGAAAACTTACAAGAAGCATTGTTAACAGTTGATGAAAAGCGTGCTAGAGAAAAAGGTCAAGACGTATTAGACGCAAATATTTCTATGCGTTCTTGGGGTAAGATTAAACAAAAGGCACGTTCAATGCAAAACTTGAAGTTACAATTAGCTTCTACTGGTATGAACGTTGTTTCTATTGCACAACCTAAAGACACAATGGAAGATTTAGGTAATGGCAAGCGTATCAAGGTTGGTATTGAACCAGATATGAAGAAACAAGCTAAATTTGATTATGATGTAGTGTTACGTTTCTATACGGAAGATGGCAAGTATTATGCACAAGTTGAAAAAGACCGTACAGAAGCACATTTACGAGATGAAATCATTGAAAACCCTAGCTTTGAAGATTGGGCAGAAGTAATTGCAGACCGTAAAGATTTAAAGGCGGTTGACGTTGATTACAATGTTGATACAGAAAAAGCTAAGGAAAGTTATGAAAAAGAATTAGATAACGAAGACTTGGATAGTTTACCAAAGACAGAACAAATCAAGGTTATGTTGGGTAAGTTATCACAAGATGATAAGAAAGAGTTCGCTGGACGAATTAAAACAGAAATTGGTATTACAGGCACATTAAGTAAAGCTAGTGACGACCAATTAACACAAGCATTAGAACTCCTAAAGACTGATTTTGCTTAATAAAAAGGGACTCACTTCGATAGTGGGTTCTTTTCATATTAATAGATAAGGTGGTTTTATGAAAGATTTCAAGAAGATATAAGAATAGCAAAGGCGAAACGGTTACTGTAAGTGACGAACATCTCGCTGCTGCGATTAAAATCAAAGAAGAACTACAAAAAGCCAGTCCTGGTAAACGTACAAATTGGAAAGAACACAAAAAGTTGATGATAAAATCAGGATTTTATGATAGCGACTCAAACGAAAGTTATCGCTGTTTAATCAAAGCTGTACAAAAAGAACGTGGTAGTTTACCAAGTGTAGAGAAACACGCTGATATGTTGTCTAGCAACAAGTTACAGGGCTTAAAAGAGAAAATAGGCGAACTACATTACGCTAAGTTTGCTGAGCAACAGGAACGTAGAGAACTAAACAAGGTTAAACGTGATATGTCTAAGGGTGCTTTAGTGGCAGATAGTATCAGTAATTTAGTTGCTGATATGAATTTTGCTGAATTACCCAAGAGTAAGATTTACAAAAATCAAGTTAAATCGCCTAGTTCATTAATCATCTGCTTATCTGATATTCATTATGGGGCTGATTTCTCAATTCCACAAAACGAATACAACCCAGAAATGTCTGCTAGATTACTAGATGAATATGCTGGGAAATTAATTAGCTTCATCAAAATGCGTAAGGATATTATCCACGTACATGTAGTTAATTTAGGTGACTCTATCGAACACGCTCAAATGCGACAACAAAATACATTTGAAGTACGCAAGACTGTATCAGAACAAGTCACAGAAATTGCTAGATTGATTTGGAAATTCTTAGCACGATTAAGTGAAGTGGCATATGTAACCTATGAAGGTATTGCTGGTAATCATGACAGATTGAATGGCAACTACAAAAATGCTTTGACTGGTGATACAGCCTCCACATTGATTAATCAAATCATTCGTAGCTTAGCAGAAGTTACTGATGGACGTGTGGAATATGTTGAGGCTAAAGATTACTATTTCACTGATATTGACTTGATGGGACATAGCTTTGCTTTTGTGCATGGGGATAAACACAAGGTGGATAGCAACAACAGTGTGCTATCTAAACTAGGTGACATTCACAACAAACATTATGACGCTGTAATTGCTGGACATATTCACCATTATAAGATGACAGAAGTTGGAGAAAACCGTTTCCAAGTTAACTTTGGCTCATTCAAAGGTATTGACCCTTATGCAGTTCAGCAAGGTTTTGCATCCAGTCGGTCACAAGGCATAATTGTAGTAAACAAAAAAGGTTACGAAATCAGACGTGTAACTCTTTAGGTAGGTGAATTGATGGCAAAGAGAGCTAAAACGTGTTTCTACTGTGGTGGAACTTTTGAAGATGAAATGGATATTGTGGAGTTTAGAGTTCCTTATACAAGTGGGAAATCAGCTCACAGAAGATTTCATGAGAAATGTTTGCCAGAATTTAAAAAGGTATTAGAGGAACAAGGCGGGGAAATCGAGTCGGCTTCATATCGTAAGAAGTTGAATGAGAGAAGAACCGCACAGAAAAAGCCTAATTGTACGTATTGTGGAAGATTGTTCGTTGATACAGATGAGTCATTGGTGTTGTATAACCAGTTTGGTAATAGTTATGGCAAGTATCACCCTAATTGCTACATCAAGTACATTAACAATATGCAAAATGCAGACTTGAGAAAGCAAGAAAACAAGGAATGGGAAGAAGTGTACGACTACTTTGCTTATGAAATTCTAAATATGCGACCATCACAAGCAAGAGAGAATAAAGCTATTGTTTATAGGCTTGCAGCATTACGAATTGGTAAGAAAAGACTTAACCGAGGTGACGTTATTATGGGTGTTGAGGCTGGTTATTCTTATAAGACTATCCTTTACACTATGAAATATGTTAAGACACAAATCACCGAAGAATTTGCAAGTCGTAGATTTCATGATATGAACCATAAGATTAACTATGCAATGGTTATCATCTGGAACAACATTGACTTTATAAACGGTAGAGTGAAAGCGATGGAACGTCAAAAGGAATTGACTGAAATTGAAACTAAGAAACGCTTGGCAGAAAAAGAGAGATTGAGTAACGTTGAAAAACTACCATATCAACGTAAGTCTAAAACAAGTGGTAAAGCTAAATGGGAATGGCTTGAAGATGAGGAATAAGGAGGGCTATGTTTTAGTTGGATAGAACTAGCGAATTAGAGTATGTAAAGCATGAACTTGAACGTAACAAAATGTTGTTACTATCAAGTTTTGGATTAGAAGGTATTGTTAAATCAGAAAACAAGGAACGTATTTTCATGAAGATTATAGACAATGCACACAAATATTTCAATGTTTCTAATGGGGCGGTATTAAATATATTGTTTAATACTTTGGAAATTATGTATCGAAGTGATAAGACACTTAAATCATTGTATGACCCAGAAACATTAAGTAAATTTGCAGCCGAAGAAAAGGCATATATAACAAACAATTTAATGAAAGTAGGGTAGAAACTTGCCAAAGAAAATAGAAGAGTTGTCAGATTTTGAAAAGAACTTAGTATATGACCAACAACGTGAAGAAGGGTTGTATGTATTATCCATATACAAAGACACAGAATTGTATTATGAATACAAATTAAAGCCAGAAGTACTTGTTAGCAAAGGCTGGAAGATATTCTATAGTATTGCACAAGACTTAATAGACAATAGCAATGTTCATAAGTTGGACGCTGTTACGGTAGGTACTTATGTATCTGGACAAAGTGAAAAGTTTCAAGACCTATACAATTCTTTTGGTGGTTACCAAGAAATCGCTGACGGTATGGATATGGTTGAAGAAAGTAATATCGAAACATACTACAACAATATTCAAAAATACCAAGTGTTGAGAATTTTGTACAAGAAAGGTTTTCCTATCGAAAGTCAATGGAAGAACCTTAAAAGTATGCCTTTGGAAGAACTCAACGACTATTTTACTAATGTAATCAACAATGCTTTTATTGATACAGATAGTCAAAATGAAAAGGTTGGGGATATTTTTAGAGGTATGGACGAAATGATAGAGTCCGCTAATCTCGGCAAGGAAGCTGGTTTGCCACTAAAGTCAAAGCTAATGGAAGATATACAACATGGCTTACGTTTAGGTAATATCACTATGCTGGCAGCTCATTCTGGTGTTGGTAAAAGTTTCTTAACAACATTAATTCATGTTCAATCATGTATTGAAAACAAAGAACCTGTATTAATTATTGCCAACGAAGAAGACAGAAGTAAATGGCAACAGGAATTGTTGGTTAGATTTATTAATACAAAACATAAGAATGCTTATTTCAATAAGAACCGTTTCTTTGATGGTAATTTTTCAGACAAGGAAATGGAATACCTTAAAGAAGCAAGCGATTGGTATAAAACTAATATCGAAGAAAATACTATACGATTTGTAAGCATGGAAAGTTTTAGCATGGCTAAGACAATCAGATTGATTAAGAAGTACGCAACAATGTATGATATTAAATACTTTGTGTTAGATACGTTAAAGTTAGATAATGATACAGGCTCACATGTTAGTGATAAAAGTTGGTTAGTTATGCAACAAAATATGGTTAGATTGTATAACGTTATCAAGGAATCCAGTTTGAATGTTCATGTCTGGGTTACAGCTCAATTATCTAAAGGTGGACGCAATTCAAGATACTTAGACCAATCACAATTAGGGGTTTCTAAAAATATCATTGACGTTGCCTCATCTGTTATGTTGGTTCGTGATATAACTCAAAGTGAAAAAGACCCAGAGGCTAAGGCTTCTGAAAGATTAACGGTGCATAATGCAGCTGGATATGAAGTTGAATTGCAACCAGAAGAAGATTATGTAATCATATTCTGGGACAAGAACCGTCAAGGAACAACTAATGAACAAGTTGTATTAAAGGTAAATCGAGGGTTAAATACCTTTACAGATGTAGGGACTTGTCGTTTAGATAGAGCATTGGTATAAGAAAAGTAGCACTCAAAAACGAGTGCTTTTTTCATGTTTAATCATTGACTTAATATGTATATATGTTATAATATAATAGTTAAGTTAAGAGTTTAGAGAATAAACAATTAGCTTACAAGCACACAATAAGGAAGGTGATTTTCTGCTTAGTAACTCTTTCTACGAGCATTTAAAAAACGCAGAGTATAAGAATGGTTTAGATGTTGAATGGACATTAGATGATAATGACCCAGACCTAGTATGGTGCAGAGAATATCTAAGCAATCGTTATTTCTATCAAAGATATTTCGCATTCGCAAATATGGTGATGGAGAACTTAACTCTACGTACAAAACCAACTCTCAAGCAAGTCCTTTCTAAATTTGCTGGTAAAAAGACAGACAAACCATTTATAAAGAAGTTGAAAACAGATAAACACTTCAAAGAATATGCAAGTCTTGTCAAAAAACACCAAAATCATTACGTATTATCTAGTTCGCTCGGCATAGATGATACTACTATCTTTTCTAGTAAGGCAAAAGCCCTTAAATATATCCGTACAAATAATTTACAAGGCTATGTTCCTTACCCCTACACTAAGTTACTTTGTAAGAAATACTTGAGAGGTAGGAGGGACATTGATGGAAATTGTAACTGATGAAGGTCGTGGGACTTTTAAGTTAAGACGTGATTTTAACATGGCAAAGTTCAAGTCGATTATTCATTACGAGATGTTCACAACTCTTGACCTTAAAGAGTATCACCGTTCCAAAGGTGCTATATCAGCTGTTTTAAGTAAAGATGATGTGGACAGGGCTATTGAGTCTGGTAGACCTATTTTGGTTTATCACGAAACAAGTAATCATGTAGCAGATATGCTAGATTATTACAACGTTGATGACGCTCAAGCGATGCAAATAGTAAAGGCTGTGAAAAGCTCATGAGAGATGGAATTAAATTTGTAGGAACACTTAATAACTATATTTTTTCTTCCAAAACAAGTGATTTTAAAATTGCTAGTATTAACGTTCTTGATGAGCTAGAAGGCTTATTCAGATACAACAATTATGGCAATATCACTCTTAAAGGTGGTATGGAGCTACTACCAAAAACAGAGTATGAAATTGTTGCCTCGTATATTGTTGATAAGAAATATGGTGAGCAATATAATATCGAGTCATATAAACGTACACGTGCTATTGAAGATATGAGTACAGAAGACTTTAACGAGTTTATGGCTAGTCTAGGGAATAGTGCTGATAAGGTCGCTGAATACTTTGGTGAAAAGACTAAAGATGTTATGAATAAAGCCCTTGAACAAAACGATACCAGTGAACTTGAAAAGGTAAACGGTATTGGTAAGGTTAAGGCTACAAAGATATTAGATAAGTATGGCAGTCAACGTGATTATAGTATGGCTATTGCAGTGTTTGGTAAGTGGGGTTTTACTCATTCTAAGATTAAAACTATCGTTAACAAGTATCGTAACCAAGATTTAGCTATCAAAAAGCTGAGTGAAAATCCATACAATCTATATCTTGACCGTATTTCTGGCATAGGGTTTAAGACTATTGATAACAAAGCGTTAGAAAATGGTATTGCTCCCAATGACAGAAGACGTGTTGAGGCTTATATCTATAATTTCTTTGATGATTTAAGCATGTCTGGTGACTCATATATTCCTATTGAAAAGCTACGTAATCATCTACGTACAGAAGTCTACAATGCTGATTTAGATAGTGCTACTAACTTTATCTTAGACAATGAAGACTTTAAGATATTCAAAAAAGATGGTGTTAATTGCGTAGCTTTAAGGGAAATATATGAACTTGAGAAGAAAACAGCTTATGAATTATTAAGGGTTCAAAATGCTTGGGATAACAAAAAGAGTATTGATGATATTGATACCTACATATCAGAAGTCGAAAAGGAACAAGGCTGGAAGTATGGTAAGCAACAATTAGAAGCTATCCATACCATCGCCACAAACAACGTCTTCTTATTACAAGGTTATTCTGGTACAGGTAAATCATCTTTGCTTAAAGCAGTAGTAAGAGCTATGCAAGCTAACGACTTTACAATAGCTCAATGTGCTTTATCTGGTAAGGCAGCGGATAACTTAACTAAAGTTACAGGGTTGCAAGGTATGACTATTCATAGATTATTACAATACAACCCTAGTTCAGAATTCATGTTTAATTATTGGAAGAAGAACCCATTGCCTTATGATGTAATTATTTTAGATGAAGTTTCAATGGTTAGTTTAGACCTGTTTTATAGTTTGGTTAGTGCAATCAAAGATGGGGCTAAGTTAATCATGGTAGGTGACTCGGGTCAGCTTGACTCAATCGGTATCGGTGTCATGTCTGGTATTTTGGACTCGCAAGTTATTCCTACAATCACCTTGACTGAAATCCATAGACAAGCAGAAGAAAGTGCCATTATATCTCATTCTATTACGTATCGTAAAGGTGCTATGCCAAAGGAAGTAAATAAAGAAGGCTTGTTCCTATGTGGTACTAAAAAGGACTTAGTATATAAGTTACTTGAGAATGAGAAGGAACATGATGGGCAAGGTAAAGTGGTAGATAATCTAACTCCTAACGCTTTAGTCTTTTTCAAGAAAGCCTTGAGTAAGTATGAAGTAAAGGATATACAGATTATCACACAAACTACAAAGAATTGTAATGCGTTAAATGCACTTTGCCAACAGATTGCTAACCCTAAGAATAGGGAAAAGGAAGAGTATGTCGTTTCATTCCAAAACAAAGATGATGATTATGTTTTACGTGTAGGTGATAAGGTTATCAATACAGTAAACAATAGACGTACTGTTTCTGCTGAAAAAGGCAATCCTATTACACCTATCTATAATGGCAACACTGGAATAATCGAGTCTATTACAAAGCAAGTTGACGAAGATGGCGATGAATATATCGAGTCTGTAATCAACTTTGACGGTATCGGTAGGGTTCTTTTGAGCAGTGCCGATTTAAGAAGTATTAGACTTGGTTATGCAATTACAGTACATAAGTCACAGGGTTCAACTATCCCATGTGTGATTGTGGTATTGCCATTCCAATTTATGTTAAACAGTCGTGAGTTGGTTTATACAGCTATTACACGTACAAGTGAATTATGTTTTGTAATTTCCAGTTATGCTACTTTGGCTAAGGCTATTAAGAAGTCTACAAACAAGGTGCATAAAACAAATCTATCTGCATTCATGTCTTTGGAAGCTAGAAAGAGAGGTGAAATTTAGTGACAAAACCATATCGTTGGTATAAAGGTGAACCTGTTATCATGAAAAAAGTCTATTACATAGGCAATCAAATGTTTACTAGATTGGAACACTTCTATACTAAGGAGGTAATTCCAGCAGTTGATGTTCATGATGTTAAAGATACTCGTGAAGAAAGCCTAGAAATTGCTAGTGATTTACAGGAAGAACCAAAGCAAGAAGAACAAACACAAGTCAATAAGATTAAGTTTACTGATGTAAATGGTAATGAAAATGCGTTTGAAGAAAACAGCAAAGAATACCAAAAGTTTGTTGATGACAACAAGCTAAAAGATGAGTTTATTGAACGTGTTTTAGATGGCAAAATCAATAAACATAAAGGTTTTAATATCGAACGTGTATAGCCTTAACATTCGGGAAGTGTGCAAGGGTATGAGATGTTTGATGATTATGAGACTTCTGAATTATTAGATATACTCAATTACATTTTACGTTCTGGGAGATGGAAAGAGTTGGAGTATGTCTATTCAGAGTTAGTTTTAGAGCTACGGAAGCGTAGTGAGTTGTTGGGTATGATTTATTAAAAGGTATAAAAATAGGATAGCCTTATCAGAAATCAGCTATCCTAGAACCTTATGAGTGTACCGACCTTTTTAATTCCGAACATTTGGTTAAATTACAGATGGAAATAGAAAGGTGTTTTTGACATTTTTTTCGTTTTAGTTTCAGTATGTTAAATCAATTAGAAGTACACTCGGTTCATGCCTATTATACCTTACATTCATTACGTTTTCTATAACAAATTAAGAAGCGATGTCATTCGTGGATAAGCAAGTCGCAAGACTGAAAGCTAAAGAGAAGAAAGAGGTAATTTATTTTGGAAAACAATACAGTAGATAAGTTTGATAACACAGGTGCATGGTATAACGTGTTGAAACCAACATGGTATCTAGAACAAATGAAAGGCTGGTCTTTCCCTAGCTACATGTTATTGATGTTTGGCTTAGGTGCAATTATTGGTATGACAGCTGCTAGTGGTATCAATGGTATTTCAATTTTAACTTTATTGGCTGGTACATTAGGTTTTACATGTACTATTTCTATCACAAACGCTAAACCATTAAACGGTATTTTTGGTTTGGTTAGTGCTTTGATTTACATTACAGTAGCTATTCATGCTAAGAACTTTAATGATGTTTTATTGCAAACAGTTTATATCTTGTTATTAGACTTACCAGTATTGCTTATGCCATCTTGGGCAAAGAACGTTGAAGAAAAGGTGCGTTTCTTACATGAAGGTGGTAAAGGTAAGCGCAATTGGTTATTAACATTAGTATTCTTCGTAGTAGTTGCTTTAGTATTGTACTACTCAGATACACATTGGTTCATTAGCCCACGTCCAGTTGTAGATAGTGTGGCAGCAGCTATTGGGATTACAGGTGCTATGTTAACTACATTACGTTTTTCAGAAAGCTACTATTTCTGGATTGCACAAGGTCTTTCTTCTGTTATCTTATGGGGAATTACCGCAGCAAGTGGAGCAGTTAACTGGGTATTATTCGTAACATACCTATTGTACTTATCTAATGACGCAGTTGCATTATTTGATGAGAAGATTAGCTGGTTCCATCATAATAAATAGGGCTCCCTAATGCTAAAAGTTAGTTAAGTGGTTGTTACTAACGGTTATTAAAGTATGGTTGTTAGACTGGGTTTTCCAGTCTTTTAGAAGCGGTAGATATAAGCTACTGTTTCTAAAAGGAGGGAAAGTAATGGAAGATTGGAATTGGAAACAAATTAGAAGGCAATCCATTATTGGTTTGATTATTGGTTTCATTGTCATCAATATTTATGCTGTGTTATATGTGATGTTTCATGGAACAAGTAAAATGGCAGATACTCTGTTGGACGTAAATATGTTTATGATTATTGCACCTTGTAGTGTAGTATTCATGATGAGTTTTCTGGGGTTAATAGTGTCGATGGGAGTTGAAGATGATGAATGATAAAAAGGAAGTGATATAAATGGAAGTTTTGAAACTATTCGTAGGAACTTGTGCCTTCACATTAGCTTTCCTTTTCTTGTACATATCGAGTAGAGCATTTATGGTAGGTATGTTTATGCTTGGTTTCATGTCTGCATTGATTGGAATAGGCATGGGTCATCTATCATATTCAATGTTTATAGATTTGTTTGAAGATTAAAGGAGTGGTATTCATAGTAGGAAAGATAATTGATGGAATATTATTGGGGCTATTAACACTTGTATATTTAGCTCTATTAGCTTGTGTAATATATTTCTTTCCACATGCAATTCATGTATATTTTGGATTGGGTTGGTTAATACTATATTGGTTGTTCTTTGGAATACAAACTATATTAGGTTTAGTTGTAGTGCTGCTAATTATTATAGGTAGCTTAGGTGATTAGTCCAATGCAACTATAATAAATTGAGATAAATAAATGTGTTAACAGAGGAGGTGTAGGTATGACATTACATTTGGGAAAATTTGACGATTTGACGTTAGATACCAAGTATGAGTACAAATATTGTATGCTTGTCTATATTAAAAGTAGCTTGTATGATACACACGTTGTTCAGTTCACATATTTCAATAGTCTTTTTGAATTAGAAAAGGGATATAAAACACTTGTTGACGCATTAGAAGGTCGTAGTAAATGGGTTAATACCGAGGCTGGCGTTTTTCGTGTAGAAGATATTGAACATATTGCTCCAGTGGTTGCCTATAATGTCCCATCTGACGAATTTGACGAGGGGACATACAAAAGATGTTTGGACTTTGACATAAGCAAAGGTGACGTTTTTGACGGTCGATACAATCATATTAAACACGTTCCTATTGATTTGATACGTGCTAGTGAAAGATGGGTGCGTGAATAAAATGGATATTTTATAAGGAGATTTTTATGGAAATAATAGACAATCACAACATAATTGTTGATGAAAATATCAAAACTGGTGACGTCTTAGAGGTCATTGACCCAGAAGACCATAGACATGAGTATTGGATTGTTGGTTGTCATGGTGACATTGACGAAGAAAAAGCTGGATACTCACTTATTAACTTGGAAACTGGTGTGGCATTATTAGCAACAGACCTTGACTCAGCACTTAAATACTATTGCTTAGGCTTGTGATATTAGAGTAGTAGATACGGAATTGCATATCGTTGAATAGGGGTGTGTTCATGGAAATTGTACAAGGATTAAAACGTAATTTAATAGTTGGTGACGTAATCAAAATTTATCGCACCAAATACGCAGATGAATATGTAGATTATGTAATGGTAGCACATCACGAAAACATAAAAACATACTATTTGGTTGACTTAGAGTCTGGGACTTTTATATATACAACTCGTGATTTTGAGAGTATTCGTGAGTTTTTAGATACAGATGTTAACGATTGGGAAATTGTAGACGCTGAATTAAATGTGTCTAATTAAGTGGAGGTTTAAGTATGTCATTACGTAGAAATGTGAATGTGATAAAAAGTCTTAGAAGTGGAGATATAATTGACCTCGGCTTGAATGGACATAGCGAATACTACATAGTAGCGTACCAAGCGGTTGGTGGAAGGTATTGTTTAGTCAACCTACAAGATGGCTACACAAGTGTATATGGGGATAGCCTAGCGTATATTGAAGACTTCTTGCGTGGCTTAGGTTATGAAATTATAGAAGATACAGAAGTACGTGTTAGTGATTTTAGCTTTTAGGAGGTGTACATATTGGATATTAAAGAGATATTGGATAGAGAAGACTTGCGTTTGGGTGATGTAATCTACGATAAAACTCTTGACAAACACTTCATGTTGGCGGTGAATCGGGCTGAATTTGACACTTTCGCATGTGTTATTGATTTGGAATATGGTGCAGTTATTAAAGACTATACGGAGGGTGACTCTATCAAGTTTTGGAAAAAGTTCTTTGGTGATGATGATGTGGAACTTGTAGATGAATATAGAGCTGTTAGAGAAACGGAGAAAGACAATGACGAAGATTAAAGAGAGTAAAGATTGCTTTAAGTCTACTGTTACAAAAGAAGGTCGTAAGAGTACAGTAGTATTTACAACAAATTGCATAAATGTGGTGTTAAGTAATGACAATTAAAGAGATAATTGACGAGTACGGTTTACGTTTCGGCGATATAATCTACGTTAGAGATAACGATAGCTTCTACATGTTTGCGATAGAAACAAACAATTCATGTGTTATTAATCTTTATAACGGGCATATTCATATACATTATTGGGAGCATGATGTTGAAGAAACTGCGTTAAGGTTCTTTAATAATAAAAATTGCGTACTTATTAACAAGGACTCGCTTTTAAAAGGTGCAACTAACATGGAGGGCGAGAAACTATGAAAATAGGCAAAATTCTAACAACAATAACTCTTATATTAGTGATGATAAGTATTGCTTTTTCTGAAATAGATACAGCTATGAAACTTTCAACATTGATGTTAATTCTCATCTATTGGGAACTCGTGGACATTTCTGAGAAACTTGGATAGGAGGAATAGTTATGGATAGACCATTGCAAAACATAAATGATATAGATACATCTAAGATTGTAGAAGTACGTGATAACTTAGTGTGGTATAAACTACCTTTAGATAATGGTTGGACATCTTATACATTACGTGCAGTTGATTGCATGCACGATAACGTAGAAATCTATAACAAGGACAATATCTATTCCGATGATGGTTATACTCTCGGTGCTAATTTCTCACATATTCCTTCTGAACGCTATGATGAGCTACGCCCCATTGTTAAGTGGTACGGCTGTAAAATCGAAGATGATGGGGAGATTGTGTTGAATGCTTATAAACTTAGATTTGGTAATCCATTGTTGAATATGACGTTAGCCCTTAGCACAATCGAAAACTATTTTGAATTTGGTGGTAAGAAAGGGGATTATCCATATAAATGACAAGTTCTGAAAGAGAGTTTAATAAAGCAGTACGTAATCTAACTACATACCTTGAAAGCGATGATATGATTTCTGCTGATAACGAACTAAAAGTTATGCGTAAAGAATATGAAGAAATGAAAAAGATAGAAAGCCATAGTATTACTTTATGGCTATTTATTACAGCTATTTTAGTTGTGTATGTTGGTATAGGATGGGGTAAGTACGAAATACTAACCATGCTAATGACAGGACTAGAGGCATTTTCATTTGCTCTAATGACTTATATTTCTAATATAGTAGATAATTTTATTGACAATATCGAATATTGGGAAGACAAGTATAATTTACATAAGGGGGTGAACAGACGAGTTGACAACAGTATCAACTAATAATGTAGTAACAGTATATACTAAGAATAATTGTCCGCAATGCAAGATAACAAAACGTAAGTTGCATATTTTGGGTATTAACTATCATGAACACAATGTAGATGAAGACCCTAAAGCATTAGAATATCTAATAGAAAGAGGCTTGCGTAGTTTACCTGTTGTAGTTACAGAAGATGATACATGGACTGGGCTACGAATGGATAAGTTAAACAATCTTCAAAAAAAGATGAATATTTCTTAGCTTTTCTGTTGACTTTTATTTTTTATGTGGTATCATAATATATGTAGTTAAGAGTTGAGAGAATAAACGAGCAACTCAAAGCTACAACAAAACAATTAAATAAATCTATTATATGCGTTGAGCTTACAAAATGTGTCCTGTTAAGTAAGTCAACAATCGGATAGCTTAATGGCAGAGCGTACGAGTATGATAACGATACTTGTAAGGTTTGATGTTCAATTCATCAATCCGATATTTGTCACAGTGATTGCTTCAACAATGATATATAATTTTGTGCATTCATAATGAGTGTACCTCCTAAAATTTATTTAAACTTATTTTTCTGAATTAGTGTAGTACGTATACCTAATCACTGTGGCAACACCTCCAAGTTAGATTGGTAGGTGGGTAAGACGGTATTGCCCATCTACAAAAGAGTTGGCATTTCTCCTATATAAAATTAGAATTAACTATTAACATTCATTCCCGCTAACTCTTTTGTAGGTGAACAAAACTTAGTTTGCCGAAACAAAAGAGTGTAAACCTACGATTTTAGTTGTAGGACATAAGCCAATAAAACTTAAAACATCTTCATTTTTCTGTGAATATATCTTGACTTACTTCTCTAAAGTTAGTATAATATAGAAGATAAATTTATTATATCAATTTAGTGAAGCAAAGTGAGGTGAGTAAGATGTTAAAAGGTATCAAATTACGTATATATCCAAATAAGAAACAACGTGAACAGCTAGATGTTATGTTTGGCAATAGTCGTTTTGTTTGGAATAATATGTTAGCTATGATGAATGAACGCTATAAGAATAACAAAGATTTGCCTATGTTAAATGGTTATGCCTTGAATTACTTATTAAAACCATTGAAAGTTGAATATCCATTTTTGAAAGAGAGTGATAGTCATGCTTTACAAGTAGATTGTCAAAATCTGTATCAAGCGTGGAAGAACTTCTTTAATTCTGGTTTTGGCAAACCTAGATTTAAGTCTAGGAAATTCTACAAGCAATCATACACAGGTAAGTCGGTACGTATTCGTGTAGTAGCTAAAAGATATATGAAATTACCTAAGCTAGGATATATTAAAACCAGCAAAACATCTCAACTTACCGATTGCAAGATTAAACGTTATACACTAAGTCATGACACGACTGGTCGTTACTATTTATCTTTACAGGTAGAATGTGAAAATCAAGCATTATTACCTAAGACAAATAAATCAGTTGGGTTAGATTTAGGTGTAGCAGATTTGACTATTTCTTCTGATGGAATTAAATATGATACATTCCATGTGGAAGAAATAGAACGTAAAGCTAACTTGTGGCAACGTAAGTTTTCTAAACGTAGACATCAAGCTAAGGTTTGTATTGAGAGCGATAAATACTCAAAGGTGTTAGTGCCTAGAGATTTTGATGATTTTAAAAATCTACAAAAGGCTCAACAACGTAAAACAAGATTACAAGCCAAGATAGCTGCTACACGTAAAGATTACTTGCATAAACTAACCACAATGTTAGTAAAGCAATACGATATTATCGTTATTGAAGACTTAAAGGCTAAGAATATGATGAAAAATCATAAACTAGCAAAAGCAATAGCTAATGGTTCATGGTATTTATTCCGTTCTATGTTGGAATATAAGTGTAATTGGTATGGGAAGCAGCTAATAATAGTTAGTCCTAAATACACTTCACAGGTATGTTCTAACTGTGGTGTAAATACAGGCAAGAAACCATTAAATGTTCGTGAGTGGACTTGTGATAATTGTGGTACACATCACGACAGGGATGTTAACGCTGCTAGAAACATCTTGGCTAAAGGATTAAAAGAAGTAGCTTAAATAAGCACAAAAGGTACGGGACGTGCCTCGGTAATATATCTAGGTTCTGTAAGTTAGGCTTAGTCCTAAATACTACCTAGAGTTCCCAGAAACCACCGATTTTAATAGGTGTGTAGTCCATTCTATGGTTAGTGTATCTCAAGTCTATTTTGTTAATTATAATGTACTAATTTTAATATCATCTCTTTAAAACTTTTTATTTTATATTATTTTTGTTTTTATCTGAAATGTCAGCCCATTAGGGTTGATATATCAGCGAGTAGACGATTGACTTTTTGATATATTTTTTACGACCTTCGATTTTATGTTTGTTTTTTAAGCTACTCGTTGATATATCTATCTTAATTGGAGGTGCAAAGATGGATAAACTAAGTAATATGATTGACAAGTTTCTCTTAACGAGAACATGGTATGTGATACAATGGCTGTTTATCATAGTTATTGCATTTGACCTAATCTTTTACAGCTACGGTTTCTGGACTAAGTTATTTTATTTAACTGGTTTAGCAGTTGGGTTTAGCAATGTAAAGGAATGGCACAAGAAGAGTATCTATTCAGCTAAGAGAAAACATTAAAACTACATAAGGCAGCTTTGATGGTTGCTACAGGGAACAGGTTGGTTTTCACTTCCTTTTAATGAATACAAGATAATTAACCCCTAATACAACTTACAATACTGACACAGTTTTTCGTCCCGTTCTCTCTAGGAGCTATCAAAAGCTCTCCCAAAACAAGTCTACTACATGTTAAGAGTTTAGAGAATAAATGGTAGACATCTGGTATGTAAAATGTTGGACTGTTGGGAACACTATACCACACAAGCTTATATGCGGCTTTTACATACCACGTCCACAGTCTAATTGCATTGCTTGCGATTGGGTTAGTGGAAACGGATAGGCGAGTCCGAATAGTGTAGGACAACAATCTATGCGTAATTATTTATCCTAGTTGGTAGTCATGTGGTGTATATGTGTAGCACACTCGTCCTTAACACGAGAGAAGTAGGGTTCAACTCTCTACCATGACATAGAGGCGAAATGTCTCGAAACAAACATATCTTGTATGGTGATATACATTGTTATGTATTGATTGGTTATTAATCAATCTCATATAAATACTCCTTTTTTTAAATTATTTTTTTGGTTACCGCAGATGTTAAAAGGTGCATTTTACGAGTTCGACTCTCGATGTGGTAATTGGGGTAGAGCATGAATGCCCCGAAGCACAATAACGGTAAGTGCGTAGATTTACGTATTTTGCGTGACATTAAAAAGTTAATTCATTAATAGGTTAATTACGATTTACGTGGTTGGTTCATGAATAAGATTTCCTCCTTTTAAAAAGGTATACGGTGTAGCTCAAGTGGTAGAGCAAGGAGGCTGATATGGGTTCGAGTCCCATCACCGTAATTTTGTTCTTTGACAAATATATACTTTACTATTCAAACAGCAATTCAAGCATAACCAGTTGTATAAGGGGTCTAATCAACCTTTACTGGATATATACCTATAATTCGTAGTAGATATATTCTGAGTGATAGCTTAGATAAGTTGTGAGATGGGTAGTAATATCTATCAAACCTAGTAAAAACTAGGACGTATGGTGTATATGTGGATGTATGTGACGTTAGTGTTTCATTGACTGTTGGCATTAGATAATAGACGCTCACAGTGTGGGAATAACCCATTGGCAACTTGGTGTGGTAACTAAGTATTACGGTGGGAATACCGAGGATAATGTTTGCCTTGACGCTTAGGAAACTAAGCTATAACAACAGAGATGAGAACAAGTAGGGTAATGGCAATATATACAGTTAACTTGCGCATTACAAGCGACAGATAAGAGATAATTTTGTAAATGTTCTGAATGATAACCTGAAAGTTGGGATTTACCATAATCGCCACATTTTTAAAAAGCAAAAGGAAGTGATGAGGTAGCTCTTTGTCACTCAGACCTTTTGAGATGTTCACATAATAAACGGTAGCATGTTGAAGCAGAGTGAAAGCTCATGTTTGAATTGCTATTTGAGTAGTGAAGCATATGATATATCAAAGAATATATAACTATATTTGCTCACCTCGGTAGTGACGTTCTGGTTCGACTCCAGAAGTGAGCTTTGTACCAATTCCCGACACACCTCTCATCAAGGCAGTACCGTTATGAGTACTTTAAAGTGGGACGGGTGAGGTAAGGCAGAACATGATTATATATTTTCCCGAGTGGTAAGCGTAAAGGGGTATATAAGAATGTTTGTGCAAGGGATGTACTATGCCAAGTTTGGAGGCTGATTACCTCGCAACAGAAAGCTAATGTTGTCATACGTGCGAGCTTGGTGTGTGTAGTTAGGCATGCCACCTATTTAGTAAGTTGTCTTAAAGTGGCAAGATGACTTTTCGATTATAAGCCCGTTAGCTAGTTATCCTCTTGTAGCAGTGGAGTTGTTCGCTAGACTTCACTAGGAGCAGATTACATAGGCGAATGTAATTTATGCTTGATGGCTGGTTATTATGGTAGGTTACTCAAGTTGGTGAAGAGGACAGTTTGCTAAACTGTTAGGTCTGTTTTTTACAGGTGCAAGGGTTCGAGTCCCTTACCTACCTTTAACAATTAAATACAAAAGTTCGTGTGTATATACAGGAATGATTTCACATTGTCATGTTTACCCTTGCAAGTGAAAACATAAGCAGCATTACAATTACATATTATTGTTTGTCTAGTAATTGATGTAATTGTTCATCGTTTAACTATTGTTCTGGTTTAAGGTCTATCAATTCTTGTTCGCATTGCCTCATTAGTTCTACTTATGGGTTATGTTCTAATCGTTCCTGTACATACACACGAAGTTGTCAAGGAGATGTTCAATATTTTGATTACATTATCGGGCATTATTGGTTCTGGTAAGTCTAGTTTAACCAATCTACTATCACAAGAATTGGGAACTAAGGCTTTTTATGAACCAGTAGAAGATAATCCTGTTTTACCTTTATTCTATAAGGGTAATGAAATCGCAGCTCGTGAAAGGGCTAATGGTAACAAGGAGGCAACTAATCCATATGCTTACTTGTTACAAACATTCTTTTTAAATCGTAGGTTTTCTATGATAAAGAAGGCTATGCAAGATGACAATAACGTACTGGATAGGTCAATCTATGAAGACGCTATATTTATGAAAATGAATACAGATATGGGCAATGCAACTCAAGTAGAATATGATATTTATAAAAATCTATTAGATAATATGCTTGAGGAATTGCCTTATGCAGCTCACAAGAAGTCACCAGATTTAATGGTGATGATTGATGTTTCATACGACACCATGATTAAACGTATTCAAAAGCGTGGTCGTGATTACGAACAAATTGAAACAGACCCATCTTTAGTTGATTATTACAAACGACTATTGGGGTATTATGACGAATGGAAAAATGAGTACAATGCCTCACCATTATTGATTATTGATGGTGACAAGTATGACTTTATGGGGAGTTTATCCGACCGTAATGAAGTACTTAACATGATTGAACAAAAGCTAGTTGATTTAGGTAAATTAACACAAGATGAGTTCGATAAAATCAAAGCAAAACGTGATAAGGAGGTGTAACCCCCTAGTTGCGTAACATTGAAAAGTTATCACAACCAGTTTATATCGTTAAAGGTTTGAGCGATGATTACTATCATATAACTACCGATAATGCTGCTGATGGTACAGATGTATTGTTTAGCAGCGATAATGGTATTGAATTACTAGCTTTCGTTAGTGGTTATAATATCAATGCTCAAATCAAAATCAATGAAGATGAATTGGAAAATTTAATTGCTGAATTATCATAAGGTAGGTAAACGATGAGTTCGATTAACAAGGTATTGTATGGAGATACAAATTATCTCAATACACTCAAAGATAAAGTTAATAAAGTGGTAAACAAAAACTTGAAACAAATCTCTAAAGAAAAGGACGGTGACTACATGTTTGCAAGTACAAAATTGGTAGAAACTCCTATGCCTCCAGTAAAAGCATATATTGGTTGTTCATGGTTTAGTGATAAACAAACAGCACATATGAAAGCTGGGATAGAAGCTATTAAAGCTAACCCTAGTGTAAGTTGGGAATATTCACATTATCCATTGGCACATCAATACAAGGGTATGGACGTGAATAACAATCCAGAAATTATGCAAGATAAAGAGTGGCAATTAGCCACAATAAATTCAGATATTAATGGGATTAAGACCAGTGAATTAGGCATTATGCTTTATGTTCCAAGTGAGCCAGATGATGGGCAAGCATGGGAAATGGGTAACCTATACACAAGTGGTAAAGCATGTGTTGTAGTTATTCCAGATGATGAAGCACACGAACCATTAAATCTTATGGTTGCATGTGGTACAACACGTATCATTAAGTTATCTGAATTAGCTACATTTGATTTCAGACATGTAGTTGCCGATGTCTATGACGGTGAAGTATATTAAGACTATTTTTACACATCGAAATAAGTAAGTGTTGTTATGATAACCAGACTAGATTTTGGTTAGACCATAATAACACTTCGATATACATATATACTGATATAAGGAGGGATACCATTGTTTGAGTAAACAAGTACAGTGGGAATTTATTAAAGGTAAATCATTAGATGGAGAAAAGATTGTATTCGCACATAGCACAAAATATTTGGGACGTGTTGACGTTGCGACATGGAGTCCAAAATGGGCTTTGCAACAATCTATCTTTGATGAATATATTTATGTAATTGAAGATGAAGATATGAAATTAGTTGATGTATTAGATAAGCATGGCTTGTCAGAACATACATTAATTAAAAACCAAAAAGAGTTCATTGATATGAGTAAGCCAAGAACAGAGGTGTAGCTATGGCTATGAGCGAAGGGCTTAGCAAGGTTGATAAGTTCGTCTATGTAGTTGACATTGTGATAAAGGACAAGTATGACCGTTTCTCTGGTAATGCTAATTATGTATGTGACAATGAAAGTACCGCAGATGAAGTAGCAAAAGTTGAAGCTAAAAGCTATATTGGCTTGCTCCACTATGAATTTGGGCAAGATTATCATACTAAAGATTTAATTATCAAAACTGATAATGATGGACATATCTACAACATTAAATTGTATGATAAAGATGACCCTACAATAACAAGGTTAGATATTAATATCACCAAGGCAGCGGTGCTTACAAGTAGTGAAGAGTATTTTGACCTTTATTTAGATAATGACTAATGGAGGTGCTGTTATGACAAATCGAGTACTAATGGTTGACGCTAGGACATATGATAGAACTGGCTATATGACAAGTACTACTAGATATACTGTTGTAGAAAACCAAAGTCTAGTAGAAGAAATAGCTGAAGATTTAGCTTTTGAATGTATGGATGAACTCAATGAAGAAGTTCGCAACAGTGATTTAGATGATTTCATGAATGAGGAATACACAGAAGCTGATATGCACAAGAGATATGTTGGCGATGAAGACTTTCCAGAGTTGAAGTATATTACTATTGCTGACAAAGATGTACCAGATTTCATGAGAGTAGTCGTGGAAATCACTCCATCAACCTTAATCAAAGAACGAGATGATTATTTTTCATTAAAATCATTTCGTGATAGGTTGGATAAATAGGGATTGCAGTTCCTAGTCAAGAAGACCGTTTAAGACGGTGGCATAAAATTTAGTTAACTGGTAATTATTTGATTAGACCACTAGCTTAGAAATGAGTTAGTGGTTTTTATTATAAATAGAGTTATAATATAGGTAGGTTATTGCTAGTCTTTTGTATTGATTAGCAATGATTTAGTGATTTTGTTGCGAACCGTACACCTTCCACATTCTTAATCAAAACGGGGTGATGGGTTATGACAACACGAGAAGAGCCGAGGTGGACATTTTTGCTTGGTATGGCTTTTGCACTGGCGGTATTATTCGGCAATCTACACCGTATAATTATTGCTGCTGCTTGGGCTTATAGCAAAATAAAAGACGCTAACCGTAAAGGCTAACGTCCAACACACTAAGGTTCAATCAAATCACGATTGGGGCTATCGACTGGTACTCGGTAGTCCCTTTTCCATTTCTAAGTATATCACACATCTATTTACTTTTCAAAGCAAAACACAGAACAGATGTTAATAGCAGAGATTGTACATCCGTTCTGCTTATTAATAATTTTAAATCTAATCTTTGAATTATTTGTGAAGTTTTTCTCATGCAAATGTAAAGAATACGTTAATTATTTATATAAACTATTAGAAAATCTACTAATTTCACACTTTACTTATTTTATACAAATTCGATAAAGTTATTTCCCATCTTTTCAATAAATTGTATTTGCACCATTTATACTTTATCGAAAAAGTGGTATAATGTAGTTAATCAGTAAAGTAGGTTTTGAGGTGGAAATATGGTTTACAATTCTAAACCACTTAGAACACAAGCCCAAATAGGTGATGTATTGTTCTATTTAAGGCGGACTCGTTATCCAGAACGTGATACATTCTTATTTTTGATTGGAATTAACACTGGGTTAAGATGTTCTGATATAGTAAAACTCAAAATAGGTACTTTAAGACATTCTAAACGACCAGAAATTATAGAGAAGAAAACTGGTAAAAAGAGAACATTGTTTTTAGATAATGTGCAAGACATTGTGCGTGATTATATTGAAGGCAAAGATGATAGTGAGTGGGCTTTTCCATCTAGCTATGATAAGAATAAACACATAACAGTGCAGAATGTATATAAACTATTCAAACGAATTGATAATGAATTAGGTGGAATAGGATTTACTACACACTCTATGAGAAGGACGTTTGGTTTGTGGTATTATCGTAAGACTAAAAACATATATTACTTGATGGAGTTGTTTAATCATTCTAGCCAAGCAATTACTATGAGATATATAGGTCTTACAGAAGATGAGTTAGGGGACTCTTTAGAAGGGTTCAGAATAGGGTACTAAAATACTCCTATATAATAGGTAGAGATTTTTCAAAAATTAAGAAGGGTAGGTAATTAATATGCGTGATTTGGTTGGTTGTGTAGGTTGTTTGTTCTATATTATTTTGGCTATTTTTAGTATTGGCTTGCTTATGTTTTCGTTCATTGAGATGAGCTTGTAGATGTATTATAATATATTTAACTAATGCGATAACTATTAAGTGGTTATTTTAGGTATTAGTTTCAGAAGAATGTTAGATTGAGGTTGAAAAACTTAAAACCTTACGAGGCTATACTATTTTGCATAGTCTTTTTATGTGGTATAATAGGGTTACCGCTATTAATGTGGTTTTTTGTTTCAGAAGAATGTAAACAATGTGGTTATACCTAGAAGGCTGCGTTTTGATACGTAGTCTTTTTATTTTGATTGGAATGTGGTATAATACCAATGTACCGAAAAGGTATTATATATTATTTCAAAAGAATGTTAAATCGGGACTTCACTTCGGTGGAGTCTTTTTATGTAGTTATGATTGTAGCAATGTGGTATAATATAAGTAACTAATCTGCACAGGAGGATTAGTTTCAGAAGATTGTTAAACAATGAGGTAAGACTCAAGGCTATGCTTAATGTGTAGCCTTTTTGTATGGTATTGCCTCCATATACATGGTATAATATAGATACTGAAATGCCTCATAGGAGGATTAAGTTTCAGAGGAATGTTAAATTGAGTTAAAACTCGTAGTCCCACAGCAGTGTGGGGCTTTTTATTTACAAATAATGGTAGCGGTGTTATAATAAAACCATAGTAAATATAGTATAAATCCATAATCTTGTTTTGTGAGATTACTTGAGCGAGCCTTTCACTGATGTTTGGGCCATCCCCTTTCCTATTTTTTGTTATATTTTTCTCAGCTATTTAGTGTTATAATATAGTTGTAATGATGACAAGGAGTAACAGTTCCTTACTTTGTGGCTTGAACAGAACAACCACATGTATGACGATTTGGGCGGGACTTAGTTCCGTCCTTTTGTTTATTTAGAGGTGATTTAAATGGAATATATGAGCGAAATCAACAAAGATATTGTTAATCAAGGCAATGATTATAATGTAAATTGGTATGTCACACGCAATAATTTTGGCAGCTTTAATGGATACGCTGAACTACCAGGTGACTGGCATGATGGTGATGAAGATGACTTGCTAGTGCATGGTGGAGTAACATTTCGTGGCAAGTTAAATGGTGTAGAAGTGATAGGATTTGACACAACAGATGAGTTAGACTATGACATGAGATGGTCTTTGAATGAGATAGTGCGTGAAACCAAAGAGAGATTAGTACGTGGGGTATACGATAGCATAACATATAGAAGAAGCCAAAAGGCTAGGTAAGACAAATAAGACCCGCACCGTAATAGTGTAGGTCTTTTATTGTATTATCAACTTATTTTATTTGTCTAGTTTACATAAGATACGTTATCGAAAGTATAACAAAATTGGAAAATACAGAAAAATTTATATGATAGCAATCATATAATTAGATGTCGCATACACGCATTTTAAGGTGTATTTGTGATGGTTTATCTGTTTAATGTTCTGAACTCATGCTTAGAATGTGTCTGTCAGCACCCAAACATACTAAAATAAGGTATTAACCCACTACGAGCCAATACCTTATACTTATTTACTACTTGCTTTCGCTATTCTACCAACGATTTCTTCGACTGGTGTGTTTTTGTTGTCAACATCTTTCATAACAGCAGTCTTTAACCTACCCAACTTCCAATGAAATCTACATAGTGATGTATATTCTTCATCACCTATTATAACTTGTTCACCATCAGTTACCTGCTTACCATCTACTAGCCTTGCATTCATTGTGGCTTTACGTTGGCATGTTGGATTAGCACAAACTGTTTTGATTTCTTCTAGCTTATCTGCATACTTTAATAACGCTTCTGACCCCTCGAATAATTCACCACGAAAATCAGTCTTTAAGCCATAACAGATAACTGGCATATTATAATAATCTACTATTCTGCAAAGGTCATGCACGTTACTCTTTGACAAGAACTGTGCCTCATCAACTAAAACACAGCTAGGTTTATCTTTATCTTGAGCATTCTTGTATATCACATCTACTAGATTATCATCTGCATTGATAGCAATAGCGTCTTCTGATAAACCAATACGACTAGCAACCGTTCCAACACCATCACGTGTATCTAAGGCACTTGTCATAATAATGACTTCTTTACCTTGTTCTCTATAATTATGAGCTGTTTTGAGTAATTCAATACTCTTGCCACTGTTCATAGTTCCATATTTAAAGAATAGTTGAGCCATTATTCTTCCTCCTTACTTGCAAGGAGCTTGTCCATTTCATCTTTTTCAATACGTACAATACGTGTATCTTTTTCAACCCATTCTTCAAATTCCTTACGTTTGAAACCAGAATGAGAACGGAAACGATTATCTCCGTCCACTTCATCAAAACGTGAAGCGTCAAATACAATAACTGTACGTGATGTTTGTTCAAATACAGGATATAAGAAGTCTGCTACGAATACTAACCCATCATAGCTCTTAGGCAAACCTGTATCTTCATCATACTTAATGTTTTCGTAAATATCTTCTTTTGGATAAATGTAATATAAAATCTTGTAATCGTTGTTTTCTTCTGTCATTAATTCATCTCGCTTTATATATTATTTGGTTTAATAGGCTTAAAACCTATTTCTGTTGCATACTTTGTCGTTCTTGTTGGGTCTGACAATGGATAATCATCTTTAACTCTCGTCACAAAATCTATTCTACGGTCACCTATCACAGCTACATGACCTTTGTCATTTAAGTATTCTAATGCCATCAACTTGTTTGCTCTAGCAATATCACTATAATCAATATCCCAGCCAAACAGATATGGTGCGTGAGAGTAGATGATATATAAGGCTTTCAAAGATATTTCGTACAAAACCTTATTATCACGTCTCCCTTGTTTTCCATGAGGATACAAAATCCTTACTTTATCTAAAGGTTCACCATTGAGAGTAATATCCCTATAAATGTAAATACATATCTTTTCCGTCCCAGAACCATAATAAAACCATAATAAATCGCAGTATTTTGTTATTTCATTTGCGTCACCAGTTTTAATGTTAATTCCTTCACCGAAATATTCTTTTAAACCTTGTACAATCGCAGCTAGAGTTTCGTTATCAATACGTTTGCCCATATTAGAATCCTAACTTGAATGCTGCGTTGAGAATATCAACTGTCTTAGCATTTTGTAACTTAACTCGACTACCATTTGCTAATGTAATTGTGTTAATTCCTTTTGATTTCATAAATTTCTTTACTTGTGCCTTTAAACCTTGCATTTTATTTTCTCCATTCTTTTATGTTTCTTTGTATAATAAAAATCAGCTATCGCTGCTGACATGTTTTTTTTCTTTTGTATTATTTTAGAGTTGCAATGGATTAATTAAGAATTCTATTCCATTCTATTTCAGTGTACACACGAACCATCTTACGAACCTTGTAGGGTTGCTCATATTCATATGAGTTAGTAGATTGATTATATGTTCCTGTAATATCAAAAGCATAGCCATAATCTTGATTGGCAAAATTAGGGACGACAATGATTTCATAATCATTATCTTCTATGCTAGAGATTAACGGGCTGTTATCCAGTTCACCGTCATAATAAGCATTTACAATGTATTGCTTATCTGAACTGTTTAGCTCTTTTCCTTTATGCAACTTATTAAATATCTTCTCTAAACTCATTAAAAGTCGAAATCCTTTTCCTTTACCTTTTCTTCGTTAGCGTCTTTCACAACCTTTTTCCACATTAATTTCATAAAGTGGTCGCCCAACTTATCTTCGTCAATTTCACTACCATTCTTTTCCATATAGTCTTGAATAATAGCTGTATATAAACGGTCATTAATTATTTTTGCTGTTTCTTTATCCCCGTTTTCAGTATCAAAGTTGAGTACATCATCAATGGCTTGGTTTACATCAATATGTTCTCGATATTTTAATGGAACTTTTACGTCCTTTTCATCTTCTGTATCATCATCTTCAACCATTTGACTGTCTACTGCATATCCAGCAATCTTTTCTAGGTCAAACATAGCATGACGTTTCTTGCCCACTGTTTGTCCATAATAATCAAATTCTAAAATCACATCACCATCAACGTTTTCTACGTCAATGAAGTGGTATGTAGCACCATTTTGTAAAAATACTGTTAATTCAGCCACTTTAATTCCTTCTTTCTATTTTTTGATTAATAACCCCATTGAGTACTCGAAACTCACGTCTAACCACCTAGCAGCAACGATAGGTTATAGAATAGGGTTTTGCATTTGCTCCACCTACGATACGAAGATATTACGAAGATGTTAGTAGTTTATGAAATTAGACGGGCTAAATAATTGTACAACGCACCGCCTTTCCATAATTTTAGTTTGATGTGTAGGTGGAGTAATAACAGAATTGTACCTACTGATAAGTTATTTAGTTTTTATTTTGGTAGTTTCCTACCTATAACCCAACAGCCTTTTACAACTGTTAGGTTTACAATTCTAGTCAGTATCGCAAAGTATAATCGACTTATTCACTTATTGGGAAATACGTTCCTTCATGTAATTGATACTCTTCAACTTTAATCGAGTTTGGAAAATATTCTGTTTCTCTAGCTCGTTCAATTTGCTCAGCTACTTCATCAGCATGTTTCTTTGTTGTGTAGATACCAATTATATGTTGAACAATTTCTGTTCTAGTGTGATATATCTCAGTTTGGGTAAAATGTTTGATACCAGTAACTATGAAGATTTTATTCATTTAAATCTTCCTCTTTAACAAATACACCATTAATCATTTTCCCTTTTCGGTCTTTGATTTCGTTGTATGCCATTTCCAAAGTTTCTTCCAGGCTAGTGCCATATTCTTTAGCAATGTCATGTAGGCATACCATAGTGCGTTCTACTGAAAGATGTTCAAGTTTTTTAGTTCTTTTTCTATTGTATGCACTAATAATTCGTGAACTACTGTGAACCAAATGATAAACCAAATTGTTGACATCAAAACTACCTCTATCCTTTGATTCTTGTGCAAGGTCATCGTATTCAGTCCAGAAGTCACCTTCTTGTTCTACTTGTTTCTTGAGGTCGATACCACGAATTAAACAATAGATGATTAATGTGACTTGGTAATCTCCTAAGCTATCTTTTACACCAGAGTCGCCATTAATATTATTAGCCATCATGGCAAGCAATAATTCCCCTTGTTCTTCAATTAATTTTGTGTATTGAGTACGTGCCTCAACAGTATCTAAATTTCTATCCTTAGCCCATTGTTCCACGTTACCAAGTAATTTTAAGTATTCCATTGTCTACACCTCTAAAATGATTTCTTCTGTTTCTTGTTCAGCCTTAATAATAAGCTTATTCTTACCTCTTAATTCATCAACAAAATCTCTAAACTCATCTACTGAATTAAATTCCAACAGTTTATTGTTGTCTAAGACAACCGTTGGAGCATCAATCATATCACTACGTGTCTTTAATTCAGCTACGTATGTTACAGGTACAGAACCTTTGATTTTTACACGTAAAGCAAAAGCTCTCACATTATCGTTTTGTTTGTCTGTAAACATCGCATGAATTGATTTGATTACATCGCCCCTAACACCATAAGATGAAGGGTTATAACCATATTCAGCTGCAATGTCTAAGACTTGGTTGTACCTGTCTAATAATTCCTTACGTACTTCTAACTTAAATGATGTCATTGTCATTTACCTCGTTTTCATCTGCCCAGATTACATTCAATTCTTGTGCAAATTCATCTGTCTTAGGAAGTTCAATTACTTCTGAAAACCTCAAATAATCAGATGTATTGTTGCGAATGAAGTAAGCATGAGTAGCCTTACGAGTTAAACTATCACATTGAATAGCAACACCGTTCATACCACGAATAGCCATATTAAAGATTAAGAATGGCATTGCTCGGTCTGATAGTTCTTCTACTTGATACCAGTAAGCACGAGGGTTATAAGTCATAACTGGTGATGTAAGTAATTGTACAAGTGATTGACGACTTGCTACTGGTTTATATGTTCTATCTTTTTGCCATTTAGCAATTAAGATACTACCCGTACCAGCAGCTGGTTCATAGTAAATGTTGTCACTCTTGTCTTCTCCGCTAACCAGTGCATTGAGTAAGTTAGCAACGGAGTCTGGAGTAAAATCTTGTTTCTTAGATTTACGTTCTGCTTGTTCCTTTTGGAAATACTCTCTGAACCAATCACGACTTACATCTGTTTCTACATTCAAGAAACGCTTAAACATCTCTTCACGTTCCTTATCATCTAACATGACGTTCATCACCTTTTGTGGTGCTTTATATGCGTCATTTACCCCTAATAATTCATTAATTTCTTTTACACTAAACTCTTTCATGTTTAGCACCTCCAAGTTTTGTTAAAAAATTCTCGGCACGTATTTAACGGTAGTGCCTATGTCCCATCACGCTCTCAAAAACGTGTGAACTCTCAAATCATGGTTATGGGACGGTGTGTTTTTAAGTGACGTAACTTTTAAAACCATGCCTTGTTTTATTAGTTTTCGCAAAGAACAGCTAACTTTGCAACGACCTATCAATCTTTTACAATTAATAGACCCAGTGCGTTATTGTAAGGCTAACGCAGAACCATGCCCAAAACGTGCCACAACAGCACTACATAATGCCAAGAACAAATCATCAGCAAATGTATTTACTTTACCATCTTCATTATCAAGTTTCTTAGCCAACCCTAGCTTAACCTTATCACCTAAACCAAAGTTAGAACTTGAGATAGTACCGTATAGTTGTGTAATGTTAAACGCTAAGGCTTCATCAACACCAAACATACCTAAGTCATTTGCAATGATAGTATGTAACACTGGAGTTAATTTGTTTTCTGCTGCTAGGTTATCTAGCTCAAACCCAATAGCTAAGATATTAAGCACTTCACGTTTCTTTAACACGTTCTTTAATTCACTACCAAATTGTTCTACTGTAACATCTGGATAGTACTCATGCTGCAATTCGTAGGCTACTTTACCTACTTCGATTTCATTAATGCCACGCTTGTCTAGCTCTTGCATAACAAAATCATGCAATCCTTTATCTGGGTACTTTACCCCTTTTGTTGCTACCAAATTTTCACCTCCATTTATTCTCTAAACTTTTAATTACATTTATTATAATATCACACCAAAATAAAAAGTCAATACATATTCACAAAAAATGAACATGTTTTGACTTTCTTCTAATTATTTAATTAATAGGTTTATTCCATGTCATCCATTATCCAATCGTCTACTGTATAGCCAGAATGTTTCAAAGCCTCTATACAAGTATATGGATTGGTATTTTTAATCGTTACTGATTGTTCAATACAATATTCGTCTAATCTATCCATTGGGACAATATCCCCACTTACAGAGTAGTAGAGAATGTCTTCACTTAGGTCTTCACCAAAATAGTCTAGCCCCAAAAAATCACTTGGCATATCTGTAAATAAATGTTCTATCTCTTCATCTTGTATTGAACATAGGTAGTTTGTATCATCAAAATCTACAAAGTTATCTATGCAATCATCTTCCTTATTCTGTAATGTTATGGTATACTAAAAACATTAGAGGGAACAAATTACCGCCCTTTAATTCTTAATTTTTATTTTTTGTTAAAAATTCTTTTTAAAGGACAGGAAGTTTACCCGACTTCCTGTTTTTTGTTTACCATAATTCCTTGATTTTTGTATTATAAAACTAAGTTTTTATTAAGCTCGTTTTGTTGTTCATTATATAATTTAATGAAATCTTCTAAGTTATTCATATACTTATAAACCTTATCGTCAGAAACCATGTTGTCTGGTATAGCTGTTGAGTCTGATACAAACTCGCTATACTTTATTTGTGGTTCTTTCTTTAATCTCACTTTTGTTTCATATAAATCAGCCACATCGTTGCTAACATAATGATAAACGTATGTATTATTAGCTTGTGGTGAGTATGCTAAAATGTGTGTGTATTTGATACTAATCATTCCTTTCTGCTAATTCCAAGTAAGACACAAACTCCACCATTATAATAATGGTTTAATGTTATTATATTTGTTATATTACGTTTACAGATTTCTCTAAAGAATATCTTGTGATATAGTGGAGTATTACCGCTTGTGTCATTTCCTTGTTCGTTCATAATATCTTCCCCACTATTCCCAATTAAAGTAATAAATTGTAATCTTCTCCCAATCGAACTTTGTATATGTTCTTATCTTGTTGCGTTTGCATATTTTCGTTAGTTCTTCGTAAATATAATCTACATCGCTATGTAAATTATATGCTTCCATAATTGCTTTAAATTTAGCTAAATCACAATTCCAAGAGAAACGACCCCACTTTGCTTGTGATTCAAATTCCACTTTCAAATAATCAAACAGTATTTCTGCCTCATTCTTAGCCAATTCTTTCATTCTAGCTTCTTCTTTTTTCTCTTTGGCTTGTTGTTCAACCAGTTTTTCTTTTGATATTTCTCTTAGCTCTTCTCCGAGAGTCTTCGGCTTATCCGTATTTCGATTTCCCAATTCATACACCACTCTTCGTATCTTCCAATCTTTCACAAAATCGTACTTATCCGTATCATATTCATTTCCATTAACATCTACATATGTTTTGGGTTCTTCATCAGTCCTACACCACCATATATCTTTCAGCCAATCTCCTATTTGTGCCATTCAAAAACCACCATTTCTTCTTTTCCTGTTTCTTTATAAGTTGTAGAGTTTTCGTCACTTTCAACTTTTTCATAAACAGGATTACTCTTGTAATAAACATGTATATCCATATCTTTTAATAAGTCCCACACTTTGTCTATTAAAATAAATGTATTACTATGCAAATCATTCTTTTTCATCAATTCTTCAAATTCATCAAGAGGCATGATATAGGCACTGTTGCCTTTGTTTGCTTCCTCTACGAACCTATCTTCTACACAAGAAAAAAGCACTTTAGCTTCTTTAAGATTCTCTTGTCTTATTTTATCTTTGGATTTTTTAGTTATTTCATAAAGTTCCTTGCCAAGAGTTTTTGGCTGTGGTTTAGGAGCAGGTCCTTTTCCTCGTTCTGGTAAGACACCTTTATTGCCACCGTAGCAATCACCACCATATTCATCATTACCACAAAATAACTTCGGTATCTTCTCCACCCACATTACTTATCACCTAACTTGAATTCTCTATTCACGACATGTTTATAAGCGTCAAAGTACAATTCATCTTTATCGCCATTATAGGTTACTTCGTAATACATACCATCTGTAATTGTTGTAGACAATAGAGCCTTATTATTTTGTAAAGTTCTATTCAACCACACTACATACACATCATCTGTTGTGATATGTACTGGTGGGTTAATGCTGTTCAAGTTCATGTGTGTATTGGTATAATCAACTACTTTTCCCTTACATAATTCTGCAAATTCTTTATTATCCATCTTATTTTCTCCATTTCACTTCAATGTATGTTGTTCCATCTAACTTATACATATTGGCTAAGTATAGATTATCATGATTTTCGATAGCTTCTTTTAACTTGGTAAGCACTGATAATTCAAGTGTTGGTCGGTTCAACTCATCAAAACCCGCATATATATTGTCATAGAACAATGTGTTATCTCTGACAACCTTCTCAATGAACTTATCAGATACTGTAACATACGCTTCTTTGTCTTCTGGCTTAATATCGTAATTTTTTAGGCCTTCTATACTTTTATCTATTGTGCGTATGATGTCATATACAAGTCCATCAACTGTTTTATCGTATTTACGTTCCATATCACTTTTCTCCCAATACGTCTTTCATATCTTCTTCCATTTGATTCGTAATTTCTTCTAATCTATCCGTCATATTTTCAACGGACTTACTTGCTGTATCGACACGTAATGCAAGCAACTTAAATACTCTCCATGCCCAAATCATGTTATCAATAAGATACATAACCAACTTGATTACTAATAACATTACGACATAAGTCACAAACAAACCTAATGTATGCCATGAAATTACATTATCTAAAATGAACCATGAATAGTTGTTTAAAATCAAATATGAGTTAATTATTATAAAGATAACTACACTCAACCAACTGAATAATTTGGGATGTTTTTCTTCAAATGTATATAATTCACGTTTACCTTCATCTACAAAATCAAACATTATTTGTCCTCCTACTTTCTCTTTTCCCACACTAATTTGGCTTGCTTAACCAATTCTTCGTCTTTCAATTTTTTATTAGACCGTACGTAGTCGGAATAATTGTAATAACTTGGATGTATATATTCATCTAATGCTGAAATGAAACCGTCATAGACTTCGTTATCATAGACATAAGTTTCTTTACTAAATAACTTGTCAAATCTAAACGACACCGTTGCAACCAAAGCAAATACAAAACACGAAAGCAAATAATACAAAAAGTAGCATGGAATAATAACAGCTGAGCAATACCACGTAATAGTTTCTCTTCGCATTATGGGATATTCGTACTCAACATCACCATAAAACATATCGTAATTATTTGAGTGGTATCTGGTTGAAACGTATATCTTTTCTTTTAAGATAACCCATGTCGTTTAGTCGTGACATATAAGTACTTATCACTGTCATGAATAATACTTCTCATTACTTCACTTTCCTTTCAACTGTTGTGATTGTGTCATTATGCCAGCTACCATGAGCCACCAATAGTATTTCCTGTATCTCAAAACCATACTTCTTACCAATTCCACCACTATTCCAAGCACAACTGATGACATAGCCACCTTGCTTTACAATACGTGCAATTTCACGTTTTTGCTTAGTCCAATAGCTATTCTGTGTGGTTTCCATGTTTACAGTCATATCTAATTTTCTGTATGACTCACTCACTTGTCTTTGAGAATATGGCGGGTCGTATAACACTAAATCAACTGAATTGTCTTCGATTTGTTTGAGAAAATCTAATGCGTCTAAATGATAATCTGTGTCATATTGTGGGTCTAAATCATTTGTGATAGTCGCTAATTTATTAGCGTTTGCGAAAGGGTCAACCACAAGCATATCTTTCTTTAGATACCTGTGAATTAACTCATTGATAGGTTTTATGTTGAATGTATTTTTGTTAGGCATAGCCCATTTTCTATTTATTTCCAGTTAATCAGCTCCCTTATTCATCTTTGAAAATGTAATACAATCCGAGTAAGACTATGCCGAATGCTATTATTCCCAATACTCCTAAAAGTATCATACCAATACGGAGTAACAACAATGACATCGCTACGATATAATCATTTTCTGATGTGGTTAATATCACAGCTGTTACCAACATTAATAGTTGTATTATCAGGCATGGTATTCCTATGAATACTGCTATAGGGTCTTTGTTAGCCATCTGTCTTATAGTAGCTTTAACCTTATTCGTCTGTATCTTCATCTTCATAATCTATATCTTCGTAGAAGTATTCATCTTTGTATCTGTAGTGATTATATATTTTTAGCCAGATTGTATAGATTATTGATAGCACTACACCGAACAAAAATATAGCTATGAATGCACCGCCAATACCCATGACACCCATAATAATTTTAACGAAGCCTACTTTAAGTACTTCTACAGCAAGCGAAACTAAAAAGGATAATATCGAAAACGGCATGACTATAAAAACAGTGAACACTGCTAAACATACAGTTATGCGTTCAAGGCTAAATGCCTCACGAATGAAACTCTTTATCTTACTCATCTACTCACCCCTATTAAATATCGAATAACTTAGCTATGATTGTTCCAATTAAGGCAGCGATAATAATAACAATGCTGCATGCCAACAGTGTTAATAGCGCTTCAACAATTCCAACCTGTATTGTAACGTATACAAAGAGACAAATATCGACCAATAACACAATAACCATTAGCCCTATCAACGTATTCAAAACTATATCTAATACAATGTCCAACAAACTACTCAACCTTTCTAATATATTCAGCCACCACCTTTGCATTGATTTCTTCAATACGTTTTGTGGCAGTATCAAAGTAATGTTTATCTAATTCAATACCAATAAAGTTTCTATCAAGTTCTAATGCTGCAACTCCTGTTGAGCCACTACCCATGAAACAATCGAGAACTATATCGTGTGGATTGGACAATCTTTCAATTATCCATTTCATTGCGTCCAATGGTTTCTGTGTGGGATGACTACCGAATTTCTTTTCACTCTTAGGTGTTACATTAACTCTTACTTCTGGACGTTCGTACTTCTCATCAATTCTATTAAAAGTCCATTTTTCTTTCTTTTTAACAGCCCAAATTGCAAACTCATAATCTACAACAAATCTTCTATCTCGATTACGAGGCATAGGATTATTTTTAATCATTCGTATAATGTCTTTTGACACACAACCGTTTTCTTCTAGTGCATTAGAAATCTCACCTAGATTTCTCCACGCATTAAATACTATAATGTTTCCACCATTGCGTACTTTATTTGTTGCTTGTCCTATCCATGAGGTTAAATCGAATTCTCTGTCCCAATTTCCAAAATCAACCCCTTGCCGATTAGCACTTTTCATGGTTGAAAAATTATTACTTTGTGAAATATTATATGGTGGGTCAGTCAACAACAAATCAACACTACCATCTTGAACTTCATTTAATTTATCTAGGCAATCACCTTGCAATAATTTATAATCTGCTATCTTCCCTAAATCCCACCTTGTTGTTTATTTGTGCTATTATTTGTTACGCTGCTATTATCAAAGAACTTAGCTTTAATCAAAAACATATAGTAATATATCCTACTTGTTAGTCTGCCCCAGAGTGTTCTATTCTTACGTCTGAAATACAAACATTGGAATACAATCTCATCTAGGTCATGGTTCTTTAATAATACATTCATACCATTAATAGCTTGTTGATTTGTTTTGATATTTAAATCTTCTTGTTTAACCAATACAGTTAGGCTGTAAGCTACTTCACCTTCTGGCTGTTCTTTTAACCAATCCATTAGTTTATAGATTGATTTATTGTCTTCTGGTGTAATATCTTCATAATCACCATGAAAGAATGCACGCAATCGGACATCACCCCGCATACACAACTTGCAAACCATCATCTCTAACATTAATTAAAAAATCACTTTCGTATTCTTTAATATATTTATAGATTGGATGTTTTGAAATTTCTTTTTCTAATTTTTCTAGTTTTACATACCACTTATCTTCTTCTAATAACTCAACACGTATTCCAAAATATTTATAAGGAATTACAGCAATTGCTTTCCCTTTTTCTCTTGCGCTATATAGGAGGTCGGCTCTCATTCTAGTTAAGGTAGCGAAATTATCCCAATTTTCTTTGGTTATCTTAAACATTTTACTTGCAGCAGTGCCAAAATTATCGCATTCTCTCCACGAGATAGTAATATTAAAATCACCATTCGAGAAAGTATATGCCTGTTCTAAAACGTCAAAATCTTCATCATCACATAAGATTGAAATAAGCTTTCTGTAGTAATTCATACAAAAACTTTCAGACATATTACCAATAGCTCGTTTACATAAATCAGCGTAATTAACCTCGATTTCCAATAATCCTATTTTTGCTGCAGCTTCAATTTGCTTCAATACCGCTCCTGTTATTTTATTAATAACATCTTCTTTCTTTTTCTCTGCAATTCTTTCATCAAACATATCTGTTCTAAAAATACTCATTATAGTACCTCCTATTCGTATTTAAATATAATCTCACTTCTATCATCATTCAGATAAGCATATATGTTGTGAAGTCTGAGATGCTTGAGTGCCTCTGGTGCCATTAATCTCATGTACTCTGTGATATCTCTTTTCACGACAATGTCATATACTTTCTTGCCATGTTCAAGGTTCTTAGATTTCTTTATCATCTCATCTATGACCCCCGTGACTTTCTTTGCATTATCTCGATTATCTTCTGCAATTCTAATAGCCTTATGTGCTGGCAATAGATTAAACCAAAGCTCCAACTTTTTAATTTCTTTTTCGTATACAGGTGGTAAATCTATCCACACTGCGTCAAAGCGTACTGTTATTTTTACAGTAGGTTCTGTTTCTCCAGCACTAGCCCCAACGTCATATCCTAGATGTAATAACATGTTGTAGATGTCATCAAAATAAGTCTTTGGAATAATAAAGTCGGTTTCATAAAGCCCCATATAAGCAGTGTCAGAAATCTCATTACTAATATTATTAAGTACCGACAATTCAATATTTTCTAAGCTCATATTTCCACCTCTTTAACTTCAAAAACAACTGTATTTCCATCGTCAATACTATGAACATGAATGTCATAGTAAGCCTCAAGCCACCATAGTTCTGTTCCCCACATAATAGGACTCACATCGTTTAATCTCTCTTTTAACACTTCACCCTTTTTGTAAGCCTCGTAGGTTTTGCTAACAATGGTTTCAAGCTTTCCAAATACAAATTGGTTGCTTGTTGCACGTGCCCATGCGTCGTCTGCAGTCGTCATATCAATGGCACAATCCAGTTCACACTCATCATATTTCTTGGTAGGCTTACCAAATTCAATACCCAATGATTTCGTGCCACGTGGATATGTGAGGTTGGAAATTATCACTGTATAACCTAAGTATTCTAAGATTTCAACGATTCGATTTACATACTTATCTTCTACAGTTTTGTCTAAATAATATAAACCAATTCCAGAGTTACTATAAATTGCGTCATCAATCTCAGTCAATAATGCTAATGGAATATTATCTGTGTTAACTTTATTCATCTAATCTACCTCACCATCTTTTAACTCAAAAATAACCGTATCTCCGCCATCAACAGCATGTGCATAAATATTGTGATAATGTTCCAAATACCATAATTCAGTTTCATGCAAGATATTTGATACATCACTTACATGCTCTTTTAGCGTATAGCCTTTTTTCTTCATACTTTTAGTTCTTCCAATAATAAGTAGCAAAAGTATTCTCTTTTTCTTTCGGTTTTCAGCGGTGTTATTTGCGTCCTCGGCTGTAGGTATCCAAACAGCACATTCCAAATTGGCATCACCATCTGAATTTTGGGGTTTGCCAAAAACAATACCCAGCTTTGTCATATCTGTATCGGGGTTGCTACCAAGATTTTTAATCTTATAGCCTAAAGTTTCCAAAGCCGCCATAACTTTAACCAAATACTGATTTGGTATGTTGACTTCTGTATTAAACACCCCAATTTCAGCCACGTTATTGATTGAACTACTTACCTCTGCCAATACCCTTAACGGAATGTTGTCCATGTTAACCATGCTTATAATATCCTTCCTCTACTAACACTTTTTCTATTTTATCTAAGTATTTACTTACGATAGCCATTGCACCGCTAAGCACTTCGATATGGCTAACTGGAATAAACCCATCTAGTTCGTACATGTCACCAACCTTGTCAAGAACAATATTTTCGCTCTTGTATTCGATATATATTCTATCGAGTTTTTCTCCGTTAAAGTCACAACCCTCATCATAAAACAATGATGTATCAAACTCTTCGCCATAAAAATCCATGGGATATACATATACTTCATCGTTATATTTTTTCTCTACTTCTTCAACCATATCGGCGAGTATATCTTGAACTTTCCAAGATAAATCATTCATGAGTTACCCCTCCTTTTCATCAATATAATTTGCCATACTCCTTTCTTGCATAGTATTATTAATACGCTATCCCATAATATATTGTTTTTCAGTAATTACTTGTTCTTGCCAATTATTACTATGGTTAATTAAGCTGATATTTTTAGTTGATGTATAACTTTTATCACTATTGCTTACATACTCACCAAAAATATCTCTTAGCCTTGTACCCGCCCCTTTAGCAGTAAATCCACTAATATAGCCTTTCTTGTTGCTATTCTTAATTTTGGCATAATCATTTAGCCAAAATCCTCTAGCGTATTTAGTATTTTTAGAATTTCTTTTACTTGTTATATTAGGTGTCTTACGACCCTTACGTGCCGTAACCTCATGTAAGGAACGCTTTTTCTTTCTAAATTGTTTAAACATCATAATGCTAGTTGGTTTTGCTTTGATTTTTCTAATCCCACTAATTGCTACAGCGTCATTATAGTGGGACTTAGTTAATTCTAAGTCAGCTCGCTGTAATGTTGTCCATGCTCCATACTGAAATTTAGCTTGAGGGAAAGCTAAAAATAGTCTTCTTCTTAGAATGTTCATGAAAGTCGCACCTTTATAAGACTTGTTGACTTTCTTTTTATCCTTACACCATTTAGCTAAAATTTCAGTTTGGTGATTTTTAGTTGTGTGGCAATTAGAACATACTGTAATTAGATTATTTACAGTGTTAGTTCCACCTAAAGAACGGTAGATAATATGGTGGATTTTGAGTTTACCACCTTTTTTCTTACATACTTGACAAGTATAGTTATCTCTAGCTAAAACAAATTGTTTAACAGTTTGATAGCCGTATAAATCACCTTGCTGATAACCCTCACCATTTATTTCTGGATTTTTCATTTTTTGAATATCAAACTTACCTACTTCGATATGTAAATCAGCTTTAGGTAAGACTGATAATAAACGCTTTATCCAGTTGATATTATGGTTAACTTTACTTAATACCGAAGACGGTAGCCAGTTATCTTTTTTCTTAGCTATACGATTTAAAAATTTAGCTTTACGATAACGTGTTTTACGGTTACGTCTACTTCTACGATATATTCTTCTAGTATCTATTAGCTTTTTGACATCTTGTCTTAACTCTACTTCGCCTTGAAATAAGACTTTATCTTGGCTTGTAACAGCTAGTCCAATATGTCTTTGACCGCTATCAATACCAATACTTATATCCTGTTTATAACCAGTTGAACCATATAAGAGCTGAATGGTAAAAGGTTCTTTTTTAAGTACCTTAGCTTTACCATCTCTTAACAAAATTCTAGCTTTTCTAGGCTTACATGGCATTAACGCTTTACCATGTTTGTTAATCACAAAAACTCGGTTTTGCATAATTTGTACTCCTTTCATTTTTTATAAGGTACTAACGACCTTATCACGTATTTATCAGAGTTAATAAATACATGTAGTTACCCTTCGACAATGTTATTTCAGCTTATAAACAAGGTTGACTAGCACATTAACCTTATGCTTGTTTACAGAGCCTCCATAGTGCTAGAAACTAGGGTATCATTTCTAGGTATGTTCACTGAAATAACGTAGTTCTCTAAGAACTTAGTCTAGACAACAAAATTATTAAGTTACCTACTTTAGTAGGTGGTTACTGTTGACCCTTCTTAGTCATTTCTTCCAAAGCGTCTTGCCACTTATATTCCACATCTTCCTTGATAATAGGGTTAGTTTTCTTCGTCAGACCAACAACCTTAACCCTAAAGTCATGAACACGAGGAACTACAATCTCAACAGGAATACCATATTGCTTAGCAAACATCTTAAATCTTAATTGTGCTGCTGGGTCAATATTGTATGTTGAGTTAAACCCTGTCTTGACGTCATAAACATGCAGCAAGTTACCATCTCCATCTCTTATCACAACATCTGGTGTGTAATTAGCACTTCTCAAACGCAGACCATTGTGTAATTCCACCATAGGTTGTATTGTAAAAGACTCGTGTACGGTAGCATTTAAATCTCTACCATAAATAAATCGCTCATAAAACTTAGCTTCTTTTTCAGAGTCAAATTTCAGACCATTAAATTCAACTTTCTTACCAAAGTAAGTTGTTCTACCTCTATTAATTCTAGTTTTGCACCTCACTTATGCGATTTTGTTAAGAGCTTGTTTATTCTCTGAACCCTTAACTTAACTATTACATTATATCATATATTAATATTAAATCAAGAATTAAACGCAAAAAAACCTCGCAGCAGAAAGCTACGAGGTCAAAAAGGTTTACAGTGTGTTATAATGTATTGTGGCGAAAGTTATAAAGACGGTGGCTGACTTATTAGAAAGTGTGGTGTTGCCTATGCAATGCGAAACTAACGAAAGGAAAGCCATTTGTGTCTGTCTATCAAGCCTTGATGTTGATGTTAACATTCGGTGTGTTTCTGTTAGCATTACTGACATACATCAGCAAAAAGTAAGCAACTTTGTTGTGACGATAGTAGATACAGTAAAACCGTCCGATTGTAACTTTGGCGAGTTCGTGGACGGTTGCTGTATGTGACTATCTAAGTAACTATGCCACCGTCTTTTAAACGGTCGCTATAAGTCATGCTTCGGCATGGCTTTTTCTATTTATAGAATATCACAAAATGCAATAAATTACCATATTTGATATTCCACAACGTTTCACAGCATTCCATTTTTGTGTGATTTATGCTTCATATGAAATGTCTTCTGGAGTTTTGTCTAATCGAATTGATTTAATAGTAGGAAATCTAAGTGAAATGTTATTGTCGTTTTGATTGTTTGTTTCTTCAAAGTATTGGACATCTACAACTTTACCGATAATCTTGTTAGGGTTAGCCCAATATGTGTTACGTTCTTCCAATGTAAAGCCAGAACCTACTTTAACATCATTGCCTTTATAGTCAATAATTACACCGCCTAGTGTGCCAGATAGTTCGCCTGTGCCTTCAAACACATCTTTGACTAAGACATCAGCATTGAAAAACTCTTTAACTTTTAAAATATCACTTGTACGTTTGGTTTGATATAAACCGTCTGAAAGATTAATCATTAAGCCTTCCCAGCCTAATGGTTCTACGTATTCTTCTTGTAAGGATAGGATGACATTTGGGTGATATGTGTCTTCATAGATATTTTCGACAATACGTAGATGTTGAGCTAATGGGTCAATTTCTGTAGATTTTACTGATTTGAGTGGGTAGATAGAGTAGAAAGCATTAGCTAAATCTTCTTTTCGTTTCCAGAATGGGTCTTTAGATTTTCCAGTGATAAATTCTTTGTAAGGTAAACAGTCAAATGCGTTGAATAAAACTGAACTTTTATCAGCACTATCACTTCTCAAAATACTTGTCGTTAATCTAAACAAGTCCTTAGTTTCTAACCCATCAGCGTTGTATGCAAGCAACTCACCATCTAGCACATAATCTTTTCCACCAAAGCCACGTTTCACCAATTCTTCTGCTTCATGTTCTTGAATATCCAAACCGTTAATCACTAAGCCTTTTCTTGTGTAGAATGTAGTCTTACCGTTCTTTACAATACAGATAGACCTATGCCCATCTAACTTTTGTGTAACGATAATTTCGTTACCTTCTAGCCTATTCAAATACTTGTGATAGGGATAAGCTAATTGGCAGCCAAACTCTTCAATGAACCCCTTACCAAGCACCTTATTAATTGTTTTAGCTGTAATACCAACCTTTAGCTTTTTGGTAAAGACATCTTTTAGGAATTGCTTTGCTTCTTCATCTTTAAATTGATTAATATAGGTTTGCAGCATATACACTGTATCTAACTTACCAGTGTTATGTTTCTTAACCCAATCTAACAGATTTTCGTAATTGTATTTAAAACTTGTATTTAACACCATAAATTCATTATCTTTAACGTTGGCATTAATCTTTTTAGTCGAAATACCAGTGGTAATAAAGTCGTCATAGACAAACTTCAATGTCTTAGTAAACAACTCATTACCCTTGTATTTCTTAATAATATCCTCCTTAGCTTTCTTGGAAGATACAGATTTGATTTCTTTAAAAATGTCTTTTAATTCAATGATATTATTCATTAACGCTTACCCCACTACCTTCAAGATTTTCTAGCTTATCTTTGACTTTGTTAAATCTATCGTCATCTTTACCTTGTTCTTCTAAAATCTTAGCAAACAAACCAGATATGTTATTTTTAGTCTTTACTAAATATTCTTTTAATGATAAGACTTCGCATTCATCATTACCAACAATCTCATCAATTTTATACAACATACCATCATAGATATATTCAAACTCTACTAAGCATAATCTATCTTCACCTAGCACGTTGCCTACATCATTACAATGTAATACTAAGTTGTTTGTATTCATAATCTCACGTAGTAATTCTTGCCAATTTCTTAATGCTGTTTCACAACTACTAATCTTTTCATCATTGTTTGGGTCGGCTGCTAATATTGTAGTTAGTACATCAACATCACGACAAGTTTTTGATAATTCGATATTTTTAACTGCTATTACACGTTTGACTTTCACTTTACATACCACTGTCCTTTTTACCAAAATTTATTAAATTAAATGCTTCTAACCAGAACTCTCTCTCATCTTCGCTCTTAGTCCATTTCCCATTGACATTAACTATCTTAGGTTTTGCAACAACCTTCTTAATATTGATGAAATCACCCACCTCTATTTTTTGAGATATATAGTTTCGTTTTAACACCAATATTTGACTTGCTTTTCCAGTTTTTAAGCTATAAATATTTAATTTATACCTATTACTCATCTTAGTTAAATCAGCCACAAAAACGTAAGTATTAGGTAATTTGTCATTGGAATAGCTAATTTTCCCTTTTAGTTCTAACTGTTGTTTAAGTTGGTAATCTAGCGGAAAATCAACGTTATTAGACGTTCTTTCAAACTCAAGGCATTCAAGATATGCCTTCTGTTTGTTGATGAGCGTCTTATTCTTTGGTTTATATATTTTGATAAACTTTTCATAAGTATCAGCTAATAGTTCAGAGCCACCAAATTCATCAAAATAATTCAGCGATATTAAGTTTAGCATAATAGACTTATTAACTTCAACACATTTTTCTTTTTTTATGAAGATGTTTTTGTTGCACTTTGCAAGTTTGTCTATTTCCTTGACTTTTTCAGATGATAATTTATACAATTCTGTTAAATTTATTGCATAATTACCCTCTTGAATTGACTTAATAGGCTCGTAAATATCCAATAACAAGTCTGTAAATGTGTCATATTGGTTGTCACGTAAACTGTATAATTGTTCACCAGCTTTCTCATTTACACGTTTGATTGGTTCGATACCTTCATAAATTGAGTTAGTTTCCTTATCCATGTAATACAATGCACGTGATTTTCTAAATCTAGCTGGCTTGATATTAATACCCCTGCTTTCAAGGTATGAAGTAACCTTTGCAATCTTTTCTGGTTTATCTTTCCAGATTTCACATGCTGCTGTACCCCACTCAAGAGGATAGTAATATCTTAACCATGTTGAGATATAGCCAATATATGAATATGCCATTGAGTGATTAATAGAGAAACCATAGTTAGCAGCGTCCATGAATACTTGCATAAAGTCTTTTGCAATCTTTTCAGCATGTTCTGTGCTGTCACCATATTTTTCCGTCATGGTCTTAACAAATGCTGTATGGATTTTAGGCACTTCTTCATCGATAACTTCCTTCAATTTCTTACCTATTGACCGCCTAATAACGTCTGCAGCCCCCGCTGTGTACCCACAAAATTGCACTAAAAACTGGATTAATTGTTCTTGATATACAAGATTACCGAGTGTAGGAGCTAAAAATTCATTTAAGGCTGGGTGTCCGTTATCTTTAACAATGCCATGAGTTACATTATATAAATAACTTGCACCAGATGGTCTTTGTGCTGCGTTGGCCAAACTTAACAAATCCATGTATCGAACTTTTGTTCTTTTATTATTATCGAACTCATTTTCGATTTTGTCAATAGTATCTGGTGCGAACAAATCTTTAAGAATTTGCCCCGCTCTATCAGCTTCAAATTGGAAGATACCAATATTATTATCACGCATGGAGTCCCAAACCTTTTTATCTTCAAAATCAACAATATCTGTACTGTCTGGAGTTAGGTATGGCAAACCAGCTAATTTGCACGCTTTGGAGATTAAACCAACGTTATCCAAGCCCAACATATCAAACTTAACCCAGTTGTAATGGTCTATTTCTTTCATAGTAACTTGTGTTACAGGATAGTCCCATTTAGAGATAGTTTGAATACCAACATGGTCGTCAATGGTATTAGTATCAATTAAAACACCAGCTGCATGTCTACCAAAGGAGTCAATTACACCTACAATTTGTTTTGCATTATCAAATAGTTCTTTGTGCTCTTCGTATAAGGTATTGTTGTAATTACCCTTATCATCAATCTGATTTCTAATACTTTGGATGTATTGTGGCTTACCAGCATATCTATCCATACCATCTGCGATAGCCTTGATAGCACCTTTTAGACCATAAGTGTTAGTTGTTAAGATGGAGGCAGCGTGCCACTTATCATTAGTCAACATCCATTGTTGTAACCATTGTTGGTCTTGACTATAGCTATCATTATCCACGTCCGCTAGGCTTACACGTTCTGGGTTCATAAATCGTTCAAAGTTTAATCCTAACTTAACACTGTCCATTTCAGTTTGATGACATAGATATGCGATTAAAGACCCCGATACCGAACCTCTTCCGTAACCAACATCAATATCATTATCGTGAGCTGCATTGAGGATGTCTTCGTGGCACAGCATGTAATCAATCGCACCGTTGTGCTTATATACTTCATATTCGTGTTTAACTCTATCCAAGTACACTTTACGTTCTTCTTTAGGTTTGTCTAAGATGCCTCTATCTTTCAACCCTTGTTTAATTCTCTTTTGGAACTCTTTCTCTGGGTCTTTGTATAATTTAGGGTATTTATGACTTTTATCTAACTCAAATTCTTCTACACTATTCGCAATATCTAAAGTTGATTTTAGACCTTGCGCTATAATTTCATCGCTCATAATATCAACATTGAAATCATCACGTTGCTTTTGGAATGACTGAACCATTTCATCGTAAGATTTAACCCATAATTCAAACTCGTCATCGCTATCGTAACCATTACGTTTTCCCTTTTTAACAATCATTCTTAGTTCATTATGTTTAGGGTTTAAAGCATGAACGTCATTACTAGCAATAACATGGCAGCCAACTAACCTAGCATACTTAATAGCTAAAGTGTTTAATTCAGCTTGTTCCTTATTATCATGTGGTTGAATTTCAAAATAGAACATATCTTTATGCAATTTAGCCATATCAAGCCATTGTTGTACTATGTTCTTTTTAGTGTTTCTTATTTCTTCTGTATCATCTTTTTGGAATTTGTTTTGATAGATAAAACCCGCTAAACAGGCTGTGGTAATATAGATATTACCGTTTTTAAAAGTTTGTTTTAATTCATCAAATAGAATACGAGGTTTACGATAGAAGTGTCCGTCCGTTCTATTAAAGGAGTTTGATGAAAGTTTGTTAATTTCCTTAACACCGTCATAATTTCGTGCTAAGAGAATTGTATGATAGGCTTCTTTGCCTTCCAAACTCATTGTCACATAGGCTTCCATTCCATGAATATATTTCAAACCAGCTTGTTCTGCCAGTTCCTTTCGATATATCCACCGAACTACATTCCCATGTTCAGTTGATGTTACTGCATTTAATCCATGTTCTTTAGCATAAGCAACATAATCTTTGAATTGAGTTACAACTTCAAAATAGTTACTATTACTAATATCTGTATGTTGATGTAAACTTATCCACTGCTTATCTGCCATATTCCTCTAACCACTTCTTTTCTCTGCTTTCTGTATCATAATGTTCTGCTAAGACTAATAAATTGCTACTGTCAAAATCTTCGTAAACATCACCATTATATGTTACTAAATCAGTGTAGTATAGCGCTTTACCATTTGGGTGATAGTCAAATTCCTTATCAAACATTGTAAATTTAATATGGCTAGTTGCATAACTGTCTAAATCTATATAACAATCATCCGCTCTTACAGTTTTGCCACGATAATTAACTAATACAATAGAGTCTGCATAGATGGGGGCACCTTCTCTATCTTTAATACCTAAATCACCACAAACTCTAAAATATTCCATAATGGCACTTTCTAACCAATCTGTATCAAACTTGGTATCGTTGCGATATACTTTTGTATCTAACCACTCAGCAAAATGAACCAGATTGTTAATTGGTGGTACTGTTGCATTATCCCAGCTGTCCCACCAACCATTTACCGTAATTTCTTTACCGTTAGCTAATTTGAATATAAAAGTAGGGTATTCAAACATTTCGTAAGTTCCAAAGCAAAATTCACAAGTTCCAACATCAACTTCTTCATATTCAGTTTGTACATCAATTAAATGTATTTCCATCTAAATTCCCTCCATTAAAATGCTATCCAAACAACATGTTCATGATTTCATCTGTTTCATCATCTTGTTGTTTATCCATTTCACCACCGAATAGCCATGCTGTATCTTCATCTAAGTTTTCTTCTGGTGGCAAATCATCTACTAAATTTTCACGTTTCTTAAAGTAATCAGACGTATGATATGCACACAATTTCTTGTCATAATAGTTATCTGGGTCATATGGATATGTGTAAGATAGATAGCCTTCTAAGTCTTCAATACCCTCTAAAACTACAATCTCATCGCACTTGTTGCCAATATATTTAGCCAACTCTTTCATGTCTTCTTCATTAATATCAATTTCAATGAAGTGGTTTTCAATATAGAATTGTTCACGAATATCTTCTGGTAAGTTATCCATATCATTATTTGTACAAGCTGTATCAATCATTTCTTCGATTGTGATAGGGTCTAAGTCAGTTTTCTTTAACTTGGTTTCTAACTTCTTACGCATTTTTTCTACCCATTGATAACGCTCTTGTACGCTAGTTTTCCATTTACCATTTTCTTGCTTGAAATGCACGGTACAGTATTTAGCCATATCAAAACGTGCCTTAATCTTGTCATAAGGTGTACCATGTACTTGATGTTCAGCCATAGCATACAATCTTAACTGCATTGATTTTTCTGGTAATTTAGCTTTTGAAAAGCTAGACTTAGATGAAGTCTTGTAATCAATCAATACCAAATTCCCATCTTCATCAGTATATTCTGTATCGACATAACCAACGAATACATATTTATTTCCCTTATCACTTTCAACAATAGCTCTAACAGGCTTTTCATTAACTGCCTTGTCTGTCATAACCTTTGTGTGTTGGAAATAGTGATTAAGGTTTTTGATATAGCCATTTTTAATCTTTACAGTATCAAACATGTAACGTGCTGGGTCACTTTCCCATTTAGCTACAAACTTACTCCATTGCTTATACAGGTCATCATATCCAATTTCATGGTTGTAAAAGTCTTCCATTTCTTGATGGAATTGAGAACCCATGAATGAATAAATGTTACCCTTTGCTAAATCCATATGCCATAAGTAAGTAGCCACGTAATCCCACTTACATGCCTCGAACTTAGAAACCCTACTATAACTCCAAATTCTATCCACATCATACTTTTTCTTTAACGCATTTAGTTGCTCTTTTGTTAATCGTGCTATTTTAACTTATCCCACCTTATACAAAATTTACTTTATTTCTAGTTTTCATTGAATACCGCCAACCTACACCTTTCTTTCCCAATGTATCTATTGGTGATTGCTTAGGTTTGAATATATTAACAGGCGGTCTAATATACGATACTCTACGGAAATTGGAGAACTTATCTGCTACTTGTTTCAGATATTCTTCTCCACCATTTTCACCAAACATAACATCTTCATCAAATGCTATGACAATCTCACAATCTTCTGGAGTATTCCTTATAATAAACTTTCGTTGTATTTCAGATACATTGTGATTACCTAATGCAACAGAATATCCCTTGCCACGTTTGTATGAGAATTGTTTTAATACCGACTTTTCACCCTCGAACAAAATAAGCATATTGCTCTTAGTTAAATTGTTCTTGGATTGTTGGAAACCATACAGGTTATTGCTCTTAGAAAAGCCATCAATGTAATTCCAATACTTAGGAACACCTAATAACTTAGCTGTATCACTATCTAATATAGTTCTGCCTTGTATGCCAACAATATTATTCTCATCATTCCAATCATAATGCGGGAAGATTATTCTATCTCTTTCTGGGTCATAACAGATATCGAATTGTTTAATTACCTCTGGTGAAATTCCTTCTTCAATCAATGATTTATGTGGCATTGGAATGAAACAACTAAGATAGCTATTGTCATACTTTTTATTTTCCTTCCCCTGTACAACCATTCCATACTTAGCAAATTGCCTATATTCTTCAATCAAGCTAGTAGTTTGACTTTGTTGTATTGAGTTCCCAACCCCAAACAATGCTTTCATGTAAGCAAACGTTGTAGTGAAGTCCCAACCTTTTATCTCCTGTATTGCACCAATCAAATCACCGTTATAACTGATTGAGAACATAGATGTAGATAGGCTTTCATTTAATACCACACGTAATGAGGTGTTGTTATCATGGTCTGGCAAGGCTCCACGTATAACATCTTCTTTCTCATACCATAAATCATGAAAGTTTGTATCTTCTAGTATTTTAATTATTCTGTTGCTGTCTTTAAGCAAGTATTCTTTAAACTCTTTTACTTCCGATTTACTTAACACCTCACTACAAATTTCTCTTAAAACGCAAAAAAGGACACACTACTTCCGTAATGTGTCCTAACGTTTTTCAACTATATTATTATAACATTTTAAACTATCTAAGTCAATTATTGTTTTAACTTCATTTCAAGACTAAAGGTTAATTCTTCGTTGCAATGTGGACATTTAACTACAATATAATTGCCTCCACCACGTCTTTTACCCTTATTCTGAACTGCAATATCTTTATATCTTTCTTTATACATGTCAAGTATTTCCTTGTCTTTGTCTGACATTTCCATCAACTGTGGCAATATATAATGATATAAATCTTCGTCATGCTCTTTAATATATTCTATCTTTTCTGGTGTTTCAAACGCTGAATTGAGTTGCATAATTCTAGTAATAGTTGTACTACTTAAATTGCCTTCTTCTCTCAATACCTTTCTCATATACCCTATCATTTGTGAACTAATACCTGTTAATTCCGCTAAATCTACGTGTTTTATCTTAGACTCCAACAATCTTACAACATTATTGTAGATTTGTTCTACAACTGGTGTACCATACCTGTACAAACCAATATCTTCCTTATTCTCCATAATTAATCCCACCCATTATAATTATTTATAAGTAAATAATAACATGAAAATAGACTATAACCAAAAAGATTATAGTCTATCAAAATCATCTTATATTGTTAATGTTTGACCTGGGTAGATTAGGTTTACGTTATGAATACCGTTCTTTTGAGCAATAGCCCATGCACTTGTACCATAGCGTGCTGCAATTCCACCTAATGTGTCACCATAGCGTACAGTGTAACGTCTTACATTGTTTGCTTGGTTAGATGTACCATTGATAACAATACGTTGTCCTGGGTAAATCCAGTTAATATTACTAATACCATTGTTACGAGCTAAAGCATAAACATTTACTCCATAACGGTTAGCAATAGCTCCTAAAGTATCGCCAGAACGTACATAGTAAACAGATTGTGTTGTAGCTGGAGCACTGTTACTCTTAACTTGACCTGTTACTTTCAAACGTTGTCCTGGATAAATCCAATTAGGATTACTCAAACCGTTCAACGCTTGTAAGTTTTGCCAAGTTGTTCCATAACGATAAGCAATACCACCTAAAGTATCACCAGATTTAACTGTATAAGTGCCTGTTGCTTGTAGTCCGTTTTGTGGTTGTGATGGTTGTTGTGCTGGCTTAGCTTGGCTATTATTGTAGCTTGCACCGTAACCATTCTTAGTAATATCCTTGCCATTAGGTGCTAAGGAAATGTTACCATCTAAACCACCAGACATATATGTTGAAGTAAATTGCCAAATGGAAATTCCATCCATAGATGGGAAGATACTCCATACAGGTTCAGTAGTTACATTGTAGTTAGGATATGCAGCAATCCATAAACTATCTGGGAACTCTGCTAAAATTCTGTGATAATCAACATGAGCTAATGTGTATGGCTTGTATGAGTAATACATAGGAGTATAGCCACAATCTCTAATATATCTCATGCCATACAAGATATTGTTTGTATTGGCTTGAATATCACCAGAAGCACCAGACTCATAGTCTAAAGCTACAATACTACCTTTTGGTGCGTTAATCTTAGGCATAAAGTAATCTAACATTTGTTTTGTTTGCCATTGGTTAGCCCCTGTTTGCATCCAAATGTAAGTGTGCATGCGTTTACCAGCGGAACGACCATAATTCATTTGTGAATTATAAGTCCATTGGTCGTAAATATAACCGTTGATAGAACCACCAATTTGGGCAATACTAAAGCTATCTCTACCATAACCCAAGTTACCATTTGCTCCTTGATACTTGGAAGCGTCAGTACCATAGGAACGTGCGTCAGCAGCTTGCACACCAGCAAAGCCACCTACACCCATGAATAAAGTAATAGCTGTAACCATCGCTACAACTACTTTGTTAAATAGTTTTCTCAACTAGGAAAACTCCCTTCGTGTTAGTTTTCCCTCCTTTGTTGAATGTTGAAGGCACCTCACTATTTAACTTAGTTTACATATTTAATTAATATTTATATGGTGCTGCGAAGAAAATAGCTTTCATTTTGCTACTTCCTCCATCATCAATGATTGGCTTAATCGCACCATCTAACATCTTTGTTAAACCTTCTCCTGTGATAGTATACGGTATTCTTACCAAGAAGATATCATTGTCATCACAGTATTGGTTTTTAATTTTATCGTAATTGATACGCTCTTCAAATTTCTTATCTCCACCCCAGTATTCTACTGATTTGAAATGTTGTTCACCATCATATTCAATAGTCATGTTAGCAGATGGAATATAGAAATCGAATGGCAGTGGTTCTGCATTACCAATACAATCGTCAAAAGTCTTTTGTGGCTCATAATCAATATTATGTTTAATCAAATAATCCTCGATTAGAGCCTCACCACGTGATTTACCACGTCTAGCACAACGTGGACACTGTGTCCCACCATTAATAAAATTGCTAGGACTCGTTTCCCATTCATAGCCACAAGTATTGTGCTTCATGAGAATAGATGTAATACTATTCACATACTCGCCTAGTGCAGTATATTCATCACCATACAGTGCTTCTACCTCGTCTTTATATTGTTCTGTTGTCTTTCTAAACTTTCCAAAGCAATGTGGGCAACCAGTTCCTCCTAACATGTGATTAGGAACCATCTCAAATTCTTTCCCACATACGTTATGCCTAAACAATATTTTATCGTGAGAAGTTTTGTATTCTCCTAAAAGGGTATACTCATCACCACGTGCTTTCTCTAATCTCTCTTTGAACTTCTCAGTTGTTATATCCTTTCCACCACCATGACATTCGGGACATATTCCACCACTTGTCAAAAAGTGATTTGGTTTTCTCTTGTAAACATTCCCACATACATTGTGCCTATATTTAATTGGGGCTCTTGCACCTTTATATTTTTCTAAAAATGTGTATTCGTCACCAACTAAATCGTACACTTCTTTGAGAAACTCCTCATTTGTCTTCATACGACTTTTACTTCGACACTGTGGGCAACGTGAACCTCTTTGGAATGAGCGTACTTGCGTCTTCCATTCATATCCACACTTATTGTGGCGAACTAGCATAGGTGTTTTAACGTTGACATAAGGTTCTAGGAAAGTATACTCATCGCCCACCATGTCATATACTTCTTGCAACCATTCTTCATTAGTCTTTCTAGTTCTTTTACCACCATTTTGCTTGCTTTTGTCAATAGTACAATTAGGGCAACCTCTCCATTCGCCGATACGGTCTGACCTAATTTCAGTTATGCTACCACAAGGCTTATGTTCAATTTTCAACTTTGCCCTATCGCCTTCAATCTTTTCTAAGACAATGTAGGATTTGTCAAATGCCTCTTCCAGTTTTTTCTGATATACTTCAATCTCCTTATAATTTCCAGGTTTCTTGCAGTATGGGCATTTATATTTTCTCTTTTTGCTCTTAAAATTTCGTGGAGTTATCTTAAATTTGTTCCCACATACATTGTGCAAGCAAGTTAATTCCGTATTGTTGTCTACATACTCATCTAAGAATGTAAACTCATCACCTTTAAGTTCCTTAACTTTTGCCAACCATTTTTCATTGCTCAGCTTATTACCAGAATTACATTTAGGACAACGGACACCATGTAGAAAATGATGTGGGGTCACTTTCCACTCGTAACCACATTTATTGTGTCTACACGCAATTTTTGCACTACTTTTTTGATAAGGTTCTAAAAAGGTGTATTCATCACCTGTAAGTCCCTTATATTCTTTCTCCCATTCTTCTTGAGTCTTTCGGTTAACCAATAGGCATACCTCCCATGTATTGTTTTACATAAGATATAATACCTCTATTATTTTATTAAAGTCAAGACGTCTTCATGAAAAAATGAAGATGTTTTAGTTATTTCCAATAAGTAATGCGTAGTTTAGGCTTTTTCCAACCAGCTGTTGTCCCAGCAATAATAGTGTAATAGTACCAATCTTTGCTGTTTATATTTGTTGTTATCCCAGCAAGTTTATTATCTCTAAAGTTATCGCCAACCCAATTTGGTAGTGTTATCCATTGGTCTTGCCCCCTATGACTCCAGTAAGCTCTTGCTATATCATAATTGGACTCTTGAAATCTAGCTTGCCAACCACGAGCATTGTGCGTTCCAAACACTGTACAGCCTTTGTTGTAGTAAGCCATGTGTGTTTCATAGACATAAAGCTCAACCTTTTCTATTCTTGCACCAGCCAGCTTATTTCTTATGTCACCATCGTTGAAGCCCATCATGCCATGCCCCGCTCCAACATCATAAAAATCGTGGAATGGGTTGTACGCACCACTTTGGAGATAGTTGTTTGGTTGTAAACTTGTAGCAGGTTTGGCACTTCCCCAAGACCAATATCCATGACTCCATGTCGCTTCCCATGTATCTACATGACGTTCTTCACTCAACATAACCCAGTTATGACCGTTCCAGCCACGTATCTTAGCTTTCTTCCAGTTATGACCGTCCCATATTCTAGTGTTATGAGCTACGTCCCACCAGTCATTAGCCCCACTATTCCATATCTTTACCTTACCCAATTCTCTTACCTCCTAAAAACCAATCCAGATAGAACCGTATGGAACATCACCTTGTGGCTGTGGGTCTTGTAAGAACATTCTACGTCCTTGCCACTTAGGAGCTTCACCCATTTCCATATAATTTGTATCACCGTCATATCGCCAGATGAGTCTATTTCCGTACCAATCCCACGCCCCCAAACGACCATTAGCGTCTTCTTTGAAATAGAAGCCCATATGACCGTTGCCAAATCGAATATCCTTTTCAGTTCCACCAGAGAATTCCAAGTTACCTGTTGTATATACTCTATCTCTATACATACCGATTTGTTCACTCACACCGTCAGTCGAGATAGCAATACCATCGCCATCGCTTTTGGCAATATATCCAACATTACCTTTATTTGTTTTGGCACTAATAAATTGAATAGGGAAAGAAGAACCTCTAGTATTACCTACGACAAAATTTAATGGTTGTGGGTTGCTAAAGGTTTGAACACCAGACCAGTCGTTATTTGCATCTTTTCGTGCGTATTTATTGGCGTCAACACCACCCACTTTGTCAGCGTTTAATCCATTCGTGCCTGTTGTAACTACTTTTTGTCCGTTGAGATAAACATCACCTTTGGATTGAATATTTAAGCCCATTTCACTGTTACCAAAAACTAGATTGTTATCAGAATAGCGAATAACACTTGGGACTGTACCTGTGGCACTTCTAAATGCTAGATTTGCACCATTTTCAAAAACCAAAGTTCCCTTAAAAGAGTCGCCAGTTCCAGTTTTACGAATATATCTATCATCATGATTGTGATTAATCTTAAAATCACTAAAATCCTTATTTAAGTCTTGGTTAGCCTTATCAGCATTATCTAATCTGCCTTTTAATTCGTTAACAGCACTAACCAAACTTGACTTATTACCAGTAGCAAGACTTCTTATCTCACCCACTTGGCTATTCAAATCATTGATAGTGTTCTGTAATTGAACCCCACCTAAAGTCCAACCGCTTTGATTTGAACCAGATACGGTCATTTCTTTGGTAACACCAGATGGCGATGTAACTTTGTAGAAAATCACGTCTGGGTTATCTTGATTCCCAATAGCTGTTACTTCAAGAATTGAGTATTGGCTGCTAGGAATTTCACTAGGTAAACCACTCAACCCTTTAACTTTGTACACTCCAGAATGTTTAATGTCATCAACGCTACCACCTGTAATGGTCTTACCTTCAAACAAATACTCTTGCAATGTACCTAATTCATTTTTATTGCTATCTAATACTTTAGTTGTTACTGCGTCATTATCAAAATAGAAGACATCATCTCCCATTCTGTACCTTGTTCGCTTAATTAAGGTCAACTAAACTCTCACCTCGTTATTAATTAATTACAATATCATTATCTGTTAAATTTCCATTACTATCAGCAAATTTAGTAACTCCACTTACTAAATCACCTTTGTCCTCTTGATTATTACTGATAACCATAGTTTGTTTACGAGTTGAACCAGATGAGCCTGTCACTACCCATTCCTGTCCATTGCCCATTGCGTCTTGTACATACACAATGTCATCTTTACTAATCCAATTATGCAAGTGTTCGGGAAGTGTGCATGTCCTTTCTACTTTATTTATCTCAACGATACATTTATAGCCTTCTGGGTCTTGTACAACTACACCTACATAAGTTTGTGGAATATTTAGTCGGCTAACCTTAGAGTCAACTACTACACTTACTGTATCAATAATTCCTTTTTGTAAATCATTCAAGAGTTGTCACCTACTTTTTAGTTGTATACTTCTAAATAACTAATAGCTGGATGTAGGTTTTGTGGCTTACTATTCCCAACAATAATAGATTGAGGATATGGAAACCAGTTTGCTGAATTGATATTAGGTTCTTTACCTGTGCTATCATTCTTTGCTACAAACACAATACTATCTTTGAATACTGCGTCGCCTAAGTGATATGTTGTACTACCATTCCAATCACCTTTGAATGTAGCATTTAAACCTACATCACCCTTATCGCCTTTAAAAGCAACTTGACGATAAGTATCTGGGGTTAAATCTGGAGTATGGTCATTATCAGCAACCACATCTTTTAATACTAAGAATAGATGTCCACGATAGTTAACTAAGTTTTGGAAACTATATTTAGTTTGGTTAGTCCAATTACCAACAAATCTAAATGAGTCAACATAGTGTCGCCATTCTTCTTGCTTTTGTAAGATATAACCCCTTACATTTTTATCGAAAAATGTTTCTAAAGCAGTCATACAATCTGTAATTCTATTCCATTGTTCTGGAGTAATCATATAGTCTTGTAATTGTGCTGTTAGAGCTTTGATTTCGTTTTGTTCATTTGTATCTAAACTTGCCTTACCCTTTAATTCGGTTAATCTGTTAGCATCATTAACCTTATCACTAGGTAGGTCAAATAATTCTGGGAATGTATCTATCCCATTAGGAAACACACTTCTACTCACGAAGCCTTCATCCCACCTTATCATAAATTTAACTTAATTATTATAACATATTACTTACTAAAAGTCAATAAATATTGGTAAACTTTTTTATTATTATTTAATATTCGTATTCAATTTTGAAACCAATACTATCTGTCTTAGCTTCACCTTCGTCAAACACGTCATCAGCATTTAAGGCTTTTCCATAAAGATTGTTAAAGTGAATACCACCGATTGATAGTGTATCATGGTCTTGACTATCTTGTAACCAGTTCCATAAATCAGTCCAATTATTTAACGTATCTCTTATGGTTTCAATAGTTTTATCATTATTCCTATCTTCTTGATTTGTTGGAACTGATAAATACCCACCTAATTCTAATATCTTTGTAGGAAACATAGACCATAAATTGCCTTCACCATGCAATCCTTCGAACATCTTCTTGATACCGTCTTTACCAACTAACTTCCAAATTGTTGCAGCCAATAAGAAAGCACTGGTATAATCTTCTGAAACAGCGATGGTTTGTGAACCATTCTTTTGCCCCCATGCACCTTTTAATTGTAATTCAGCTCTATCTACTAAAGCCTTTTTCTTTTGTGCAAAGCTATCGTAATTTAATGATTGATAACGTTCACGTCCACCATGGATAAATTCAGCAAAGCCTTCTTTAAACCATGGTGGCATATCTGTAGTTTTATCAAAACCATAGTAGTCATTGCAAACGCCATGAAACATTTCATGGGCTAAGACTCTATCTAAATAGTCCCCACGAGAACGATTAGGCACTTCACCATTTTGGCTATTCTTAATAATGTTTCTGAAATCTCGTATATCAATAGCGAGTGTTTGCACTTTAGTAGTTGGATATCCTTGGACATAAGCCTGTTCGCCACCCTCTTCTTCTGAAAAGAAACGAACACGAATAATATTCTTGCCAGAACCACTGATACCATAACAATCTTTGATACGTTGTTCGCCAAGTGATAACCAACCCAACTTATCAATACCATTCTTGATTGTCTTAACAAATGGTGACTCAACATCTCCATAAGAAGTACGTACATAGTGTAATTTGTGTGTATTGATGGTCATAATACCATCTACACCGAAATCAATACCTATCTTATCAATAATGTATCTGTTCTTTTCTTTGGTTACTGGATTAATAATAGTAATAATATCCTTGCCATTTAACACATAAATAGGAACTGTTGTTATATCACATGTTTCTTGTAAATGAGCTGTTTGCCATAAATGATACTTAGCTTCTGATACACATTGAATATCATCACTTAAATCATTGTTTTTCACAACTTTAGTTCTCATACCAATAGCGTCAATATTGTAAGGAACACTAGGGTCGGTCAAACCAACTTCTGCATAAGGAGTATATCTCGTCTTAGATGACGTACCACCAAATACAACAATGTGATTATACAAACCTTTGAAGTTGTAGTCTTCTGAAAATGAAACCATTAAATCCGACCTATCCACACCTGTCGGGTCAAAGTCCCATTTAGCTGGTGTAACTTCATCTTCCTTTTGCACATCAATCTTAGTAAATTCAAACTCACCACGTACATTAAAACCACAAGTGTAATCCATGTACATATCACGTAAATCTGTAATTATATCAAGTTTATTCGTTCCAATTTCCTTAATATAATCGTATTGAACTACTTCTTGTTCTGAACTTTCGTGCATTTTACCAAAGACTGTTTCGCCCATTTCTTCCATAACAGAACGAATAGCACTATCAATTTTTTGCCCTCTAGGTATCTTTACACGATATGCTGTCGTAGCATTTTCATACAATGACATCTTATCTTCTAAAGTAAAGGTAATTGTACTATTTGTAGTGTTAATACTTAGATTTTCATTTGTGATAACGAATGTACCTAATAGGAAGTTGATAGGTTCTTTATTATAAGACCCCATATCAATAATGCTTTGATACAACTTAAATTGCTTATCAAACCATGCTATGCCTCCAGATTTAGGTAAGTAATCTTTATCAACTGCCAATGTAAGTGAACCTGTACGTCTAGTAAGCGATGTTGCGTCTATTGAGATATTACCAGATATAGTCTTGCCTTCGATTGTTTGATATACAGACCCATCACGATTGATAACCTGTATAACTGTATCAATATTTCTAATTGGTTGTCTTAGAACTTCACCAATTCTACTATCTGGTTTCACACTTAAATCACTAATGATATTAGGTAGAACGTGGTTATTACTACCTTTCATTAATTCTGCGTCTGTAAAATCCTCTGTAAAATCCAATAACTTACACCACCTTAAATATCATTTAAAACCTTTTGAGCGTTTCTACTCTTATTAACATCTTTAATCAAGTTTGTATCGTCAAAGATGATTTCGCCATGTTCATCATAAGTAAAATTAGATAAACCAGCTGTTGCAATTAAACAAGATTTTTCCATTGTGTTGTAATCTAATTTACCTACTTCTGTGAATGAGAATGTAACATTAGATAATTCATCAAAGCTATCTGACAATGGTTGTAAGTTAATATCATTTGTAGCAACCGCCATGATATCGCCATCATCACGTCTAATAACCTTAATCTTACCATTGTTTAAGAACTCAATAATTTGATTTCTATTTCTCAATTCTTCTTTTGTATCTAAACTGTTTCTCAAACCTAATTCTTGTTGCTTTGTTAATGGGAGAAATGTTGCTGTACCAGAACGGTAATTTTGACCCCCTTGTGTTACGATAGGAAATTGTCCAGAAAGAGTTGTTTGAATGCTTGTGTTTTTGTTATATTTTAAATCACCAAATCTAAAGTTCAAATTCATCGCATAGTTGTGTTGTAGGTCTGATATAAAATTACCCTTAAATACTGCTGCGATTGGTTCTGACGTAACCTTGTCCCCTTGAATATCCTTAGCCAAAGGAACAATAGCATATTGATATGTTTTACCATTTTGAATAAATCTATCTGTGATTGTATAAGTGTTGTAATCTTGGTCGTAATCCCATTGAGCAATAAGTGTCCAATCATTATCAACAGCCTTATATTCACGTCTATAACATTGGAGTTTAACTACTTTATGCCCGCCACCATGAATCGAACCAGCTTCCAAGCTACCATTAAACTTTGCGTCCATGATAGTTTTGAGTTGCCAGCCAATTGGTTTTTCATTTGTGGAATTAATGCTGGTATCAAGGGACACAAACACTTCGTCATATATTCCTTCTCCAAGCCACACTTCGTCAAGTTCGTCTGTTGGGATTGCTGTGTCATAAACTACTCCCTCCATTCCATGTCCAAAAAACGTATGTCCTATTATCATCTACTTAACCTCCATAACATATCTTTTCAATTATCATCTGCACCCTATATTCTGTTACTTTGATATAGAGATAGAATGGTTGTTGACCTAAGCCTTGAACGACATTAGACCTAGCACGCGATTTAACTCTACCGAAAGTCTTTTCCATAGTAATGTAATCATCATGCTTAACAAAATTGATTTGCACCCCTGTACCAGTTGGGTTCTTCTCATCTGTTTTTGTAGAGAATTGGAGGAATAAACCATTGTCTACCCCAGCACACCATAATTTAGCTATAAAATCACTTGCTTTAGCCATACCCAAACGAGTAAACATCAATGGGTTATCCTTTGGAATTATGACATAATGAGCGTCTTTTTGACCGCTTGGACTCCAATAATCATAGTGATAATCACTATCAGTAGCACGATTAGGAATATAAGGTTTAGCTGGTGTACCTAAGATTTGTTTCAAGAACGCATGAATTTGTATTTGCCCTTCATCTTCATTCAATTCTGGTTGTACAACTGAATTAAGTGTAGGGATAACATATTGTGGGACAAATTCCTTACCTTGACTTTCCCAGACCATACCATGCTTTGTAGTTACTCTAACTATTGCATAGTACAATCTACCCTTTTGCAAGCCTTTAATGTGTTCTGAAAATCTGAATGGGTCATCTGCTGTTGGAATACGTACTGGGTACTCTTGAATGTTGACATGGTTATAGTCTTGTAAGATAAATTGGTACGTTTCCACCTTTTCTGATTGTTCTTGTGAATACAATACACTTAACATCATTTCATTTGTATAGACATACTTGCTATTACCAATTTGTTCAAAATAGAAGTTTGGTCTAGCCAAACACATAAATTTTATTTCAGCAGACCATTCAGTCCATGTTCCATCATCTAATTGGACACGAACCTTAGCTAAATAACTCAAACCATTCTTCAAAGCGTTTCTAGGAACAACATGAACCTTGTCAAAACTTGTTCTAGTTTCTGTATAGACTGGCGATGAGTTAGGTTCATCTGGACGGATAGATACTTGATTGACTGTCGAACGTTCTGTACCTAGATACATATAAGTCAATGTATGTTCTTCGGTAGCGTCAAAGTTCGACACCATATTTAAAATTGGTTGTGTCAAATTTAATATCATTCCTTTCTTCAAAATTTTGATTTTTATAAAATCCGTATTTTATATTGCAAAAATATCAATTTACTTGTTTGCAATTATCAAAATACTTATTATATGTACTCCCATATCCCCACCTTTTACAGTAGAGATATGAGCCGACTAATTATAATGATTTAGATTGGACTTGTTGCTTAGCAATCTGTGGTAAGTTCTTAATAGCTTCTTCAAATCCTGTTGGGTCTGTTACATTAGGGAACTCTAATGTTTGATGTTGAATAACCATAGACAATGTTTGTGTTGGTGCATTAGGTATTCTTGGTGAAAGGTTAGGGTCTAATTTAAGAGCGTCCCTTAATTGTTGACCGAACATTTCACTGATTTCCTTACCAACTACTTTGAATTGGTCTGTGAACCCTTGTAAGATTTCTTGATAACCTGTTAAGCTACCAACAGCCTTAGAGTCACCATATTTACCTAAGATGTCCTTGTTTCTATTCACATAATCAGTATATTGTTGGATAATGTTTTCAAGCTGTCCAGCGTTGTATTCTGGAATATCATCTAAAATACCAACACCATAAGCGTCTTGTAATTGTTGTAGTCGTGTCTTGACTTCATCAATATTCAATTCGCCTGTCTTTGCACCGTCAATTACTTTTTCAACAGCGTCAACAAATTGTGACTTCATCTGTTTCTTGTAATCTTCCATGTCTACTTTAGCTTGTGTTAAGTTTTCTCGTGCTGTATCAACATCATCTTGGTTGGCCATGTAAGTCCAATTAAACTTACCGTCTTCACCTTGTGTTAATACCTTAGTATCACGTTTACCTAACGTATTATCCAAAGCCTGTTGTGCATTTAACACATCTATTTGTTTATCTACGTAATCAGCCTGTATCTTAGACATTCTTGATTGAGCGTCCAAAGCCTCGATACGTTTCTTCACAACTTCATTTTCTAACTCAATAGACTTTTGTCTTAATTGTTCTAGTTTAAGTTGCTTAGATACACCATCAATCCAGATGTCGTCTTCAAATTTAGTTCTATCAGCAGTACGTCCACCATTGATAGATTTTTCAAATTCCTTAGATGTAGCCTCCATTGTGTTTTCAAATTGTGAACGTGAAGCCTCCAATAAATCAGCAATAGATTGATTTACTTTTGAGTCCATTTCATCAATTTGTTTTTGTAATGTGTTCCATTCAAATGAGTTTACATCATATCCAGATTGTTGTTCTCTTAGCTTATTAGCTAATGCAATATAAGTGTTGTATTGCTTTTCAATAGCCTTGTATTGTTGCTCTAACAACTTAGCTTGAGTTGCTGGTTGCATTTGTAAGGTCTTAGCTAATGTCACTAAGTTGCTTACTGTATCTGTAACCTTTTGATATTTATCTAATTGGTCTTGGATAAGTGTATTTTCATAGTCAAATCTTTCCTTGATAATATCTTTAATATTGTTTTGAGCGTCAATGTTATCTTTTTCATATTGTGCAATACTTTCTTTTAATGTTTGACGTTGTTCTGTCGTTAAATCTTCTGTCTTGAGTTTCTTTTGCATATCATCAATAGCTTGCAAATTACTATTAATAATTTGTTGATATAACTCACGTTGCATATCCATTTGTTGAACGGCAAACTTCTGATTAATTCTTGAACGTTGCTCATCATTTGCAGCAGCCTTAAGTTGCTTATTGTATTCTTCACGCAATTTAACTAACTCATCTTGGTATTTAACCATTGCTTTGGTATATTCAACGCTACGTTGACCTCCACCAATAGTAATATCATTTAAGTTAGCTTGACCTGTTGGTGTTGCGTAAGTAGCAAACTGTGTATTGATTTCACCTACATACCCTTTAGCATAATCTTTTGCAAGGTTAAGCATTTGAGCATATTTGTTTTGTTCAACTCTTAATTGAGCTGCAGCAACATCATTTTGTCTATCAACATTTTTCTTTGCGAAAGCGTCCATAGCACTATCTAATTGCTTTTCTAAATCAATACGTTGTTGTATTTGTCTTGATAAAGCAGATTGTTGTTCAAAATCAGTAACAGATAGATTAGAACTCAATAAATCGTCAAATGTCGTACCACTTAACAATCCATCTTGCAACTGTTGTACATTAGATTTTAAACGGTCAATATTGTTATTAATCGTATCGGTAAACTTAGTCAAGTTTCCTGTGTATTGGTCGATTTCTGCTTGTTTCATATTGTTTTGTAATTCCAATACGCTATCAGCAGTATCTAAGATGGTTTGTCTTAAATCATTTAAGCTATCTTCAATTTTTTCTGCCTGTTCCTTCTTTGAGAATGTCATAGCAGATAGTTTATTGAATTGACCTATTAATTTTTCCAAACCAGCTGATTGTTCATTAATTTCCTTTGCACTGAAACCTAACTTCATAGCGTAATCTTTTTCACTCAATGAGTCGATTACTCTATCTGCCAAATTCTTGGAGTATTCAACTGAACGTTTCACCATTTCCAATTCACGTTGAGCCTTTTCAATAGCTTGTGACTCAATTTCTTCTTGGTAATCTTGGATATTCTTATTTTGTTGCCAAATATCTGTATTTAATTCATCTATCTTCTTAGTTACATCAGATAAGTTTTGATATACATTTTGGTAGGTACTTAACAACTCATCAACCTTACTTGCTTGGTCGCCCTTGAAATTCTTAGCGATATCCAAGTTGGTGATTTGGTTACCATTAGTACGGAAACCATATCCACGTAACTTACCCATGACATCATTTAATTGGTTTTGGTATGCCCCACGCATTTCTTCTTGATATGCTAATTGTTTTCTATCTACATCAATTTTTTGACGTGCGATATTAATCAATTTGTTCATATCTTCATCAGCTTGCGTTACAGCATTCTCCAATTTAGACGCTTGTTCATCTAGTGGTAAACCTTTGTAGAGTTCCTTACCCATGTATCTCCAGTATTCTTCATTTACCTTTGTATCATCAGCCTCAGAATAATCTCTAACTCCCATATTAGCAGCAGTACCATTTATAGCACTTACTACATCTGGGTTATCAGTAGCTACAGACATTGAACGGAATGCGTTAGGACTTACAGCATAAGAAGCGTCAACTCCACGTCCCAATATGCCAAGTGAACCATTAATGGCAACAGAAGGTGCTTTCTTTGTAACAGTAACCGTTTCAGATTTCGTAACACTAATTGATACACTCTTTTCTGATGGAATACTATTAACAGCATTAGCTACATTTGTCGCTGCGGCTGCAGCTGCCTCTGCACCAGTAACACTAATAACCGTATCGTGGTTTGGTGGAATTGAGTCAATCGCACTCTTAACGGTATCAATTACAGAACTTGCTTGGTCGTCAGCAGTGATGGTTACTTCTGCTTTAAGTCCTTGTACCGAACTTTGAATGCTAGATATTGTTGAGGCTGTATCATCTTTGGCTGTAATGCTAATTTGTGCCTTAACACCAGTGATTTTACTCTTGATACCCGAAATTGTATCACCAGTCTTATCTTCTGCAGTAATAGGTATCTTAGCTTTGATATTTTGAACCTTAGATTTAATCTTGCTTATACCATCACCAGTTTTGTCTTCGGCAGTAACAGGTATCTTTATCTTTTGCCCCTTACCTTTGGACTTAATCTTATCCATCGTACCTTTAGTTTTATCTTCACCTTTGATAGGGACTTTGATATTTGCTTTTTTGCCTTTAGACTTAATTTTGCTAAGCGTATCCTTAGTTTTATCCTCGCCTTTAATAGGTACTTTGATATTAGACTTTTTACCCTTAGACTTAATTTTATTAAGTGTATCTTTGGTTTTGTCTTCACCCTTGATAGGGACTTTGATAGCCTTTCGTTTACTGTTAGATTTAGCCTTGCTTGGTGAAGACTTGGAACTAGCTTTACTACTCCTTTTCTTAGCTGCTTGTGCCTCAATCTTAGCCTCTTCATTTAATTTCTTAGCTAAATTACGCTTTTCTTTAGCAGATAACTTACCATCATTGTTCTTGTCGGCTGCTTTGTACTTCTTGGCAAGCCTTGCCATTTCTTTCTGTCTAGCTTGGAGATTACGCTTTTCTTTAGCTGTTAGTCTACCACCTTTTGAGTCGCTAAGTTTACGCTTTTTGCCATTTTCATCTGAGTAATCTTTCTTCTTGTTAGATTTATTTGACTTATTGGATTTGCTAGATTTTGTATCTTTTCTGTCTTCTTTTTTCTTGTTCTTTTTATTCTCAGATTGTCTACCCTTGTTTTCAGCGTCAGCTTTCTTCTTACCTAATTCTTCATATTTCTTTTGTTCCGCTTTACTTAGCTTACCGTCACCGTTCTTATCAGCTTTATTGAAGTTCTTAACAGCTTTTTGATAATTGTCATAGGCTGTCCTATCGTCCTTCTTTAATTGTGCTAACTGTTTCTTAGTCAGGGATGAATATTGCCCATTCTTCATGGCTTTGAGTGCCTTATTGGCAGCTTGCATACTCTTAGTATTCTTTAATTTATCAGCTTCCACTGTTGGAATTATGCCTGGTGCTGTAATTTTGTCGTTTTTCTTACCGTTCTTACTACCCTTGCCGCCTTTGCCAGACTTACTTTTTAACAGTTTTTCAAGTTGCTTATTACTCTTGATACTATCTACATAATCTTCTGCGTCCCCAGAGTCATCACCAAATGCTTGGCTATGTGCGATATCTTCTTGCACTTTCTTCTTAGCTTGTTTCAGGGTCATACCATTCTTCATATTAGCTTGAATGGATTTTGCAACAGATTGCTGGTCTTTCTTCCCTTTAAACTTGCCATTGCTACCACGCCTAATCATAGCGTCATTAGCTTTGGTTACAGCTCTATCTTGCTGTGTATTACCATTTGCGTCAAAATATCCGTCAGCATTTGTCGCAGCTACCAATGCGTCTTTTTGGTTTTTCGATAAACTTTGGTCGTTTTGAATTGCGTCAACAGTGCCTTTTTTACCTTGTGTAGCAATCATTTGCCCCAAAGCACTGATGGCATTTTTGTTAAGGTTAAAGTTATTCTTAGAACTCAGCTTGCCGTTTCTCCCACCATGCTGTCTAAGATGACTTAATGCACCCATTGCTTGAAGTTGTTGTTGTCCACTAGCAGAACCTTCACCCAATGAAGTGATTAATCCAGGCAAGTCGGACGCACCAAACACATTCTCTAATTGACCTAATTGTTTTAGGTTCATACTACCATCAGTATTAGTTTTAAAACCTAAATCACGTAGTCTGTCACCAGCAGAACCCTTCTTGAAGCCATAAACACCATTACGCTTACCATAGCCTTTGTTAAGCTCGGAGTTAATAGTAGCAATAGCGTTAGTATCAACCATTCCATCTTCGGTAGTTATACCACGCAAGATTTGGTTGTCAGGGTTCCTCTTAGCCCATGCGTCAATTTGCTTTTGTTGTTGTATCATGGCTTTAGCCCATCTATCACCATATTGCACACGATACTTAGCTCCAACACCTAATGCGTTCATACCAACATTACCGAATGTCGACATTTCACGAATGTAATCAGCGTTAGAACCACTAAATCCATTTACAATTTTATCTTGAACCTTACCAGTAATACCAGTGCCAGTTAAAATATCACGTAGTTTTTGTTTTCTATCATCAACCAACTTGCCACTTTGTGTTTGTAGGTTATTGATAGCCTCTCTTTGTTCGGCTGTAATTTCACCGTTTTGAAGCTTGATATTAGATAATACTCCACCTTGTTTAGACAAGTATTCTTGTTGTTGTCTTGTAAGGTCTTTGCCTTCACTCAAACGCTTATTGATGTCATCTAACGTGTTCTTTTGTTGTACCCAGTAACGAAGATTACGCCCCTCAGCAACAGTAGCTTGTTGTCCAAAATCAACACCCAGACTCTTATAATCGTCTTTTTCAAAAGCCCCGCTATTGATAACTTTTGCTAAAGAACTCAAACGACTGGCGGTAGCTTTATTAGCTGCGTCAACAGCTTGTATCATCTTTCTACCATCTGACGAGTCCCATATCTTTTCAGCGTCCTCACCAAATCTAAATGACCTATCTTGTAAACGCTTATTCTCTAAATTGGCATTAATTTTCTTTTGTACACGCTTGTACGCATAATCATTCTTATCTCTTCTACTTTGATACTCTCTTTCTTTTTCTATATCAGCGTCATAATCATAATAACCCTCACCATGTCTTCTAAATAGCTTATCCCAAAAAGTTCTTTTTTCGGTTGATTTCCATAAATCATTTAGTTTACTTTGGCTTGTTATTTTTTCTGCTTCACGAACTTGAGTATTGTACTGATTTGCACCTTCGATAGCGTCATGACGTTCTTTTATTTTAAGCTGGTCTTGGAATTGCTGTTGTGCGTCTTTCATAACTTCAACATTATTTACTTTTACACGAACCTTTAATCCCAAGTCTTTAGCTTTCTTATTAAAGTCCTTTTTAAAACTAGCAAAATCATCATCAGATAACTTATTGTTCAAGCCAGCATTAGTAGCATTTGTTGCACTATCATTCAACGCTTTGTTTAGGTCGCTAACTGTTTTCATTGCACTTGCAGCTTTACCATTGTACACAGAGTTCTTATCTAACTTTTTACTCATTGCGTCAATGGTCTTAACATTTTTATCCAACGAAGCGTTAAAATCATCACTTGCGGCTTTAGCTGGATTTACAGCACGCATAAATTTCCCGATTGGGTCTAACCCCATCATTTGAGCAATAGCTACGCTTAACGCACCAACGTCTAAGATAATACCGCCAATACCAAGTAAATCTCCAGCCATACTTGTAACGGTAGCAATCTTACCCATTCCACTAGCAATTTTAGAACCAGTTTTTGATAGTGTGCGGGCTTTTCGATTAGTAGTTTCAACTTCCTTACCCATTTCTTTGGTTGCGTCTGTTGCTTTGCCAACGTTTTGGGTTTCGTTCTCAAGTGCTTCTGCAGCTTTCTTACTTGCCTTAGACGTCTTATCTTTAGCCTCGGCAGATTTTTCTTCTTGTTTTACAGCCTCTTTTTTACTTTCAGTCTGTTTCTTAGTAGCTTTTTGTTCTTTGCCGCCATTTTCTTGTGCTTCTTTGGATTCATAAAACTTTCTCATAGCTTTAGCAAGCTCATCTTCTGGTGTTTCATCAGCCTTTGGTCTGCTTCTACCGTGTAGCTCATCAACTTTGTCGTCCCAATCATCTAACCAGTCATTTTTAGCTTGCCCACTTAAAAGATTAGTTAATTTTTCCCACTTAGCAGCAGTGACATCTCTAGCAGCGTCAGCTAAACCAGATAATGCTTTATGAAGTCCACTAATACCAGCAATAGCACCAGTGAACATTGCAGCACCTCTAAATATCTTATTATTAGCTAAGCTATCAAGCACATTAACAACAGAAGTACCAGTATCAACAATCTTATTTAAGCCTTCACGTCCACCAACAACATCATTTAACATTTGTGTCCATGAGTTCTTTAATGTAGCTAGATGAAATTGAACAGATTGTTGTTGTTTCTCAAATTCTTGGAAAGCAGAACCATGGTCTTTATCAACAAGATTTACTTGTCCTTGTGACTCACGCATAGCCTTTTGTACTGTCTTCCAGTTTTCTAACATACCAGTAAATTGATTAGAATGTTCCTTACCAGCAGCGTATAAAGCAGCGTCAGATTTTTGTTGTTTACTTAACTTGCCCCATACCTTAGATAAATCATTCATGATTTGGTATGTAGACTTCATCTTCCCATCAGATGTCTTTAAATCGACACCTAATCCATGGAAGAAATCAGAACGTCTCTTATCCGTTGCTGTAACACCAGAACTCATCTTAGAGAAGTTGAGCGAGATTGCCTTGATAGAACGTCCAATAACATCACCACCAGCACGAGTAGCTTCTTGAGCACCAGTAATCATACCAGTCAACTGACTAAATGTAGTACCTGTACTTGCCACAACAGAACTAGCTTTAGAATACGCTTGACCCAAATCTTCCATTTCAATAGCGTTCTTGTTAGAAACTTGGTTCATACTATTGATAATATCTTTAGATTTAAGTCCTTCTTTTCTAAATGAGTTCAATGGAACAGCCATGTACTTAACCATATCATTAACGTCTACGTTACCAACGAAAGAACCCATAACAGAGTCTTTAGCCAAACTAATAGATTGTTTTAATGATTTACCAGTCGTAATCCATTGTTCAACAGCGTTAGCATATTCTGGTGCTGTCTTACCTACCGCACTGGCATTCTTGTAAATTGATTTAGTAAATGCGTCTATATCTTTTTGTGGTGCATTGGCGACCTTAGTAACACGAGTAATAGCAGCGTCAACTTCACTTAATGCAGAAACAGCACTAGCAACAGCATAAGCACCTTGTTGTGCCATGTTGTAAACGTCCATTGTCGCATTGAACCCAATACGAGTTTTACGTTGTTTTCTTGACTGTATTCTGGTTGTACCCAATTCTTCCGACAAGGCATTAACTCTACGGTCATGAGCGTCACTATTTAAACCATTATCACGTATTTGTTTACGGATTAAGGCTTCTTTTTCACGTTCATCAGCTAACTGCCTACGTGTAGTACGCTTAGCAGCCGTATCAGTAACCCTAGCCAATTCTTTTTCGAGAGATATTTGACGTTTGATACTACCTTCTAATGATTGGTACGCTGCCTCTCTAGCACGTACCTTGGCAGTAATAGTACCGTCTGCTCTAGCTGATTGAATTTCAGAACTATTACCGTTTTGGCGATGTTTCATTTGTTCAACAAGGTCTGGGTTGTATTTATCAACCTTTTCAGCTAACTCATTAAACTCATCTTGCTTGTGTCTGATTTCACGCTCTAAAGCAGCTTTTTTATCTTCCTCACGAGCTGTTTGTTGTTTTTCTTTTTCAAGTTGGTCTAACCTAACTCTTTCTTGTTTAAGTTTAACCAAACGTTCGCCAGATTTAACCAATTCTTTTTCAGCACTTGATTGTTCTTTAAGCAACTGCGTTTGAGCTTCTAATTGAGTTTTTTGTATAGCATTATTTTCTGTAACAAGTTTTTGAGCTGCACCTATTTTTGAATATTCTTCGGTTTGAGCCCTCATAGTAGCATACTTTTCTTTTAACGCAGCTAAAGCCCTAGTTTCTTCTTCCGTTGGCTTTTCTGAATTTTTAAAAGTGCTACGTAATGCTTGTTCATCAAGTTTTTGCTTTTCAGATATGATTTTCTCTATTGCATCGCTATATTCTTGAGCTTGCTTTTGGAAATCACCTAATTTAAGAGCGTCCTTATCACTTAATGAACGACCTGTTGACTCTAATGCTTTCTTTTTAGCTTCTAAGGCTGTAATTTCCTTGTTAGCTTTACGAGCGGCACTAACTAATGTTGATAGGTCATCACCAGTTTTACTAATCCCACTCATACCAGACAACTTCATCTTAGTTGCACTGGCACTAGCTTTTTGTATCTTCTCTAATTGTCTTGATATAACAGCTAAATCACTAAGTACATCTTTATCAACATCAAAATTAATCTTAATAGGGTCTTTAGCAGCGTTTCTAAATCCCCTCATATCATTCTTGATGTTGTTTAGTTGGTTAGATATACCTTTTGTGTTTATCTTCGGAGTAATCTTAAAATTACCATTTAAAGCCGACCTTAACTTACTCTTAAAGTGATTTACATCTGGGTCTACTCTTACTGTACCTAGATTTAAATTCTTTAAGCTCGTTTCGTCAAAGTCTAACTTGACTTTTATGTTTAAGTTTTGACTAGCCAATCATTTCAATACCACCTTATTATTTTATTTGTAAACGCTTACATATTGGTGCTATGTAAAAGCCCATTTTATGGGCTATCTTTTGCTATGTATGTTAGTAATCATAATCGTCATCATAAGAGCTATTTTCTAAATCGCTAATACTCTTATCTAAATCATTACGATACTCTTGTAATTCTAGCTGCTCTTGATAGTATTCATATGCTGTAACCGCTGTGTAAACTCCACCTAGTAACAAAAGTAATACTGACGCAGCAAACAAACCGCTCCACCACGCTTCATCATAACTTTTTGCCACCCCTTTTTGCAACAACATAATCAATAATACAACTTGTCCAACAAGCGGTATGAGATTAAGTAATACATATGCACCACTTTTGTTTATATCGTGCAATCTTCTCACAGAGGCAGATAGTGTTGCAATAAGGAAAAATATGTCATAAAAATACCACAACAACATAGAATTGATATATCCGCAAATACCTAGCAATATCAAATTGACTGCAGCCATTACTATTGCTGCAGACCAAAAATCATATCTGCTCATTTTACCGTTGAAGTTAATTATATCGCCCCAGAAGCTAGACAACGGATTGATATTACTTCCCACCGTTTCATTAGATGTATTTACATCTTCCTCCTCTTCCGACTCATCTTCTACCATGTATTCGTTCCCGAAAATGGTAGTATAAGTTGTTTTTTTATTATCTATCTTACTTTTATCACCAGAAGGGTGTTGGGGAGCAAGGTTCATTTCACTACCACATTTATAACAGAAAGTTGCGTCCTCTGGGTTCTTTGCTCCACATTTAGTACAAAACATACCTATCTCCCCTTGTATATGTATTATACACACCGTTTACGGTGCATACTTATTTATTATTCGTTGGCTAGTTCTTCTTCTATACTATCTAAGGTAGCTGTTTCGTCTTCCTTTTCTGTATAGAACCTAACAGTAGTATCAATACTTTCATGATGTGCCAAACTAGCAGCCTTCTTAATGTTCTTCTTACCTATGATATTTAATCTACTCTTACGTATGCTATGTGGTCTGAAATCACCTATACCAATGATTTCCCCAATCTTACGAATACGTAATGTAAGAGATTGTTTACTCATTCTAGTCCATTCACCATTCTTACGGGCAAAGAATAAAGCGTCACAATCAATACCATTTTCTTCTCGCCATTGCAAATATTCACGTAATCTTTCTTGTGTAGCTTTTAAGAATGGAACATTCACAATCTTACTACGCTTTTCACGAATATTAGTAAATTGACGTTTGTCTAAATCAAGATTAGATAAGGATAATTGATGAATTGCCCCGATACGAGCTGCACTATCATATGCAATTCGCCATAAGATTTCATCTTGCCAATCATAACGGTTAAGACTATCTTTTGGTTTAGACAATTCTTCTGTTATCTTATCTATTTGTTCTTGTGTTAAGAAGTGTACTGCTATTTTCTTTTCTTCTTGAGCATTTTGTATGCGTTCAAGACGTCCCGCAAAAGGATGTGCCTTAATTAACCTACGTTTGGTAGCCCAATGATAGAAACTAGAAACAGCACTCAATTTAGTATTGATTACCTTTTTACCATTCCCACATTCATCTTGTAGGAATAACATGAAAGACTCCATAATGTCTAACATGTCTTCTTCTAGTACCTCCTCGTCTAATAGGTAAAAGTTATCCCAGCGTTCCATGATGTAACACATAAAGATGTTCATATATGATTGGTACACCTTATATGTTGTATCTTTAACATCAGTATTCTTTACCTTTCGGCTACGGAGATATTTATTATAGATTTTAATATTATCTGGATTTACCTTATCCACACGAGCTTTTGTAGCGTATCTTTTAATGACACGTTGCTCGTTGCTTTGGTATTTTAATCCTTCTTTGTGCTTTATGAAATTATCTCCCTTATAGCTTGATAATTTCCTCCTTAAAAATAAAAACGCAATTCTATGTTATTTTGTGTGGTTAATGAAATGTATTATTTATTACTGATAAACTCTGCCAAACCAACCTTATCTATTGCTGTTATCTTCCCAAGAACATGGCCTTTTTCAACCATATCCTTTGGCATAGCAATAGCTCTATGAGTATCAATGTAGGACTTTTTTGTAAGCCCAGCACCATGCCAATCTTTCATGACATAGTAGTGCTTTTTTCTAAATTTATCTTTTGGATTGTACTTAGAAGTTACCTTGTACATATAATACTCATCATCAGTAGCCCTAACCACTAATGCTGGTCTAACCTTGCTCTCATTTATATCTTCAAATGGTACATCTACCAAATAAACTTCTAAAGGCTTTGCCATTATCCCTCACGCACCCATTCATCAAATTCTGGGTGTTTCTTTGGGTCGTAATGTCCATTCTTGTCAAACTCAATGTGTTCAACTGGAATGTTAGCTGTAATCTTATCCCAGTCTTCTAATGTTGGAACTTTTTTCATAACTAAATTCCCATTATCATCTGGCATAAAGATTACTTCTTGCCCATTTTCCAACCCAAATTGTTTTCTAAGTTCTGCTGGAATAGTAACTTGACCCTTAGATGTAATCTTGGTTGCGTTCATTATAATCACTCCTTACGTAATCTGTATTACTTCTTACGTAAGATATTATACCATTCATTTTTCTAAAATTCAAATTTTATTAAGTTAATTAACCAGTTGATACTTCAAAACCAGCCGCAGCCAGTTCTTGTGCAAGCAATTCAATCAGAATTACTTGGTATTGGTCGAAAGCAGTGTCCATGAATTTTCTACCCTTGTGTGGAACAATACCTCCACCGCCATCATTCAATACACCAGGTAATTCATGTCTAAAATCTTGTCCAGAAACACCTTCGTGAATACCAAACTCATGATTAACAGCGTCATATGGCATAGCAGATAATGCACCACCGTCAATGTAGATAACCAAAGTATCCCCACTTACACGAAACATTACTGTATTAACCATTTCACCAGTTGTAATATATGAGCTAGTAGATACATATGCTGGAAACTCATACTCCAAAATATTCTTCATGATATTTACAGCTGTTTCTCTTATTGTAGTAGCCAAAGCCTTACGGCTAATAGATTTGACCCTCTCCATGTAATCAGGTATCTCAACGTTAGCTCTTGCTTCTAACATTACCATATTATATCATCTCGCTTACTCAGTTTCACCGTTTAATTCAGAATAATTTGCTTGGAATTTACTCTTAATACGGTCTTCGTATGAAATACTTGGTTCGTCTACCACTACATCAGATGTATCTTCATCTTCGTTTACAATTTCTTCGACAGCTTGGTCTTCTTCCAATTCCTTAACTACTTCTGCTTTAGTCATTTCATCTTCAATATATTCATTTTGCTTTGCATTGACTAATCGCATTGTTTCTTGTGCTACTTCTGCTGCGGCTTCACGACCATCTTCTGTCTTACTCATACGTTCAATCAATGAGCCAGATACTTGGTCTTTCATTTCATCTACCAACACTTCAATATCATCATTCTTGATACCATTAACTGTTTGTAGAATTAACATCTTATAAACGTCAGACACAATACCTTCTAAGACATGTGTTACTGTAAGCAATGCAAGTGTAGGATTGTCAACAATATCTCTCGCTTCATCATCGGACATTTCTGGGTCAATCTCAATATCAGTTAACATAGGAATTAGCTCATGTATTACTGTGTAACCAGCGATTTCTAATTCCATTTCATTGTCTTCATTGTAGCTTGCAATTTCATCTTGTAACTCAATAATCTTTTTAATATCATCTTTTGTTGGTTCGTAAATTGTAATTTGTCCTGTTGGAGTATCTACAACTCGATAAACCACTCGTTTCTTTGGGTCATTCTTTAAACTTTGAAGTTTAACCAATAAACCTTATCCCACCTTATTAATTATTATTTTAACTTAATTATTATAACATATTACTTGCTAAAAGTCAATAGATTTTAACAAAATATTTTCGGTAAATTATGTACAAAAAGCAAGGTAAAACCTTACTTCTTCAATGTTTATTCCTTGTTGTTACCCTTGTCATTATCTAACTTATCTTTTAATTCATCATTAGATTTATCTTCTAATTGAGCTAGATATTTAACTAATGATTTAGGGATGGTTACACCTAACTTACCAGCATTCTCTACAATAGAAATACCTTCGTTTGCTAGTAACGTCATTAATACTGGGAGTCTGGTTATGTCAGCTCCACCAAAGACTACCATATCAAGACCATGAGCTACGATAATCACGCACCACATACCAGCCTTTTTAAAGATACCTTTTGTAAATATCTTAGACTCTATTTCACCATTATTAGTGGCATTTGCAAGTCCTGTAAACAAATCAATTAGATTAAACACAAGGAAAAACACTGTTGCTGGGGTAAATCCTCCGATTAAAAAGCTAACTGCTCCCATTATCATACCGACATAACCCCCGATATCATAAACCATGAGTTTTCCTTTCATAGTACGTCACTACTTCCCTACTGCTTCTGTACCAGATGTTGTAGCCTCTGTTTTTTCTGCAATTTCAGCTGCTACTCGGTCTTCATGTTCAAAAACATAATCTTGGAACTCATTCATATCTTTACGTACTTGAGTACGGTTCTTATTGTACAATGCCAAGTCTTGCACTGATTGATTAATGTAGTTTTGTGTTGGGTCTGTTGAAACCTTAGCTGTTAATCTAACTGCCACTTGTCCATCTACCATTGCTTGACCTGTTAATGTTATTTCCTTTTGCTTTTCTAACATTAGTCGTCACCTTTCTTTTCTTGTAATTGTTGTTTTAATGTTTCATTTTCTTGTTGTAACTTATCAACCTTAACTTGTAAGATTGCATTGTCTAAAAGCATTGTCTTTTGATTTTCTAATAGTTTTTGCACTACTTCGTCATAGTTTACTTGTACTTGATTATCCATTGTTTCCTACGCCCTCCTTCTCTGCACCGAAATAATTAACTAAACTAGGGTCAACCCCGTTTTCTACGCATAAGTTTTTTTGCTCTTTGATAGCTTCTGCCATCATTTTCTTTTGTTCAATTTCAATTAAGTTGTCAATGTTGTCATCTAAGATGACTTCACCATTGTCGGCATATCCTACAACGCCGCCCGTTCCGTTGGTTTGGATAATAGGAGTAGAACCATCACCGCTTAAATACGTAATCATATTTGCGACTGTATTACCATTTCCATCTTTTACTTCATGTGTTAATATCGTTGTTTTTTCCATTCAGTTTTACCTCCTACATTCTGTGATTAATATCCCAACGCTTACCACCACCGAATAATATTACATTACCGTCATAACCGATAGCGATACCACCAGTGCCTTGAGTTCTTCCCCATTCAGTTCTGTACATTGATGGTAGTTTACCTGTCCAGTCAGACCAATTTGTCCAACCAAATCTTAGATTAGCTTGTGCATCAGCCATCCATATTCTTGCATCAGTCATGTCAACGCTTCCAAAAGGCTTTATAGAGTTCCAATAAAGCGTTACACCAGAGTCGCCAAAACTATTTGCGTTATGTCCCAACTGTACCGTAGGTTGGACATAGAAAGGTTGAGTACTTGTACTCCATTTTCTTCCAGTCCAAAACAATGGGTCACGTGCCTCTTCTATATGAGTTAATGTACCTTTACCATGCTTATATTCTTCATCATACCAATGGAATCCAGTAGCTTTGTTAGCACCTGTGGCATTGTAAATCATTCCATTTGCAATTGACATCTTCCCATTGTTAATACTCGTAGCTTTCCCGATTGCAAACTCGTCACCGCCATAAGGTTTTCCTAATGTTTGTTGCGGTGTTAAAACAACAGTTATACCATTGACATTGTTTTCTGCTGTGTTCGCAGCTGCACTAATGCTGCCCAAACGCTCAATGGCGTTATTGGAATTCAAGTCAAACTCAAGTGAATCTCCCGTTAATCTTGTAGAAAATGAATTGTCATTACTAAATATACCTACACCACCATCACCGTTAAGTGCCATAGTAGAGCTTTTACCTTTTAGCACAACATCTTGTGCATTTAGCTCACCATTTATCGTAGTATTACCATTAATTGTTACCCCACCAGAGTCCAATCTCATTTGCACATCTGTCATATTAGGCGACCAACTTGTTGGTGGGAGTGGTGATTTAACTAACATATATCCAGCTGTCCATATAGAACCACCTGTATGATTAAATGGTTCAATTCTCCAGTTGTATCTAGTAGTACCATCGCCAGTTAGTTTGAATACATTCCATTTCCATACCTTAGTTCTACCACCAAAATGTTTATTATAATCAACACTTTCACTGAAGAAACTCTTATTGGGACTATCGCTGGTTTTATTCTTGTCTGTACTTGAATATATAGACAAGTTTTCAAATGCCCCAGCGGTACTGTCTGTCATAATATAAACACCAAACCAGTATGTTTCACCATTTTCTAGGTAAATACCGTCATTTTTGTTATAGGCACTCCCGTAATCATCCCATACATGCCCCATCATAGTAATGCTTGGTTGATTAGGAACTGCTGGTAATCCACTTCCTTCAATTTTTTGGAAATCGAAATTGCTAGTATTATTTTCATAATACCCATCAAATGTATCGCTATTAGTTAGTAAGTTATTTACTCCACCAGTTGCTGCACCAGCTTGTTGAACTCTTAATAAGAATTGGCTATTATCTTGTAAGAACTCGGTACGACTATTTAGCGGATTGATTTTGTTATCAATATCTGTCTTAGTATAAACCGTATTAAACTTGTCAGCATTGGCTGTGATTTGACCTTGTAAAAGTCCTATTTTATTGTCTGTATCATCTGGGTTAGGTGTCCATGGAGTTGCTACGTTACCAAGTTCAATCTTGAACTCTTTCCAACCAAATGTAACACTACCACTATCATTTTGCCCTACTAGTATATTCCATGCAGAAAAACCTGTTGGTATAATACCACCGGCAGTACTATATCCACTTTGTCCAGCTTTAATTACATTCCCACCAATAGTCTTTTTATCAGTCCATATCTGCACCCATGCGTCTTTACTTGGTTTTTCTATCCATACACGAACTGTCATATATTTACCTTGATAATCCTGCAAATTATTAAACGATGTTGAAGCAGAACTACCAACAAACAAGCATGGACTAGCAGTTATGTTGGTTAGTTTATTACTTGTGTGTTTAGCTAAGTTAATTCCACCGCCATCAGAATTTACTACATCTTGTATACTTGTAAACTTAGTACTCCACTCTTTAGCAGTATTAGTCATTTCTTGCCTGTACTGTCCAATGTTTGTTGTATTAGTTCTTACAGTACTTTCTAAGTCACCAATCTTGTTTGTCAATGTTTGTGTAGCAGATTGTAGCTTTTTATCACTATCTGTCTGTATTGCACTAATCTTTTCTTGTGTACCATTGGCTAATTCAGTAATCTTATGTTCATACTTCCCGATTTCGCCAGTACTATCGTTGTATTGTATCTGACTAATCATACGCTCAAACTTCGTATCAGTTTGCGTAGCCTTAGTAGTAGCTGTGTTAATTCCTTCTTGTAAATCCTCTGGCGCTGGCGACCAATCTGTTGCTACGTCGCCTTTCTCTAGCTTGAGTTCTTTCCAACTTAATGAAACAGATAGCCCATCACCAGCACCAATGACCAAGTTAGCACCAGTAATGTCGTTGTTAAGTGTTCCATGAACTTCACTATATCCACTTTGTCCAGCTTTAATTACATTGCCCTTGAATAGACCATTACCACCAACATATGCTTGTAGCCAACTATCCTTATTAGGCTTTTCTATCCAAACCTTTGCTGTGAAATTGTCTAATGGATATATGCTCCTAAAGAAATCAGTATCGTAAGGCAATCTCACCCAATCATTAGTAGTACTCTTTTGTTGTAAATCACGACTTGTACCTTTCAACAAATTAGTTCCACCAACCTTGATGTTATCTACTTTATCATTGACCCCATCAATTTTTTGGCTTACTTTACTAACTTCACTCTTAATTTTATCTGGGAATACTTTAATATCTGCCTCGTTCTTAGACACCCTATTGGTTAAATCATTAACTATTGATTGCGAAGCTTTTAAATCAACTTCACCTTTTAATACTCCAATACTTGCGTTAGTAGCCTTTATATCATTACCTAACTTTTCTGTTTGTGTATTAAGAAGATTAATCTTTTCAGAGTCTTGTTCGATTTTAGTTCTTTGCTTAATTAAACTAGCTTGTTGGTCTAATGGATTTACTTCATAAGTCCCATCATTTACATCAGAAAACTTAGCAAAGAAATTAGTTAAATACATATCATATCCAGTAACTGTTTCTGGAACTACGATACATGCTTTTACCACATCGCTTCTATCATTACTTGTTTTGTACACACCACGAGCACATCTAAAATTGCTACCAGATTTAGTAACTTGGTTTGTAGATAAACCTAAATTTTGTAATGTAACATCTACGTAATTCACCCTATTATTTGAAACGTCATAATATTCAATACGTAAAATGTAAGGTAAAATATCACCACTTCCATCTAATGCTATATCTACTCCAATAACTAATTTACCTTGTTTTACTGGGAAGTAATTCGTTCTAGCACCTAACAGCGTTCCAGTAGTTGAACGATTAGATTTAATCCATATTCCATCTAGTCCACTTGGTGTTGTTAAACCAACTTTAGCACTTACATCTTGCCAATTATCAAAACTAGGATTACCATTATCATCTGTAATAAGGAATGAACTGTTAAGAATTAGGTTCGTCCCACCGTCAGCCAAAGCCCCTATCTTAGCATTGGTTTGTTTCTCATATTCAGCACTCAATTCCTGTGATGTAGCCTTTAACTTACCACTAAATTCTTCTGCTAAACCAGTAGTCTTATCATCTGTATACTTTTTAGAATTAGCCTCAATTCCATCTGCCCTTTGTGTAAATGTAGAGCTTACGTTTTCTATCTTCTTATCTGTTTCAGTTTGCCTTTGTACAATTCCACTAATTTGGTTGTCATACACATCAAACTGTGCTTCTGTGTGTTCCACACGTTTGTATATGTCTTGTGCATTATCTTCCCAAGCATAAACCTTGTCCCCTACTTCTAATTTAGGTCTATTGAGATATAAGATAGTATCGCTTGTCACACCACTTCTATCAAAAACAAACTTCATTGTAGTTGCACTAGCCACAATAGTTGCATAGTATCGTTGCCAGTTATTTGTAACCTTAGTATCGTGTGGAGTATACACAGTCTTCATAACACCCAAGAAAGATGTCCCATTATCAACCATAAGTTGTACACCACCAGAACCACTATTCGTATGGTCTACTTTTGCAAAGATAGAAACAGAATATATCTTACCGACTTCTAAGCCATCTACCGTCATGCTTAGATTAGAACCATTGTGCAATTCAGCCACCTTAGAATGATTGTAAATATCATCGTTAACTCTACCTAAAGCATTATTGCTAAATTGCCAACCCATAAATTCTCTTGTACCAGTAAAGATATTAGCTTTCTTGACTTGGAAATCATCAATATCATTAGCTAAAGTGTCCTTGGACACCTTTTCTTCAATCTTGCCTGCTAACTGTGTAATATCACTTCCTTGTGTTGTAACAGTGCCAGTTAATATATCTAAGTCTTGTTTTGTAGCTTTTGATTGTAATTCATTTTTAGTTTGTGTAATTTCTGTTTCGTTACGTTCAATACGTTCTTTATATTCATCAAAGTCTGTATTAGACATCTTACTATCTAACTTGCCATTGATATTAGTGATTTCTGTTCTAACTTTGCCCCAATCCATTTGTGCATTGGTTAGGTCGTTTCTAACATTAGCTAATTGAGCTGATGTAGCAGTTAAATCACTCTTAGTACTTTCAATAACCGCATTGATTTGTTTAATTTCAGTATTCTTTTGGTCTATGTCACCTTGAATATCGGTTTTAGCTTGTTCCAGTTCTTTATTGATAGCCTTTTGGTCTACCATGAATTGAGCCATGCTATCGTCTAATTCTTTTTGAGCGTCCTTATAAGCCTGTAATGCCTCTGCCTGTGCTCTCTTAGCGTCTTCCACAGCTTGATTGATAAGCTTTTGTGCTTCTTCTTTACTTAACCCTACATTTTGAGCTACTTCATCAAGTTTTTGTTGAAGTTTATCTGCAGCTTGTTGTGCATTTTTAGCAGCTTGCGTACTCTCGTCTACCTTTTGTTGTAGGTCGCTAAAACCTTTGCCACCACCTAAAAAGATTTCGTTGATGGCTTCTACTAAATTATTCTTGCTTTCGGTCTTTAATTCCTCGATAGTACCAACGTCTTTTACGGTAGCGTCATGGTATTCTCCGTTTTCTAAATATTTAATAGTCTTCTTAGCCATTCAACGAAATCTTCCTCTCTATATTCTAAATCTCTTTATAATTTCTTGAATACTTTTTATTCAATTTTCTGATATGTACGATAGTTTCTATTTCAATGATAGAAACTACTTATGATAACGCTTATATTTTATGGCTTAATTAGTCAATAAATGTGTATTCAGCGATTGAGTTGTTTTCATCTGGGAACAAGTCAACCTTAATAGATAAGGAAGTTGGTTCTTTAGATGATTGGTTGAATGTGAAGTCAGATTGTGGACGTGCGTTCATGTAGTGAACTTGTGCAAAGTGGTCTTCACCAGTTTCAACTTGACGAATTTGTGCGTCTGCGTAGATTTCAAAGCTCTTAGGGAACTTGTCAGCAGAAACAGTTAACTTGCTTGCACCTTGTACTTTTGTTTCGTAGTATGCAACGAAGTCTGCATTTACTGGAGCTGCGTCTGATAATTGTACCAAACCGCCTTCTTTTAATTCGTATGTCAATGCTGTTTCTGTTGTAGCTGTTGCAGCTCTTTGTGCAGCTGTCTTAGCTTCTTCTGTTGCTTTAACTGTTGCACCAGCTTCTTGTGTACCTAAAGCTGTTGTTGTTACTTCAACTTCTGCAGATAGAGCTGATTGTCCTTTTTCTGGACTTGTAGCACGAACTGTGTACTTGTATTTTGTTTGTGGTGCTAAGTCTGTATCGTTGTAGCTGTTTGTAGCAACGTCAGCAACTTTAGAACCATTACGATATAGGATATAAGTAGCAGCACCATCAACTTTGTTCCATGTAATTGTAGCTGTCTTATCTTTTGCTGTAACAGCAACTTCTTGTGGCATAGCTAATGCTTGGTCACCACTTGCTACCTTTTCAAGAACTTCAGCTTTGTGTGAAATTCCGTCATTATCTAATTGGAATACAGATAATGTACCTTTTTTAGGAACTAAGGATAGTTTTAATTGCTTAGAAACAGAACTTTGTAGACGTTCTTTCTTAAAGATGTCGCCTTCGCCTTCTTCAATATCACTACCCATAACCATAGCAAGTAACTTGTTGTCAAAGATTTCACTTTCGATTGTTAATGTACCTTGACGTCCAGAGTCAAATGCTACTGCGTTGTTATTTTTCTTCTTTGCGTATACTCGGTCTGCCTTATATTCAGCGTTTGTTGCGTTTGCGTAATCTGCATAGAAGAAGATACGTCCTGTTGCTTTATCAATCACTGTAAAGTTAGCAGCGTCTTTCATAGCGTATGTTGCCATATATTAAAAACCACCTTTGGTATTAATTTTTATTATTTTTAATTAGCTTGACTTTAGATTGCCAGCTAGTTAATTTCATATCTTTAGTATCGAACTTGCTTGATGTATAGAATGCTAATTCTTCCATATGTGCTTCACGTTCCATATAACCGTTTAGCATGTTAACGAATTGGTAGTAAGTTAGGTTTTCAATCACATCTGCTGTCACAAACGACCCAGTTGCGATTTGTAAAATCAATATTTTATCCCCAACCCCCCCGCCATTATCATTCTGTTGTTTCTGTAAACGACCAGCGTAAACTTTCTTCCATATATCAAGTTTCCTGTCATTGCTTGCTACATTCTTAGGAGCAATTAAATCTGGGTTCTCTTGATAAAGGGTTATAACCTTGATGTAGTCACTGAACTTTTTATATTCTTCTACATCTATAATCCAATCTAGTTTCTCACTAACTATCTTTTTACTAGCTGGCAAGAGTTGGAAATCTTCTGGGTCACATTCTACCCAATAAGCTAAGCTCTCAATTATATAATCACTAAGCAAAACCTTGTTGCCAGTAAGCAATTCGCCTACTTCATTATTTGCTTCTTCATCAAATGCCAGTAGTAATAGTGATGGGAATTGTTTCTCCATTTCATCTACGATTTCTGGCATACCAGAGAATATCTTTCGTACTGAGTCTGTGAAAGGTCTAGCCTTCATCATGAACTCACTTTCGCCATTCTCTATAATTTCCTTAATCTTTGGGACGTGTATCTTGAACTTATCCTCGTACTCAACATCTCGACCTAAAATCAATTTTGTATAGTTAATTCCCATAGTTATTACCTCATCAAGTCAATAACTTTCATTTGTAATACATAACCACCAAATTTATTGTTTTGGTCGAATAGTTCTGTTAAGTTGCCCTCTTTGATATGTCCCATACCATAATCATCAGAGTCTTGGAATAAGTCATATACACGCATTAGTAATAGGTCACGTCTATCACCATAATCGGTATTCATAATGGATATATCATTCAGAATGTAGAACCAAATGTAACCCATTGTGAATTGTTGCGAGAATTGTCGCCATGACTCTTGTGGGATAAAACCAGATATACCCAAACTAATAAATGCCTTTTGAGTTTCTACCGTTTGTGGAATATATCTATAACTAAAGATGTTTTGATTAATCAAATCGTAACTTTCATCTTCGGTTAAGTCTGGTCTATCCAAAGCGTCTGGTGTGCTATATTTCAACAACTTACCGATTTGCTTATCTAAACACAATGTTTCCATAATCTTTTGTCGCCAATCAACTATCTTCATAATTGAGTTTTGATGTTGAAATGGATAACGCCTATCCATTGTCATACCAGAATCACCAAGTTGTTTTACACGCTTTTCTTCTGGTACCGTGCTAGGGTCAACAATCATAGGATTATAGTTTTCTTCTGTCTTAGCACGTACATCTCTTAACCTGTCTTCTCTAGTATCAATACCTATGTTTGTCAAAAACTAACCCCCTAGAACATATTTACAATAGTTATTGCTAAATTCTTAACTACACCATTAGCGTCTTTAGCCATGATATTTGATTTCTGACCTACCAATCTCCTATCTTTCTTAACCCTAATTGCTAAGGTATTTTCTGTTCTGTCTTGTATAGTGAATGGTAAATCTTCAATATCAGCAGCCACCCATTCTGTTACGTTATAAGGTTGTTCCACACCTTGTTCATCAGTGTAAATACTCTTATATACATAATTTCTACCTAGCTTAGCCCTATCTTCACCGACTATCTTCCAGTCAATTTGTGTTTGTCTAGGTTTTTCTGGTGTATCGCCTGTATTGCCATGATTTTCGTCATCTTTAGGCTTATCATCTGTATTTGGATTTGTAGGTGTCGCATCTTTTCCACCCTTATCTTTATCTTTATAATCATCTTTTTGCCAATAATCAGCTATTCCCAGTTTATAATTGTCTATTTCTGGATTCTTAGTATCTTCATCAAGTAAGAAGTTAATCAACCCTACACGAGAGATATTGTCGGCAAATTCAATCTTATAAACGTTACTACCGATAAATAATCTAGTCCCGATACCTAATTTTCTTGTTTCTTCATTATCTTGTAGATATAACATCATCTTGGCATTAACCAATGAAGTATAGTTACCAGCAAAGCTAACACCCAATGTATATAATGTCTGGTTTTGTACGTAAGCTCCCCAGCCTTCACCGTTGTTACATACCTTATGACCGTCATAATCTACAATCCATTTCAATCTTTGGTTTACTTGTTTAATCTTTAATTGTTGATGAGTTGGAATTGTTTTGTGTTCTTCTGTAAATACAAGCCATTCAGACTCACCCCATTGTGGTACGTCCCATTGAAGATAACTACCAACGTTACATTCAACATCATTGTCTAAGATAAGATACTTATCATCTGACAAGTCTTTGTTATTAGCTTGTGAATGGTCTTGGAATATAGCATATTCTTTATGACCATCAATGTAACAAGGAAATCTGTTCAATGTATTTTCTGAATAAACCTTGTATTCATGTGCTTTACGCTTAAAGTTACGCTCATAAGTATTGTCACCTAGAGCTTTCATTCTTCTAAGATACATATCTGAATATCCCATTAAGCCATATCCTCTAACACATCTGGATTTCCAAACTCAACTCGTTGTATCATAATATCAATTTCTTTAACTAATTGTTTCTCCATAGATTGTAATTGCTCTAAATATTTATAACCTTGTACAGCTGCGTAATCTCTATCACCGATAGCCTTAACCATTAATTCTTCTGAATACTTCTTGTTACGCACCCATTCTAGTTTCATGGCTTTAGCTAACATGATTTCTTCATATCTTGTAAGCCCAACATTGAATTGACCTTTCTTATAATCAACATCAAGTAAATCTTTGGCAATATAGTTTACAAAACCACCCAAAGCATTGCTTAGGAAACCTTGTAATACTTCATCCAATTCACCATCAGCATTCTTAGCAATCGCAGCTATTTCATAACTGTCTATAGAATCTAGAAACAACTTATATACTTTTTCAAAACTTGTATGTGGCTTTTCTCCCTCAACCACCGTTTCATTTTCATCAGTTGTTACTTCTTTATTTGCAATAGGTTGTTTCTCTACTACTTTTTCTTCTTTATTATCCAATGACTAACACTCCCTTTCCAATGGAAGATTAGCCTTTAACATATTCCAAGAATGTTTCATGCTCACTTTTAGGTCTTGTTGCCTTTAATGCTTGTAACTTGCTATAATCATTCAATTCATCGTTACGATATAAAACAACAGAACGTTCAATGATAGCTTTCTTGATACGACTTGATAGCTGTTCTTTATATTCTTCTAAAGAGCTATCTAAGATAAAATCATCAAGTTCTTCAAGGTCAATGTCGTATTCTTCTTCCATTTCTTCATCTGAAAGCCCAAGAATAGACTTAAAATATTCTTCATAACTGCGGTTCACACGTAAGCTACGTGCAATATCAATAACTGAATACTCGTCAGAATTTACGTCCACAATGACTAATGAAAAGTCTTCTAAGTATCTCTTTAATTGACGTAAATCTTCAAAATTTACAAATTCTTCATCACCATGTTTTTCTAAATTTAGTGTTAATACTTTATTTGGTGATTGATATTCAAACATTCCATCTGTGTTATTTGCCACAGTAACTTCTAAATCTGCTGGAATTTGTTTTCTTACTCTCTTTTTTCTTTCATGATTTCTAGCCAACTCACTCACTCCAATCTCAATAGTTGCTAAAATCTTTACACATGATAAAGGAGTCGAACCTTTACCATGTAATCACTTACAATAATTAGCCTAATTTAGCCATACCGTAAACACGCATTTGCAATACTCCAACACCGAGTTTTCTACGTGTTGCAAATCCTAATTGCATAGATGTGTTAGATGTTTGGTCTGCTTCGTACACTTCTGTTGTACCTTCTGTAACAACACCAACAATCTTTTCGCCAGCTGGTAATACAATAACTTTGTCATCACCAATAGCAAATTCATCTGAGTTTGTCTTAAATGCTTGTGGAATTTCAATTAATTTCAAGCCACGAACCATACCTAAGTAACCTTTTTGGTTAAGTTCGTTCTTCATATCGCCACTGTATAATTGAACATTGTCTAAAGCAGCAATCTTAGCTAATGCGGAAGCTGTACCATAAACAGCAACTTCTTTACCGCCAGACTTAATCTTGATACGTTGTGCTAACTTAACAAGGCCATCAAGTGTTAGACTACCTTCAATTTTATCTGGTGTTCCTAACAATGTGTATGCTTGTTCTAAGCCTTCAGCAATACGTTCTTCAATAAATGCTACAAAACCGTCAGCAACACGATTTACAAGGTCTGTCCAGTCAATATCACCAGCCATGAATTGTTCAAATTCAGCATATACAGCTGTTCCATACCATTCTGTGTCGATTTTGAATGAACGACCTGTTACTGTTTGTCTACGCATATCGTTAGCGCCAGCAGCAATACGTCCTACACGTACGGCACGTGGGTCATTGTATGTGAACAATGGTTTGTCGCCAAAGTTAGCTGTACGATAATCAGCAAATTGGTCTAATTGGTTCTTTAAACGTTCTGGGATAACAACATCTAATGCTGTTTGTAGAATACTAAATACTTCCCATTTGTTCTTTCCCCAAGATACTGAATTAAATACACCACCCATAGCGTCTTTAACAGCGTTACGTAATGCATCAGAAGCAGAAACGTTGTTAAATTCAAGGCTACGATTATGATAAGCGTCTTTAGCTAATTTTGCTAAATCATTCATTTGAACTGCCATACTTTTTAATCTCTCCCTTTCATTAACCGAATGCAATAACGAATACTTCGCCATCTACACCATGATTTTCTTTACCGATTACTAAGCCAACACCGTTGCCAGATGGAGCTTTCTTAAATCCTAAACCAGCGTCACCAACATCAACATGGTCGCCAACTACTGCACCAGATACTAAGTCTTTTGTTACAGAAATGATTGTACCTTCATCTTTGTGGTATGCACGTCCTGTATCTCCGTCTTTCAATGTAACGTTTGTTACGTCAAAGTGTGGGTCACCATAGCTAATTACTTCTGGTGCTAAGAATACATTTGCGTCTGCATTTCCTGTTGCTTTTTCTACCAAGCGGCGTTCTCCATCAGCGTCTAATACACCTAATTTGAAGAATTGTCCTGGCTTAACTTCTTCTTTGATTGCGATAGATTCTACGTGAGCTGTTGCAGCTACTCTATCTAAAAATACTTGTGCCATATTTAATAACTCTGTCCTTTCTAATTATGGAATAAAGCGTTTGCAGCACCGTAACCAAAATCTTCACTAAAGTTATGGGCTTGTACTGCTACCTTTTTATTGTTTTCTGTATTTGCACTAAAGTTTGCTCCAGACTTGTAAAGAGTAAGAGCAATTTCCTTTTGTACATCTTCAAACGACATAGCAGAGAAGTTATTTTGAATATTTTCATATGCTTCCTTGCTCATCAATGACTTGGATTTATCCAATTCTTTTTGTTTTTTATCTTTTTCATTGTCAGCTTGATATTGTTCAAGTTCAGCCAAGCGTGCTTGTAATTCTGCTACTTCTTGACGTTGAGCTTCTACTTTTGCCACTTCTTCAAGTGTTAAGTAAGTTGGAACTACTTCTGTGTATTCACCCAATTTAACTGAACCGTCAGCATTCAATGAGTAGTTATAGTCGTAGTACTTGTTTTCTTCGCCCCATGTACGAACGATTGCATGGTCATCAAAGACATCAACTACATACGCACTAGAATTTGTTGCATCATAAACAGCGTTCTCAACAGCATTAATTTTATTTCTAAGAGATAATTCAAATTCTGACTTGCCTTTTTCTTTTTCATCATCTTCGCTACCCTCGTCTTCTGTGTCTTCTGGGTCTTTTTCATCATCTGCAAAGTCTTTCTTTTTCTTACTCTTTGAGCCACCACCACATGAAAAATCCTCATCACCTTCATTGGAAACGTTTTCATCTTTGTCTTTATTATCACCTGATTTAGGTTCTTCTGTGGACATTTCAGCGTGGTCGTCACCAGAACTTTCTTTGCCATTATCTTTGGATTCTGGTTCGGACTTGCCTTCAACAGTAGCCTTTGCTGGTTCTTTTTCAGTTGCTTTTTCTTCGTGCTTTTCTGTGTCTTCAACAACTTCTTTGTTGTTTTTCTTCTTGTTGCTTTCAGCCAAGACCATTTCTCCTTTCTGGGCTGCAAATTCAGCCATCATGGTTTTGATTGTTTCTTTAATTTCATTTCTTTCAAACTCTGTTGAGATTGTTGAACCTGTCATAGCTGGTGGAACATCGTCACCTAAGATACATAAACCAGCAAACTTACCATCTTCAAAAACTACACGTCCTTGATTGTCTATATATCCGTCAGTGTCAATGATTTCCATAGATTGACCTTTAGAACCATTTGAGTTTTCAAACAATTCCATAACTTCATCAAATCTAGTCCATAGATAACCATCTGCTACCAACCATTCCTTACCACCTGTTGTTTCAAAGTGAGCGTTGTGGTCTTCGCCGATAAAGCCATAAGCATTAGTCTTAAAATTGATTTCTATGTCATGACCGTTCCATGTAATCTCTTTGCCATGTCCTCTAAAATCATCTTCGTCATTACCATTTTTGCCGATAACACCTAAGATAGGAACATGAGCTAGAGTAGGGCTCATCTTTTCTAATACTTCTTTTGAAAAGACTGAATTATTAAGGTTCTCCCCTGTATGAGCGATATAGATTTTAACCTTTTGAAATCTGGTATCGGGCTCAACCTCACCAATTTCAAAGTGAGTGGGAAGGTTAATGTTTTTTAATCTAATCATTTGTAACTTCCTTTTTCTCCTCTATTTCTCGCCATCTAACCTATCAGTATCATCAGTTGGGTTATCCGTTACTGGTCTGCCTCGACCCTGCTCACTCACTTCATTAGCCGAGATTGTGTTAGATGTTGGTTTTACAATCATCAAATCGTCAATACCTAATGCTTGTTGTTCAAAACTTAATTGGGAAACTATTTCAGAAGGTGAGAAACCATTAGCAGCTAGATAATTCAAGCGTGAACCGCCATAAGATAATTGGTCTTTTTGTAGTGCCACATCATCTTTTAAGGTAAATGTCGTTTGTCTTACGAACTTAATGGCCCACTTGACCTTACCCTTCGTTTTAACTTGTGCTATTTCACTGTTGTAATAGTTCTCTAATAATGGGAATAGGTTTGTATAAACCCAATTTGCGTCTTTTTGAATGGAAGTTTTGACAATGTTGGCACTTGTTGTATCGCCACCGAATAATGGGGCTGGTGTACCAACATCAAAGAATAGTTGCTCGGTTGATTTTTTAACTGTATCAAGAGCGTTTGTGTTACCAGAATTGGTTAAAGGAACGTTTTCCAATTTAGTAGGCGTTGTAACATTAACTACACCTTTTGGAAGTCTTGAACGAATTGCGCTGTCATAAACTTTAGCTTCCTTAGCTGTCATAAGAATACGACCGTCATTATCGACTGGAATTTTAGAATGTAAAATACGAGTGGTGTCAATACCATCTTTAATATCGACATTGTTTTTAGCTTGTGCCACAGACATAATATCTAGTAATACACCAGCAAACGGTGAAACTGCTAAGCCACCATAATCTAATGCACTAGAGTCAAATGTAAATGCGACACCTTTTTCTGATACAAAGTAATATCTGTTGTTATACCAAGAGTTTTCATCGGTTGCATTACCACTTTGATATTGCTCATAAGCTGTTTGTAATTCTTCTGGTAATGTTGTTAAAAAGTCTTGCTTAAATTTTGTAACGTCTATCATAAAGCGATAAACACCATTTTCAATACCACGAATTTTGCACCATTCAATAGGAAACTTCATAAATGATATTCCGTCTGAGTCTTCTATTTTGTAGTAGAAAGTAACTCCTTCTATAAGTGTGTCCCTAAAGAATATAGGTGCGTAATACTTGATATTGTATTGTTCTAATGCGTATGCAATATCTATATAATCATTACGCATGTTCACTGTGTCTATGTCATAGACTTTATTACCTAAGATAGGTTTAATTGCGAAATTGTATGTGGGTAATGATTGATAGTAATCAATTACTTTAGCCAAAACACCATATTTATTAACACTATCTCGGATAGTCGCAGCTATCTGTGGTGCATTATCATATGGTCGTTGCAGATAAGTAGCAACGTTACTCTTTTCAGTAGCTCCAGTAGTTGTAGGTTTTAACCCAGCTTTAGGGTCTGCTACAATATTTGCAAATTCTTCACGTTTTGCTTGGATAGCTCTAAAATTACGTCTTGGCTTTTTCCTTTGTCCTCTCAATTCGTCACCTCACTATACAAAAATAAAATCTAATAAATTACGACTAGCTTCTTCTGCTCTTAAATCTTTTTCCAATTCATTGGCATAGAAGTTACCGTATGCGATAGAACTATATCTATCTTTTGTTGTTGTACCTACTTCTTTGATACGGATTTTACCTTCACGTACTTCGTATTCTAGGTTAACCAACTCATTAACTAAAGCTGTTGCTTGGTTAAATGAATACAATTCTCTTTGTTGCTCCTCTACTGATTTCTTCATAAAACCACCAGAGTTAACTAAATCTTCACGCTTTTCAATGTGATTAATTGGTAATCTCAATTTTCCACTTTCAATAGCTGAATTTAGTGATTGAGCAATCTCGTTGTTGAATGCTGCGGAAGCCTTAACCGTATATACAATAGGTAAACCATGCGTTTTTGTACGTTCATTAGTTGCTTCATCATTCATACTTGCCCAAGCTGGATAATCTTCATCACGTTCTTGGTCGTGTAGAACTGTTGCACATGCGTCAAAAACACCTAAACCATTTCCGTTTGCGTCCATTACTACATAATCGGCTTGGAAGTCGTTATATAATTGTTTCAATCTAATAGCTAAATTCTGACTGGAGATACTATCGTTAATACTTTCAAGGTAAACGACCTCTCTACGATAACTATCACCATCTCTTATTAATCTGAAACATGTAAATGCGGAAGTATCGTTTTTAACGTGTTTATTACCACCCATAAGAGCAATATCCAGTGATATAATTCTTATTTCATCGCTGTCCCTACATTTAAGGATATTTGACAACTTTTTAGGTTGTGATAAGTTCTTATTCTCTAAATATTCCCGATTTGTAGGTGGAATAAACGTCTTATTTAATGTTCTAATCTTGTTTAATTTATCTAATTTAAAGTAAGCCTTGTCATTTTCACCGACAAATATAGCTTCATATTCCATATCAAAACCATTTTGGTCGAAACTATCACTGGTTCTTTCATCATTAACAATTTGTTTTGTTAACAAACCATGATGTATTGATAACTGATATGGTAAATCTGCTACGAAATATTTGTCGCCTTTAAGCATTTTCTTTAAATATGCTTGAAATTCGTCCCAAGACCAATGCGATTTCCACCACGCAGATGAGATATAAATCTGTTTGTTTTCTTCTTTTGGATAATCTTTGTATTCTGGCAAAGTCAAATATCTTGGTTGTCTAACTACGTTCAAGAATGGCTTTAAAACCTTGTCTAATACTGTTTTGTTAACCATACGGAACTCGTCAACGATTAAGATATTGGCACGAATACCACGTGAATTATCGTTAGAAGTTACAGCTTGTATCTTAGAACCGTTTTTAAACTTAACATAGGCTTCATTGTAACTTGTTTTGATATTATCTCGTCTATTTCCTATTTCAAATCGCAACGCTGCATTTTCATCATAGAATTTGTCAATCTTTTCAGATATGATTTTTGCAGCCTGTCCTTTTGTACCAGCGGCAAGTGCAATGTTCGTTCCTGGATATAAAACACAGCGAACAATGCAATACCACGCAATCAAAAAGCTCTTACCTTGCTTTACCCCTTATTAAGCGGGTTTGAGAGTTTTTTATCTCCCAACCCTAATCTTTCGACTAGGAATGGCATATCTTTTCACCCACAACGTTACTTGCTAGGGTGGTGCGACCTCGTGGCAACATTATATTCTCAGTGAGTTTCAGTTGCTATGCTCTGCCCCTGTCTAGTCTTTTAAAACTAGCCTTCGGTTCTGATTACCATATCTTTCGACTTAGGCTTCCAGCTTAATTTCGCACTAATAATCTAATCAATTACTTGACTAGACGACCAATTTAAGACCACGTGCTGCGATATACATAAATTTATCGTCCTTATTCATCATATAGAATAAGAAACGTTGGAATGGATGCAGATGAGTACCAAAATAGTCTTCCATGAAACGATGTGGATTTTGTCTGTAAAAACCCATCCATTCAGCAAAATTCTCGGCTTTCTTTTGGAGGTAACTATTCTGTGCCTTCATACAATTCATTCACCTCTTCTTCACTTGCCATACCAAAGTTGCGTTTGAGTGGGGTGATATACCACTTAGTCAAGTATTCAGCATATCCATCTACGTCTTCATACTCTTTACGAGTAGGAACAGGCTTTGTTGCTTCCCAGTGTCTAATGCTTTCGCCCACGCTTTCAATCTTATCTTCTTTGGTATTTAATACAGCCTCTAGTCCCAATGTCTTACAATCATCTTCGTACGCTTTACGTAACGCTGGGATAGCCTTCACATCATTTTCTTCAAACGCTCTATCTAAAGCAATCTTTAACTTGACATTGGAGATGTATTTTTCAACCTCAAACTTGGTTGCTGGTTCTTTAATTGCATAAAGGTTTCGTAGTGACAATTCCAAAACTTCAATTTCGCTAGTTTCATAGCCCGTACCCCAACGAGCTTTCATTTCATCGGTTATTACGAAGCCTTCTTGTTTATCTTGGTCTTCGTATTCAAAAACGGAACTGGCAAAGCCATCCATCCAAACCTTACTAATGCGTGATTTGTAAGTAGACCATGCTACATTCTTCTTTCCGCTTTCTACCGTATTTTCGTATTTGTCAATCAAGAAAGGCATGTTGAGTAGAAGACACATATCAATAAATGATTGTTTGTTTTCTAGTTCAACATTTCGATTTGAACAACTTCGACAAACTCCGAAACCATTTTCAGATAAAAGAGTATTGTTGCTATCAATCAAACTCTTTTTATTGTGGCAGAATACGCATATTCCTTCTTTATTCGCCATCTAAATCACTCTCTCTCAATTCTAATGTATGTAGTGCATTTACTAGGTTATTCAAAGTTTTTGCGTAACGTTCTAGGTCTGCCATATCATGAATATCTAAGTCAGCCTTATTTGCTAAAACTGATATTTTATTCATGATATTCTTAATGTCGCAACGGAGCTGAATAATTTCTTTCAAAATTTTCCTCATTCTCCTTTCTTCTACGATTTCAAAAACATAGAAGCCAGTTAATTGCTAAGCTGTTTTTATTTATAAAGGAGGTGTCTTCAACCACTGGTCTATGCTCATGAAATCGCAGAAGGACTGCGATATATTAAATATGGCTATGATTTGAACCCTAAACCCTCTCACAGCTCTCACGTTGGTTTTCTTATCTCATGCTATGTTGTAGCCACAAGATAAAGGAGTGTTTCAAGTATTTCTTATTTCTTCAACTTTTCAGCTAACTTAACTTTATGACGATAACCAGCTGGTACTGTAACAGTTTCACCTGTGAAACCTAACTTACGTTCATGTTCTTCTTGATATACTGTTTCAAAAGTTGCAAAACCTGTTAAACGTAATGTCTTATTTTCTGCTAAAACATCTTTAACACCAGAAATAACGATTTCTAATGCTTCTGCTGCAACCTTCTTTGTAATTTGGTTATCTGCTGCGATTTTTGCTACAAAATCTGCTTTGTTTAATGTTTCTACTGCCATAAAAATGAACCTCTTTCTTGCCTCTCACTCTCTCATGAGGCACTTTAATTATTATTGGAAACGCTTACATTATTGGAAGTAAGCAAACCCTCCTTCTATATACTTTGCAAAGTTATGTGTAATATATACACTTTTTTAGGACATTTTTGCTAATTTTTTTCAAAAAAATAGAATAATCACGAAAAATCATGACTATTCTAGGGGTTATTTCATATTAAAAACTCATATCCTGTATTTTCCAAAGAGCCTAATTACCGACATTCAAAAATCAGACTTAAATAGTTTTGAGTATAATTATACTTGGCGGATAGGTTACGTTATTTTCGCTCCAAACGTTTGGGCATTCTACAGAAATTACGACATTCTAACGTTTATTTCTTTTAAGATTTTCAGCCAACTTTTGTCTTTGCTTTTCAGTTAGTTTTCTCTTCTTACTTATTCCAACGTTACCATCAATAATATATCCTTCTACCATCACTAATTGCCCACTATTGACGCTGTAACCTTTTCTATATCTCTTACTTTCATCAATAAATTTCTCATACTTTCGAGCATGTTTTGGAACATCACTGTAGATATGCCATTGGTCGACCTCTTCTTCATAGGTCAAAATCGTTTCTCGTTCTTCCCTACTTGGGACTTGCCAATCTTTGATGATTTGTTCTGTCATTTTATTGCTCATTAACTAACCTCTTTACTCTTTTTCTTGCAGATTTTTCTTAATTTTGTCGCATACTCTAGTCAGCTTATTACTTACTGCCTGTGATGATACATTTAATTCTTTTGAAATATCAGCGATTTTATCGTATTTTTTGAATAGGGAAACGAAATCTAAGTCTTTTTCACTAAGACTATCTTTCAACACATCTTCAAACCATTCAAATGCTGATAGTAGTTCTTTACTTGTAACCTTTTCAATTTTACCTATGTTCATTATGATTTTTCTAATCTCCATTCTGTCAAGATTATCTGTGTTAAACAATCTATTCAGATAACCATTGATACTGGAATAATCATTCAATACGCTGTCCTCAATGGTTTGTTCATTCATCTTCCATTCAGTCAAGTCTGTATCAACAGCTGTGTTTTTACCCATTGCATATGAACTCTTATAATGTTTTTCATTGCGGTAAAATGTATCTTCAATTTTTCTACCCGAGTCAATGTCTTTACTTTCCAAAAGGTAGTTGGCTACATCATCTAAGAAGTTCCCAAAACTTGTGTTAGATATATTTTCTCCACCTTTAATTTTATTAGTTACCACTTTATTCAATTTATTTACATCAAATGTATCTTCTATGTACTTAGCTTTATCAGCGTAAGACTTTAAATCATTATCAAACTTAAAAATACTAGGAACTACCCACCTTATTATTTATTCAGACCAACAAAAAAGGACACACTACCGCTATTAGTAATGTGTCCTTACTCATTTAATATCATTATTATATCATTGTATCTGAATAAAGTCAATATATATTCATGATTTCGATATGAAGTTTTAGTGTTTTTGTTGAAATTTCACAAATAATTCCCAATATAATATATAATAAATTATTTGTGAAATTCAAATCACCGTTTAATTTACGTTTTTATACACTTTAACATATTTGCTTGTAAATTATACTTGAAACTATTTAAAACGCCTTAGGAATGATTCTAGAGCCATTGTCGAATGTATTATATTGTTTATACCCTAGACTTTTAGATTGTCATCTTGGTTGCACACTATCTGACATTTTCTGACAATACTCGTTTGTTATGATATTCTTTGGATTTTTGTTGGGATAGAACCTTAAAGCGTCTACCTCATTTAGCTTTGCATATTGATTATATTCTGAATAGATATAAGACTCATAGAAGTGTTTAAGCCCATCTATATTCCTTAACGCTGTATAGAATACAACCTCCTCATACCTTTGTGTAGAAACATGCTGGTAGTCATAGATATGAATAGTGGCTATGAGTCTGTTCTCCTCGAGCCAAGCAAGAGCTTTATTTATCTTTTGATTTGAATATTCCGTAATATTCTTATCGTCATCTGGTTTGTTTGGTGGGATTGATTTGATAGTTGTGATTGTGGCAGCTGATAATGAACGAATTGAACGTGGTGCAATAACAATACCGTTTGTACTGCCATTGAATTTCTTAGTATTTTCAGAATAGTTGGTGGAAATCATTAACATGTAAGTGCCTAGAGCCTCAATATATTTATTGTGTCTAGTCTTTCTCATAATCATTGTAGCTGTTATTCTTTCCATATCTATGTGAGCGATATAGGCATATCTTTCTTCAACAAATGGGATTTTAACCTTATTTGATATGAATTGGATTAGACCTTCTTTTTCCAAGTTGTCAATACTGTTATCTATTTTGGTGGATATTCTTAAATCAGAAGGTGATTTTCTAAATACATGCTTTAGTCGTGTTGCTAAATCTTTTTTAGTTGTTATATCAATCCAGTTAGTATTCATACTGGTTCTATTAACGATACTATTGATTAAGACATAAACCCCTAAGTCAAATAGGGTTATGTCATAATCACTGTATTGTAATTTAGGTACTTTAAAGTAACTACCTTTACCTTCATAACTCTCTTCAAAATTTAAATTGTCGAAGAGAGTTTTATATTTATTCTCTACTAACTGAGTAGAGTACTCCTTATACCATGGAGTATTAGGAGTAATAGTATTATATATATTATTATTCATATAGTGTAGCTACCCTCTCTCTTAATCTAATAATAGTAACCTTTAGGTTCTTATATCTAATATTTATTCTATTACTTTATCTATCGGCTTTAAAAACCCAGTGTTTTCAACGGTTCTAGCGATTTTACGCTATAAAGATGTGCAATTTTTCGGACATTTCACTATAACATAGCGAGTGAAATAAAATAAATGTATCTTTTATTTCCTACAAAATTTTCAAAAATTAAAAACATGCCCCTATATTGAACCAAGCATTTTTAATACAAATGTCGGATTACAGTTTTGAGTTGTCCAAAATTTCTTGGGAAGGTATATATGACAAATTTAATCCCATTCTCTCGAATTGATGTCGATACAATTACACCTAATTCCTCCAAGATGTCCATATATTCTTGAATGCCTTTCTTTCTAACACTACCTGTTAGTTTCAAACCAAATGTAAAGTCAATTCTGTTAGCATATCTTGTACTTGCCATCGTTGACACCGTAACAATACCGTTTTTTAGAGGAATTTCACTCTTATCGGTCTTTTCATTGTATTCTTTGTAAAAGGTTAGGCAAGCCACAGCATAAACCCCTAGCAACTCTAAGAACTCTTTAACACCGAATTTTCTGCCACCATTTTTGATATTAGTTAACAAAGTGTGCATATCAAAGTTGGGAAACCTAAAAAAGCCTTCTCTGCTATTGAGTTGGTCGTTTTTAAACGGGATAGTTATATCTTCATAAAACGTAGTTCTGGCAGTTTGTCTAATATTGCATTTAATTAAACCGAGTTTTTCAAGTCTATAAAATGACTCTTTGACACGATTTGAACTGCTAGAGTCAGTTCTAGTCTTGTTTAATAGCTCTTTAATTAACATTTTGATATGCTCACTGTTTAATATTGCAATCTTAGCACCATCTTTGGGTGAAATGTCTTCTGCCATGAAGTTTAAGAGTAAATATAACCCAACATCAGCCATTTTTAGAATAACTCCATCTTCGCCTATTGGTGTTCTATCTGCGTCTAAGATAAAACGATACAATCTAAAGAACGCATGCTTTGTGTATTTTGTACGCAAGCCACCCTCTTCACCAACACGATATTTACTTTCGAGAGCTTTGATTTTTTTATCTGCCCTAGACAAGTTTTTATTTTCCAAATACATACCTACTTTCAATAAAATTCTCAATATTTAGGTGTAAAACATCAATTTTAATGTATAAAAAATTGACACTTTTGAAAATTTATGTAGGAAAAAAGTCCTACTTTTATTTTTACACGTAAACATTTATTATAACTAAATTGTATCAAATTTTAGAGCGAAGTCAATATATATTCATGTTTTTGGTATAAAGTTTTATGTTTTTTAAGCTACAAATGCTGCTGGCGTTCTAAAATTCATGAGCATATTCAATTCGATTTCGTCATCATCAACAAGTTCGTAATTGTCTTTGATATAGTTTTTTACAGCACTAGCCATGAAGTTACGAATGTAAACATAAATAAAGCTGCTGGCATTTCTGATAGTTTCTTTGCCACGATATACATGTTCAGCGATTTGTAATAATGCAGATTCCAACCCTTTAGACAATAATTCGTTAGTTTCAAAACGTGTAGCCTCCTTGCTTGCTGGTGAATATAACCATGTATCACTAGATAGTAACTTGCTTTCAACTTGACTCTTTGCTTTGAAGATAGTGTCTACAAACCACTTAGCTTTACTGTAACTACCTTGTGATAGTGTCTTAATACGTCCAAATGTAGACTTAGTTAGTACTGGAGCTACCTTATCTTCCAATGATTTAATTGCCATATCGTCTAAATCTTGTTCAGTGGGTTGAGAAACAGGGTTAACACCAGAATTTTGTGCGGGAGTGTCTGTTTCATTTGTTTCTCTTGTAATATTATTTGTATTTCTCTCTAGGTATTTCTCACTTGTAAGAACGTTTTTCACGCTCGTGCATGAAATATTTTCGTTCACGATTGTATCAACGATTTCAGTCAATTCTTTTTGAGTGTCATTTACTTCAACTATTTCTTTATCAGCTGATACTGTTGCTTGTGGTTCATGTACATAAATCTTGTAGTGTTGTAGACCATATCTCTTAACAGTGATTAGACCATGCTTCACCAATTCTTTACGTAAACTAGATACAGTTCTAGCAGTAGTACGAACCTTTTTAGCAGCTTCTTCATTTGTGAAGAAGATGAATGGTGTTCCATCTGGGTCAACAAACTTGCTATTTCCATTTTGTGCATTATTAATAGAGCAAGTTAATCTTCTTGCATAGAATGAGTATAGTAATATTGCTAAGCCATTTAATTCCTTATATCTTTCATCTTCAACTAATACATCTGATACCATTGAGAATGTATCTTTACTTTTTAATTCCATCATAATTATTTACCTCTTTCAATGAATATTTTTATGATGAAAATCAAAAAACAATGTGTTATAATATAGATAACGTATTTAAAAAACACGTTTCCAACTAATATTGTTATTTTTGAAGTTCATCATTTTTAATGACTTTTAGTAACGATATTTTTATTAGCTTATCGTTCGCCAAAACGTAAGCTATTTGATAATTTTTAGATTTATTTAATTTGTTTATCAACCGTAGTTCGCCAAAACTGACGGTTATTTTTTTGTCTAAATTTTATATCAATTTATTTTAATGTACACCCACGTAGTTATCTTAGAGGTACTTACGTGGGTTATTTTATTAGCATAATATATCTTACCAGGAAAATGAAGATATGTTAAGTTTTTCCTGGTTTTAAATCGTTTTGAGCACTTTACATGAAGTCTGGCTAACTACACTCATGTACTTTCAAAGTTGCTCACGTGTGACTATATGAAGCCTGGTAGAGTTATGTGGTGTGAGATATGTAACCGCCCTACCCTACTTCTATATGTTCAATATAGCACAAAAGAAAACGGAATAAAAGAAGTTTCTTGTAATATGCTATTTAATCATAATGATGTTATTTATTATTATTAATATAATAGTATTAACATCATATAAATGCTATATAAGTTATATATATAAAGATTATTATTAATATAATCATCATTAATGAATATTAACCATATTAATCTTTAATAAGGTATATATCTTAACATCAATATTATTAATAATACTAAAAAGATATATATGATATAACAATCAATATTGATTAGTTTTGTAAAGTGTAAATACCTATACAATAGCAATAATAAACACTTCAAGATAAATATACATTGTTATTAATTCTATTAAGTATACTAAAAAGATATATTTATTCTTATTATTCTTTTTAGTATACTTTCATATTTATTATATATAGTATATATAAATATTACAACACAGCGTCAATAATTGGCTATATTAAAAAGATATATTTCACCTAAAGATTAATTTTATTAATAAGATAAACAAATGTTGACCTTAATTTATTTTGGTGGTACTCTTAACACATAAAGAAAAACTGGAAGTGATTTTAATGAAGTACGATAAAAAGGTTTTCGACAAATTAAAAGAACATATTAGTAAAAAGGGTGAAGCTATATCAATAGTTATTGGTAATCAAAAAGGTGGTGTTGGTAAGACAGCTAATTCAACTTTAATTTCTTATATATTAGCTGAGAATGGTATCAAAACACTTGTAATCGACTTAGACCCACAGGGTGACGCAAGTAAGACAATGACCTTGACTGGTGTTAGGGCTGCAAGAGAAAGGAAAGCTCCAGAGTCAGAATATCCTGTAATGAGAAAAACTATCTTATTAGGGATTAAAGAAGGGGACTTAACTACGTTACCAATGAAGATAAAGGACAACCTTTACTTACTTCCTAGCTATGTTGATTTTGAAGGTTTCCCAAAACTACTATATAGAGAAACAAATAACGATAGAGAAGAAACACATTTCTTGAAGAAACTGCTAGACCCATTAAAAGCAGACTACGAAGTTATCATTATTGACACTCCACCTCAAGTTAAAGCTGTGACAGACAATGCTATTGTATTTGCTGATTATGTAACTATTTCTTTGCAGACACAAAAAGACTCTTTAGAAGGTGCTGAAAATTACATAGATACATTAGCAGACCTAAAAGGTGAGTATGATTTACCAATTCAATTATTGGGAATTATCGCAGTATTGAATGATAAGTATAGTAGTGTTGATGAAGCTATGCTAGAACGTGTACGTGATGAAATATCAGAAAACATCTTATTGGACACAATCGTACCAAATATGGCTAGGGTCAAACGTTTCCCACTTCAAGGTATTGGGGAGTCTGATAGATATGATAAGAGCGTATTAGACGTTTATAGAGAAGTTGCTACTGACTTCTGCAGCAGAATATTAGAATTTGAAGAAGATGAAGATTAGAAGGTGAAATAATGGCAAAAGGTGTAGAGGATATTCTTGGTGCAAAGGTTTCTGAAAAGAAGAAGAATAAAGGCGTAGATAAGTTAAGAAAAGAAATGGACGCAAATAAGGATAGAATTAAGCCAGAAACAACTTATGATGTAGACCAAGATTATAAAGATGATAGCAGTGACAAGACCAAAAAGAGCTTAAAGCGTGCTAAGAAAACTATGGCTAAAGGTATTGTAAATCAAAAAATCAATATCAAAGTTAGCGAAGATATTAAAAAAGACCTAGAAGTCTTTAAAATGATGAACGGGATTAAGTTTGATTACGAAGCTATTGCAAGGCTGCTTGATAGCTGGGCTGTTAGCATAGAGCCAGACCAAAGAATGTTGTATGACACTATGCGTAAAAACAATAGAAGAAATAGCGATAATGCTTAATATTAATAAAAAGATATATTTGATATTATATCAATTTTATTAATAAAGTATTATTAGTATAATTATCATAAAGAATATTTTAGCATAAAATGAGGTGTTTACATGACTTGTAAGAATTGCGGTAATTTAAATCCAGAAGGCTCTAATTATTGTAATAACTGTGGTGCATTCCTTTACAATATCGACATTAACGAACTTATGAAACGACACGAAGATGAAGTTAAGAATGCTAACATCAAGAAAAGAATGATTAATAAAATGCGTATGGATATTAGGGATATGCCAAAAGTAAGCGAAAAGAGATATTCATCAGCAAGATTGAAGACAGGTACAAGAAGAGAGTTTGATGTCTATAAAAGAATAAAACATATCAATTTTGATAATGATGGTCTAGCTTCATTATTGGATAATTGGATTTACAATCCTGACACTCCAGTAAGTGAAGTTGATATGTTTGACAGATTTAATAGATTAGATTGCGAAGTACAATAAAAGAATAGGTGAGTGTTTAATATGAAAATTTGTTATAATTGTAAAAAAGAAGTACCCGAAGATAGTATCTATTGCATGTATTGTGCAGCACCACTTAATGGTGAAGAAGTAACTAAGCAAATAAAAGAACAATTAGATGGTTTTAAGCGTGTGACAGGCGATAAGACAGATAATGAAGCTGTAAAACATCTATTGAGTTACTGGTACGATAACTTAAACGATGAAAAGAAGGAAAAATACGACAAAATAGAACGTGAAGACAAGCAACAAGAGCTATCTAACTAATCTAAATAGTGTTATAATAAAAGACGATACAGAGGCTTTATCCTTTTGCCCATCTGTATCACCAATATGATATTTTTCCGATTAACCCTTTTGCCTATAGGGGTGTCTTAAGATACTAGCAACATTCCATATAACTTGTTGCTAAATTGAGTTTTAGACCGTTGTATCCTTCTGCAACGGTCTTTTTATTTAGGTAGACTTCTGTGATTTTTGTCATTTATATTTACATATTTTTATGATAGAATACTAGAAATAGAAAGCCTTTGAGTATTGAATACACAATGAATGGGAGTCTTGTGTGCGATATAGGGTTATTTTAGACCATTACATTAACTTGTAGTGGTCTTTTCTTTTGTCTTAATTAAGGATGTATTATCATAGTCGTATCATAAACTACCCTATAATAAGCTGCATTATAGATTTACATACGGTGTTTTAACGTATGATAAGGTAGTATTTGTCATGTAGGTCTTAAAAACCATATAAATAAGGTTGATTTAGCATTTTTGGGTATTTTATTTTTAGAATTTTGCTTTGAAAACTCAATGTAAGCGTGATAATAAGGGGCTAATATGATAACTTCTGGAATGAGTGATTTTAGGGGTAAAAACATAAGGTTTACAACCTTGTAAAGCTAGATGTAGATGTGTCGCTTATTAAGGTTTATTTTAGAGCTACGAATATAAAATCTGAATAAAAACTAGGTAATAAGTTAATAAAGATAGGATAAATTTATAGTAAAGTTTGGAGAAAAGAAAATTGGGGTGAGTGAAAAATTCACTGTTTACATGGGCATATTAAGGTAGGTTTTTTGGAAGAATGAAAGAACAATCGAAACTTTTCATTTTTGCACCAGTAGAATGGCTGCAAGTATATTGTTACAAGGGTGTGACTCACAGGAACTTTTGTCAATGATTTATAGACAAAACTTGATGTGTCTTAGTGCGTTATTTGAGTGGTTTTTGAGCGTGTTTGGAGAGAGCTAAAAAGGTCAAAATCTATGAAAATGCAAAATATGTGATAAAAGCAGTGGTGATTTGCAGCTGGGAATTGTGAAGATTTTGTGAAGATTATAATTGGAGCGATTGTGATGGGTGGAATTGAGTTTGTGAAATCATAAGGTTATTGTTATGTGGTGAGTTAGATTTAGTGTATGGGTATTATAGGAGTGTAGGGGAGAGAATGATAGAATTGGAGCTTATTATGGGTGTTAGAGTAGGATATGGCAGTAGGAGAGGGTGAAATAGCGTAGAATAGGGCATAGCAAGGGGTATTTTGGGTGATATTAGGGTGGAATGGGGAGTGAAATTGGGGTGTGTGGGGTGAGCTACTGTTTCTAAAAGGTTTCGAAAAATTTAAAAGATTTGAGACAATATAGGGGGCTTCCGATGCAAAATAATTCTAGTTATTTTTTGAAACTTAAAAAAGTATATATTTTGCACGTTAAAAAAGATTAAAAATGAAAGCGTTTACAGAATTAATTCCAGTATTAATATAAATTAATATAAGAAGATGCGTATGTAAGTAAAATTTATGGTATCTATAAGAATAACTTATATTTTGCACTATTCATAAAATTTGATATACTAACCCACCATTATACCACACTCCATACAATAACACAATACTATATTTAAAATAATATGTTTCACGTGAAACACGTTTGGTTTATAACAATTCTAAAATAACAAAAACTCTCACTTGCTAAATTTTATCACTTTAGAATTATTATAAATCAACAATAAATACAAACTAATAACATTTACAACATAATAAAGATTACAAGTTAATAACATTCACAACCTTATAAGAATTATCAATTTATAACTATTCTAAACTAGCTCAATTCATTAATTCAATCTTATATGCTTACTATTAGTTAGTAATAACTCTATATCTTTGATATAGTACATCTACTTAAGGCAGCTGCCATTATTTACTTATAATAAGTAAGTAACATACACTCAATTAACTAGATGTTAGCTTATAACCATTATAACTAACGTTATAATGTATATTATAGTAGATACATACATATAAGCACTATATACCATAAGCATAACATTATATTAACATCTACACCTATACACACGTTACTGCACTATATCTTCGATATAGCGCATACGCTCAAACCCTTGCTATTACTGTGTTTCTGTCGCTTACATTACATACAATATACATGATTATTACATGAATATACATATACTAGATACCTATAATTATATACCTACATAACACCATGAAAAACCTTATATAATAACGTTTATGGCAGGTATCTTATAATAATCTATAATAAAATACTTATAAGAATAAAATAAGAATAAAATAAAGCTCTTATAATTCTACCAATTCAAAAACATTATTATATCAAGTTTTCACAATGTTTTCATAAAGTAAATGAAAGCGTAAAAACATTATTATATCAAGGTTTACAAGCCCTTTATAAATATCATAATATAATTTACTTGCTAGAAGTCAAACCTTGTAAAAAGGCTTTTAATGCTATTATATCAGTACTTGTAAGCGTTTTACCGTTGTATGTAACACCAGTTTTCA
>OGHZ01000036.1_pt1 | contig 120373 bp, 103 predicted proteins | sample 1571661 | NCBI WGS metagenome assembly OGHZ01 (sample SAMEA2582040, study PRJEB24529) | metagenome | biome: Human gut stool | place: China | collected 2011 | reverse complement strand
CTGCTCAATTTTCTTTTCCTGATATTTTCTGATACTTACTCTGCGAAAGATACTGTTCATTCTATTTTCCTCCAATCATATTTCTACACCCATTTAAAAGCTCTCATCGCCACGCTTCATCTCCAACGCTGTCCCATCCTTCCAGTCACAGCAATTGCGGAGGTACTCCGCCTCTGTATTCAAAAAGTTTTCCGCATTTGGCGGCAGCACAATCGGCTCAATCGTATTGTTTTCGTAATTGCAGACATAAATGGTTTTGACACAATTTAAAAATACCCTGTCAAATCGCATTTTTTTCTTTTCCTGTGTATATCTCATATATTCAAACAGTGCACCTGCATCAATATCATTCTCGTCGATCGGATGTAGAAAAAGATACAAACCATTGTAGTGCTTATGGATATAATTTGCATTTAGTTTTTCCAGTTTGCGGTCAAAACGATATTTCGCCTTGGAAAGATAATCCTGCTGCACGGTATTATCTGGCAGAATCGCCCAGAACCTTCCGTTGTAAAAATTCAGCCGTTCCCCATATTTTTCAAACGCCAGAGGAGGCAGTTCCTCTTTCCGGCAGCCAAGATATTTTTCGATAAAGCTCTCCTCCTGCCCGTCATCCGGCAAAAGTGCCTGACTGACTTCCAGCCCGAAATCCATGTTTGGATTAATCCAGTCCGGCGATTCACTTTTCACAAAATATGGTTCGTATTCCTTCCACAGATATTTCAATGATACCGCCGCATAAATTTCATTCAAAAGCTTTTCATATGCCACCAGATTTACCTGCCTTTTCTTCTACAATTTTATTGACGAAACTGTTTTTTTCCTATACGATGATTGTACCATAGTTTATTACAATTTTCCCGAAAGGATTCAAAATATGAAAAAAATAAAACAAATTTTAGCGATCATCGGCGTGATCATTCTGGCTGGACTTTATATTTCTACTATCGTCTGTGCAGTTTCTGCCAGCGAAAATTTTATGAACATGCTCATGACATCTATTTATGCTTCTGTGATCATCCCTGTTTTGATCTGGGCATACAGTTTTATTTATAAGCTGATCAAAAAAGATTCCGAAGAAAAAGATACTGCAGAGCATTAAAAAATCAGCACCTGAACAAAATTTTCTGTCAGGTGCTGATCCTGCTTTTATCTTATTTATTCTTCTGTGTTCTCAGATACAGTTTCTGTGTTCTCAACATTCTCCGTGCTCTCTGTATCTTCCGTAACTGTCAGTTCCTCAATCGTTTTTGAAAAAGCATCCGCAAGTGACGTTTCTGTCAGATAAATGCTTCCTCCCTCAGCTGAAATAATATAGTATGCATTCAAAGTGTCATTTTTATTTCCTACAAAAAGCGAAACAGACCCTTCACTTGTTGTGTAGGATATCAGATCTTCCGGCTGGTCAAATCCAAAATCTGCGAGATCTGTATAATCACTGATCTCTTCTATTGCTGTCAGCGATGACAGTGTTGCAAGCATGCTGTCGATCGCTTCTTCATCCATATCCAGTGATGTGTCTCCGTCATAGGTCCATGTATCCCCATCCTTTGTAAAAGTATACGTCACATGGTCAACCTCATAAGAAAATGCTGTGATCGTGTCAACGTCCACTTTGGAAATATAAATGGTAGAAGCCTCTTCTTCCGCTGTTTTCTCTTCCTCTTTATTTTTGTTATACCATTTCATTCCGAAGGTGGCAGCGATAAGCACTGCCAGCACGATCAGAATAGCTATAAACTGAACTTTCTGTTTTTTCATATTCTATCTGTCTCCAATCTTGATTTTCTATCATCTATTGTTTTATTTTTTTCTTCTTGATGCCCATATCACAATTCCAAGAATCATCATAATGACCGGAAGCACGATCATCAGACCAAGCCCGTACAGGATCCCTGCCGCTGCATCCACCGTGATGGCGCTGAGCGTGTAATCTTTTGTCGGGATCACACTTGTTGCAAGATCAGAATCGCCAACCATCTGGGCAATGATATCTGTAAACATAGCGCTGTTATTTCCGGAAACGATCTGGTCTGCACTGTCTGCAAACATTTCCACAGATCCGGCGACCACTACTTTTGCGACTGTATCTTCATCGATTGTTTTTTCCATGGCAACCGCAACCGCAAATGGTCCTGCAGCATCTCCCTCCTCCAGCTCTGATGTTGTTGCATTTACTGCATCTGTCTTGGATACTGCTTTATCTGTCGTCTCCAATAATGCTGTATAAGTTGTATCATCTGTATCTTCCCCATAGGTGATTGCCTCGCTATATGGAGCAAAGATATATGAACCGCTGACGGAACTTGTATATGCACTTGAATTTACGTCAGGAAGCAGATAATACGGTGTATTGCTATAGTAATAGGATTTATCATTTTCCATCACAATGCCGGAAACACGCTCCATGCCGCATGCCGACAGGATTGACTCGAAGTTTTCCAAACCCTGTGCCTGAAAATTACAGGTGATCAGCACTTTTCCACCCCGATTGATATAATCGATCACTTTGCTGGCATCATCCTCCGAAAAATCAGTGGTCGGTCCATTAATAATCAACGCTGCTGCATCTTCCGGAACCGCATCCTCTTTTAATAATGCAAGGTCAGATAATGTGATATTTGCTTTTTCAATTGCCTCTGTAAATCCACCGGATAAAGCTGTTTCCCCATGTCCGGATACCTGATAAATCACCGGAAGTTCTGTCGAATCCATGGTCACATACTGAATCGCACTTGTAAGCTGTCCCTCTGCATCATATCCATCAATGCTTCTGGAATAACTGCTGTAATCATAACTATAGGTATACACATCATTGTAATCAATAACTCTGGAACGCTCGCTGCTCACAACGATCATGCTGTTTGAAGTTACAGAACTGTCTGTATACTGCGCAGCAAAAGTCGGGTTTGCAGCCGGATTGATATAGGAAACTTTGATGTGATTCGACAGGGATTCATATCTCTGTAATGTCTCATCCAGCTTTGTATCTTTTGATGCATCGGACACCAGCACATAAATTGTCACATCCTCGTCGAGACTTTTCAGATAATCCTTCGTATCGTCTGTGATGGAATAAATTTTCGTTGAAGTGACATCAATGGATGTCCATGTTGCCGGAAGTTCTGCCACGAACAGGTTCACAACAACGGTCACTGCCACCATTGCAATGATCATTCCCGTTGAAAAAACACCTGTCGATATTTTTTTGGAACTGATGCTCCAGCGGCGTTTCTGAACGGACTGCCCTGTCAGGAACAAAAGTAATGCAATGATCATTACGTAATAGACAATTCCCGCCACATCCAGTGTCCCATTCATAAAGTTATCAAGCGGCGTGTAAAGATCGTAGCAGCCTAAAATTTTTGTCAGAAGATTTCCGCTCTCTGAGATCAGATTGCAGATGCTTCCCATCATATAGCCGGCAAATAATGCAACAAATGTCAAAACTGCGGAAATCACCTGGCTTTCGGTCAATGAGGAAATAAACATGCCAACGGCAATGCAGGCGCAGCCATACAGCCAGAATCCAAGCACTGCTGCATAGGATTCCCCTAATGGGATCGTTCCGTAAGACATTAACAGCAATGGTGTGATTGCAATGATCACCATATCTATGGTAAATACAGAAGCCATTGCGAGATATTTTCCCAATACTACTTTTCCCACAGATACCGGCGCGGTCAAAATCAACTGGTCTGTTCTGCTATGGCGTTCCTCCGCAAAACTGCGCATAGTCAGCACAGGTACCGTGATCAGCATGATAAATGCGATTGCCGACAGTGAGTAAGAAATATAAGGATAGCCTGCGCGCAGATTGTAAACATAAAAATATAGTCCATAGAGTACAAGAACTGCTGCAATAAACAACCATCCTGTCACCGTCTGAAAGTAAGCTTTTACTTCTCTTTTTAATATCGCAAACATTATTTCCTGTCCTCCTTACTCTCTTTTCCAAAATAAGGCTTTACAAAATGGAGTTTTTTCTCCGGCAGAACTTCCTTCTGTGTCCCCTCTTTTTCCGTGAGTTCAAGGAACACATCCTCAAGAGATTTTGAAACGGGATTCATCTGCAGAATGACAAATCCATGGTTGACGCAGGAGTCAAACACCCGTTCCCTGATATCCATTCCCGGTTTTGCGATCAGATTCAGATGTGCACACGCTTCGTCCTTCTGCTCTAATGGAATGCATTTTTCAACTTCTGCGATCCCGGCAAATGTCTCCTGCACTGCCGCATTGTCTCCTTTGATCAGAAGTTCGATCTCCTGCGCCCCGGACATCTGTTTCATCAGATTTTCCGTGGAATCGCCTGCCACTAATTTTCCTTTGGAAATAATGAAAATATGATCACACACTGCAGATATTTCAGACAAAATATGCGAACTTAAAATAACCGTATGATTTTTGCCAAGTTCTTTGATGAGGTCACGGATCTCGATGATCTGTTTTGGATCAAGTCCGACCGTCGGTTCGTCCAGAATGATGATCTCCGGATACCCCAGCACTGCCTGTGCAAATCCAACTCTCTGCCTGTAGCCTTTTGACAGGTTACGGATCAGTCTTGACTGCTGTGCGGTGATTCCGGTCGTCTCCATCGCCTCCTCCACATATTTATTTCTCAGACTTTTTTCGAGCTTCTTTAACTCTGCCACAAAGTTCAGATACTCCCTGACTGTCATATCCACATAAAGAGGCGGGATCTCCGGCAGATATCCCACACATTTTTTTGCCTCTTCCGGCTGTGCAAAAATATCAAATCCGTTGATTTTTACCTCTCCGCTGGTTGCACCTAAATACCCTGTAATAATGTTCATCGTGGTAGATTTTCCGGCGCCGTTTGGTCCTAAAAATCCATAAATTTTTCCTGGTTCCACAGTCAATGTCAGATCATTCACTGCAATATGGTCGCCATATTTTTTTACCAGATGGCTGATCTCGATCACAATGTTTTCCTCCTTACTTCCGGCTCGCATGAAAATCGCGAAATCCGTCTGTTTTTACGAATTTCGCAACTGTCGGTTTTCGATAGTACTATCTTATCGAAAAAATGTGTTTTCTTTTGGAAAAAAATGTGATAACTTTGTGAAACGACGATTTTTCTCTTCTTAAGTACCTGCTATTTAAACATATATATTGTATTTCTTCAGATCCTCTTTGACCTGCCCGATCGTCTCAAAGCAGATTCCGTGGATTCCGGCTTTTTTTGCTCCCTCGATATTTTCCATCCGGTCATCGATAAATACACACTCATCCGGTTTTAACCGGTACTGATTTAACAATGTTTCATATATTTCAAGATCCGGTTTGATCTGCTTCACTGTATAGGAAAAAATCGCTCCGTCTGTCAACGGCAGGAAATCCAGCGCATTGTCTTTTGTTCTCCGGTAAGTCCAATCCCCATAATTAGAAAGAATATACACCTGCAAGCCCTCTTTTTTCATATTGGAAATCCATTCTTTCGTATAGGAAAACTGTTTGATTGCCAGTTCCAGATGATTCCAGAACAGATTGATCTCTTTTTTATATTCCGGTGCCTTCTCATAAAAAGCAGAAAGGATCTGTTCATCTGACCACACGCCACGGTCTGTCTCAAGCCAGACCGGAGTATTGACCGTAGCATCCGCTACCACTTTCACTGTCTTATCATCAAATCCAAGTTTTTTCATTGCGTCTTCCGGCTCCCACGCCACAAGAACTTTCCCGACATCTAAAATTATATTCTTTACCATACAATCCTCCATGTTTTGTCACAAAAGGCAGGGTGCCACTGCACGCCTGCCTCAGTCTTTTTATTTATTGCGGTAAATGATATCTTCTCTGCCTGGTCCGTTGGAAACCATTGTGATCGGGTATCCGATCTGTTCCTCAACAAACTCAATATATTTTCTGCAGTTTTCCGGAAGATCCTCGTATTTCTTAATTCCACGGATATCACATTTCCATCCCGGAAGCTTCTTTAATACCGGTTTTGCTTTCTCTAATTTTGCAGTTACAGGGAAGTCTGTAGTAACTTCTCCGTCGATATCGTATCCAACACATACCGGGATCTCATCTAAGTATCCTAATACATCAAGTACGGTAAGTGCTACATCGGTTGTTCCCTGCAGACGACATCCATATTTACTTGCAACACAGTCATACCATCCCATTCTTCTTGGACGTCCGGTTGTTGCTCCGAATTCACCGCCGTCTCCGCCGCGTCTTCTCAGTTCGTCAGCCTCGTCTCCGAAGATCTCACTTACAAATGCACCTGCTCCTACTGCGGAAGAGTATGCTTTACTTACTGTTACGATCTTCTTGATCTCATATGGTGGGATACCTGCTCCGATCGCACCGTATGCTGCCAAGGTGGAAGAAGAGGTTACCATTGGATAAATTCCGTGATCTGGATCTTTTAAGGTACCAAGCTGACCTTCTAATAAGATCTTCTTGCCTTCCTTGATTGCTTTGTCCAAGAATAAAGAAACATCTCCGACATACGGAGCGACCATGTCTCTGTACTCATGCAAAGTAGCTAATAACTCTTCTTCCTTTAATAATGGTTTGTGATACATATGCTCAAGCATAATGTTCTTTGTCTCGCAGGTACGTTTTACTTTTGCCTGCAATAATTCCTCATCGAATAACTCACTTACCTGAAAACCGATCTTTGCATATTTGTCTGAATAAAATGGTGCGATACCGGACTTGGTAGAACCGAAAGAATTCTTTCCAAGACGCTCCTCTTCATACTGATCGAAAAGAACGTGGTAAGGCATAACCATCTGTGCTCTATCTGAAATCATGATTTTTGGTGCAGGCACATTGCGGTCTGTGATTGATTTGATTTCACTCATTACTTTCGGGATATCCAGTGCGACACCGTTTCCGATAATGTTGGTGATGTGGCTGTGGAATACACCGGATGGCAATGTATGTAATGCAAATTTACCATAGTTGTTTACGATGGTGTGACCTGCATTTGCTCCACCCTGAAAACGGATAACGATGTCCGCTTCATCTGCAAGCATATCTGTGATTTTTCCTTTTCCCTCGTCGCCCCAGTTAGCGCCTACTACTGCTGTAACCATTTGATTTTCCTCCTGCATAAAAAAAGTGATGGTCTGTAAAAACCATCACACTTTCCTGTTTTTACTTTATGATTATACACGAATATATGTCATAAGTAAAATTAATATTCATTATATTTGATATAATTGTTTATTATATCATGAAGCAAAGCTTCATGATCGACATTCGCCGTTCGCCGAATGCATAAATGCATTCTTCTCACTTGCGCTCATTATATCATGATATTCCATATGCTATCAGACACGATTGGTTTCAGAAACATGGAAACCAAAAGCGTAACTGCCAGAATCAGGACAGGTTCATATCGTACCAAAATTCCTTTCGAATCCACTGATTTTAAAGAGAACGGAAAAGAAAATCTTCTGCTTATTTCATATCCCAGCACGGTTCCTGCCGTATTGGTGATCAGATCATCAATATCCGTAAGCCGGAATGTAAATATCTGTAATAGTTCAATCCCCAGTGATACCGCGAGTCCCATGAAAAACATAGTTTTGAAAGACCGGAAATTCTTCCAGACCGCAGGTACAAAAAATCCCATCGGTATAAATAAAATGATATTCAAAATCGTATTTTTCATATATGCAAACGGACTGTTTACAATGTCTATAAACGGTATCAGATTCAGACCAAAATCTATCTGAAATGTCACAACCGCAGGAACACCCACAACTGAAAACAAAGCAATCGCATAAAATGCAAATATCAGTTTTACACAAAATGGTTTAAATTCCCATTTCCTGTAGATTGTACACTGCAAAATAGCCAAAGCAGGAATCACAAAAATAGCAGCTGAGACACAATCTATCCCGATTGATAATAAACGCATCATTGACGTTTCCCCCTAAATATCCTGATCCTGCATATAAATTTATCATATTCCTGCCCGTAATCCCATTGATATTCTATTAAGATTGATGAAGAATTGATGAACTTTTTCTGACATTTTTTCACTACGGAACAAGCAGAAAATCATATAATTTTTCTGCTGCTGCCGACATCGGCGCACGCTCGTTTGAGACAATGCAAAACTCGCGTTCCGGTATCGCCCTGTCAAATTTCAATATGAATAATTCCCCATTTTCAATGTATTTTTCTGCGAAATCCGACACGACACTGGCAACACCGAGGTTGCGCACTGCAAACTGGATGAGCATATCACTTGTCGCAAGTTCAAATTCCGGCCGGACAAATGTGCCGCGCTCTGCCAGATAATCCTCCACATATTTTCTTGTGGAAGTGCTGCCCTCTAAGCACATCACCGGAAGATTTTCAAGCTCTTTATAGCTTAATTTTCCACCCTTTAAGTACTCAAACTTTTTTCCCGCCACAAAGACATCCTGGATTTTGCGCACAGGCGTCATTTTAAAATCGTATTTGTTGTTCACCGGGGTACTGATGATCCCAAAATCAATTTTTCCGTCCTGCAAATGTTTCAACGTCTCCGGTGTCGGGGCATTCGTCACAGTCACTTTGATCTGCGGAAATGCATCATGGAACGTCTCCAGATAAGGAAGCAGATAAAACTGCAATGTCATGTCACTGGCACCCACACAGATTTCTCCGGCATCTAAGTTTAACATCTCCGAGAGTTTTTTCTCCCCGGTAAGGATTGTCTCATATCCTTTTCTCACATATTCCGCAAGCAGTCCGCCTTCTTTTGTCAAGCGCACGCCTTTGGATGTCCGCACAAAGAGAGCACAGGAAAGATCACTTTCTAAATGCTTGACTGCCTGGCTGACTGCCGGCTGTGAGATGGAAAGTGCCTCTGCTGCGAGGGAGATACTGTTGTATTTGGATACATAATAAAAAATTTTGTAGTATTCGAGGTTTGTCTGCATTATTTTACTCCGTGATTTTACTGTGACTTGCAAATAATTGCTTTCTTATTATAACAGTTTCCCACGAAAAAATCTTTTCTTTTGCGAAAACAAAAAATTTATATTTTTTCGCAAAAATAAACATTGTCTTTTTGCGGTCCATGCCTTATACTAAGTTGCTGAAACGTAAAGAATATGCGTGTTGAGGCTAAAAAACACGGACAGGTTTTTAACTATTTTATAAATCAAGGAGTACAGATTATGACAAAAGACATGACAATGGGAAGCCCGCTCAGAATGATCTTACTTTTTTCCGTTCCGGTTTTACTGGGAAATATTTTTCAGCAGTTTTATAACATGGTGGATACGATCATTGTCGGGCAGTATCTTGGTGAGGATGCTCTGGCTGCGGTAGGCTCTACCGGATGTCTGATGTTCCTTGTATTAGGATTTGCAAATGGTATTGCGCAGGGATTTGGCGTTATGGTCTCCCACGCCTTCGGTGCAAAAGATTTCAAGCTGTTAAAGCATTATGTCGCACTCTCCCTGATACTGACTGCCATTGTATCGTTACTTCTGACCATCCCTACGGTGGCAGCTTCCAGACAGTTTCTTATTTTAATGAAAACACCGGACAATATCTTAGGACTCGCAGACTCTTATATTAAAGTCATTTTCGCAGGTATCCTGCTCACGATGTCCTACAACGTTGCCGCCGGTATTTTAAGAGGGATCGGCGACAGCAAAACACCGCTGTATTTCCTGATTCTCTCTTCCTTTTTAAATATTGTGCTCGACCTGTTTTTGATCGTCGTCGTAAAACTTGGAACCGCAGGCGCTGCCTATGCAACGATCATTGCGCAGGGTGTCTCCGCACTGCTTTGCTTTATTTATATGTTCCGCAAATTCGACATTTTAAAAACCAGCCGGGAAGATTACTATCTCGACGGATACGGTGTGTTCAATATGCTTTCCATCGGTATTCCGATGGCGCTCAACTATTCCATCACCGCTATCGGAACCATGATCCTGCAGGGTGCAGTCAATATTTTCGGTTCCAGTGTTGTGGCTGCCTTCACTGCCGCCTCCAAAGTGGAAAACCTCTCCACCCAGACCATGCCGACACTCGGCACTGCGATTGCCACCTACTGCGGTCAGAACCTCGGCGCAGGAAAATACAAACGTATCTACGAGGGAATGCGTAAAGGATTTTTCATCTGCATTTTTATCTCGCTTGCTGCCTCTGCCATCTGCGTATTCGGCGGACGTTTTATTGTGAGCTGGTTTGTGAGCAATCCTTCTGAAGAAATTTTCGACTATGCCATGCAGTATCTGAACACCATCAGTTTCTTCATGCTGCCGCTCGCATGGATTTTCCTTTACCGGAACGCCCTGCAGGGCTTAAACCGCGGACTTGTTCCAATGTTAAGCGGTGTTGTGGAAATGGTGTGCCGTATTATCGTGATCGCCGTCACCTTAAATCCGTTCGGTTACTGGGCAGTCCGTCTGGCAAGCCCGATCACATGGCTGTTCACCGGAATCCTTCTGATCGTAACGTATTTTATCTGGGAAAAACAGAGCCGGAAAAAACATTCCGGTTCATCGGACTAAAATTTTAGTTTTCCACCCCACTTCTGAACAGTCTCCACAAGCTGTATCAGATACCGGAACACCGGCTCCGTGATGACTGCGAACACGATCATGAGCATTGCACATTTTCCTGTGACCGCCGTGATCGCAAACAGTTCACTGAAAAACAGCATACAAAATAACCAGCCGATGACCATCGCTGCGATCAGGATCGCATGCGGTGTTGTCATCGGTTTTGCTATATGATAAAGGATCATGAAGCCGACAACTGCGATCAGGATCGTGCACGACGTGGAAACGCACTCTTTTTCCACTCCGAACTCCCTGCAGAAAATCACCAGACCGCTCACCACGATAAAATCTGTAATCCCAGCCGGAAGCGCCTGGATCAGGACATTGGTAAGAAAATGCCCATGGATCTGATTCCGGTTCTGCTCCAGCGCCAGAAAAAATGACGGAATCCCGATCGTAAAAACACTGATGAGCGACACCTGCGATGGCTCCAGCGGATAATCAATCAGAAACAGCATGGAAAATACGGCTAACAGCATGGAGAAAATGTTCTTGACCAGATAAAGGCTGGCAGTGCGCCCGATGTTGTTCACCACCCGCCGCCCTTCCATGACAACCGCCGGCATTTTATTGAAATCGTTATCGAGCAGCACAAGCTGTGCCACATGCGAAGCCGCCTCACTGCCTGATGCCATCGCAATGCTGCAGTCTGCATCTTTTAACGCAAGAATATCGTTCACGCCGTCTCCGGTCATTGCCACGGTCTTTCCCTGCTCTTTTAATGCCTGCACCAGAAGACGTTTCTGCTCCGGTGTCACCCTGCCGAACACCGTGTATTTTTTTGCTGCCTTCCGCACTGCCTCCGCTGTTTTCAACGTTGCTGCGTCCACCTGTTTTTCCGCATGGCGGATTCCCGCTTTCTTTGCAATCTCCGATACCGTGACCGGATTGTCCCCGGAGATCACTTTCACATCCACTCCCCGCTTGGAAAAGTAACGGAATGTATCCATTGCCCCCTCCCGGATTGCATTATTGAGCAGGATAAATGCAATGGGAGTTGCATTTTCTGTCAGTTCTTTTCCATCCAGATTCCCCTCATACTCTGCAAATACAAGCACACGATATCCCTTTTCCAGAAATACTTCGATCGTTCCCTGAACAGCCGCATAATCCTGCCGCAGCACAAATTCCGGTGCGCCGACCACATAAGCTTTTCCTGCCAGAACCACTCCGCTGTATTTTGTGGCAGACGAAAACGGGACGATTTTTTCTGCACTGTTTTCCATCGGCTCCGTAAAATACTGCTGCAATGCCTCCATCGTTGCATTGTCGCACGGCAGGGCACGCACACAGTCAGAGATCGTTTTTGCGACTTTATTTTTTTCCTCTTCGGCCGCAAGGTTCTGGTCTTTTGCAAGGATAAACTGTGCCACTTCCATTTCCGGCACGGTAATGGTTCCGGTCTTATCCACGCACAGCACATTTACCCGCGCCAGTGTCTCGATACATTTCATGTCATGGATCAGTACCTTTTGTTTTCCAAGCCTCATCACCGACACCACCATCGCCACACTTGCAAGAAGGTACAGACCTTCCGGGATCATTCCGAGAATGGCCGCCACCATGCCCGTCACACTATCTTTCATCGTCGCCCCGGAAAAAAAATATTGCTGTAAAAACAGGATCGCCCCGATCGGCAAGATGATCACGCCCACAGTCTGCACTAGGCGGTTCAACGCCCTGATCATCTCCGACTGCTCGCCCTCTTTTGTCTGCGTCGCCTGCAGCATCAGTCCTGAAATATAAGAATCTTTTCCCACTTTTTCCAGTTTTGCCATGCACTCTCCTGATATCACAAAACTTCCCGAAAAAAGGGAATCTCCCTCTTTTTTTACAATCTCATCGGCCTCCCCTGTGATCAAAGCCTCGTTGACTGTGATATTGCCGGATAACACCAGTGCGTCCGCCGGAATCTGTCCACCTGCTGAAAGCGTTATCACATCATCCTGCACCAGTTCATCCGCCAAAACCTCCTGATTACTTCCGTTGCGCCGGACCGTGATTTTCGGTGTATTTAATATCGTAAGATCATCCAGGATTTTTTTGGAACGCAGCTCCTGGATGATCCCGATCAACATATTTGCAATAATAATAGGTAAAAAAGTAAGATCCCGAAAAGATCCCACCACGATCAGAAGGATCGTAATGATCAAAAAAATAAGATTATAATAAGTTACAACATTTGAGCGGATGATCTGTGCCACTGTCTTTGTGGAAGAATCTACGCTTTCATTCGACAACCCTGCTTTTTTCCGAAATTCCACTTCAGCAGTGGACAGTCCACTCATATTCTGGCACATTCTGCATCTCTCCATCTCACTTTATGATGCTTTAGTATGCCCTGTTTTTTGTTAAACTATTTGAACAATCGCTAACTGTTCTTTATTTTGCTTTTAATGCCCAGACAGCTTTGATCTGGCTCCTGATTTTTCCATAGTCCCATTTCTGACCACTGCGGTATAAAGAAAACGGATCGTTAATGGAAAATCCTTCATCATCATAATCATAGAGCAGGATAAAATGTCCCCCTGTAGTGAAATCTCCCTGCCGCACGGAGCAGATCACGATGTCTCCCTGATCTAAGTGCTGCTTGATCTCAGTCTGGCTGATATTGATCTGCTCGGAGCGGACACCGTAAGCTGCCGCCCCCTCTGTCATAAGCGACCACATCGTTCCTGTGCCGGACATATAAAACCCTTCCTGCATGGCAAATTTTGCGATTGCAGCCGGAGTTGCCTCCTCGTTTCCAGTCAGCGCAACTACTGCCATCGCCAGTGTTGTCGGACCGCATCCGCTGATCGCAACATTGCTGTCATCCCCATATGCAAGGCAGCCCCAGCGTTTATCCCACTGTAAAAAGAGCGGATATTCTTCCTGTAACTCTTTCTCTGTCAGTTCTGCTTTATCATAATCCCTTGTGTTCCCTTTATAATCAGCTACAAATGCGATCATTTCCGGATTATTTGCCAGATTGATCAGTAATTTTTCCGGATATTTCTCTGCATTTTCCACGATCTGTGCGTAGCGTTCATCTGACGCTTCCATCTGTTCTAACTGTCTGATTGCCTGATTCAAGGAATAATCTACCGGTTTTGATAACACAACCTGTGGAATCTCCGCGAACGGATCATTCGTTTCTTCGCTGTCTGCCGGTTCTTCGACAGTTTCTGTAGCAGACTGTTCCTCTTTTTCCGTTCCATCTGCTGTTGTTCCATTATCTACGTCATTTGTAATTTGATTTTCTTTTTTATCTTCATCGGAGTTATCCTGCGCTGATGCCAGCACTTCTTCTGTTTTTCCAAGTTTGATCTCAGGAAAATATCTTCCACAGACACATCCCAGTAAAAAAGATGTCAAAAGCATTACACTCAAAACGATTTTTCTTTTCCGTACAAGCTTTTTCTGTCTCAGTCTTCTTTCGTCTAATTCTGTCTGATTCTGTATCTGGCGCTGATTCTGCTCCTTCATCTATCGGTAACCTCTCTCGTATTTCTTTCTTGCGTAGCGTGTTCTATTATATACATAAACCCTGTAATTTTGCTACCCTCTTCATAAAATATTAATAAAACTTTGGGTTTTCTTTGGAATACTTACAGAAAAAAAACAGGTGCCAAATGTATGACCCATTCAGCACCTGCCCTGTCCTGTCTGTTTTTATTTGTTGCTGAGATATTCGTGAATACCCTTAGCTGCTGCTTTACCGGCACCCATCGCAAGGATAACAGTTGCTGCACCTGTCACAGCGTCACCACCGGCATAAACACCTTCTTTGGAAGTTGCACCGGTCTCTTCTTCTGCAATAATACATTTTCTGCGGTTGATATCAAGACCTTTTGTAGTGGATGAGATCAGAGGATTTGGAGAAGTACCAAGTGACATGATCACAGTATCTGCCTCGATCTCATATTCAGAGCCCGGAATCTCAACCGGACTTCTTCTTCCGGAAGCATCCGGTTCGCCAAGTTCCATTCTGATCACTTTTGCACCCTTTACACAACCGTTTTCATCCACCAATAATTCGGTTGGATTCTGGAGAAGATCAAAGATGATACCTTCTTCTTTTGCGTGATGTACTTCCTCTTTACGGGCCGGAAGTTCTTCCTCACCACGACGATATACAATATGTACCTCTGCACCCAGTCTTCTTGCTGTTCTGGCAGCGTCCATTGCCACATTACCACCACCTACTACGATGACTTTCTTACCTGCTTTGATCGGTGTGTCGTAATTGTCCAGAAAAGCTTTCATAAGGTTGTTTCTTGTTAAATACTCATTGGCTGAGAATACACCCATTGCCTGTTCGCCCGGAATACCCATAAATCTTGGGAGTCCTGCACCGGATCCAATGAAGACTGCTTCAAAGCCCTCGTTGTCCATCAACTCATCGATTGTAACGGATTTACCGATGACAACGTTGGTCTCGATCTTAACCCCTAATGCTTTCACGTTTTCCACTTCAGCGGCAACCACTTTCTTCTTTGGAAGACGGAATTCAGGGATACCGTAAACCAAAACACCGCCTGCCTGATGCAATGCCTCGAAAATCGTCACATCATAACCAAGCTTTGCAAGATCTCCTGCACAGGTAAGACCTGCCGGGCCTGAGCCGATCACTGCTACTTTATGTCCATTTAACTTTTCTGCCTTTTTCGGTTTAATGCCATGTTCTCTTGCCCAGTCCGCAACAAAACGCTCTAATTTACCGATCGCTACAGGCTCTCCTTTGATTCCACGGATACATTTTCCCTCACACTGTGTCTCCTGTGGACATACACGGCCACAGACTGCCGGAAGTGCGGAAGACTCACTGATCACATGATAAGCAGCCTCAAAATTACCTTCTTTTACTTCTGCGATAAATCCCGGAATATTGATAGATACCGGACATCCTTTCATACACTGTGCATTTTTACAGTTTAAGCAACGGGCAGCTTCTGCCATTGCTTCTTCTTCATTATATCCCAAACATACTTCTTCAAAGTTCGTTGCACGAACGGCTGGCTCCTGCTCACGAACCGGAACTCTAGTTAATACGTCCATTTTTTCCTCCTGATTCTATGTAACTGACCAGACAGCATTCTCTCTGATCTGACAAATTTCTGATTTTTAACTGTTACAATTGCCACATCCGCCGTGATGTGTTGCACCTTCCTGTAATTTCAACATTGCTCTTCCCTCTTCGGTCTTGTACTGAGCCTGTCTTCTCATCGCCTGATCAAAATCAACCAGATGTCCGTCGAACTCCGGTCCGTCTACACATGCAAATTTCACTTCATCGCCGACAACCAGACGACATGCACCACACATTCCGGTTCCGTCTACCATGATCGGATTCATGGAAACAACCGTTGGAATTCCTAATTCTTTTGTCAGTTTGCAGACAAATTTCATCATGATCATTGGTCCGATTGCCACACAGTGGTCATAACGGTTACCATTATCCCAGAGTTCCTGCAGCTGTGCAGTACCGGTTCCCTTGAAACCGTACGAGCCATCATCCGTTGTCACATAAAGGTTTGTGGCAACTTTTTTCATCTCATCCTCTAAGATCAGTAAATCTTTGTTACGGGAACCCATGATAACATCACAGTCAACGCCGTGCTCATGCAGCCATTTTACCTGAGGATAAACCGGAGCTGTACCAACACCACCTGCAACAAATAAAATTTTCTTTTTCTTTAATTCTTCGATATCTTCATGGATCAGATTCGATGGGCATCCCAGAGGTCCAACGAAATCTTCAAAAGCATCCCCTTCCTGTAAGCTTACCATACGCTCTGTGGAAGCTCCTACGGTCTGGAATACGATCGTGATCGTTCCCTCTTCCCTGTCGTAATCACAAATGGTAAGTGGAATACGTTCACCTTCCTCATCAATTTTTACAATCACAAACTGTCCCGGTTCGCAATACTGCGCAACACGAGGAGCCTTGACATCCATAAGATAGATCTTGTCTGCCAGTTTTTCTCTTCTAACGATTGGATACATGTTTTTCCTCCTTGTATATACTCACTGCCTTTTTCATCTCTGTAATCGTTTTCCTTAATCACGAATCTCCTATGAAAATATACATTTTTTTAGCATTACTTTATATAATAAAGGAAAAGCCGTTAGATTTCAACGGCTTTTCCCTTGTTTTATTGCTTTTTCATATAATTGAAACATACTAATTATTTATAGCTTCTATTCTTACTACACCACTATTATGCCTCCACTTTGGAAAACAGAATTCTGTCATTATCCAATGCCTTTCCGGCACGGACTGCAAACTGCTCTAACAGATCATCCACTGACATCTTTTCCCGTTCTTCCCCGGAAACATCCAGCACAATATTTCCCGAATCCATCATGAGGGTACGGTTTCCAAGTTCAAGCGCCTGATGCATGTTGTGCGTGACCATAAGGCAGGTGATGTTCTGCTCTGACACTATCTTTTTTGTGAGGTTCAGTACTTTCTCTGCGGTGGCAGGGTCTAAGGCTGCGGTATGCTCATCCAGCAGCAAAATCTTAGGAGTCACCATCGTTGCCATCAAAAGTGTGAGTGCCTGACGCTGTCCACCGGACAAAAGTCCGACCGGCTGCTTCATACGGTCTTCTAACCCCATGTCTAGCAGTGCGAGCTGCTCTCTGAATTTTTTCTTGTCCGCTGCCTTGATCCGGCTGAAATAGGCATTCTTTGAAGTAGTCGTGCGCAGGTAGGCAAGCGCCATATTCTCCTCGATCGTCATATGTGGTGCGGTTCCCTTCAATGGATCCTGAAACAAATGACCAATCACTTTACTGCGGACATGCTCTTTCTGATAGGTAATGTCCTCACCATCCAGCATGATCAGTCCTTTGTCTGCAAAAAAGGCTCCTGTTATCGCATTAAACAGCGTTGATTTTCCGGCTCCGTTGCTTCCTACGATCGTTGCAAAATCCCCCTGCTTTAAGGTGAGATTCAGATTTTTTAATGCACATTTTTCATTGACAGTTCCCGGATTAAAAGTTTTGCTGACATCGCGCATCACAAGCATTGCGTTCTTCTCTGCCATTATCTTTCTCCTCCTTCGCTGTCATTTTTCATAATCTCCTGAACGTATATCTGGTTCTGAGCCTTTGCGGCACGTTTCTGCCGGTAAAAATTCATCTGCTTTTTCAGATATGGGAATGCGATCGCCACGGCTACAATGATTGCAGAAACAAGTTTTAAACACTCTGCCGGTACATTTAATCTCAGGGCAACTGCCACGATAAAACGATACAGGCAGCTTCCTAAAATAACGCCGGTCACACGCTGTAACATACCGCCTTTTCCAATGATAGATTCCCCAATGATCAGGCTGGCGAGTGCGATTGTTACCATTCCGGTTCCAAGATTGATATCACAGGATTTCTGATACTGCGCAAGCAGTCCGCCGGAGAGACCGGTCAGGGCATTGGCAACACAAAGTCCGATCGTGATCATGGCACTTGTATTAATGCTGGAAGCTCTTACCATATCCGGATTATCTCCGGTTGCGCGGATGGAAAGTCCAAGCCTTGTATTTAAAAAGAAAGAGATCAGCACTCCTACAATGATAACGATCAGTGCAGCCACGATCAGTTTATACCACGTTCCACCGATTGCTGTTTTTGCCCAGGTAAAAACGGATTCACAGTTGAATAAGTTCATGTTGGAAGCGAATCCCATTACTGCAATATTAATTGTATACAATCCGGTATTTACGATGATTCCCGCCAAAATGGACTGAATCCCCATTTTTGTCTGTAAGAAAGCGGTCACAAAACCGGAGCAGACACCAGCTGCCATCGCTGCAAATAATCCTAATATCGGATGACCTGCAAGTGTCACCGATGCACAGACGGCACATCCCAATGTAAAACATCCATCGGTCGAAAGATCCGCAATGTTTAAAATACTGAAGGATATAAATAATGCCAGTGCGACCAGTGCATAGATAAAACCAAGTTCTAATGCACTCTGTACAATTGATAATGTAATAATGGAACCCATACCTTAATTAAACTCCTCTGCTGTTACTGTCTCGATCAATTCGGAACACATATCTTTAAAGATAGAATAATCGATTCCGACTTTTTCTGCAATCTCTGTATTTACGGTTACGATACCGCTGTCTAATGTTTCTACCGGTGTTGTGGCCGGATCTGCTCCGTTTGCAAGAATGTCTGCAACCATGTCTGCTGTCTTTGTTCCGAGTGTCTCATAGTTGACGCCGTATCCTAAGAATGCTCCGTTTAAAGCAAAGGAATCTGCACTTGTGTAGTGAGGGATACCTGCGTCTGCAAATTTTTCAAAAATCGCAAGTTCTGCTGTCATAACAGTGTTGTCCTGTGGTGTAAAAATAGCGTCTACTTTTTCTGCTACCAGGGAATCTGCTGCTGCCTGGATCTCACCGGTTGTTGTACCTGTTTTTTCTACATAGGAAATCCCATGTTCATCGCAGTAATCTTTTGCCGCCTGAATAGCACTTGCGGAAGAATCCTGGCTCTTATCATACAGCAATCCGATTTTTGCTGCATCCGGATCCGCTGCCAAAATGAAATCCATGATCTGTGCCACATCAATTGCATCGGATGTTCCTGTAATATTGGCACCCGGAGCATCTGCACTTGCTACAAGTCCTGCTCCGACCGGATCTGATACTGCGGAAAATACAACCGGGATCTGATTATCTTCCGTTGCGTTCTGCATGATCATTGCTGCCGGCGTTGCGATCGGAATGATCACATCGACGCCCTCTGCCACAAGATCTGCTGCGATCTGATTTAAGGTAGAGGAATCTGCCTGACCATTATAGGTGTAATCTGCATAATCAAATGTCACACCAAGTTCTGCTCCTTTTGCATCCAGCTCTGCTTCAATTGCTTTCTCAATCTGGTTTAAGGATGCATCATCTACATACTGTACGATTCCAACTTTGTACACGGTTTTGTCTGCAGTATTCTGTGCAGTATCCTTTGCGGTATCGGCTGCGTCTGCACTGCTCTCTGTTGTGTTCGTGCTGTTTCCTGCATTGGATGTGTCTGTGCTGTTTCCGCATCCACCGATCATTGTTGCTGCCATTGCCATTGTCAATACTGCTGCCATCATTTTTCTCTTCATCATTTTTTCCTCCAAATTTTAAGAATGTTTTTGAAAGAAATCCGTTTTGAAAGTTATAAGAATCATGTATTGCGGTTTTGTTTGCAAGTAAACAAAAACCGTCTCAAGCTGTTGCTTGAGACGGTAATAAAATCTTATTATCGCGGTACCACTCATCTTGACCATCCGGTCCACTCTCTCATGTACTATCATACACGCCTGATTGATAACGGGTTCGGTTCCCGGTGACTCCTACTGCTGATACATGGCTCTGTATGCTTTATGTATGTTGTTCAGGTCACCCTCGAAAGTCCATTCAGTAAAATGATCCATACTGCAATCCCACCACCTGCAGCTCTCTGTAATATCAACAGATTACTTACTACTCTTTCTCAACGGTTTTTCTTTATGGTGTTACTTTAATACATTAACGTATCTTTGTCAACACCTTTTTTATTTTTATGAGAAGTATACGAGTTCATCTTCCGGCTTCTCGGCTGGAGTTATGGAAATTGGATACAATACAGGACCTTTTCCCTTGTACTCTTTTGCGAATTCTACGTGTACTTCTGCTGTGATATTGATCCAGGATTTGTGCGGAATTTCATCCTCCCTATCGTATTTCGTTTTGAAGCCGATGAAGGTAACATCCTCCACACAGCAGGTCATTGCAAAACGTCCCGGAACCATAATTCCTTTTTTCAGTTTGTCCGGATTGTATACAAGTGCTAAGAAAGAAACTTTCTTACCCTCATACTTTTTCGGATTGTCCTGACAATCCATATACCAGATCGCATAATCTGCATCGGAAATTTCAATCTCATCCGCAGTAATGTCAAACGGTAACTCCTCCGGTCTCTCGTCAAGTGTTCCGTCCGCACGCTCATAGACAAGCTGTGCTTTCCGGTTTAATGCCTTGACATTTCTGCGGTATTTTCCTTTGTCTGTACTGTCATCACAGCGATTGAAGATCACGACATCTGCGGAAAAAAGCTGTTCCATGATCATTGTACGCATATTTGCAAGATACATATCGAAAGTCGTTGCATCTACCGTGGCAAGCTGCTGTACGATCATCCAGTACTTTGGAAGTTCCATATCCATGAGTGTTCCCATCTGCCAGGTTCCGTTGTACTCTAAGAATACCTGCTCCGGCTGGTACTCGGTATTTACTTTTTTCAAAAAGTCCTCTGTAAAATCTGCCTCACTGTCTACCATGACAAGTTTTACATTATTTTTTTCAAGTTCTTCATCCGTAAACTCTGCATCGCCGTCTTCACAGCAGATGACAAGGCTTTTTCCCTCTTTTGCAAAACCCTGCTCAAATAAGGTGTCTTTGATGAGGGAGGTCTTTCCACTGTCCATAAAACCGGTAAATAAATATACTGGTATTTCGTTCATATATATTCTCCCTTATTAAATTCCGAATAACTCTTCTAATCTGTGTTCGTCAATGTTGCAGCCGATCACACAAAGTCTTCCTGTATAGTCAGGCTCGCCGTCACGAAGCTCATATTCACCCGGAACCATGTCAAAATAAATCCATGTGCCATTCTCATCTTCTACCATTCCCTTGGCACGGAGGATTGTTCCGTAATCATCTGTCTCGCAGAGAGTCTTTAATACATCCTCGATCTTTTCCTTCGTGAATTTGTGAGGCGTCTCTTTTCCCCAGCTTGTAAACACTTCATCTGCATGATGGTGATGATGATGCTCATGGTCATGGCATCCGCAGGTGCAGTTTTCGTCATGTTCATGATGGTGCTCATGGTCGTGATGGTGTTCATGGTCGTGATCATGCTCATGATCGTGGTCTTCATGATCGTGGTCATGATGGTGATGTTCATGCTCATGCTCCTCTGCCTCTTCTTTGGCATGCTGCTCAGCCATCAGTTTCATCTCAAGAGAATCTGCTCCCTCGATCACTTTTAATATCTGCTCGCCTTTGATTGCATCCCATGCTGTTGTGATGATTGCAGCCTTTGGATTCAATGTCTGGATCTGTTTTACACAAAGTTCTAACTGCTCAGGTGTTGCATTCTGGCTTCTGCTCAGTACAACAACTGTAGCATATTCAATCTGATTATTAAAAAATTCACCGAATGCTTTCATCTGTTTGCTTGCTTTTAAAGCATTTACGACAGTTACGAGTCCGTTTAATTTAACGTCTTCCTCTTTCTCGATATCGATCACAGACTTCATAACATCGGATAACTTACCGACACCAGATGGCTCGATCAGAATGCGGTCCGGATGATATTTGTCAATCACTTCGTGAAGATTCTTTCCGAAATCACCTACTAATGAGCAGCAGATACAGCCGGAATTCATCTCGGTGATCTGGATTCCTGCATCTTTTAAGAAACCGCCGTCGATTCCGACTTCACCGAACTCATTCTCGATCAGAACGATCTTCTCGCCCTTAAATACCTCATCGATCATTTTTTTAATAAATGTGGTTTTTCCTGCTCCTAAGAAACCGGAAATAATATCAATTTTTGTCATAATAAATCCACTCCTTTTTATGTCTTGATAATATGCAGAATGCAGATTATCATGGTTACATTGTATTATCTTTGTCTGTCCGGATCACACTTTCTGCCCGAACATTCCTATTTTACTCGATTATTTTACAAAATGCAAATTTTGTGCAATTTTTAATAATTATTTTATACCCTGTTTATTTTTATCCATTATATCCGAAAACACTTCTGCATATCCCTGTATGTACCGAGAACCAAAAGGGTATCTTCACTGCTTAATTCCATATCCGGACCAATCGCCATATTCATCTTTCCGTCTGTTTTGATCGCCAGAATACTGATGCTGTACTTTTTACGGATATCCAGTTCACCGATCGTTTTTCCGATCCAGTCTCCCGGCACCTCCACCTCAAAAATAGCATGTGAATCATCCACTTCGATATAATCATGGATATGATCTGCCGTATAGCGGATCGCTGCCCAGTTGGCGATCTGTTTTTCCGGATAAATGACCTCGTCTGCTCCGTTGCGAAGCAGGAACTTTGCCTGTACATCCCGCTCTGCACGCGATATGACCATTTTAGCGCCAAGTTCTTTCAAAAGAGACGTTGTCTCCAGGGAATTCTGGAAATTGCCTCCGATCGTCACAAAACAAATATCATAATTTTTGATTCCAAGCGACTCCAGAAAATTCTCATTGGTACTGTCACCGATCTGTGCGTCTGTAACATACGGAAGAATTTCATTGACAAGATTTTCATTCTCATCCACAGCCATTACTTCATGTCCAAGCTCATTCAACTGGTATGCAACATGCTTTCCAAATCTCCCGAGTCCGATAAGCAAAATATTTTTCATTATAATTTTCTCCTTTATCCAACAGTTATTTTATCAAGCGGTCTTTTTGCCCCACTCTGTATTTTTACTGAAATTGCAGCATATATAAGTGTCAGTCCGCCAACTCTTCCAAGATACATCAAAACAACCAATATCAGATGTGATACCAGTCCAAGCTCCGTTGTGATCCCTAATGTAAGTCCTGCCGTGCCCACTGCAGACGCTGTTTCAAAAAGACAATCCGACAATGCAACATGTTCTATCTGACTGATTGCGATTCCACCTGTGAAAAACAAAAAGAAATACAAAATAGCGATCGTTGCCGCATTTTTCACCACTGTGTTATCAAATCTTCTTCCAAAAACCTCTGTTTCCGGCTCTCTTCCAAATGTTGCAAATGCATTCAGTATCAGCACTGCGATCGTTGTTGTCTTCATACCTCCTGCCGTTGATCCCGGAGATCCACCGATCAGCATCATCAAAATCATGATCGCTTTAGAAGAATCGTTCATTGCACCAAGATCTGCCGTATTAAAGCCTGCCGTCCGAAGAGTTACCGACTGAAAAAAAGAAGCCAGTATTCTTTTTCCCATAGAAAATCCGGTAAAATCACTCAGAAAGAAAAAAACAGCCGGTAGTAAGATCAAAACAGCGGTGGTAACAAGGATAATCTTACTCTGCAGACGGTAACGTTTCAAGTTCCATTTGTTTGTACAAAAATCATCCCAGGTCAGAAATCCGATGCCACCGATCACGATCAAAAGCATGATCACAAGATTGATCAGTGGATTGGCAATATATCCTGTCAGAGATGGAAATGTCTGTTCCGTCGTTCCAAGTATGTCAAAACCTGCATTGCAAAAAGCCGATACCGAATGGAAGACTGACATCCAGATTCCTTTCCATCCATAATCCCTGCAAAATACAGGAAGCATGAGAATGGCACCGACCAATTCGATCAGAAATGTTCCCTGTAGAATAAATTTCGTAAGCCGGACAATTCCACCTACTTTCGGTGCTGAAATCGCATCCTGCATCGTGCTCCGCTGCATTAACGAGATCTTTCTCCCCGATACCATTGAAAAAGATGCAACCACAGTGATGACTCCCAATCCGCCGGTCTGGATCAGAAGTAAGATTACTGCCTGACCAAACGCCGACCAGTAGCTTCCTGTATCCACGACCACAAGTCCTGTCACGCAGACAGCTGATGTCGCAGTAAATAAAGTCTTATCAAACGGTGTCACAACTCCGGCAGAAGATGAGATCGGAAGCATTAAAATAATTGCTCCAAATAATATCACACCTGCAAATCCAAATGCGATCATCTCAAACGATGACATTTTCTTTTTTTTACGTATAAGTTCCGGCATATCAGTTCTCCTTTTTTCTGCTGCTTTCATTTTATTTGTGGAACTGCATATTGTAAAGCTTTTCGTAAGTTCCCTTCCTGGCCATCAGTTCTTCATGTGTTCCTGATTCTTCGATACCATCCTCAGATAAAACAATGATTTTCTCTGCGTTTTTGATGGTGGAAAGCCTATGTGCAATTACAAATGTGGTACGGTTCTTTGCAAGTTTTTCCAGAGAATCCTGCACCACTTTCTCGCTCTCATTGTCAAGTGCGGAGGTTGCCTCATCAAAAATAAGGATCGGTGGATTTTTAAGGAAAACCCTTGCAATGGACAATCGCTGCTTCTGTCCGCCGGAAAGCTTGATCCCGCGCTGTCCGATGTCCGTCTCATAACCGTTTGGAAGTGACATGATAAACTCATGCGCATTGGCGTTTTTTGCTGCCTCGATGACTTCCTCTCTTGTCGCATCCGGTTTTCCGTAACGGATATTGTCAAAAACAGTTCCAACAAAAAGATACACATCCTGCTGCACAATGCCGATGTGGTCGCGCAGACTCTTTAAGGTGAGATCACGCACATCTTTTCCATCGATTTTTACTGCGCCGCCCGTCACGTCATAGAAACGTGGAATGAGGGAACAGAGCGTACTTTTTCCTGCGCCGGAGGAACCGACTAATGCCATGTAAGCCCCCGCCGGAACATTTAAACTGATATGGTTCAACACTTTTTCCGTGTTTTCCTCATACTGGAATGAAACATTTTCAAAAGTAATATCTCCCTTTACATCCTTAAGTTCCACTGCATCTTTTTTGTCCTCGATATCCGGATGAATGGCGAGGATCTCCTGAAAACGTTCAAACCCGGTATAACCATTCTGAAACTGCTCTGTGAAATCAATGAGGGTGCGGACCGGATCCGTAAACACACTGATATAGAGCATAAATGTGACAAGGTCGCTGACATCCACACTGCCTTTTGCGATCAGCACCGTACCTGTCAGGATCACGCTGACCTGAATGAGTGTCGTAAACGCTCCAAGCCCTGCCTGATAACTTCCCATGTAAAAATAGCTGTTTTTCTTGGCTGCAAGGAAACCGTCATTGCCTTGTTTAAACTTGCGGTTTTCAATCTCTTCGTTGGCAAAAGATTTTACCACCCGGATACCGGATAAGTTATCCTCGATCTGCGCATTGATGTCCGCAATTTTTACACGGTTCTGTTTGAATGCGAGACGCATTTTTTTATTCAGGACAAATGCATAGATCAGCATGAACGGCAGAATTGCAAAGGCTGCAACTGCGAGCATTGGGTTGATGTTCACAAGAATGATCAGTGCTCCGGCAATTTTGATCACGGACAGAATGATGTTCTCCGGTCCATGATGCATCAGTTCACTGATATCAAAAAGATCGGTTGTGATACGGCTCATCAGCTGTCCGACTTTCTGGTCATCATAAAAGGAAAAGGACAGTTTCTGATAATGTGCGAAAATTTCCGCACGCATGTCATACTCGATTTTCGCTCCCATCACATGTCCATAATTACAAATGTAGAATTTACTGTAACAGTCAACCGCCACCAGCGCAAACAGTCCAATGGCGATGTATGCTGCCTGATGCAAAATCTCTGCCGGCTCACGGTACACAAGATTGTAGGTCACATACCGCACGACCAGCGGAATGATCAGGGCAACCGCCGCAGAGAGCGTTGCGAAAAACATGTCTGTCCAGAACACACGCATGTAAGGTTTATAATAGGTGATCATTTTTTTCATGGTTCCACTTTTTTTCATAAATTCCGGTTCTCCTCTGCATAAGATAAGACTGATACATTTCTTTTATGCATCAGTCTCATTCAAATTCATATGATATTATTTTAGACGTAAAGCTGAAATTGTCAAGCTTTTCCCAATGTGCCAGATATGCTGCTTATTTTCTCTTTTCAAACCCATACACCCATTTTCCACGCAAAAATAAAGCAAGGAAAATGACCGAACTAATACTCCAGGTCAATGGATACGCCCAGAAGATCACGCGGATATCCGGGATAAAATGAACCGTAACCGTGATATAGCTTACACGGAACAGACACCATACACACAGCATAACGATCATCGGAACCGATGCATTTCCCGAACCACGAAGCACCGCAGCGATGCAGTGGGAAAAAGCCAGCAGAAAATAGAACAACGCAATGGTTCTCGACTGCATAACTCCATAATGTACTACATCCGGTTCACTGTTAAAGGCTGCAATAAGCACCGGTGCGGCTGTATAAATCACAACTCCGATCAATTCTGCAATGATAATCGAACAGAGAACGCCAAACCTCGCTCCTTTTTTTGCACGGTCATACTGCTTTGCACCAAGGTTCTGGCTGACAAAAGTGGTCAGCGCCATCGTAAAACAGGTCACCGGCAGAAACGCAAATCCTTCGATTTTGGAATAAGATCCACATCCTGCCATCGCCATTTTCCCAAATGCATTGATATTTGTCTGCACAAAAACATTCGCAATGGCGATCACAGAATTCTGAAAGCCGGACGGCACACCGTTTTGTATGATCTGCCACAGCATCTGTCTGTCAAAACGGATTTTATTTAACTGAAGCCTATATTCTTCTTTTGCTCTCAGAAGATGGATCAGACATAAGAATGCACTTACAAATTGGGAAATCGCTGTTGCCAAAGCGGCTGCACCGACTCCCATCCCCAATCCTGAAATAAAGAAAATATCCAGCACCACATTGATACAGGAAGAAATGATCAGATAAATCAGCGGATGTCTGCTGTCTCCAACCGACTGCAAAATCCCTACAAAAATATTGTACATGATCACTCCGATAGAGCCTGCAAAATAAGTGCGGAAATAGGTGATAGATTCCGGAAGCACCTCTGCGGGTGTTCCCATCAACACCAGGATCTTCGGTGCTAAAAGCATGCCGATCACTGTCAATGCAATTCCTGCTGCAATTCCAAACGCAACCGTTGTGTGGATTGATTTCTCCAGATTTGCCCTGTCTTTCGCTCCATAATATCTGGCAATTACAACACCTGCACCCATTGCGATGCCATTGATAAATCCAACCATCAGAAAAATCAGATTCCCGGATGAGCTGACTGCCGCCAACGCATTGCTGCCGAGATAATTTCCTACGATCAGTGAATCTGCCGTGTTATACAATTGCTGAAACAAATTTCCAAGAAACAGCGGAATCGCAAATAAAATAATTTTTCTGGAAATGCTTCCCTCTGTCATTCTTGTTTTATCTTCTGTTCTCATCATTACTTCCTCGTATCTTTTTCTGCTCTACGCTCTGACTCTAATAATAGGTACTATCTATAGTATAGTTTTTTTCGTGTAAAATCAACAAGTTTTGAGGATTATAAGAGATTTGGATTGAACAAAATCTTGAGTTACATAACTAATGCTGCTCCATATAATCAATAAATTCCGTTGTCTTAGACCAGTACTTAATCCCCCAATTTTCAAAATTCCATTCATCCATGTAATTGTTACATTCATAGTCAATATACTCTTTTAATATTCTTTCATTTGCTACATCAATGTCTAACATTCTTGGAATTCTGATTCCTGTCTGCAACAGTCTGTTATAATCATTTTGTTCTGCTTCGATTTTATTGCCAAATGAGTAATATTCACATGGCTCATGGTGTATCTGTTTTAACACATAAAATTTACCTTCCCGTTCTGCCAAATAGGAATAACCACCTTTTCCATGTCCTAATAACTTCACAATTTTATATTCTTTCTGATTAACATTCATAACATCCTGCATTATCGTCCCCCCTGTTTATTCGGCAAAGTATATTCCTTGAATCCGACCACTAACGTAGCGTCAGGCTTTTGCATTGCAATTAACATTGTGTTGTTAAAGCTGTAATTATGAAATTTTGACATGGTATTCAGATAAATCTTGTACTTCTCGCTTTCAAAAAGTTCCTTGATACCCTACTCCAACTTCTCCGTTATTTCCTGTACTTTCTGTTTTTCTGTTTTAGCGTCTGCCATTGTTTTTGTTTCTTAATTGTCTGTTTCTATGCTATTAAATTTCTCCCTTTTCGGAAAAGTGTTTCTGATATTACTTAACCCAAACTATCCTGTTATTTATACATTTTAAGAAGTTAATGCAATTTGAGCTATTGATTTGCTTGGATATAATAAAGATTAGTTTTGCTGACTGGATTGAAATTGAGTTTAGGTTTAAAACATAATAAAAGCTATCCAATTTTTTTGACCGGGTAGCCTTTGTAAAATTTATTCTGCTGGAACTTCTGTGGCTGTGAGTGATATATACTCTGCAAAAATGGCATTTACCACGGTTTTCCTTTCGTCATCCAGTGATAAATAGTTCTGATTTACATTATCGTTGAATGTACCACAATCGGAATGATATTTGTATGTTTCTTCGTTGATTGTAATTTCAATGTTGCTTAAACAATCAGTTGTACCTTCTGTATTCCATGCATCACCACATAATATATTAGATATAGTTCTGATATCCTCATTTTCAGTGATGTTCGCATTTTCTCCTGTGAAAACATTATGAATACTTACTACTGCAACTGGGTCTATCATAAGTTCACTACTGGCCAGGACTTTTTCTGTTGCAAAAACCCACCATTTTTCATTCATATTAATCTCGATTATGCCTTCTTGTGAACCATATTGATATCCATAGCCTGTACCAAAGTTAGATTGATTGTCTTTTGTTGGCTTTTCACTTCCGTCTACTTCTGACGTAATCTCTCCATCCATAACACCACAACGGGCTTCTACTGTACTTTCATGACCTGTGTCAATATATAACTCGCCATTTACCATGACCATAGGAATTAAATCCCATTGTTCTGCTTCTTTGACAACTTTGATACCGTAAACCTCTGTTATCTGTGCTGGATAACTTTCTGCAATTTCTCCGTTATATGCTATTTCAATAATGTCACCAACATTTGGTTGTGGAGCAGTACCTATGTTTTTCATTGGTACTGTAATCAGATCTGCATTGTTTAATTCTTGACTACCCTCTACTGGTTCTACTAAAAAATAATTATCACGAATTTCAAGAATGGTTGCTTCAAAAATAGTGTTATTTTCTTCACCTATTCCACTTGGTCTGAGCCATTGACCTGTTTCTTCATCTTTCACTAAAATCAACTCGTAACCTCCCTCCGGTCTGTTAAAATAAATTTCTGTATCATCCGAAGTAAGCTCTAATTGGAAGCTATGCTCTGCTCCAATCGGACTGTTTATTCCACCAAATGTCGAAAAAAATGTAAGATAATGTGGTTTTACTCCACTTCCATTGTCTTTAAATCCTCTGATATATCCTGTAGATGTTGGAATTCCTACATCAAGCGTGATCTCCGTTCCATCCTCTGATACAGAGTAATCAACTAATACGACATCCATTCTTTTTTGAAAACCTGTGCCAATAAAGAATAGAGCTACTAATACAGCTAAAATTACAATTACTGCAATTATTCTTTTTTTCATAATCAAACACCTCCATTGATTTGGTGAAATTTCAAACAAATTCGTTTTTAAATTAACCTTAATGTAGATTTATACATCAAAAATGCTGAATTATATGTTTTTCATTCAGACACACAATTCCTAAAAGGGAGTCAGTTTTTAATGATTATTCAGCTTTAGGAAGTGGAAGTAATAATTCTTCAACTACTGCACCAGCACTGAACTCTACTTTGATTGCACCGCCAATGGTATCAAGAGCATATACTTTTGCCAATTCTGCTTCATCATTTGTTGTTACTCTAATAATGATATTGTTTGTGGTCTCATATACGCCAGACGTTACAACAAATGGGATTTCCTTATTTACCATTGCATTTGTTATCTTTTCCTGTAACTCTGTGAGATATGCCAATGTGTAAGTACCTTTTACGAAAGTAGTATTGCTTTCACTTCTGCCAAGTTCCTTACAAATAGCTGTTCTATTAGCTGGTGTATCTTCTGTAAGAACGATTACAAATTTTCCATTAGCATCTGTATAGGAACCACCAAAAAACTCTGAGGTATCTTTGGTTAAGTCACTGCTATTTACTTCTTCGTTATATTCTCCCTTATTGTCTGCAGGAACATCTTCTATAATAGTTTCTGAAGTATCTTCGATTTCTGTACTTTTACTTTCTTGAATGTTTACAGATTCTTCTTTGTTGTTCTGTAAATCCTCAACTTTATTATTGTTTTCGATTGGTAATGACTCAACTGTTGGTGTGTTGGTATCCTCTACTGGTGATAAGCGTGTTACCATAGGAATACATAAAACCAATAAGGCAAAGCATGCTGCGATTGTTCCCCACTTAACCCATGCAAAATTATTTTTTCTCTTGTTGTTCATATGAGCCTCCTTAATATATTGATTGTTAATGTCACCAAGAGTATCAAACAAATCTTCTTTTTTCATAATACATAACCCCTTTCCGATAAGTATTCTTTAAGTTTAGAACGTAATCGGTTTAATGTAACCGATACATTACTTTCAGTCATTTCATACCGCCTTGCAATTGATGAAACGCTGTCAGAATACCAATATCTACAGATGAATATGTTTCTCTTTTTTGGTGGCAAGGTTTCCAGAAAAGAATTGATTGTTGCGACAAGTTCTCGTCTGTCAATTTCTTGCTCTACATCATCTACGCCAGATACACACTCTGCAAGTTCGTCAAGAACGACTGCTATTTCTCCGTTTCCACGTTTCATCACATGATTATGTTTGTATTTGTTAAAAGCTAAATTTCTTGTGATTTTCCCAAGGAACGCAGATAGAATTGTTGGTATAGTTGGCGGTATAGAGTTCCATGTACTTAAATATGTATCATTGACGCATTCTTCTGCATCTTCATTATTACCTAGGATATTTTTTGCAATAGAAGTGCAGTATTTCCCATACTTCTTTGCAGTTGCAGATAATGCACGCTGGTCTCTATTTAAATACAACTGAATAATGTCCTTGTCGTTCATACTCAATCCTCCTTTCTGATTTTTTCCCTTACACCTATATAGGCAACTTCTGAACCATAATCTTACACTTTTTTCAAAAAATTTTTTTCTAAATTTATATACCAAATATATCAGATTGTCGAAAGAAAGGACATAGCAAAAATAAACCATGCTATGTCCTTTAGGAAAAATTTTATATTGATTTGGAGCAACAATAAACCGAACCGCTTTTGGAATTGCTAGGATGTAGATTTATACATCCAAAATATAGAATTATACACGCTTTTCATTCAGACACACAATTCCGAAAAGGGAGTTTTATTAAGAATAATTGTTAAAGAACCAGCCTCCAGAAAACATGCCCTGGCAATTTCTTTCTGATTACTGCCATCATGTTCTTTTAAATAATCAAGGATTTTAGGCTGCCCGATAGTAAGCCCGGTATTCTTGAGCTGCTCTAACAAAGCCTTTTGTACCAGCATCTGATTCGCCATGATCAGATAATGCAATGTATCATCCATTTTCTTAGCTCCTTCATGCAAAAAGGTTATAATTCAAACAATTTGAATTATAACCTTTTCTGAAGATATGTCAGCCATAATGTTGCTATTTCCTTTTTGACTTTTCCTAAAATATGTGATAATGTGTGGTTAGTAACATCTAACTACTGATTTCATGTAAGGAGAATGTCCTATGACACCTGAAAAATATAAAGAACTTTCTATCAAAGAATTTACACAGGCAGCAAAAATCTATGACAGTGGCCACGCTGGAATCTATGAAATGTGCAAGGATGACTATCCGCCGATTCTGGAAGAACTGGAAAAGGAAACATTCCATGACGTACTCGACTGTGGCTGCGGAACCGGGCCAATGATTCAGCTGCTTCATGAAAAATATCCTGATAAGCACTATGTCGGTCTTGATCTTACGCCTGAAATGATTCATGTTGCACAGGCTAAAAAGTTATCCAATACAGAATTTCTTGTAGGAGACAGCGAAAATCTGCCATTTGAAGAGGGTTCCTTTGATGCGGTTATCTGTGCGAACAGCTTCCACCACTACCCTAATCCGCAGGCTTTCTTCAACAGTGCATACCGTGTTCTGCGTAAGGGTGGACGTCTGGTCTTGAGAGACTATACTTCCTCAAATTTCATGGTCTGGCTGATGAATCATCTGGAAATGCCTCTGGCAAACCTGTGCGGACATGGTGACGTGAAAATACATAAAACTGCAGAATTTGTTGCGATGGCAGAAAAAGCCGGTTTCACAGTGCTTACGATGGAGAAGCAGAAAGGTTTTCGCGCACACCTTGTTGCACGGAAGTAATCAGTTTATTTATTTTATACAACCTCATATGCTACATATTCATGATCGAATTCATACCCCAGCTTTTCTGCCAGATGAACTGAATTTATATTTTGTGCATCCCAGCTGGGGTATAATCCTTCTTCCAGGCAGTTTAATATGAGTGCAGAACATGCTATTGTTGCTAAATGCTTTCTTCTTTCAGACTCAATCGTATCAACTTCAATCTCTATGCCTTCAGGTATTATTGCACTACTGTAAAGTTCACAATCTCTGCGTCTGCATATTCATCCCAAAGTGCCTGATACTGATGATCTTCATCTGCACCATCAATCTCTTTACCATCCTCATATACCTGATTGCTGCTTCTGATAAATCCTGTATAATGTGCTGTTCCATTCTCGTCAAAGTCTTCGCTTATATAGGATTTTACCATCAGCGCATGAGTCTCCTGTGAAATACAGTCTGCTTCTATCATATGTCCGCCTGCCGTGTAAAGTAATCCGTCCTTTACGGCAATAGGATAAGCAGTACCCTCAGATGCGATCATGGAGCCACAGCTTACACCATTTTCATCCTCCAGATATACATATGCTGAAATAGAAACTGCATCATTTTTGCCATCCTGATTATCATATGTACCCTCTGTAACCAGTAATATGGGTTCCTCACTTCCCAATACATCCACATAGGTATATGCCTGACCTGCTTCGAGATAACCGATTACTTCCTCATAAGAGTCAAATTCATTTTTCTGTGCTTTCTCCTCGATAAAACCATTTGGCATAAATGCTTCACCTGTTATTTCTTCCGAAGTCTGTGTTTGCAAGGCTTCAGTACTTGCCTCTTCCGCAATCTGTGTCTGTGACTCTGCTGTATTGACTTCTTCCTTACCGCAGGCGGTTGCAAGTACAGCCATACTCATAAATAATAATGCTTTCATTCTCTTTGATTTCATAATTTCTCTCCCTTACTATAGTGATATCGTTACATCAGCCAGCTTTTCTTTTACATCAGGATTATGTGTTGCAATCAACAACGTTTTACCGGCTTTTTTCAAATCCTCAATGAATGCTGTCAGCATAGATTGACTTTTCTGGTCAAGTCCTGCAAAAGGCTCATCCAAAACGACAACTTCTGGGTTAAGGGACATAACAGCCGCAAGTGCAGTCTTCTTCTTCTGCCCTCCGCTCAAATGATAAGGCGCTTTATCTGCTAATGCCTCTAAGTCAAATATTCTCATGCAGTCTTGCGTTCTGCGTTTTACTTCCTCTTCTGCCATGCCCATCTGTCTGGGTCCAAAGGCAATCTCATCATATACTTTTGCATTAAAAAGCATGACATCAGGATTCTGAAATAAATATCCGATTCGTTTATGAAAAAGTTTTGCATTTCTGCTGTCTTTCAGATATTTTTCATTAATCTCAATGCCATCAAACAGGAACTTCCCCTTCTGAGGAAAAGACAATCCATTGATAATTCTGAAAAGTGTCGTCTTGCCAGAACCATTATCGCCCTCAATGACGATACACGTTCCCTTCTCTATTGCCAAATTGAAATGAGCCAGAACCGGTGGTTCAGCTTCATCATATCCAAATGTCACATCCGACAATTCTATTATTTTCATGCTAATAACCATGTCCTTCCGTAATCGGCAGGCTTGGGACTGCCGGCACAAAGCCGCATGTGAAAATTAATTTTTCACACTATAATCATCTGTAAATCCCCTGCACTGCATCGCCTCATACATTTGCTGGTTCATCTCAGTACCTCTTACAAATGTAACACCCATGACGCCTCCGATGGAGCTGTACTTTTTATTATTTTTTCCAACAGATCGAAGCTGCAGGGATGTCAACAGATCTGTAATCAGATTCCCCAGAAGTACAATATACTTTAATGTAATATCCAAAGTAAAGATGAAAATCCCGGGGATATGCAGCTTCCTGAGTGCTCCCGTAATATGATTCCACTGCGTCGTATGATTAAAAATGCTTAGTGTAGATATACTGAAAAATACCTTAATCACAATCAATAGTTCATTTCGTATACCACTCGGCTGTATGAACATTGCAGGAAGCAGAATAATAAGCGCCAGCACAGATGCTCCACATCCTGCTTTCATAATGTTTAAAATATCCCTCGCAGGCCATGTACACAAATATAATAACAGTATAGCTGCATATGCCATGATACACAACTTATTTTGTGTGATGGACAGAAACAGAATTCCACCTGCTGTTACAAGCAACTTGAAAAGGGCCGGCAGAGGCCGTCCCTTCTCATGTCCCTTCTGGACTTTTATACGTGACATAGCTTTTCCAATTGTCTGAATTGTCTTCACTGCAAATTTACTGCCGTCTTTTGGCGGATCATATTGGTCCACACGCTCCATCCAACTAGGAAGCATAATGATTTCGTCCTTTCATAGGAATTGAGATCAGCTTAAATATAATGATAAGAAGTGCCACGCCGATTAAAGCCGATAAGATATAGGCAGCGGCCTCATTCATTCCACTGACAGCATAATCAGGCATAAGCACGGATAATGACCAGCCTTCTGCCAGCCCTTTCGGTGTATATCCAAGCGCTGAACCATTGGTTACGATATCTGCGATTTCATCAGAACCCCATTCGCCCCATGCTGTACCCGTAGCCAATAGTCCAAGCGGTGTTGCTGCAATAAGCAGTGCAATCAGGGCAAACACCGGCATATGCTTCTTTGTTGTATTCGCATTCTCTCCACCTGTCAGAATACTTTCATAAGTAAGATCCGGTGAGGTCTTCTTCACAAAGGCAAATACTGCCACGGTGAATATGGCTTCAATGATTCCAGCCACAGCAAGATGAGGAATCATCATGGCAGGGACTGAGACAGTAAGATCATATGGACAGTAAAGGGCATTACCGGCTGCATCCTTAAATAACAATGGCTGAATACCGAATTCTACAGAGGCACAAAATGCAGCCGCATTAATTCCAATATAAGAGCCTATTGCCACGGCAATATAATGTACTCTGTCTTTTGCCAAATCTCCACCTGCCATTCTTACAATCAGACGATAAACTGCGTAGCCGACATAGGGCAAAACAAATGCCATATTAAAGCAATTTGCACCAAATGCCAGAATTCCACCATCGCCAAAGATGATTGCCTGCAATAACAGTGCTATAGATACTGCAATACATGCCGCATTGGGACCAAATAACAGCGCAATTAACGTTCCTCCCACTGCATGCCCTGTTGTACCTCCCACGAGTGGTACATTGAACATCATACCCAAAAAAGAAAAAGCTGCTCCCACTCCAAGAAGTGGAATCTTATCCTTTGGAAGTTCTTCATTTACTTTTTTCACAGCGTGTGCCCAGACAGGAACCATTGCCGCTCCCATCACACCGCAGGTTGCCGGTGATAAATAATTCTCTGGTATGTGCATTATAAATTTCCTCCATAATATAGTTTTTCTTCGTGTATCGTATTACTTAGCACAGGTCGTTTCTTCCTGTTTGCCGGTATAATCGAATTTACCGTCATTTTTCTCTTCCATGGCTTTGATGATATGGTAAGCAAATTCATTATAAGGTGTAGGGATACCAAGCTCCTTACCCATACGCATCAGTGCGCCTGAGAACATATCAATCTCTGTGTGACGACCTGCATCCAGATCCTGTAAAGTAGAGTATCTGGCTGTTGGTGGAACAGCACTGCCATGTCCAGAAGAAGCATCTGCCTTACTGATGTCGATTTCTTTCGCCGCTGCGACAGCTTCCAGCTCTCTTCTGAGTCCGTTGCTGATCTCTTTCATATGAACGCTGTCCTGATAACATCCAACACCCGCTCCGAGGATTGCCTGGGGAAGATTGTTACATACATTCAGGCGGAACTTGCTCCACATCTCTTCTCTGATATGTTCTGTTGCACGATAATGTAAGCCAGTACCTTCAAAAAGGGCTTCAATTGCCTGCACACGCTCACTCTGATATGGTACGGTAAGTTCTCCAAAAATAATACCTATCGTAGTATCCGGGTTAAAGCAGAAACCATCGCCTTCCTTATGAGAAGCTACTTTTATCAGGGAATAAATGATATGAGAACTGTCTATTACAGTAGAAATGATCTCTTCACTGTCTACACCATTCATAAGGCTCATTACAACTGTATTCTCTCCGGTAATCGTGCGGATACTGTCTAATGCACCCGGCAATGCACCATATTTCAAAGCTATAATCAGCAGATCTGCTCCCTGTGCTTCCTGTGGTGTCCACACTTCCGGGTGATATGTCACACCATTGATGATACAACCGTTCTTTAATCGGTTGGCTCTTTCACCCTCTGCAACAACACCCAGACTGATATCATCACGTTTAGAAAGCCCCCAAATGACATAGGAACCAACTGCTCCTGCCCCTAGTACTGCAATTTTCTTCATCTTCATAACATTTCTCCTCCGATATTTACGATAGTCATTCTTATCTATATGATACCTAACTGTTTTCAAAACATCAATGCTTTATTATGCATTTTACTATATGAAACACAATATAACACAAAACAGCGATACCGTATAGCTTCTGAGCTATACAATATCGCCGTTTTCTTCTAAATAGTACTATTCTTCTTTACGTTTCTTCAAGGTCAAAAATCCTGTCGCTGTCAATGCTGCTATGCAGGCAAGTACAATAATCCAGATAAAAAGTGTATGATCTTCTGTCGTTGTTGCCTGTACGGTATTGTCACTGGTTGTATCTGCAACAAGAGTCTCATCTACTTCTTCGACCGCTTCCATTGAAACCGTATCAAGGATGATAATATAGTCAGAAGCATGCGTGAAAGTAAGCTCTGCCTGACCAGTCTCATCTATCTCATCTGCACAGATAAATTCCAACGCATCTGTACTTACATTATAATAGAAGAGGTTTGCTACAAGTCCCTTATTCGCTTCTCCTACATTGAGTCGCATGACTGCTTCAAAGCCAAAGGCTCCATCATAGGCAAGTGTGAGATTCATGGAGAAACGCTCACCAGTCAGGGCATTGATCAGGTCTACAGGAATCGTATCTGATGCCTCCTCACCAAGTGCCACATGGAAATCAATATCACTGATGTTCTCTTTCTGAACACTCATGCCATTTACCTGCCAGATGATTCCATTATCAAGCTCGAATTGCATCGTAATATCTTTTCCTTTAATCATATCAAAGATATCACCGGGTACAACACTTGAACCATTCATATTTACTACGATTGTACCGCCTTCAGCGCATACCGCTGATTCTGCCCTGATCACATCCCAGCCTTCCTTATCATCCTCACCCTGGATAAAAGGTCTTGCCTCTTCGCCTTCCTCTACCGTATCATTCTGTGCTGTCGGGACTTTGCGCTGAGGTTTCTTCACATTATCAGCCGGTTGTGTGGGCTGTACAGGATCAGGTATCGGAGCCGGTGTCAGTATTGGAGTCAGAGAAGGATCAGGTGTTGTCTTTGCAGGTTGCATCACATCCTTGTGTACATTATTCATGAAACCAGAACTTTCTGAGTCATTTCCAGAATCATTACTGTTGTTGGAACTACCAGCATCTGAGTCATTTTTAGCAGCAATCTTAGCTATCGGCTTAGTCGCTGTATAACCACAGGCGCTACACTCATATGTCATAACTCCTTCCTCTGTAGTAGTCGATTGTTTTGTGACTCTGCTGGTCAGTGCCGCATGATTCATAGAATCTTTTGCTGTTTCTGTACTTTCCATCAGCTTTTCATCACATATGAGACACCAGAGTTCTCCAGTGCTGCCAACAGCGATACAGGTTGCTTTTATCTCACCACGACGTTCCGTCTTAGCATGCTCACAGCTTGAACGGGTAATTGCCACATCAACTGTCAGATTTTCATAATTCACAGAATCTGATGCCGTATAAGTTGCTGTAACAGTTATTGTATTTCCCACTGTCAGAGTCGTATCCTGTCCCTCTGCCGGAGTCCATATCCAACCAGTAGGAAGCTTCACATCACTAACCTGTTCGCAGGAAAAGTCAACCTTTATCTTACTGCTTGGAATCTGCGGAGGATTCTGTGCTTTATTGACTGCTATGGTAAATGTTCCACTCACAGTCTCATAAGATGCTGTATCAGCCGGTGTAAAGACATATTCACAGGTCTTGCCATTATCATTCTGATGAGAAAGCTTCGTATCCGCTGTCACCCATGTGAAAGTACCGCTTATTGTCTCATTTCCGTATGCATCATCAGATCCACGATTGCCTCTGCCATCACCATAGATTGCACTTCCTGTCAACTTCTGGCTATACAGAGTATCGCCATGCGTATAATCGCTTATCTGCGGTTCAATCTGTATATAAGGTCTTGCCTTTTTCACAGTCAATGTCACCGTCTCCAACGCTGAATTTTCATAATGCTGCGTATCAAGAGGCTCAAAATAAACCCTGCGCTCACTCTGTCCTACCGTCGGAGTCCAGTTCTCATCTTCCCATTTCCAGATACCTCCAAGCTGCTGATCGTCTACACCTATTACAATACCGGGATTTTTTGAAAGTCCATTTAAAATCTCCACGCTATATGCAGATATACGATAAATCTGCTCTGGCGGATCCGGTGGCAAAACAATGTGAGGAACTGCTTTATTGACCGTAACAGTTGTATATCCAATATATGGTGCGTATTCCACATTATCCGGGATAAATGTCCACTCAGCCAGGCGCTGCCCAACTTCCAGCTTATAATCCGGAGCGTTCCATGCAAGTGTTCCCACTATTCCTTCTCCGGTATCTGCATCCACAAATTTTGCTTCATTAAACTGCAGTACGGACAAAGGTTCCCCATAAGTCATCTCATTTTTCTGCAAAGTAATCTCACCCTGTGGTTTTAACGGCTTCTGTTCCACCAGTTCAAGGTTGAAGACCAGCGAATTACTATTATTTATTGTATAGTTTTCTGTTGTTACAGGGACTGTAATTGATGCTGTATTACCTATGTTACCCGCTGCAAGCTTATAAGCCAGCTTACCTTCCTTATACTGTGGTGCTTCAATAAACGAGCTGCTGTCTGTTGTTGATATCACGTCAAAATTCACAGTACCACAATCCGCCGGAAGCAGGGCTAAAAGGTCAATACTGTCTTCATTCTCTCTTGAATACAGATATTTCTTATTGATGGAATCTACCGTATATGCCCTCTTATTTACTGTCACCTGCACGGTCAGAGACGTTGCTGCCGTATAGTTCGTAGATTCAGGAAGAGAAATTGTAATCTTCGCACTTCCGGCACTCTTGACAATCACCTTACCATCATCTGATACCGAAAGAATCCAGTCATCATCCACTCTCACACCATATATATCTTTAGAATCGCTTACTTTGTATATAAGCTTTCCTTCCCTGTTGTTAGGTGATACATTTAAGGAAAAGGCAGAGTCCTTGAAGACTACTGTCTTGCTTGCAGTAAAGCCTTCATCCTTTATAATCTCTCCGGCAGCCTTTGTAATTGTAATAGCTCCTTCCTCCTTGGGGTTGGATAAATTGGATAAATTCTCATAATACTTCGCCATCACTTCATAATTACTGCTGTTGGAGCTTATTGTAAATGAGTATTTGCCACAATCCGATTCCCTGGTTGCCAGAGTACGCAGAGACAATGTATTTTGAATGGTTTCTTTCGTATCTGAACCTGCCAGTCCCTTACCTTCACCTTCTGCAATATCAAAAGAAGCATCCGTTATCTGAGGTATATCTTCCCCATAACCCATCGTCATATCTGCAACGTTGATTGTAATTGGACGTTTCTGGATAACCGGTCTTACCCTGAATATATGATTTTCAAATTGATTTGGATATAGATTGGCATCCGGGATGAAAGTCACCTGACACGTTGCCGTCGTATTCATCTGTAACGGCGTCGTATTTGTCTCTGTAATCTTCCATTCACCCTGAACCTCAACATCACCATACATCGCTACACCGGGAGTAATCGTCAAATCCTGTGGTTTATCTCCATAAAAACCGGTCAGCACAGATACTTTTGCTACCCATGGCAATGCCTTAGTCGTGGTAAAGCTCATAAAAGGAGAGGAACTGATATTGCCTGCTCTGTCAATGCTTACCATCCAGACTGTACATGCTTCGCTGGGCTGTAAATCTGAAATAGTGAGTTCATAATGACCTTTTGGAACCTGACAGGTATGTAAAGCTATTTCTTTTTTAGAACCAAAAGAAGTCTGTACCTTTTCCCCATCATTTGTAAAATTCGGTGCCCATTTTCCGTCATTTTCCTTTTTCGCAAGCGGAAGATATCTATTATTTTCATAAGAGCTGCTAACCGCTAATTTTTTATAATAGTCCTTCATATCTGTTACAAATTGCTCATATTCAGACACAGTTTTAAATTCATTCGCATGCACATAGAAGTACAATAATGTCAGGTCTTCTGGTGCTTCAAAAGAAAACGTACCTTCTGTATCATTTACATATTCCTCATCTGGTACATTTATCGCATATGAAGGAATCGTAGTATCTCTTACAATACCTTCTGTGCAGATATATTCGCTCTTATTACCGGCTTTATCCACAGCATACGCATAAATGACATAGTTAGCATCTTTGCTTAAATTACCTACTGTAACAGCAGAAGCTCCATTCACCTGTACTTCCACAAAGCCGGCATTCACATCTGCTCCGGCTGCCGGTAACTGATCTAATTCTTCTGCGGTCTTAACCTTATAATTATCTATTGCATTTTCATCAGAAACCTCTTCAACATAGTAATAATACTTATCCACTCCACTGGTATCAATTCCTGCTTTTGCATCATTGGCACGAATCCTGATATCCAATGTCTCATCATTATAAAAATGCTTGAAGCTGATGGTATGTAACAGCTTCTTCCACCAGTTCTCCTTGATCTGAATGCCATATTTATCTGCATTTCCGTTAGCATCTTCCCATACAGGGGCCGTCTTATCAATCTGGACAGTCACATCCACAGGAGTACCGATATAGCCGTTAGCCTCATCTTTTATATAAAGTGTCTGTGTATTCTTACCCTCTGATGTAAAAGCATATCCAGAAGCTGAACCCTTGACAGCATCATCCAGTGAGGCATAGACAGCCCGATTGCTGCTTAAACTTACGCCTGATTCTGTACTGCCTGCGTATACAATCCTGCCTGTGTCAGAATTATTATCTGAATCACTAAAATTTACAGACACATCCCCATTGTACCAATAATCTTTGGATGCAGTGGTCTGTGCAGGTGAGAAAGCATACTTAATTGCAAATTTTTTTTCAGCCTGAATCTCTCCGGTATAATTACCTTTACCTGTAAAGATCAAAGTTGCATCATCTGTAATATCCGTATTATTAAGACCGGATACGGTAAAGTCTGTATCTTTTACCAGCGTATATCCATTTTTCGTATAGCTATCCGTAATCTGATACCCGGATGCAGGAAGGACCGGCTTACCGGTATAATATGCTACCAGACCCTCAGATACATTTACAGTAATGCCATATAGCGATAGCATGGAAAGATCTATTGGTGTAATCTTTGCAATATACTTTTCAGAGGTAAGTGTGCCAAAAAGACCATTTTCACCTGTTATTCTGAGATAAAAAGGATATTCTCCGGCATCGGTGATCTTATATCCTTCTTCATAGGTGCTACCGAATTCTTTTTCTGTGATCCAGTTTTTTTTATCATCCGTACTATACTCAACTTTGTAGTTTGATTGATAAGTACCATCCCCATACCATTTGTAAGAGGCTGACACAAGGCATACCGGAATATATTTACCATCATTCAGCCCTGTAAACTGATATCGATCGTAAGGGTCAGCTTCAAATTGCAAAGGAATCACTTCCCATGCCGGCTGTTCAAGTCCATTATACCTGCTTGTGCAGACATTGATATCTCCCAGTCTCGCCGTACCTTTTCCAATCGTGAAGTAAACGGTAAACTCTCCGGTATAGTTACCACGCCCTTTGATCGTGACCTGAGGTGCTTTTGCTTCATCAAAGCCAGCTTCACCCTGTGTCAGGGTGTATATTTCTGCATTGTTTTTATAATGCTCAACAAAATCAGCTTCGTCACTGTTCAGAGGATTATCACCACCTACACCTATAGGGCTGTTCAAAAACGGCTTTCCTGTCTCACTATAATAACTCGGTGAAGTAAGTACCGCTGAACCATCAGCAGTATCCAGTGTTATGTATGACAGTATCTGTGGATAGCTGTCATAGGTACGTCCTGTCAGACCTTCAACATGCAGATGTCCATTCGCATAGGCTTTTGCAAGATCAGTTTTACAGCAATTTGCACACAGACCGTACGCATCAGGATTATGAGTAAGAAGTTTATATCCAGTATAAGTAAATTCATTATTTTCAATTTTCTGAACTGAATTATTTGAATCTTGATATGCACAAATAACATTATTTACCGTAATTTTTGCATCTCTTAGAATATATTTGTCTCCTTCAAATTCAGTAGCAGAATCTGTATTCTTATCCATCGGGATAGCTTCTTCAAAAGATACGCCCTCTGGCAAATCAGGCTTTAACCATAATTTATAATTTCTTTTTCCATAAAGGGATACTGATCTATTTCCTTTATGAAAAACATCTACTTCCCCTTTCTCTGTAATTGTTACACAATAATTCTTGCCTATTTCAGCTCCAATAACAATCTTATTATCAGATTCATTCACTGCTATATCTTTTCCCGACTTACCATTAATACTTCCATTTCCATTTAAGTACAATGTTGTATTGTTTTGTAAACTTACTGCTCCATCTTCCGTATTGCGTGCCGCTATATCAATGTTTGCATTCATGCTAAGTTTTGCGTTCGATACTTTAATAACCGATCCGGTATTATTCGTAACTTTTATGTCCTGAATGGTAAGGTTCTCCGCATTTGATATATCCAGCAAAGCACCCGAAGAATCTCCTGTAATTGTTTTTGGTTCCTCTCCTGCAGAATGCAAGGTCACTTCAGCACCCTTAAAATCAATAGATGCACTCGCTGATGTAGTTGTATCCTTAATCAAAAGTATATCCACTTTCGCTTTATCCAAATTGCTGTCTTTAGACGCATTCTGCAAAGCTTCCATCGCAGAATCCCAGGAGCTGTAGTGGGTAGCTGTTCCATTGATGGTGACTTCAACCAAATCATCCTCCAGTGTAACAACTTCATACTCTCCCACCAGCACATAGATCATCGGCAGTTCTACATCTTCACCCAGCACCAGTTTATTGCCTTTTTCATCAGTATCGGGCAGGACTGGGGTATAGACATAGCAGAAGCCGTTGTATTTCTTGCTGCTGTTGAACTCTTCTGCATCACTTTCGCCTGCATCAATCTCCCACTTGATATCTGTAAGCTTAATTTTCTCCGTCTTTGCTGCAGTCTCATCTTCCGTGTCAGGATTGGACTCGGCTGCATGAACAATCATCTTGTGAGGAAGCAGATTAGCCGCCAATGCAGACAACTGTATACCAAGAAGAGAACCACTGTTTCGTGCTTCCTCATTCTCTCCTGCATTATCCTCCAACTGCTGAACTTCTGGCGTTTCTTCTGCCTTTTCTTCCTGTTGACTTTGTTGGTCAGCATCTTCATCGGCTTTCTGTACTTCTTCAGAATCTGTCTGTGTGAAAGTCTCTTCGCTGCTGGATTCTGGTGTAGCTTCTTCACTTGAAGTTTCTTCCGAAGTCTGGGTAGATGCTTCCGTTTCCGTTGACGAACCTTCGTCAGTCTCCTCTGACATTTCTGTTGTCTGCTCCGTAGAAGTCTCAGTACTCTCCGTCTCAGTCTCTGTACTTTCCATTGCCTCGGTAGTCTCTTCTGTGGATTCTGTCTCGGCTTCTTTATCATCTTTTTCTACAGTCTGTGTCTTTTCCACCGTTACAGTCAACGTATCGGGAAAATTGATATCATCCTCTGATGCTCCAATCTCCAGCTTCTGCTCCCGTATGTCTTTTGACAAAGGGTCGAAAGCAACGATAGTCAGCTCTTCTTCTGTTGTCTGTGCGTCAACTGATAATGTTGACAAATCCACCATGTTACCGAACATGGCAATTGACAGACTGACAGCAAGTGTTCGTCTGAACAACTGTCTCCAGTTAGTGAAAGTATTCTTATTCTTCATATGGTAATCCCCCTTATGATTCCTGCTCTAATATAACAATTAACGTGCCCTTTTCGGGCACGTTTCATGAATCGACTCTACACAGGCAGTCAGTCAAGATGTTCGCTGTTAAAATCTGAAAACAGGTAGAGATACATCGCCATCTTATCCATGAAATCCATCTGCATAGTACTGCCCTCTTGTGCAGTGATCTCTACATAGCAATGCTGGCTTTCAAAGAAGCCGTTAAAATCAACAGTACCTGTAGCAATAAGGTTCCCTTCGCTGTCATAAGTCTGGGTTGCTTCTTCATTGGAATAATAATCTTTGGGATTACCATCTGCATCCATATAGCAGATGTAATAACCACCACTTCCGCCTTTCACTGCCTGCTCCTGCGCATAGCCGATACAGGTGTCATCTGCATCATAGAAACCATAGGTCGTTGCTGAAACAAGCGTATCCGTATTTTCATTGATTGGCTCATCTGTTACGAATTTCGCATAGAACCAGGTGTTTCCATCAATAGAGACTGTCCATTTCGTATCAAAGAAACCTGTCTCTTCCATATACCCGGCTACCTGTCCATCAGCCAGAATATCCGTCCCCTGGTTGACTGCCTTCACATCACCATCAAAATGCACAGTCCCGGCTGTATTCAGTGCTTCCTTGGCTGCCTTTTCGCTTACAAAGGCTATCGTAGAAGCACCTCCACAGCCACACAGAACTGTTGCCGCAAGCGTTGCAAGTATCATTGCTATTCTTTTCTCTCTCTTCATATGTCTCTTCTCTCTCTCTTATCTCTTTATCTGTTGGTCAGTCCACCGTCCTCATCCCTGGCAAGCTCTCTCGTTACCATGACTGCCATCGCAGTGATAAGCGGCAGATACTTCCTGTCATGAACGATCAGGAAAGCATTATCCCACACGATATTTTCAATGGTGATGTCCATGTCATCCATAATCGCACCAATCAGCGTACCATTCAGTGTTACCTTGTAATTATGTCCAATCGTTCCTGCGTATTCGGTCAGTTCCAGCCTGCCTTCATTAATATCCATTGTGAAAGTATCACGTACGAAGGTGAACTGTTTCTCCAACACACCGCAAGGCTCTCCCCGGTAGAAAAAGCGGTAAGTAGCCAGCGCGTGTCCGATTTCCTTCGTCATTTTAAATATCTCATTGCCCTCCGTATCATGGATATACAGGTTAATGAGTGGCATCGTGCCATCTACTATGTAGACCGTATTCTGATCCTTATCCTGTACCTCAAAGTGCTCTCCGGTAAGCTTGAAATCCTCGGTAAAGGTATAGACCTCTGAGGGAGAAGCATCCATAAAAGGAATTACCTGCCCTGTCTTCACGTAATTCTCGATGCTTGCCTTCAACCAGTCCTGGAAGAAAAAGACATCCGTATGGTAGCAGAGATGTCCTGCTGTATCGGCTCCCAAATCTGTCACAGGCGGATAGACCGGTTCAGTCAATTTTTCCTTTATTGCGTTATCCAGAAAAGAATACCCGATATAACCAATGTTCCCTGCACTGTTGAGATAGAAGTATATGAACTGTCCCCTGTCATCCGGACCGAATATCATTGATTTATAAGGAGAAGTGTAGAAATATCCCAGCCAGGCAGAACCAAGCGGAGTCTGTATCTCCTTATAGGCTTCGTAGAATTCTTCTATTGTCCATTCTCTGTCCAGTCCAATCATTTTAACTGTATCAGTCATACTGTTATAATCCTGCGGTGAACCCATCATAAAGATTGCAATACCGATAATCAGCACGACTGTTCCGAAGGATATCCAGAAGGTACTCCAGTTCCCCATGGGCCACATCCGTACACCCAGTACAGCTATCAATGCACCTACAATACGATACTTCCACACGCGCCATTTTAATGCTTTGGACAGCCCTTTGTACGCATCGTTGCTTTCTTTTACCTTGTTCGCCGCCATAGCTGCCTGTTCTCCTGCCCTTTTTAGAGGGGATTTGATTCTCCAGAGCCAGGCAAGCCAGCCAAAGAATGCTGCGAATAAAGCCAGCACAAAGAGTACAACAGCAGTATCTTCCAGGGAATTTCCCTCTATCAGGTCTACCGCAGTCCCCAAGATGCCTATCAAAATACACATAATTGACAGACCAATCCACACTTTCTTCATATTTTTCAATCCTTTCGCTCTATGTCAATGACAATCTCTGACTTTATTATATCTGTCTCGACATTGTTTGTATAGCAAACTAAGGTTGAGAAAAAATAAACTTTTAACCAAACTTTTAACCCTGTATATAGCAGAAAATCCCTTATTTCTAAAGGATTTTCGTCTTTTTGTCTTATTATTTACCTGGATTGTTTCTATTTTATTTCTTTCTAATCAGAAAGTTCACATAATTATCAGATATTTTAGTTATAACAGACCAATCTCTCTTCCCCGGTTTACTGCCTGCTGTCTGTTCTGTACCTGTAATTTCCGGAAAATATTGTTACTGTGGAATTTGACAGTCCCTGTCTTTTTCCCAAGCCTGTCAGCAATCTCGTCATTGCTCATTCCCTGTGCCATCAGGCGGAACACGTTCTTCTCCATTGTGGTCAATGGTTCATAATATTCTGCAGGCGATTTCAGATAATTTGGGAAATGCCTGCCCACTTCACCTGCAAGATCTATGATTGTATCTGTGAAATCATCTACACCTCTCTCCTGCTGATATATGGAAAGCATCTGTACCATACAGCTGCCCTCATCTGCCAGTAAACGGATATAATGATACCGCCTTGCCGGCTCTAATGCTTTGTTAAGTTCTTCACACATTCGATTTTTTTCACCTGCTTTGTAATAGATAATGGCTGAGAGCATGTAGCATTCGCACAGATCCATATGCCTTTTACCGGGTATAAGCAGCGTTATGAGCTGTTTGACCAGGACATAAGCGACCATATACTTTCCCATTTGCAGATAACAGCGTATCTTCACCAGATAAGCATACATATCCATCATATAGATGTCCTTATTCTCATCTGGCGCCGTATGTTCCAGCCATTGTACCACTTCCTCCTGGCGTCCATCATAACAGGCTGCAAGGCACGCAAGAGCATTTAAACTGGAGGTCAGTTCTTCCCAGCCTGTCTCATGTATTCGTTCACGTATCTTCTCTACCAAGGGCTTTGCCATCTTGGTCTGTCCATTCACAAGCAGAATCTTCATCTGTAGAGCCAGGGCAACGAACAGACAGCGCATATCCTTATTCTGTTCAATAAGGGGAATCGTACCCGTTACCAGCACAAGTGCATTGAAACAGTCATTATTCTGATAATACCATTCTGCAAGTAATATCTCATACACACTCTGCCCACCGCTTCCATACAGCTGTTGCACGGTATCTGTGATGATATCCCTGCGTCTCACCAGATATGGACCATATCTTGTAAAATCACGAAATCCATTTATTATGCTCGGACGGCATGCCGACAGGGTAAGCGCCCTGACCGGTACTGCCTGCGCCTTAATTAAATAGAAAACGATTCGCAGAAACATGGTATCACTTGTATAAGGCATTACCATTTCCAGAGCAATCCTGTAGAAATCTGTCTGGCTCATATTCTGTGGCTGCCAATGCTGTGGTGTCTCTCCTATCAGCTTCATATAATCCTTTGCCTGATCCAGTCTCCCTGCCATGGAAGAAATCAGGGCAAGGTGTGTTACCAGCACGGGATTCTTTATGCAGTCATTCGTATCAAGACGATAGAAATATTCCCTGCAATCCCACAGAGCAGGCATGGAAAAGGGATGCAGCGCAAACTCTTCTATGATCGTTTCCAATATATGCCCTTCTTTATCTGCACTTTTCATAATGCGCAGCATTTCTTTACGTGGGCGTGGATATGTTTGTTTATCTTTTTTTACCATACTCGTTATTATCTCTTCTTATAACCGCAGTCACAGTAAGGACCACCAGATGCTAATGTGTATTCCCTGACGAAATTGGTTACACCGCCAGCCTCGCTCATTGAATAGTCAAGGCGGCACATAGCAGGAATCAGCTGCTTTAATCCCAGTTCTGTCATAAGTGTGCAGATTCCACAGGTATAGAATTTCGCTTCGTAGCCGCTTCCATCTTCATATTCCCGGAAATCCATGTTCCAGGAATAAGGGTTTCTGTCACCGGCTCTGAGTGCTGCCGTTTCCTGCATTCCTCGAATATCTGATGGAGAATATTGGCTTTTACCGCTCTGTCTGCAGAACCACTCCATAAGACCTGTCATCATGGACTTTTTATAATATTCTGTTGCTGCATCTACATCTGGAAGTGTAGGCATTGTAAGCAGAAATGCTGAAAACATGGCACAGTTTACCAGGTTCATCTTGAATCTGTCTTTCTTCTCGAACTCAGGAATCCTGGCTATGATTTCTTTATATTTGCGTTTCGCCTTTTTTGTAATCTCCTTTGCCTTAGCTGGCTCGATTCCCAAGACAGTTGTCAGATTGTTTCTGAATGATTTTGCAAATATCAGCCACATGGCAAGCGGCATATCTACGTATTTCATATTCCTCGTACCCCTTTCACTCTCTTATAGTAAATATTTTATCACTTTTGTGTGGGAATACAAAGGGAATTAGTAATTCTAATATACCTATCGTAACTGTTTCATGCTAACTTCCACCCTTCTGATTTACTTCTGATGTCTACGAAATCTTTATATTTTCCCGGAACCTGCACAAGTTGATTGTGGGTTCCGCTCTGGACGATCTGTCCGTCATCAACAACCAGTATCTGGTCTGCCTGTTCAATCGTTGCCAGTCTGTGCGCAATCGTTACAATTGTTTTCCCTCTGGTAAGTTCAGATATTGCTGCCTGAATGAGATGTTCATTCTCAGGATCAACACTGGCTGTTGCCTCATCCAGTATGATGATTGGTGCGTCCTTCAATATCGCTCTTGCTATGGAGATACGCTGTTTCTCACCTCCGGACAGGCTTCCTCCGCCATCTCCAATCACCGTATCATAACCATCCGGCAATTCCATGATGAAGTCATGACAGCATGCCTTTTTCGCCGCTTCTATCATTTCTTCCTGCGTTGCATCCGGCTTGCCAAAGCATATGTTGTTTCTTATGGTATCATAGAACAGATACACATTCTGGAATATCATGGATATATTAGACAAAAGGCTGTCGCATGTGAATTCTTTCACATTGTATCCTCCTACGCTGACACTTCCACAATCTACGTCATAGAATCTGGCGATCAGATTACATATGGTAGATTTGCCACTTCCCGATGGACCTACGATTGCAGTCACCGTATTTTGAGGGATTTTGAAGCTGACATTTTGAAGCACCTGTCTCCTGCTTTGTCCCTCTCCATAGGAAAAGTCAACATTTCTGAATTCGATATTGTAATGGTCAATCTTTATTTGTCTGCCATCTGCATCAATAAAAGATTCTCCTGTCAGCGCATCCAGATGATTCAACGCGTCATCTATGATTGCCAGTACATGTGCACAGTCAGATATCGGCTCCAGTGAACCAAATACATGGAATGACAGCAGCACTACCAGAATCACAGAAGTAAAATCAAGCTGACCTGTAATTCCAAGATAAAAAGCCGCAACGGAAATTGCCACACTTGCTGTCTTCAGTGCCAGAAGATGCAGCGCATTAAAAGGAATATAGCCCCACTCTATCTTCAGGTTGATATCACGACTGTCTCTGCAGGCTTTTCTCATGGCATCCATAGAAGCCCCTGCTCTGCCAAAAGATTTTACAACCGCAAGACCTCTGGCATACTCCAGTGTTGCCCCGGTCAGATCTCTGTTCGCCTCAGCAAGGACTGGCGCATTCTGTGTACTGTATCTGGAAATAACAAGAAGGAATACCAGAGACAGCACAACCCCTGCTATGGCAATCAGACCAACTTTCCAGTTAATATACGTCAGCCACAGAAGGATACACACAAAATTCAGATAACCGCCAACGAAATTGTCAATCATACGGATTCCCATGCCTTCCAGGGTATGAAGTCCTGTTGTGATGGAGTTTAGTATTGTACTGGTATTCATGTTCTGGAAATACCCAAGAGATACTCTCTTTAGTGCATCTCCTACTGCCAGTCTGTCTCTGGCGATCAGTTCATAGCTGATTGCCTCCTGGAATCTTGCTCTCAGATAATCAAAGAGAAATCGAAGGAAGATAAACAGCATCAAAATCCCTATGCTTTTACCTACCCATGCTGTACTGACCATTTCTCCTCTTCCTGCACTTTCTACAAGTCTGCCTATTAGAAATGCCGCCCATATAACAGGCATTGCAGCGAACCACCCTGAGAAGAAGGAAAATACAAAACCAATATATAAGTTCTTCTTAAAAGCTCCACACCAGTGAATGATTCGTTTTACTGTCTTGAACATATCGGTTCGCCTCCTTTCTGACCTCCAACTGCCCAGTGTCTGGCTCCTACATGTGCCTGCCACATTCTCTCATACAGCGGACAATTCTCAAGCAGCTGCGCCTGTGTTCCTTTTGCTTCTATGCGTCCATTCTTTAAGACAACGATCTGATCTGCATCTGTTATCGTGGATAATCTATGGGCAATGACGAGCAGTGTCTTGCCTTTAGTCAATTCTTCTATACTTCTTTGCAATTTATCCTCATTCTCAGGATCGGTAAAAGCCGTTGCCTCATCCAATATTACAATAGGTGCATTTTTTAACATGATTCTGGCAATGGCGATTCTCTGCTTCTCTCCGCCGGATAAGCGCTTACCTGCCTCACCAGCAGGGGTATTATAGCCCTGTGGAAGCTTCTCAATAAATTCCTCACAGCAGGCTTTTCTTGCAGCTTCTTTTACCTGTTCATCGGTTGCAGACGGATTGCCGAGACGTATATTCTCCATAATGGAGCAGCGGAACAGAAAATTATCCTGTGTTACGAAGCTGACCATTTCTGAGAGCTGGTCAAGCGGCATATCCTTCACATTCACGCCGCCTATTGTGATCTCACCGCCAGTCACATCCCAGAATCTGGATATGAGCTTGGCAACCGTTGATTTGCCGCCGCCACTTGGACCGACCAGCGCGGTATAGCTTCCAGAGGGCATATCCAGATCAATCCCGTGAAGTACTTCGTCTTTTGCCTCTCCTGTATAGGAGAAATGAACATTCTTTAACTGAATATCATGGTTTGTGATCTGCGCACGTCTGGAAGGTTCAGGAAGTTCCCGCATATCAAGCAATCCCTGAATACTCTCTATGTTGTACTTCATCTCACGAATGCTCTCCATGAACACTTCTATCTTGGCAAAAGACGTTACCATGGACATGGACAGCATCACTGCAAGCACCAGCTGGGATATCGTAAGCTGTCCGTGAATTGTCAGATACAGACCTACCGGCAAGGTTCCAAGAAGCGTGGAGGGGAACAGTGCAAAGGTTATTTTCATGGTAATCCATGTAGAGGATAGCCATTTCACAACGAACTTCTTATAGTCAAGAATAGCTTTAGAATATTTCTCATAAGAAGTACCAGCTCTGCCAAAAGCCTTAATTACTTCAATTCCTTCTATGTATTCCACAATTGTACTGTTCATATGAGCATTGGATTCATCATACTGGGTAAAGCTCCTGCCGCTTATGACCATAGTAAGAATCATGAATACCATGGATAACGGAACCGTTACAAGCGCCGCCAGAGCAATTCGCCAATTCAGAGCAATCAGCGCTATGATACTGATTACCGGCAGTAATATATGTCCGCTTCCCTCAGGAATCATATGCGCAATAGGCGGTTCCATGTTCTCGATCTTTTCCACCATAATGCTCTTGATCTCACCAATGCTGTGTCCTTCCACATCGCCCAACGGAGCCTTGAGGAACCGGTCTGTCAGCCTGAGTCTCAGCCCTTCCAGAATATGATAGGCAGCAATGTGCGATATCCAGGTGGATGCTGAGAAACACACAATCTTAATTACATGGAACAACAGTGCATAGAGACACCATCTGACAATATCCTGTATAGGAACATTGTTGATATTTCTGATATACAGGTCTATTGCCCTGTATATGCAATAATATGGGATAAGTCCGCTGATAACACTTATAATGGATAGAATGATTGACAGGAGCATCCTGCGCCCGCTTCCATCCGTATAACTAAGCAGCACCCCTAACCAGCTGTCTTTTTCTTTTTTCACTTCAATTACCCTTCTTTCCTGATTCTGTATTCTGCCGGAGATACCCCCATCACACTGCGGAAAGCAACCGAGAATTTCCCTGGATTCTCATATCCGACGCAGGCAGCTATATCCTGTATCTCTCTGTCTGCATCCTGCATCAGCATACTTGCCGCCACATTGACTCTGTACCTTTTCTGATAGGAGTAGATGGAATCTCCGTAGACATCTTTAAAGCATTTCTTCATAGTCGTAGCAGACATATCGTACATGGATGACAGATCTTCTATAGTGAATCTGGTCTTGAGATCTCCTGTGATCTGCGCATGTACTGCCTTGATCTTCTCCATCTGCGTTTTATAATAGTAAGGTCTGATCTCCCTGCTGTTCTCCACCGTCATTGTCTCAAGATACAGCAGCATCTCCACTACTTTGATCTGGTAATACTCCTTGGATTCTGATATCTCAGGTCTTTCCATATTTCTTCGATAGAAACTGGATATGATACGGCTCAACCCTTCATCATTGCGGATAACATAGGGCTTATCTCGTGTACAATACCGCATACGCAGCTGCGCGATATCGACAGAGAAACCATGAAACATCGTATCCAGTGCCTTCTGCGTCTCTTCCACATCCATGAATACACTCACTCCATGATAATGCCGCAGAGGATAATAAGTTGTCCCCTTATGATTCTCCCTGTTATCCAGTCTCAGCTCATTCTCCTGCATGATACTGAACACACCGGGCTGTACCTCCATTTCAATCCTGCCCTCTCTACAATGATCGATACACAGAACCTTCTTATCCTTCTGCAATTCAAACTCCGAATCGCACTTCTCCATATGCATATCAGAGAAACAGATCATCACACCCGGCATGACCTGATATACAGTCATAATGCCTTCTCCTGTAACGTCATTCATCATCAGAACAGTGCAACTCTCATTTTTAATCATTGTTTTTACGTTATTCCCAAGATTTGCAATTTCGTTTACTTTCAAATCTACACCACTTCCCTCTGGTAAAACTAATTTATGTTAGATTGTTCTAACCGCTTACTATAGTATCACGTCATCTCCCCCTTATCCATACCAAAATAGACATGGATAATCCATTTAGGCAGAAACTTGACATTGCAAATCCATGGTGCTAATATTCAGGTTAGTTAGAACTAATTAGTTAAAAGGAGCACACCACACTATGAAGATATATGAATTTGGAGATACCAGGAAACCTAGTATTATGCTGTTTCCGGGAACCTGTTGTTATTGGAAGACCAATTTTGGACATGTACTGGAGAAGCTGCAGGAGCACTTCTATACATTGGTAGTCAGCTATAGTGGATTTGATGATACAGAAAAGTCTACCTTTCTTTCCGAATTGGACGAGGTGGAAAAGATTGAAACATACATAAAAAAACGACTGAATGGTAAACTCTACGCTGCCTATGGATGCTCTCTGGGTGGCTCCTTCGTCTCACTGCTTGTCAGCCGCCAGAACATTCACATTACTCACGCAATCATAGGCTCCAGCGATATGGATCAGGCGCCGAAGTGGCTGGCGAAGCTGGAGACTGCTATTATGATGCCCCTGTTCTACCCGTTGATTACTGGTAAGGGCGGCGGTCTTTTGAAGAAAGTCTTTGAAAAGAAAATGAATCAGGGAAATGACAGTTCAGACTATATGAAGAAATTTATGGATATGATGGGGGTAAACAGCGGCATGGATTTCTCGTTTATTTCCAAAGAATCCATGAAAAACCAGTTCTGTACCGATCTGTATACGAAGGTTGGGGAGCATATTCAGGTTCCGGGCATTACAATCCATGTCTTTTATGCGAAAAAAATGGGGGCAAAATACCTCCAGCGTTACCAGAAGTATTTTGCCAACCCGGATATCTGTGAATATGATCTTCAACATGAGGAATTACTGCTGGATGCGGACCGCTGGGTACAGGAAGTATGCCGCGTCACGCTTTCCACATGTTAAAGTACTTCCCCTGCTTCTGAATCAGGGAATCATGAGTGCCGACTTCAGCAACTGTCCCGTGATCTACAACAACAATCTGATTGGCATTTCGGATAATAGGCAATGTATGGGCAATCATTACGATAGTCTTGTTCTCCTGTAACAGGTTCTGGATTGCCCTCTTTACCTTCAATTCATTCTCAATATCCAGAGAAGCCGTGGCTTCATCCAATAGAATGATCGGACTGTCGCGCAAAATGGCTCTTGCAATAGACAAACGCTGTCTCTCACCACCGGATAAGAAGCTTCCATTCTCGCCGATTCTGGTGTCGTACCCCTTTGGCATTGCATTGATAAATTCTTCACAATTAGCCTTTCTACATGCTTCTTCAATCTCCTGATCCGTTGCTTCCGGTCTTGCATGCCTGATATTCTCTCTTACCGTATCATCGAATAAAAAGACATCCTGATCCACCAGCGCGATTCTGGACAGAACTGCTTCTGATGGATAATCTCTGATATTGACATTTCCTATCAAAATCTCACCCTGATCGGGTTCATAATATTTTCCTATGAGGTTCATAATAGTGGATTTACCAGAACCAGAATCACCTACTACTGCCGTAAGTTTACCAGCTGGAATCACCAGATTGACATGAGACAGCACTTCTTTTCCTTCTTCATAGGAGAAAAAGACATTACGGAACTGAATAGTATAGTTGTCCGGCACAAATGGCTCATCATTCTGCACTTCTTCCTTCTCATTTGCAAGCTTCACGATATATTCTTTGGAAATATACATATCCTTGAAGCTGAAGATATCTATTGCCATACTCATCAAAATCCTGGCAAGCAGGATAGGAACCATGCAAAGCATCATGAAATCCGCACTGGATATCTGTTCCTCAAGCCATGGTCCCCTGCTAACTATCATAATCGCCGGAAGCGTCAACCATTGCAGAATATTAAAAAAGAATGAAACAGGAATACCCCTCGCCTCATAATTATAATTGATATCACTGAATTCCTTTAAATCTCTGGTCAGAGCTTCATTCTTGACACCAGTCATTCCATAGGCACGTAATGTCTGGATTCCCGTGATATAGTTGACTACGCTGCTGACGGTATTATTATAAATGACTGCTTTCCTTCCTCCATAGTTATCTGCAATCTGAAAGGAAATCATAAGCTCAGGAATAAAAAGTGCAACCGCCACCAGCATAATCAGCCCTGCGGGCATATACAATATACTTGCAAAAGCAGTAATCATCAGTGCAATGACGCCATTTTTAATCAGGTTTGGCATTTTATGCGTAAGGATTCTTTCGTATTTGGCTACATTCTCTGTCAGAATATTGATGTAGGCTCCGGCTTTACCGGAGGTAAATCTGCCAAGAGGAATCTGCTTACACTTGTCTCCCAAAAACAGCCTGATCTGTCTGGAAACGGCTGCACCACCAATCTGCCCCAGTGTATAGCCACTCCCATAGAACAGGAAACGCAGGGCAAAGCAGACAATGACTGCTAGGGTAAGCGTATCTATTTTATTCAGGTCAATATTATCTTCTAATAACCAGAAAACCAGTATAAATACTGCAAAATTCACGACAGAGGACATCAGTCCTTCTATCACAGTAAGTATGCTTCCAAGAACAAATTTTATATTTTTGCGAAATGGATTATGCGATTTCATATCTGACTTTTCGTGCCTCCTTATATGTATTCCATGCATTTTTGTAGTATTCGTTTGTTGCAAGTACTTCTTCATGCGTACCGAAAGCACGGATTGTTTTATCCTCAACCACTGCTACTTTATCACACATCTTTACTACATCAAGCCTGTGCGCAACGATAAGAACTGTCTTGTTCTTACACAGGTTGGCAATTGCCTTGTCGATCTGCGCCTGATTCTCAGGGTCTGCAGCACTGGTCGCTTCATCCAGAATCAGAATAGGCGCATTTTTCAAAATAGCTCTGGCAATCGCGATACGCTGCTTCTCTCCACCAGAGAATCTGGCTGCTATCGTAACCATTTTCGTATTATACTGCTCTGGCAAAGACATGATGTAATCATCAATCTGTGCTTCTTTTGCTGCTTTGCGCACCTGTTCAAGAGAAGCATCGCTGCTCATTCTGATATTTTCCAGCACCGTACCTGAAGTCATGAAATTATTCTGGAATACGATTGCGATATGTTTGAGAAGCTCTTCATAATTGATATGCTTCACATTCACGCCCCCTATGCAGACATTGCCCTTATCTGCTTCATAGAATCTGGATATCAGCTGTATAATCGTACTTTTGCCAGCGCCAGACCTTCCTACAATGGCTACCTTTTCCCCCTGTTTCATGGACATACTGGCATGCTCCAGTACATTTTCTTTTTCCTTATCATAGGCAAAAGTCACATCTTCCAGGGTAATGTCCTGCTTATCGGGAAAAGGCTTCTCCCCATCGAACACGGGAATGTCAAGAATCTCCTTTACCTTACCGACTCCGGCAAACACCTGTGCAAGCTCCATGGCGAGCTGTTGCAGAGGCAGAATCTCTGTCAGATACATGGAACCTACATAGGCAAAGAGCAGAAATACACTGGCTGGAATAGAACTGTTAAGAAACATTCTTCCACCTATGGGAACCAGAAACACCATGCCGCACTCAAGCGCAATGTTAAAAGCCGCATATAAAGGACCCGTTTTGATAGACATTTCTTTCCACAGGTCATTTTCTGAAATGATTGCTGCCCTGAATTTCCCAAAAGACTCACTTCCCATGTTATAAGCCTTAATCAGCCTCATCCCGTGAATATACTCGATGATAACAGAATTGAAATCTCTGGCAGATTCACTTGCCCTGTCCATAACCTTCATCATACGTGCAAACATCAGAACCATAATTCCTATTACAAATAAGAGTGGAATCAGTGAAATCAACGCCAACTCTACATTCACAGACAACAGATAGAAAAATATGACAAAAGGTCCTACAAAGTAACTGACAAACTCCGGCAGATTATGTGCCAGCCCTCGCTCCAGTTTCTCAATATCTTCATTCAATACCGTTTTCATGTCCCCGGTTCTTTTTTCATTTAATGCACCTAAAGGAACTTTAGATAAGTGCTCTGTTACCATACAGCGAACAGTAAAGAGCGCCCCATAGGCTCCTTTATGTGACAATACCCCGGAGGTTCCCAGAAAAATGTGTCGTAGAATCACTGTCGTAGTAATCAATATGGCATTGTCCACGACAACCTGACCATTACAGCTCCCACTCACCAGAGCATCCATTAACCGATAAATACCAATATAAGCACCGATTCCCAGAATCCCGCTGATAAAGCCGCAAAGTACTGATAAGATAATCCACTTTCTGTCTTTGCCAGCCCATTTCAGCAAAAGTCCCATCGGGTTTATTTTTTTCTCTTTCACGCTATTTCTCCCTCTTTAATTCATAGATTTGTGTGCACACACTGTTGAGAAATTCCACATCATGCGTCACGATCATAATGATGGCTTCTTTGGCAAGCCTTCTTATCAGATTGGCAACCTGCATCATGCTGTCATAATCCAACCCGCTTGTCGGTTCATCAAAGGTAAGAAGCTTCTTGCCGCATACCTGGCTTACTGCCACTGCCACACGTTGTTTCTGCCCTCCAGACAGCGTGTTTGGATGCCTCTCCTTAAACTGGTCAAGTGCCAGCTCCTGTAAGGTTCTATCAATCAGCTGTTCATCTGCCTTTTTAATTCCCAGCCGGCATTCATTCTTCACGGAGTCTGCAAATAATTCATAGTTGACATCCTGCATTACCATATAGGAATCCTGTATCAGCTTCTTCTTCGCTGCCTGCTTTCCATCTATTAGAATCTGCCCCTCATAATCCTTATACAGACCACAAATTGTCCGTAAGAAAGTAGTCTTTCCTGCGCCATTTTCTCCGATAATTCCAATAATATCGCCTTTTGCAGCTGAGAATGTAATATCGCTTTGTAATATTTTCTTATTTCTTTTTATAGACACATGATCAAAAGTCAGTCCCTGTTGACTTGGTATACTGCCCTGACACTTTGGAACCTGGCTCTGCCTTTTATGAATCGTACGAAGCCCCATTGCAATCCTTTTCTCTTCTGAGAGAACCAGAAATTCCTCTCTCGTAAATTCCCTCTGAATCTCTCCCTTGTCCAGATAAATAATGCGGTCAACCAGATCCATCAGATAGTAAATCCGGTGTTCCGCTATCAAAATCGATTTACCCTCTGCCTTGATTACCCTGAGTTGTTCTCTTAAATCTTCAATGGAATCCGCATCAAGATTAGAGCTTGGCTCATCCAAAAGATATACCTCTGGATGCATGGCATATACACTGGCAAAGGCAATCCGCTGCTTCTCTCCCCCTGAAAGTTCAAAAATGCTGCGTCCTCTAAGCGCTTTCAGCTTCAGTCTTTCCGTGATTTCATCCATTCTCTGTAGCATCAGGTCACGGGGAAGGCTTAAATTTTCCATGCCAAAAGCAATCTCACTGTCCGTATCTACATTGAAAAACTGTGTCCTGGGATTCTGAAACACACTTCCTGCGAATTTCGCCCGTTCATACATTTCCATTTCTGAGATATTTTCCCCATTATAAAGGACTTCGCCTTTTAATTCTCCGTCAAAATAATCAGGAATCAACCCATTAATCAGGCGAAGGATCGTAGTCTTGCCACACCCGGAACGCCCACATAGCAGAACGCACTCTCCATCTGCTATGTCGATATTTATATTTTGTAATCGCCCAGCAGCATTGCCGGCGTACTCAAACGAAACATTTCTCAGGTTTATCATTTTACCCTTTCCCCCCAAGATATATGGTACACACTGTCATGGCTACAAATAACAGCAACGCGGTATAATCGTAGACTCTAAAGCGCAGCTCTCTGATACTGCTTCTTAAATCAGGATTCTCAATTCCTCTTGTGACCGCTGCAATGCTCAGATCATCCGCTGTCTTTGATGCAGTAATCAAAAGCGGAACATACAGACATTCCACTGTTGTTACAGGAGATTTTATAAAGCCTGTAAGAGAAGGTGTGACTCCGCGAAGTATCATTGCATCTTTGATATATCCCCAGTCTTCTTTCAGAGTCGGCATATAGCGAAGCAACACTGCCATTGGAATAATGACCTGTTTGGGGACATGGGACTGACTCATTGCAGTCAGGAAATCATTGATCTGTGTCGTCCTGATTATGATGCCTGACATCATACAACAGGGAAAAAGCTTGAATAACAGGCTAAGCCAGGCAAGCACAACAGCATGAGAAATCCCAGCCCCGCTATGCAGGAAAAGATTCCAGCCCAGATACGTAAGACAATAGAACATTCCCCACAGTATTGACCTTTTCCCATTTCCACTTATGATTCCAAATAGACAGATAAAAATCATCCATATGCTCTCCCATTCCAGTGATGGAAAAAACATCGTATTGATTACAACCAATATCAGACATATTAACTTCGTTCTTGGGTCAAAATGCAGAGTCATTATGCTGCCACTCCTGCCTTCTCAAACTGTTTCTTCATAAGCAGATTACCAACTGTTCCACTGACAGCAGCAACAATAAAAGTACCAAGTACCATAATCACCAGAATCTCCTGTCCAGCTGTGGCATTCATGGTATCTATGTAATCCTGTGTCGTGCCGTTCTTCAACATGGTTGCTGTCCATCCCTGCGGGTCTGCAAAATATACAAAATAAGAACCAGCCGGTCCGATACAGTAACACATATACGCCAGAATGTTCAGTCCCTTGTTTCTATACTGTCCAATTCCTGCAAGGATGTCTGCAACTGTGAGCATAATCAGGCAGCCCAGATCCATTCCCCAGTGCATACCTGTTACAAAACCCAGTATGCAGGCAACGACACCTACAATCGTTAAAGCACCTCTCTTAGGCACTTTTGCCAGTAGAAGCATAAAGATCGGACCTCCAAGAACCGCTCCTGCAATTGGATAGTAAAAGGTCAGTGCAGGATTAACCGCAAACAATCCCCCGCCTAATGCATTTGAGACTAACAGTAGTGCCGAAAATACACCTGCTGTAATCAGATCTTTCACCGTCAGTCCTTTTTTGTTCTTATTCTTAGCCATTTTCTCCTCCTATATCTGCCGTTGACTTACGACCAAAGTGTATGATACAATTTTCACGTTAGTTATTACTAACTTATTCGCATATTATTGCTGCTAACGCCAAAAGTCAACAGAATCAGCAGATATATGACTAGAGTGTATGAAGAAAGGGCTAATGTGTATGAGTACGTCAAATGGCACAAATTTATACCAGAAATTATTTCAGGAAAGCGGATTTATTGAGAAAAGAACTCATGAAAACAGACAATTGGGGGAATATTATTATGTTCCCAAGGAATCCGGAGGCGGTTATTTTTGGATATACAGTTTAGCCGACCAGTACGCCATTAAGATTCATAATTTCTATTTTCATGATGATATTGTGGCTGATTTTCCTGGGCATGAGGGGTTAAGCATATGCTATTACTACTCCGTGTCCGGGGAAGAACTTGACCCATACAGACGCATCCCTGCCGGTCAGGTTCGTTTCCTCAACTATATTGACTATCATTTCAAAGCCATCATACATAAAAAAATCCCGATTCAGACCGTTGAAATCGAGCTTTACAGTGGATATTATGAGAAATTTATCTCAGAGAAATTCGGAGATGTGGAATTTGATTTTGACCGGTTGTTCCGTAACATAGACTGGTGTACGGATTTCCCGGAAATGGAGAAGCTTCTGTCACGGATATGGAATTATGAAGGGGATGGCATTGCTGCCAAGCTGTTCTATGACAGTATGGTATCTCAGGCTATTTCACTTATCATAGAATACAATAGTCACAAGACGGATTCTGCTCATGGAATCTATATATCAGAGGAAGACAGGCGGGCTATCGACACAGTCAATAAATACTTAAACGACCATTTCAGCGGTGACGTCTCCACAGACAAATTATGCAGGATCGCATGCTTTGGCAAGACCAAGTTCAAGACTCTGTTCAAAGAGATCAATCACTGCACAGTTACCGAATATGTTACTGAAAAAAGACTCAGCCAGGCGGAGAGTCTTCTTTCAAGTACCAATTTAACTATTGAACAAGTGGCTACAGCTGTGGGTTATAGCAATCCCAGTCGATTCGCTGCCCTTTTCAAGAAGAATACGGGGATATTCCCCTCAGATTACAGGAAAATGAGTAAATAGAAATATTATTGTTCCTTCAACTGTGCCATCAATATGAGTTAGTGATGCAAAGTAAGCTCCAGGAATACGCACACAGATAATCGACAGTACATTATGTAAAAATGAGATGCCCGACAAGCCATAAGCACAGAAATACCCGCTGAAACTGAAATGAATGCCCGCACCAATATTCTGCGCAGAAAGGGCTGACACGGCAGAAAGCATGGTAGATGGCACGAGGAATACAATACTGATGAATTTTTCAACAATTCCTACCGCGGCAGCATCATTTAAGCCTCTTCTGTTTGCAATGACAGTAATTACAATAAATGCAATCTATATGAAGTCCGCCAATAAACAGGTAGTCCAATATAATATTTACAGCACAGGCAATTGCTATAAAATACATGGGGCTTTTGGAATCCCCCAGTCCACGAAAAATGGAGCTGATAATATTATATGCCGTAATAACTGGAATCCCAATAAAGCATATTGTCAGATAAATAATGGTTTCTGATACAGCTTCTTCCCGCCAATCGCCTTACCTATAGTCACAGTTGCTCCCATCGCCAGACCAACGATCATAACGGTCAGCATATGCATGACCTGACTTCCTACAGATACTGCCGTAATACGGTCAACACCATTGAATTGTCCAATAATGAACAGATCTGCCATTCCATATAGTGTCTGTAGAAAATAGGACAGCAAATATGGCAATGAGAAAAACACAATATTTTTAAGTACACTTCCGGTTGTTAAATCTTTTTCCATTCTTTCTTTACGCCTGCCCTGAACCTCCTGGGCAGACAATACTCCATTTTCACGATTACTGTTACAAGATATCCCTCTGCTTTCTCCAGTTCATCCAGTCCCTGATAAACCTGCTCATTCTCCATTCCACAGTTTGCAACGCCATATGCTCTTAGCCTGCGTCCCTTCTCCTGTTGCTCCCGCAGTCCTGCAAGCAGCTCCTTCAGATGCCTGCCTGACTTCATATATATACAGGTTCCACTGTATTTTAAAGCTTCCTCTATACTATAAGAAGCAGGAATGATATGTATTTCCTCATTCTTCTCTCCGAGTGAAATTCCAAGTCTACAGGCGGATGCACAAAAAGAAGGGACTCCACTGATCATAATTGCCTGAAAATCTGCCTCAACAGCACGATGATGCATATACAGATATGTCGAATACACACTCGGATCTCCAATCGTCAGCATACCAACATTTTTACCCTCGCACAGGTAATCCTCTATCTCATGATAATTCTTCTCATGCGCCAGCTCCAGCTCTTCTTCATCCTGAATCATTGGAAAAGGCATGCACAACAAAATTTTCTCTTCTATTTCAGGACATACCTCATATGCGATTTTATATGCATAACATGCTTCCTTTGACGCTGCCGGAAGTACGATCACATCACAGCTGCAAATGATCCGCAATGCTTTGAGCGTCATAAGCTCCGGCTCTCCCGGTCCTACCCCAATTCCATACAGGATTCCATTCTTATCCATCATACTATAGCTTTTTTTCAACATACATCACTTTACTTATCTTACTTGTGCCTTTTCTAGATTGCGAGCAGGTTTTTGATTGCTTCCATATAAATCAGAACTGCTTCTTCCATTCCTGATACAAGAATATATTCATCAGCACTGTGAATACGGTAATCTATTCCCAGTTTCTCCGGTCCAAATGCAATGATGTTCTTCAATGATTTGGCATAGGTTCCACCACCTATTACCATAGGTTCATTTTCTTTATCGCCTGTTACATCTACATATGCCTTATACAGAGCTTCTACAAGTGGAGATTGTCTTGGGAAGAACAATGGATCACCGATCTCAATGATCTCGATTCGTCCATTCTCATCTTCGAGTCTGCCTTCACACATCTTACGAACCTGCTGTGCCTTTAATGTAACCGGTACTCTGATATCAATTGTGCAGGAGATTACCCCATCCTCAGTCTTGACGATTCCATTACAAAACGTCAGATCACCATACTCATCTTCAAATTTCAGGTCAATTCCTGAACCATCGCAGGCTGTTCCAAGATGAGAATTATAGAATTTCACAAAATCATCTTCAAAACCAGCCTTTTCAAGGCATTCAAAGGTTACGCCTGCGGCATTGACTCCAAGAGTCGGTGTACTTGCATGCGCCGGTATACCCTTTGCATAGATACTGATCTGACCATTTTGCTCTGTTACCTTATATTCTTTCAGTCCAGTCTGGGAGAGTGCTTCTTCCAGCTTGTCCTTCATTCCTGCCGATGCCGGGATTACTGTGGTACAGGTATCACATACGGCATTGGATACAAAACCGCCATTCATGGAAATAATCTTCGTATTCTTTGAATACGCCATCATGGACATATGTCCCTTTTCTCCATGAATACAGGGGAAATTGGCATCCGGGGTAAATCCACAAGAAAGTTCCTCTGCTACTTCATTATAATGTTCCATACACTTGGAACCTGTCTCTTCATTACATCCCATGATAAGACGTACTCTTTTGTTAAGCTTAACACCAGAATCACGCAGAAGCTTCATGGCATACAGCGCTTCCAGAACCGGACCTTTATCATCCGTTGTACCACGACCATATACATAATCACCCTCGCGGGTCAGTTTAAAAGGATCATGTGTCCAGTCGCCGCCTACAGGAACAATATCCAGATGTCCGGCGATACCTACGATTTCTTCGCCTTCTCCCATTTCTGCATATCCACAGTAATTATCCAGGTTCACAGTGTGGAAGCCAAGCTCCTGTGCTATTTTAAGTCCTTCACTGAGAGCCTTGGCAGGTCCTTCACCAAAGGGCATTCCTTCTGCGGGAGTACCAAGCTGTGAGTCAATCGCAACCAGTCTTCCAAGATTTGTTATCATTTCATCTGATAATGCATGAATTTCTTCTTTTATACTCATAATTTCCTCCGATTTATATTAATGTACTTACAGTATAGCACAAAATCTATCTCGTTAAATCTTTTACCCATTTATATTTTCTAAAATGGAGCAGAACCCACGGAATCTTGCCTACTTCATCAATGCATGTGCAGGCATAGACTACCACTACCGGCCAGTGCAGTACATAGGTTCCGATTGCAGCCAGTGGAATCGCCAGACACCACATGCAGACCGCCAGACTGTACATATCAAACATAGTATCTCCACCGGCTCCAAATATACCATTAATCGTAACATCATTAATAGAACGTCCGATCATATAAAAGGCAATTACACCAAACATTCCTTTCAGGTAAATAGCTGCCTGGGGAGTCAGTTTTACGAAATGAAGAATGACCGGTGCCGATATCCCCATAAGCAGAGACATGGCAGCCCCGCATGCCATAGAAATCTTCAACATACGGATGCCATATGCCTTGCCGCGCTCCAGATTACCGGCTCCAAGCTCATTACCGATCATAATTCCTGCAGCACTGGAGATTCCTGCGCTGAAACAGCATATAATATCACGGACAACTGCCGCAACAGAATTGGCTGCCGCCGCATCGGTTCCCAGATGTCCCATAAAGGAAGAATACGAGGTAAATCCAATTCCCCAGAAAAGACACGCTCCAAGAAGTGGCAGAGCACACTTGCGAAAATCCTGTGCCAGCTGCTTATTTCTTTTAAAAAGCCGCCCTATGTATGGATGTATGTATCCTGGTCTGTATGATACGATGACTGATACAGTCAATTCTATAATTCTGGATATCAGTGTTGCTATGGCTGCTCCACGCACATTCAGCGCAGGTATTCCAAATCCCCCAAATATCAGCACTGCATTGAGCACAATATTGATACATACTGTGGCAGAACTGATAATTGCTGTAGTTCTGGCGTGTTCGCTTGTCTTCATAATAACAAGATAACACTGTGAAATCCCCGTCAGGAGATAGGAAAATCCTGCTATACGCAGATAATCCACGCCATGTCCTATCAATACTGTTTCATTGGTAAATATCAGCATCAGCTTATCCGGGATAAACATACAGGCACAGAAGAATATAACAGAGACCAGTCCGCATAATCTTAATGCCATGCAGAATATATCATCCAGCGTAGTAATATCGCCTTTTCCCCAATACTGTGCTCCGAGTATCCCAAGGCTGGCTGTTGCCGCCGCAAGAAACATATTTTGTATAAACTGTATCTGCGTTGCGAGAGAGACTGCTGACATATAATTCTGATCCAGTCCGCCAAGCATAAAGGCATCTGCTACAGCCACCATCGCCAGCATAAGGTTCTGCAGCAGGATTGGAATCATAAGCCCCCATAGCTTCGAATAAAAAGCCTGATCTTTTTCTTTGGTCATGATTTAATACTCCACTCTATGTTTATTTAATATGAAATCTTCTCTTTAGTTCCATTCTGGCACGCCGTCCTCCGATGATGATTGTTCCTAAGAACAAAAGCACGGAGAAATCCAGTGCGATAATGATAGCCAAAGGATGTGTAATAATATCCAATGCTCTCAAAAGGATTCCAGCCAGACTTACCAGAATCATAAACAGCTCCGGCATAACATAGCTCTGCCAGTTTCGTTTGTTAATAAAAATCAAAAGCAGAATACCTACATCTACTGCAATAACTGCCGAAGGAAATACGTAATTAATAGACCATCCATTGAAGCCGCGTATATAATCCAGTGCAACCATGATCGCAACTGCAAGAAATGCCAGTACAATGATTTTTGCCCTGTGACCGCTCTTTCCTATGACTGCAAAACGCAGCACCATATAAATATAGAATAGAAACAGTGCTGGAATCAGTACAGTCAGATAACTGATTTTCGCAAAGAATGCCAGAGTAAATAAAATCAGTTCAATGGTAATGGCAAGAAAGCTGTAGACTCTTAATATCATGGTAAAAGCCCTTGCCTTCTGATGAATCTGCGGATACATAGCCTCCAGATCCTCTGATTTCTCCAGTACAGAATTACACAAAGGGCATCGCTCCGTCGGTTCTAATATTTCAATATTACATTGTTTACATCTACTCATATTCCTATCCTCTTACAATCCACTGTTACTGTCTAACTGCACTTCTATACCGTCAGCCGCAATTTTACGGAAAAAGACCTTCTGAATGCCAGTGTCCTGCAAATCATAGCTGAACGTAAATACCAGAGTATCATCATACGAACAGATTGTTCCCTTGATATGCTGTCCTTTTGACATTGCAAGGAACGCGTGGAACATTTCTATATAAGGCTTATATACATCCTCCACCCCGATATTACCAATGTTGGTTATGGTGGTCGTATTAGCCAGTGCAGATTGGGTATACACAATCTTCATAGCCAGATTTTTGAGGAAAAGCGGTGCGATTCTTGCAATCCATACTTTCTCATTGGACACATTATAAGAGAAAAGCTTCTCCAGATTTTCCTTATTGATCTGTGCTTTCAGACTCTCACGCACAGTCTGCAATATTTCTTCAAATGTGTAATCTTCCTTGGTAGGATGGAACTCTGCAGATACCATTACGAAGAAATTCTTCGTAGTGTTGGAAGCAAAATACGGACGCAAATTTACAGGAACTGCCACACGGATCGGTTTATCCGAAGGCATTCCCTTGAGACATTCCTGATATACACTGTATACAAACACACCAACGAGATACTCATTAATGCTGACACCATATTTGTGACATACTTCCTTTAATGCAGGAATCTTCATATATCCGTGCATTACGCCAAACTCACCTGGAAGAAGCTTCTCTCCCTTAACAAGATATGCTTTCTGTGTCTGATACGGCTTGGATGAGCTTTTCCTATAGTTTTTGATAAAGCTGTCCTCACGGTTCAGGGATGTGCCACAGTTCAGGTCATCCCCTACCTTTTCCCTGATCTCAGGATGACACAGGCGCAGATACTGATAAGTCAGTTCTTTCAGGAAGTTGATGCCACCCATACCATCTGTCAATACATGAAATACTTCCAGATTGATACGATATTTAAAATATGTGACTCTGAACAGATAATGTTTGTTTTTATTCTGCACAATAAAACGGCAGGGATAGGTATTCTCTTCTTTTACTTTAGGAGCAGGATTGCCATTTTCCTCAAAATAATACCAGAAAATGCCTTTTTGCAGACGAAGATTAAAACCATCAAACTTCGGTAAGACAATATCCAGGGCTTCCTGTAATAGCTCATGGTCCACAAGCTCGGTCAGCGTTACACTGATCCGGTAGACATTACTCATACTCTCCCCTGCAATAACAGGGAAGAGATTGGCTGTATTATCCAGCTTATCCCACCGAATCTCCTGACTCATGGACCTCTTTTTCCCGGATTTTGTAATATTCTCTGATTTGTCTGAATCTATCAGATTATCATGATTCATTTTCTTTTTCATGATTCACGAAAATTCCCTTCTACTTATTATTTGTGAGAGATACCGGCACACTCCCATTATTACCGGAAGAAGCCTGCCATGGAATCCAGCCGATCTGAATCCGTATTTAAAGTTTATCTGCAAAGAACTGCACGATTCTCTCCCATGTCTCATCCTGGAAAAACATAAGATCTGCATGGTCTGCTCCGTCCAGCGCAAGAAGTGTTACGTCACATCCAGCCTTCTCCAATACATCATACAACTCTTCACTCTGGGTAAAAGGCACTGTACGGTCTTGCGTTCCATGTATGATCAGAAATGGTGGTGCCGCTGGTGTCACTCTGGATACCGGAGACTGCTTTACTGCATCCTCCTTATTCGTCATCACATTATATCCAAGAAGCTGTGATTCTGGTGACATGGCAGCTTTTACAACATCATCATAAGGAAAAGAAGACACATTTGTAGGTGGATACCAAGGGCAGGCAGCCTGCACTTGACTCGATTGGTCAAGGTAGTCTCCTACATCATTGGCAGGATCGTTGTCCAGCGCAGCCATACAGGTAAGATATCCTCCCGCAGATTCTCCCATAACGCCAACCCGGTCTGTATCAATGCGAAATCTTTCAGCATGTGCTCTCAGATAACGGATTGCTGCTTTGACATCCTGTAACTGCATCGGGTAGACTCCCTCATTGGAAGTACGATACTCTACGCTGGCTACTGCAAATCCCCTCTCTGCGAGCCTGGATAAATATGCAAGGTGTGCTGACTTATCCAGTCGAAGCCATCCGCCTCCACAGATCCATACAATGCACGGATACACTTTTCCTGTAGAATCTTCGGGATAGATTAGATCCATTTTCAAGTCTCTGCGGCAATGTCCATACCAGGAATCTACCTGTGCAAATGTAATATCTGTAGTCACAACATATTGTGGTTTTGTTATTTCAGGTGATAAAGTCTGTTTCATTAAGAATTCCTCCTTATTTCTGCAACTTTCATTTTGTTCCAGTATAACACATTCAACCCCCATTGTGGAATATTCTGCACAAAAAAAGAGCACTATCGCATATTAAATATGTGATAATGCTCTGATAATTCTTCACACTATTCTGCCTGAGGATCAGATACACTTACCTTATGGTCATACCATTTCTGCTTTGTACCGATAATCGCAAGATCAAATTCCTTATCCAACGCTTCTACAGGAACATCATATCCATTCACTTCTTCTGTAGTTCCATCAGCATAAGTAACAGTATCAATTGTTGGCTGAAGAAGTTCTGCACCTTCCTTAGCTGCATCCTCTGCTGTACCTACAAAAAGATTTACGATTTTCTGAGATGCAAGGCTGATATGAATGGTCATTTTACCATCCTTTACAGTCAGGACACCACGTCCGTCATTTGCTTCATTTACAGCGAACATGCTGCTGTCTGTGTTGAATTTCGCTGAATATGTACCATCTGCCAATTCTGTTGCAGCAACGCTTACAGTAGATAATACAGCTGCGTCACCAAGCTCTTCCATTGCTGCCTTAGTATGGTCTACATAAATCTGCTGAATTGCTTCAATTCCACCAAGGCCCGCAATCTGGCAGTCTACAGATTCAAATGCACCGCTGGCATTGAACATGCTCTTCCAGGAATCTTCATCGTCACCAGCCATATCATTATTTGCATGGTCTCCTGCTACTACCATCAAAGGACGAAGTACGACTTTCGTATAACCGGCTTCCTTAACTGCTTCAATGACTGCCTCACATGCTGTTTCTTCCGGTTCACCCTCTACAGTACCGATAAATACATTCTCATAACCTAATTCGCTCATCTGAGTAGCCATCTGGCTGTAGCTTACCTTAGCTGTATGTGATGTACCATGTCCCATGAATACAAATGCTGTTCCATCTTCCTTTGCGGCATCAAGAGAATCAAATCCTGCTGTCTTTACTGCTTCTGCGGTAATTGCTTCTGCTACTTTAGCCTTATCATCATTTACAACGCTTGCATCAGAACCAACTTCACCAAGTAAAGGCTCTGCTACAGTAACTGTTTCAAATTTATCCTTATAATTATCCAGAGCTTCTACAAGTTCATCATATTCTGCACCATGCATTAAATGTGTAGGCTGTACAACCAGATTCTTAACACCATTTGCAACGGCTCTGTCAAGTGCCTGATCTACGTTATCAATCTTCTCTCCATCTCTTGCCTGTACATGATTGATGATGATCTGCGCTGTAAATGCTCTTCTTACAGACCAGTCAGGATTTGCTTCGATGAGCGCCTTCTCGATTCCACCGATATCTTCTACACGGCTGTCATTGAAGGAAGTACCAAAGCTTACTACAAGAAGTTCATTCTCCCCAATCTCATCACTGTTTAAAGAATCATCCTTAGAAGCATCTCCTGTGTCTCTTCCAAAATAATCAGGATCTGCATTTTCGCCTTCTACCAACTCTTTCTGTGCATCTGTCAGAGCATCCCAGGCTTCTTTTGCAGCTGCACACTGTGCATCTGTCTCATCTGTTCTTGACTGTACATAGATTGCATCGATCAATGCTGCTACATTATCTGCAGCTGCCTGATCATCTACTTCTGTTGTTGCAGACTCTGATGTCTCTACAGCTGAAGCAGTCTCTGTTGCTGCTTCTGTTGTTGTGGAAGTTGTTGCTTTTTCTGCATTACCGCATCCTGCTAACAGGCCGGATGTCAGAGTGAGTGCAACGAACATAGCCAGTGTTTTTTTCTTCATAATAATCTCCTCTTTTTTTATAATATAATTGCTCATCGTTTCAAAGCAAAAGAAAACTCCGGTCAGCATCCCTGATCGGAGTAAAAAATAACACAAAAACAAAGCTAATATGATAGCCCTTCTTCGCAGTACGACCAATTACTCGTGATCCGGGATTTCGTCTTTTATACGGACATTCCCTGTACCAGATAGCTGGCAGGTTTCCTGGCTAAAAGATCTGCACCCGGATTGCGCCTTCCCAATGCTAAAGCATCAGTGACATATATGAATCCGGACTCCCTTATCACAGTGACGAGATCGTACAGGAATTACACCTGTTTCCCTTTTAACCGGCTTTATTATGCATCTGGCATAACAGCCGGCACCAATTATCTTTCTCTATGAAACTTGTACCATCATAGCATAGATAATTTATAAATGCAATAACCTCTATCATGATATGTGGTGAAATATATAGCGTATTATGTTTTGTATTTTATATATCATATTCTATGTATTACATTTATTAGCACATCTTCTTTAAAGTTTCTTACGCCTTATTAATATTATGCTTTTTTCGTGCAACACAGCGATACAATACCAATAATTGCCAGTACCGGAACCGCTATATAGATCAGTCCACATACCACCAGTGCGATTAACGCTATTGGCAACACAACAATCGTCCATATGATCTTCGTGATGCCCCATGCAGCTTTTATCGCAAAAACCAAAAGTTTGCCAAAAACCATGAACATCAGAATCACAAAAATCAATGTAAACATATTTATCTCTCCCTCCGTATATCCGTCATCATTCTTTGGATTGATTCCATGTACGTATTATATAGCCTGCCAGTGAAAATGTACATTGCCAGAACTTTAATGAAACATTAAAATCAGATTAAAAAAGCCTGCCAGAAACATAACCCAGACAGGATTCATCTTCCATCTGCGAAGCAGGATTACGCACACCATGAATATAATGACCATACGCCAATTCGTATCAGCAAGCCGTATCATATTGGCAGCTCCCCAGAAAGCTGTAATCACAATAGATATTCCGGCTCCTGCAATCATGGCAACTACAGCCGGCCGCAAGGAATGAAGAACTCCCTGTAACATGTCCATGCTGCGATATTTCAGATACAGTTTCGCCAATATAGTTACAATCACACAAGAGGGCAGAATACACCCAAATGTGGCTACAACAGCACCCGGGATTCCTGCGACCCTGATTCCTACAAAAGTCGCCGAATTGACTGCAATAGGTCCTGGCGTCATTTGGGAAATAGTAATCAGATCCGTGAACTCCGACATAGAAAGCCAATGATGCTGCTCTACTACCTGTCCCTGGATCAGAGGCATAGCCGCATAACCACCGCCAAAGCTGAACATGCCAACCTGCAGAAAGCTAAAGAAAAGCTGTAGATAAATCATTTCTTCGCCCCCCTCTTCGCCATACAGGTCCTGATCACGCCTAATAAACCGCACAAAATCACAATATAGATTACATTTACCCTGAAGATACAGGAAGCAGCAAATGCAGCCGCCATAATGATAATGGACATTACATCCTTCTCTTTCACAAACGGCGCTCCCATATCATACGTAACAGAGGCAATGACTGCACCCACGCCAGCCTGCATGCCCTCCAATACCCGGCTGACTATCTCATTGTCACGGAAAATCTGATAGCAGACAGAAATAACGGCGATAATAGCAAATGGGGGAATGACTGTACCCATTACGGCTACAATCACTCCCAACATTCCCGCCAGCTTATATCCTATTACAATTGCACCATTTATGGCAATTGCGCCAGGTGACGACTGGGCAATCGCTACCAGATCCAGCATTTCATTTTCTTCAATCCAGTGATAGTCATCTACAAACTTCTTCTTCATCAAAGTTACAATGACGTAACCCCCTCCAAAAGTAAATGTGCTCAGATATAGTGTGGAAATAAAAATCTTCCACATGGTTGTGCTTTTTTTCATTATAATACCTTCTTAATCGCTTCCATTAATTCGTCATATGTCTCATATGCCGGCAATTCAGGATTATCCTTCTTGATCTGCTCTGTACTCTTGAACAGAAATCCTGCCTTGCTGGCTTTGATCATACCTAGGTCATTATGGCTGTCACCACTGGCAATTGTCTGGAATCCTATGGACTGCAATGCCTTGACAGTCGTATATTTAGAATTCTCAATTCTCATCTTGAAGCCTGTAATCTCACCGTTATCAGCTACTTCAAGAGAATTACAGAAGATTGTCGGATATCCAAGTTTCTTCATCAGCGGACCTGCAAACTGTGTAAAGGTATCACTGATAATAATAACTTGTGTAATACTTCTTAATTCATCCAGAAATTCCTTCGCTCCGGGAATAGGATCAATCTTGGCAATGGTATCCTGGATCTCCTTCAGTCCAAGACCATGCTCTTTTAAAATTCCAATTCTCCACTTCATTAACTTATCATAGTCCGGCTCATCCCTTGTAGTTCTCTTCAATTCAGGGATTCCACTTGCCTCTGCAAAAGCAATCCAGATCTCAGGTACTAATACTCCTTCCAGATCCAAACATACAATATTCATATCCATAACATACCCTCCTGCTTTTTATTTTATTGATTATAGCATCTATTCAGCATCAAAATCAATGGAATACTGTCCTTCCGGCGCTTTTATGTTCAACACGCCCAGATTAAACTGACTGTCCATGATCGTAATGTTATATTCAAACACTACATCCTCTTCAAACTTGGACAACAGTAAATATGTTCCGTTCTCTTTTCCATCAATCTGATCGCAGATATCATTATACACGTCTCGACCTGATACGCTTCTGGGATACCCGGATGCTTTGATCTTATCCTCAATTGCCTGATATAATTCTTCCATATAGTGCCCTTTCTTCTATATATAATATGTGAATGCTTAACGTCTTCTGCGTTCAATTCCATTCTTTCTGTAATACTCTGCTTTATCGGCATACATACGCTTCTCTGATTCCTGCAATAACATATCCAGCTCTGTTGTTGCTTCATCCTGCCATATCACACCCACTGCCATATTCACAGCATTCTCTTCCATCAATTTCTTCAAAAGTCTGATGCGCTCCTCTAACACATCCTGCTCAATCTGCGAACAGAGTGCAAGCAATTCGTCTCCCCCTATGCGGAACACACCATAATCGCCAAATGCTTTACTCAGACAGTCGCATGCCCTCAGGATCAGCTGGTCCCCCGCCTTATGCCCCATGGTGTCATTGACGTGCTTTAATCCGGTAATATCACAATAGACCACTCCCATACTCTTCTTGTTGTCAATCTGTAAAATATATCTATTCATGGCAAATCTGTTGCCAAATCCGGTAAGAGCATCCTTATAACTCATATCTTCCAGCTTTCTCATCAGATTCCTTCTTCTGATACATGACACTAGGAAGTGTCCCGTAATCTGAAGCATATTAGATGTATATTCCAAAGATAAGGGCGGTGGGTTATCCACTCCATAAAAAGCAATAACTTTACCATCATCATATAACGGTACAACTGCAAGGGCACGAATATCCTGTCTCTTGAGATTCTCATATTGCAAAGGATCGATTTCCCTGATTTCTTCCAGATCCTGAAATACGATATGCTTTTCTTTCTGAAATCTGTGATACCAGTTTGCGCAGATCTCCGGTGGAAGGTTCTGCAGATTATCCTTCTCCGGTTTTACTCCCTCTGCAACCCATTCATAGGTGTTATCGTCTCCGCCCTTCTCATTTTTCTCAAATATATAAGTTCTCTCACCATTCAGTGATTTGCCAAGGTATTCCAGAATCGCATGGATAGATTCATCCGGGGTTGCTGCCATGAGCGCAATTCGCAGTCCTTCGTTTAGCAGCGCCTCCATACTGTTATATTTCTGGAGTGCCTTATCCTGTATGCGTTCTTCACTGATATCTATCCCTATTTCAAGCCGGTACTTTCTATGCTCCTGTGGATCTTCAACTAATGTATCCTTCAGAATTAAATATTTATCTATAACCGAATTATAATGACGCCATTCTTCAAAGAATCCTTCGCAGATTTTGTCATTGTTACACATGCCACATGGAATCGATGACTTCTGTAATATCTCGTAACATTTTCTGCCTTTTATTTCATCCAGGGATTTTAACCCATAAGCTTCCAATGTCTTGCGATTCATATATACCATCTCATATGTCTCTATATCCGTAGCATATACATACTCATTCAAATTCTCAAAAAACTGCCAGATATTGTTAATTTCTTTCATCTCTCATCCCTGCATTTCCTATAGTCTGGTTAATTGTATCTACACCTATAGATATTATAACATATAAATACTATTTTTCTACAGTCTCATTTCAAATTGTTGATTTCTGTTACATACAAGTCTGCCGTCTTTTACTTCCAGCTGCGCTGCCTGTATGCATGCTCTGCCGTCCTCTGCATTGGCAATATATGACTTATCCCGTCGATGTTCATTGGTAAAATACGGATGCGTAAAGTAGAATATATAAGCGATATCACCTTTTGATACAACATCTGCATGACTCGCCATCACTCCATCACAGCTTCGGCTGCCACCTTCACGCAGAATGTAACCCTGTCTTTTCCAGTGTGTATAGTCCTCAGTCTCATATACACCTAAACCATTCCACTCATCCGTGATCATCCATTTCTTACCGCCAAGCTCAAATACATTAGGGCCTTCATTACTACCGGGTCTGTCGGCGCATCATAAATCGGATCTCTATACAAAGGTGCTGGTACAGTATATTCTTTCCATGCAGAACCAACCTCCAATCCCTGTCTGGTAAGCCATTCATCCTCTACTGATACTCTCTTTTCTTCACCATTCTCATTCACCAGAGTGACAGACACGTTTGGCTTTTGTCCCGGTGCTAATTCTTCACATCCATAATCCCCATCAAAAATCTGCTTGATTGTCCACATAATTGACTGACTCCTTCTCTGCTTTCAAGTACTGAATCAACATAACTGTATTATACTTAGATTTATTATTTTTTTCAATTCTTGCTTTATAAAAGAAGACAAAAAAGACAGATTCTGTATACAAATACCCTAACAGAATCTGTCCATTATTTATTTATCCAACAGTTCTTCCATTGTATGCCATCCCAGTACTGCACATTTTACTCTCGCCGGCATATGGGAGATATCCTGCAATGCAGAGCCTTCCTCCAGCTCTTCTATCTCTTCGGCAGATGCTTCCCCTTTAATCATCCTAAGGAAAATATCTGCCAGATGCATTGCTTCGTCCTTTGACTTACCAATGATAAGCTCCAGCATAATATCTGCGGATGCCTGGGAAATCGCACATCCATCCCCTATATAGGCGCCGTCTGTAATCTTCCCATCTTCTACCTTGAGCTGCAGGATAATATCATCACCACAGCTTGGGTTCACACCCTCCAGCACCAGATTTGCGTCCTCCAGCTTGTGCTTATGCACAGGATGCTGATTGTGGTCAATCAGTATTTCATGATAAAAGGTATTATTCTCCATAACCCATTTTCCTCCTAACCTGACTTAGACTCGCCAAGAAGCGGTCAATGTCTTCCTTCGTATTATAAAAGGCAAAGCTTGCACGGGCACAGGAGCGGATTCCCAGATGTGCCAGAAGTGGCTGGGCACAATGATGTCCTGCCCTGATGGCAACTCCCTCTTCATCCAGAATGGATGCCACATCATGAGGGTGCACATCCTGTACTGCAAAGCTGATAATACCGTGATGTTCTTCCCAGTTCGGACTGCCTATGATCTGTACCCCAGGTATCTGCTGCATGCCCTCATAGGCATATTTCGTAAGCTCCTGCTCTTTACAGACGATATTATCCATTCCAATAGAATCCATATAATCCAGTGCTGCCGCCAGTGCAACCGCACCACCACCGTTTACAGTTCCTGCTTCAAATTTATGTGGAAGTTCCGCATAAGCAGCCCCTGTTCTGGTCACATATTCAATCATTTCTCCACCGCTCAGGAAAGGTGGCATCTGCTCTAACAGGGCTTCTCTGCCATACAGGACACCGATTCCCATAGGTGCCATCAGTTTGTGCCCGGAAAAGGCAACAAAATCTGCATCTAACTTCATCACATCCACCTTCATATGCGGTGCACTCTGTGCTGCATCCACCAGAACAACACCGCCATTGGCATGCACCTTCTCAATGACCGTTTCTACTGGATTGATACAGCCCAGCACATTCGATACATGTCCAATTGCTGCCAGTTTGGTATGCGATGTGATTTTATTCTCGATTTCCTGTGCTGTCAACGTTCCATCCTGTTCACAATCCAGATATACCAGTCTGGATCCGGTGGCTTTTGCCACCATCTGCCAAGGAAGCAGGTTACTATGATGCTCCATAACTGTAACCAGTATCTCATCCTCTGCATGCAGAAAGTTCAGTCCATAGCTGTACGCCACCAGATTAATACTTTCTGTTGTATTTCTGGTAAAGATGATCTCCTTTGTGCTTCCTGCATTGAGGAAGCGTCTGACACGCTCCCTTGCATTTTCATACTGTTCTGTCGCCTCTACACCTAACTCATAGAGTCCGCGGAGAGGATTGGCATTATATTTCTCATAGAAATTCTTCTCTGCCTCTAATACCGAAGCAGGTCTTTGTTCTGTAGCTGCATTATCCAGATATGCTATAGACCGATTCATCAACAAAGGGAAATCTTTCTTATAATCCGCCATGATATACCTCGACCTCCTTACGTACTGCTTCATCTGGAATCAGACTGCACAGGGCATCAATCTTTGCTTTTGCAATGATACGTTCTGCCTCTTCCTTACTGATTCCGCGAGAACCCAGATAAAAGAGTATTGACTCATCCAGTTTACCAATGGTAGCTCCGTGATTCCCCTCCACATCTTCTTCTGCACACAATATCAAAGGGATTGTCTGGTTCACCACATCATCACCGATGAGCAATACATCTTCCTTCTCATTTCCTACTGCGCCGGAGCTTCCATGCAGGAAATCAATGGTTCCTCGGAACAGCTTAAATGCCTGGTCACGAAGGATTCCTGATATCTCCATATTGCTCTCTGTCTTTGCTCCCTGATGACGGGCTACATAGTTCATATCAATATGCTGGTCATCCCTTCCCAGATACCCGATTTTTGCATCCATGCCGCTTCTTTGACCTTGTAGGTCAATCAATCCTCCTGCATATACACGATTACCGCCCAATGAAATATACACGGTTTCTACCGAAGCATCCTCTTCACAGAAACCTCCTACATCATGCAGTATATCATAGCTCTTGTCCAGCAGTTGTGCAAAATACAATCTGACTTTCGCACCCTTCTTAGCGTATACCTTTACCTGTAATGCGGAAAGTCCGGCGCATCCCGATTCATTCGTCGTTGTAAAAATATAAGAAGATTCGCTGTTTTCCTCTGCATAAATCTGTACTTTATTGTAATAGTTATGGGTATCCCGATATTGAAGCCGATAGACAACCGGCTCATTCCTATGTCTATTATTCTCTACATGAAAGCTGTCCGCCTCTATGGATGCTCCCAGGACATCCATATCCTGTCCCAGTCCACTGTTTAGACTATTCCAGTCAATTTCCGTATTTTCTCTTGTAATCGCTGCATTTGGCACTTGTATCTGCGCCTTCCATGCAGCATCTATTGTAATATTACTTATCCTGCTTTCATTCATTCCCAGACGGTTCCATGTTGGAGCAGGCAGTTTATTGATTGTCATTTCCATAATGGTTCCTCCTTAACCGATACATCCAATCATTTCCAAACGAATCAGGTTGTTCATTTCCACTGCATATTCAAGAGGCAGCTCCTTTGATACATTATCTGCAAAACCGCTGACGATCATTGCTCTTGCCTCTTCTTCGCTGATTCCTCTGGACATCAGATAAAATACTGCTTCATCACTGATTCTTCCGATCTTGGCTTCATGACCTACATCTGCATTCTTTGTGCGGATATCCATAGCAGGAATCGTATCCGATCTGGAGATATCATCCAGCATCAGAGACTGACAGGATACTGCGGATTTACTGTTTTCCGCCTCTTTTGTCATAGCTACACTGCTTCTAAACGTACTGATTCCACCGTCTTTTGAAATAGACCTCGTATTGATATAGGAAGATGTCTCAGGTGCAGCATGTACAACCTTGGCACCTGTGTCCAGATTCTGTCCTTTACCGGCAAACGTGATTCCTGTAAACTCCATTCTTGCACCTTTGCCTTTTAAAATACTCATCGGATACAGATATGATACATGAGAACCAAAAGAACCTGATACCCATTCAATTGTACCACCCTCCTTGACCAGAGCACGCTTTGTATTCAAGTTGTACATGTTCTTGGACCAGTTCTCGATTGTGGAATAACGCAGTCTTGCTTTCTTTTCTACGAAAAGCTCTACGCATCCGGCATGGAGATTTGCCACATTGTATTTCGGTGCGGAACAACCCTCTATAAAGTGCAGGTCAGCACCCTCGTCCACAATGATTAAAGTATGCTCGAACTGACCGGCTCCCGGCGCATTCAGTCTGAAATAGGACTGCAAAGGAATTTCCACAGATACACCAGGGGGTACATAGACAAAGGAACCGCCTGACCATACTGCCCCATGAAGAGCAGCAAATTTATGGTCTGCAGGCTTGACCAGCTTCATAAAATGGCTTCGCACCATATCTGCATATTCGCCATTCAATGCACTCTCCATATCTGTATAGACAACACCCTGTGCTGCTACTTCTTCCCTTACATTATGATATACCAGCTCTGAATCGTACTGTGCCCCTACACCGGCAAGAGATTTTCGCTCTGCCTGAGGGATTCCCAGACGCTCAAAGGTATCTTTGATATCCTTTGGTACATCTGACCATTTCGCACTCATATGTGTATTTGGGCGCACATAAGTTACGATTTCGTCCATGTTCAGTCCTTCAATAGAAGGTCCCCAGTTTGGAACCTGTAACTGATTATAGATCTGCAATGATTCCAGACGGAACAGCTGCATCCACTGCGGGTCTTTTTTCTCTTTGGAAATCTGTTCTACAATGGCAGGCGTCAGACCTTCTTTGACACGGTATACGTCTTTTTCTTCGTTTTTGATATCATACACACTTCTGTCGATATCCTCTACATATGTCTTTTCACTCATAGCTGCCACCTCACATCTGTTCTTTGAACTGTTCATAACCATCTCGGTTGATCTGTTCTATTAAGGAAGCATCTCCTGTCGCAATGATATGGCCGTTTACCATGACATGTGTATAATCTACATGCAGAGATTCCAGAATCTTGGTACTGTGCGTAATGATAAGCAATGAGCTGTCCGGATTCTCCTGCTGATATACATGGATGCCCTCAGAAGCAAGACGCACTGCATCTACGTCCAAGCCTGAGTCTGTCTCATCCAGGATGGCAAGGCTGGGTTTTAACATCATAAGCTGCAATATCTCTGACTTTTTCTTCTCTCCTCCGGAAAATCCAACATTCAGATCACGCTCTGCATAAGAAGGCTCCATTTGTAATACTTCCATCGCCTTCTGGAGCTGTTTCTTGAACTCCCACAGCTTCACATGGCTTCCTGTTCTCTGTGCCAGTGCATTTCTGATAAAGCTCTCCAGAGAAAGCCCCGGTACTTCCAGCGGTTCCTGAAATGAAAGAAACATGCCTGCTTTCGCCCTTTTGTCAGCCGAAGTTTCAGTCATGTCCTCTCCATTGAATATAATATGTCCCTGCGTTACCTGATACTTCGGATTCCCTGTCAATGCATAACCCAGGGTAGATTTACCCGCACCATTTGGTCCCATCAGGACATGTGTTTCACCTTTTTTTATATCAAGACTCACCCCATGAAGAATTTCCTTGTCTTCAACCCGGGCTGTCACCTGATTAACCTGTAGAATTTCTTTACTCATATGAGTTCCTCCTCTTATAATTCCTATTATAACGATAGGTTTACTTCTATCCCATTGTAAATGTAAATTCATAAGAAAGCAATCCTCATATAGTCTATTTAATAAAATTTTATCAATTACTGTAGCAATTCACTGCGTTACTGTAAATTTTCCTTAATTTTCTCAAGTTTTTCATATGCTTCCCTGGATATATTGTCTTTTAAATAATTCTTGTTCTTAGGCTTATCCCGTTCTATATTCTGTCTGACTTCCTGAATCGTATTCATGACTTCCTCATAGAATCCAGGCGCTGAGATTCTTCTTGCACCAGCTCCCCAGATAATCATCTGTTCCAATCTGTCAGAAGTGGCTACTGTCACATGATATTTTCTGCTCAGCTCATGTGATACCTTCTCTATGTACTGATCTGCCGTTTCTGCTTCTTTCGTGTACACAACATGAATATTGTGATAATCAAAGATTTCTCCCTGTCCGCCTGATACCTTATATGCATCAAAGACCAGTATCAGATTTACGTTCTTAGCACCCTGATAGTTACACATAATATCCATAAGCTTGTCCCTGGCGCTGTCGATATTATGCTGCGCCAGTTCGTTTAATTCTTTCCAGGCAAAAATGATATTATAGCCGTCAACCAGAAGATATTCCTCCGTTCCCGGTACATAAGCAGGCTGTGTTCCCCTATATGTACTGTCATCAGAAGCCTTGATTGTCTTCGTCCATGAATTTCTCTTCTGTTTTGCTGCCCCGAAGGTTCTGGCAAAAATCTCATCAATTTCTTCCTGGTCAATAACTCCATTTTCATAAGTAAAAGAGGGCTTCTTTGGTCGAAGTTCTTCTTCCTGTACTTCTTCCTCTTCCGACTGTGTACCAATGTGCGCATACTCCGGCACTCTATCCCAGCTTACCAGGAAACCCGCTCCATGCGAACAAAATACAGAGCCTGTAGGATTCTCAATATCTGCCTCTGAATCATAATGAAAGGCTTCCAATACTTCCTCTTCATTATGACATGGCTCATATCCTTTGAGAGCACAGGTCAGTCTGCCATGTCCTCTTGTATAGGAAGTTACTTCCATCTGATAGTCTCTCATTGTAACTACCGGTGCTGTTCCCGTCAGATAAGCAGTATCTCCTTCTATAACAGGAGGTTCAAAGCTTCCATATCTTCGCTGGATATCTGACATCGCCCGTCCAACCTGTTCCTGTGGAATCTCAAGCTGAAATTCATAGATTGGTTCCAATAACAGGCTCTGTGCTGACTTAAGTCCCTGCCTTACTGCACGATAGGTAGCCTGTCTGAAATCACCACCTTCTGTATGCTTCGTATGTGCTCTTCCTGCAATCAGTGTAATCCGCATATCTGTAATTTCAGAACCGGTAAGTACACCTTTGTGCTTGCGTTCCTCCAGATGGGTCAATACCAGACGCTGCCAGTTACGATCCAGTTCGTCTTCACTACAGTCTGTATCAAATTCCAGACCTCTTCCTCTCTCTAACGGTTCCAGTAAGAGATGCACTTCCGCATAATGCCGTAATGGTTCAAAATGTCCGATTCCAATGACCGGTTTCGTAATCGTCTCTTTATAGACAATATTTCCTGTTCCAAATTCTACTTCTGTGTGGAATCTCTCTGCTATCAGGCTCTTTAAAATCTCTATCTGTACCTCGCCCATGACCTGTGCGTGTATCTCACTCAGGTTCTCATCCCATACAATATGAAGCTGTGGTTCCTCTTCTTCCAGTTTGCATAATTTCAGATACATGTCATGCACATTGCAATCCTGCGGAAGTATGACTCTATAAGTCAATACAGACTCCAGAGCTGGCTGTTCCGGCTCAGTCTCAATCCCAAGCCCCTGCCCGCAAAAGGTCTTACTGAGTCCGATTACTGCGCACACTGCTCCTGCCGTTACTTCATTGACCATATCGTATGTTCCGCCAGAATACAGTCTGATCTGATCTGCTTTCTCCTGCCAGCACTCCGATGGCTCCATTCCCTCATGATAATCTGTCAGCATTGCTTTCACTTTAAGACTGCCGCCCGTTATTTTCATATAGGTAAGTCTGTTATCCTGTTCATCCCTTACGATCTTAAATACCCTGGCTCCGAATTCATCAGGATATTCCCTGCGCTGCATATGTGCATCCATAAAAGCCAGCAGCTCCTTAACACCCTCCATCTTCAGTGCAGAACCGAATAAGCAGGGAAATATCTGTCTGTGTCCTATTGCTTCATTCATTGCTTCATCACTGATTTTACCGGTATTCAGATATTCTTCCATTAATGTTTCACTGCACATGGCTGCTGTATCATACAGGCAGTCTTTGTTCTGACCATTATAGTCAATGCAGTTTACATCCAGTTTTTTCTGCAATTCAGCCAGTGTTTTTTCTTTATCTGTTCCCGGCTGATCCATTTTATTTACGAATATAAATACCGGCACCTGATAGCGTTTTAACAGCTTCCACAAAGTCATGGTATGTCCCTGCACACCATCCGCTCCATTAATCACCAGGATTGAATAATCCAGTACCTGTAATGTTCTTTCCATTTCTGCCGAGAAATCTACATGCCCCGGTGTATCCAGCAGCGTAATCTCTTTTTCACCTAATTGGAATCTTGCCTGCTTGGAAAATATCGTAATCCCTCTGTTCTTTTCCAATGCATAGGTATCCAGGAATGCATCCTTATGATCCACTCTGCCCAGTTTTCTGATGGCACCACTTATATATAATATACTTTCAGCAAGTGTCGTCTTTCCGGAGTCTACATGCGCAAGTATTCCCACAGTCAATTGATTTGTCTTCATCCTAATAATCATGCCTTTCTTTTGCCAGGGAACATTCCATCGTACTTGATCTTCCTATCCTGCCCTGGCACAAAGTTCTCAATACTTATATCTTACATTCTATCATGCATAAATTGCAAGTAAATTCACATAATGTTAATGTTCTCCCCACATCCCATTGCAACAACATATTATGGCATTTTACCTGTTAAATTGTCACTTTATTATCTATTTCTAAAATTAATATTAAGAAAATATACAAAGATTGACTATTGGTCATTTATGTGCAATACTTGGCTTATCAGATAACTTACAGGGAAACGGAATCGGATTTCCCGCACAGGAAAGGAGTTTATACTATGTCTAAGAATAACGGTCTTAAAGTTGGAGTTGCTTCTGCATTACTTGCTACTGCTGGTGCCGCTGCACTGGTTTCCAAAAATAGGAAGAACGCAGAGCAGAAAAAGACAGCAAAGAAAGTTCGTCAGGAGGAATTAAATAATTTCCGCAATACAGAACGTGGCAAAAATGCAGTGAACAGCAAAGGTATTTACTATAGTAACGGTAACTATGAAGCATTTGCACGTCCACTGAAGCCAGAAGGTGTTGATTACAAAAATGCTTATCTGGTAGGAAGCGGTCTTGCATCTCTTGCAGCTGCATGTTTCCTTGTAAGAGATGGTCAGATGCCTGGTTCCCATATCCATATTTTAGAGGCTATGGAAGTTCCCGGCGGTGCATGTGATGGTATCTTTGATCCTACAAGAGGCTATATCATGCGTGGTGGACGTGAGATGGAGAATCATTTCGAATGTTTATGGGATTTGTTCAGAAGCATTCCTTCTATTGAAACTCCGGGTGTCTCCGTTCTGGATGAATATTACTGGTTAAATAAGAAGGATCCTAACTATTCTCTGTGTCGTGCTACTGTCAACAGAGGTGAGGATGCACATACAGATGGTAAATTCAATTTAAGCCAGAAGGGCTGCATGGAAATCATGAAGCTGTTCATGACTAAGAACGAAGATCTCTATGACAAGACAATTGAAGATGTATTTGATGATGAAGTATTCAACTCCGATTTCTGGTTATACTGGAGAACTATGTTCGCATTTGAGAATTGGCACAGTGCTTTGGAAATGAAGCTTTACTTCCAGAGATTTATCCATCATATCGGTGGTCTGCCTGATTTCAGCGCATTGAAATTCACCAAATACAATCAGTATGAATCCCTGATCCTTCCTATGGTAAAATATCTGGAAGCTGCAGGTGTTACATTTGAATATGGTATTCAGGTAACAAATGTATTATTCAAGAAAGAGGGCGCTAAGAAGATTGCATCCGAGATCGTATGCGTCAAGAATGGCGAAGAAACTTCTATTCCTTTAACAGAAAATGACCTTGTATTCGTTACAAACGGCAGCTGTACAGAAGGTACTATCTATGGTGATCACACACATGCTCCTAACGGTGATGCAGAAGTAAGAAAGAGTGGCTGCTGGGATCTTTGGAAGAATATTGCAGCACAGGATCCTTCCTTTGGTCATCCTGAGAAATTCTGCTCAGATATAGAAAAGACAAACTGGGAATCTGCAACTGTTGTTACATCCAATGATGAAATTATTTCTTATATTGAGAAAATCTGTAAGAGAAATCCAAGAAGCGGCAATGTTGTTACCGGTGGTATCGTAAGCTGTAAGGATTCCAAGTGGCTGATGAGCTGGACAATCAACAGACAGCCTCAGTTCAAGAGTGAAGATCCTAACGAAATCAGTGTATGGGTATACTCTCTGTTCACTGATGTACCTGGAGACTTCGTAAAGAAGCCTATGAAGGACTGTACAGGTGAAGAGATTACTCAGGAATGGTTATATCAGATTGGCGTTCCTGTTGACCGTATTGGTGAATTAGCAAAAGATCATGTTACTACAGTTCCTACTATGATGCCTTATATTACTGCATTCTTCATGCCTAGAAGAAAAGGTGACCGTCCTGATGTTATTCCTGATGGATGCACTAACTTTGCCTTCCTTGGTCAATTTGCAGAAACTCCAAGAGATACGATCTTTACAACAGAATATTCTGTACGTACCGCTATGGAAGCTGTATATGGTCTGCTTCATGTTGACCGTGGTGTACCCGAAGTATGGGGAAGCGTTTATGATATCCGTGATCTGCTCGACAGCAGTGTTAAGTTAATGGATGGCAAGTCTCCTCTTGAAATCGAATTACCTGGTCCTTTGAATGCATTAAAGAAACCTCTGGTAGGTCTTGTAAAAGGCACTATCATCGAAGATCTGCTTCGTGAACACGGCGTATTAAGAGATGATATGTAATTTCTATAAATTCAGAGCCGGCAGTTTTATAACTGCCGGCTCTTTTTAACTTAAAATTAAAAGTGTAATTTCCTATATCTGTTGATACATGCGAAAATCTCCTGCTTTCTTGGTATGACCAGATTACCGGGAATATCACGATTCTCTATAATTCCCTTCCATCCCTGCTTCATGAGTGTTTCGTATATCTCTTCTACAATCTTCTGTATCGTACGTTCTCCGTTCATCTTCCTCTTCTGTGCATATTGCATGATAACAGACAGTGCCTGCATCTGCTCTGTATCTACCAGCTGTTCCACGTATCGCATATCAATACCTTCATAATTGATCATAATAGAATCTAATCCCAGAACCTTTACTTTCAGACGATCCTGCATCCATTCCTTATCTGCTTTTACTTTCCTATCATAATCAGGTAACTGCGCCTGTTCTATTTCTCCTGTTGTTCCATTTACTCCGGCTTCCCTCGTATATTTTACGGCTTCCCCTTTTGCATATTGGGTTATTTCATATGCAGTATAATGATCCATCTGTATGATAAGATCAGCCTTCATAAAATAAGCTCCAGAACTTCCTGCTACAAGAATTGTAGAGACACCATCTTTTTCATATAGTTCTCTGATTCTGTCAATATAGGGAATGATTGGCTCTTTCTCCTTATGTACCACTCTCTGCATTAATTCATCTCGTATCATAAAGTTCGTGGCACTTGTATCCTCATCAATTAGCAGAACCTGACTGCCTGCTTCCATCGCTTCCACTACATTAGCTGCCTGGGATGTACTGCCGCTTGCATCTTCCGTGCAAAATACCTTTGTGTTCTTACCATTGGGTAAATTTCTGATAAACATGGAGATATCTACATGCTGGATGCTTCTGCCATCCTCTGCACGTATCTTCATCGCTTTATCATCTGTGATCACATATTCTCTTCCATCTCCCGCTATATGATTATATACGCCCAGCTCCAATGCCTCTAAAAGTGTTGATTTGCCATGATATCCGCCACCCACGATCAAAGTAACGCCTTCAGGAATAGCGGTTCCTGTTACAGCTCTTCCAAAAGGAAGCTCCATTGTGACTTCCAGACTCTTGGGAGATACCCATGCAATTGCATTTTTCATTGGTTTTCCAGACACTCCGGACTCTCTTGGCAAAATTGATCCATTCGCAATAAAAGCCACAAGAGAACGCCTTTTTAGCTCCTTACGGATAAAATCCTGATTCATTGCAAGGCCCACTGCCTTTTCAATCTTATCCTGATCCAGACTTTGATAACGTAAGGATCTATGTACCGCCTCCGGTATATATTCAAACAGAATTTTTATCAGCTCTCCTGCGTTAATTGTCCTTCCATTGGCTGGTAATCCTATCTCCATACGCACTATAATGCTGCCATCTCTGTCATTGATTTCACAGGCGCTTCTTTCAAGTACTTCCTGTCCCGGACGACTGATTGCCATTAATCCACTCTTTCCTGATCCTCTCGCCTTAAAAGAATAATGCTCAATCTGTCTTCCAAACTCTCTCAACAAATAATCCTGTAAGGCTATCTTCTTACATTTCATTTCGTATAAATCTCTTGGAAAACCTGCAATCTTATCCGCAACTTCTATTTTTACTCTGGAAGGTGCTGCAAAAGGGTCTCCCTGCACATGTTCTATTACAAATATATATTCATCAAACTTATAAACACCTTTTAATTCTTTATATGCAGGATAACCTTTTCGGTCAATCCTGTCTAATATATTTCTTAATTCCTGCTTTTCTTTCATATTTTATCTTCTCCATATATTTGACTTTTACAGTCATTTATGATTTTTTGCTTTATTTTCTGCCTGTGTTTTATTATAATCCAAATAGAAGTTAAAAAACAGACTTTTATACTTAGAAAGGACCTGCAATTTATGAACGAGAGAAGAAATAGGCGCCTCATGCAGCTTGTACGACATGTGCATGGTTTGATGGATATTGACGATACCCAGAAAAATCGAGATTCCCAAGATCATCTAGGCAGTCTGTACGCAAATGATAAAAAGTTTATCTTTACAGATAACAATCCGCATAACATGCATGGCGAATGGACACACTTTATTTCAGATAAGGAATCCGCTGATAATACAGATGATACCGTCATCTTTTATTGCCACGGAGGTGGCTACATGACTGGCAGTTGTCTATATGCCAGAAGCCTTACTATGAAACTTGCAAAATATACTCATCACGACGTATTCTGCTTTGATTACAGACTTGCACCTGAACATCCCTATCCAGCAGCCCTGGAAGACGCTCTGGCAGCCTGGGAACATATTCTAACACAGGGACATGCTCCACAGAATATTATCGTTGCAGGGGACTCTGCAGGTGGTAATCTGGCACTTGCATTAACATTAACCCTTCGCTTAAAAAACATGGAACTTCCTAAATGCCTCGTTTTATTTTCTCCCTGGACAGATATGACTGCTTCCAGTGAATCCTATCAGACAAAGCTTATGCTTGACCCCGTATTAGACCCTGATTATATCCGTAAGGCAGCTTCCAGCTATTTAGCAGGATCTGAAGAAACCTCTCCTTTTGTTTCTCCTTTGTTTGCTGATCTTACTGGTTTTCCACCTACATACATTCAGGTAGGAGAAAATGAAATATTGCTAGAGGATTCTGTTCAACTTCATCGTCATCTTCTGGAATGTAATGTATTTACCAGGATTGACATATTTAGCAATATGTGGCATGTATTCCAAATGACGCCTATCCGAACAGCAAGGGAAGCTATCTTGAAGGTAAATTCTTTTCTGAAGCATTTACCGTAATTTTTTCATAGCATTTTACAGTCATTCTTTCCTATCTTGTTACTACATTTTGTGGTATCAGATAGGAAATTATACTTTATATTGCTTTTGACCTTTACTTTTCATCTTAATTTTAAAAAATGCCTATATATAACAGTGATTCTTTTATTTCTATGCAGTTATTATTACACATCCTTGCGGTTACTTTTTTATAGCTTTCAGGTCATTTTTTCATACCTGAACAGTTATCTTTTCATATTTTAACCGTTCTTTTTACACAGCTTAACCGTTATTCTTATATAGCTTGTGACCTACAGACCGCATATTTACTGCATTTCTTAGCTTCCTTCATACATAATCATACATTCCATACATTACCATACTTAATATCATACTTATCATACAACATATATTGTTGTTTATCCCAATAAAATATATCTTTAAGATGATTCTTTTCCAGTTGAATAGAATATCTGTAAAACTCCTATACTTAAAAATAGTTTATTCAATAGATTTATTTTGTTATTTCAATATAATTTAACCGTTATTTCTTCATACCTATTCATTATTTATCTAAAAATGTATTTATTTAACCGTCATTTTTTCATATCTATCAGGTATTTTAACCGTCAAATTTTCATAGCTTCTGATTTATTGAGTCAAAAATCCTCTTTTTTTAACCGTGAAAATTTCATACCTTGCCAGGAATTCTACAAATTAGTGTATTTTTTTATAGAATAACAGTAATTCTTTCATACCTTTCTAAAATAACCGTCAAAAAATCATACCTTGTCAAAAAATCCACTAAAATCAAGGTTTTTGAATATTCTGAAATCTTTTGAATGCATACTTTTTGACTTTTCAGGACAACTTGATTTTGATATGTTACCGTAATTTTTTCATTTCTATAAAATTTCGTCCCTTGATTTTACGCTCTTTTATTCGTTTATTAACCGTAATTTTTTCATTTCTTTCGGAAAAATATTTAAACCGTTATTTTTTCACATCCTTTGGTGACTATTGCAGTCAAAAACAAGTAAAAAGTATTTAAAATGTAAATCTCATTTATATTCTACTTTTTAGTAGAAAAAAGGTATAAAAAAAAGACCGTTTTACGGTCTTTTATAATCCATATTCATCAATAAAATTGTCGAGTAGAGTCTGAATCAGTTCATTAAAGGAACCGCCATTCTTAGCACAATAGTTTTCTGCGATTTTTACAGAGGTTGGTTTTAATACCAGAGATTTACGCATTGACTTGGCTTCTCCTTTTGGAGAAAAGATATTCGGTATGCTCTTTCTGCTACCAGTGCTGCGGCGCACAGTTGATGGTTCTGTATATTCGGGTTCTGCTGGTATATATGCAGGTGTTGGTATAGGCTCTGTTATCTGACTGGCTGGAGTCTGAACAGGAATTTCAGTAGTATGTATTGGCGGTTCAACCACATTTGAAGTTATATGTGATGGAGCCTGGACTGCTGTCGGTTGTGGGATATCAGTTGCTTCCGGCTGATATACTACCTGAGGCACTGGCTCTGTATGAGTTTGTGTCTGATATACTGGCTGAGTTTCAGTTACAGTATGAGAAGCTGTTATCTGATCGTTTATTGGGACTTCAGGTTGAACTTCAGGCATAACATATTTTTCTTCCGGCTGTATCATGACTTCTTCAGGTGTTTTGTTGAATTGTTCTACTGGTTCTTCTACAACCTGTGGTTCAGGTACTTTCTCTACTTCTATTGTCTGATTGACAATGGTATTATCTGCATGTAATTCTTGGGGTTCAGGCTCGTTTTGTTTTTCTATAATGGGTTCGGTAACTTTAGAAACTTCTACAACAGGAGTTGATTGAGATTGTTCTATTTCCTGTTCTACGATTTCAATATGTTTTTCCTCAACCTTTGTTGTCTGCTCTTCTGTCTCTTTTATGTTTTCTTTAAGTGGTTCTTTGACACCAGCAGTTTTTAAGTCACCAATATCTTCTACATGATGTCCTGATTCCAGTGCTTTCTGTTTTGCCCTTTTAAACTGATTCATTTAAAAAACCTCCCGAGAAATAAGTTCTTTTATTACTTTTCTGATTGCAATGGCTGCCTGATGTTGAGGCTGTAATGTAACAATAGGTTCATGATTTAACGAGGTGTCTTTCATTGCTACTGAACCTGGGATTGGAGTTTCAACTAATATATCTTTGAATTCATCTTCTGATAAATAATAATCCTGAAGATCTTTTGCAAGATTGATTCGTTTATCAAAATTGTTAATGACCAGAGCCTTTATATTATTTTCAATACCTAATGTTTCTATATTTTCTTCCCAGAGGAATGAGAATAATTCTGCACCCTGGATTGCATTCAAGGATACATCGGATACCAAAATAATGGAATCTACAAAATAAAAGATATTCTGATTGATTACACCAAGGTTAGGGTTGGTATCAAAAATAATGTGTGTATATTGTGAAAAGAATTCTTCATTATTCTTAAAATAATTCGCAAGTAATTTCTCACGGCCTGCTACGCTGACAAGTAACATTTCAGTCTTGATCAACAGGATATTGGATGGAATGATATCTATATTTGGCTGTTTCTCTAAAACGCCACTGATGATTAATTCTGATGGATCAATCTTCTTATTATCAAATATGGTTCTGATGTTATTTCTATCCATATCAGAACAATCCAATCCTATATCATTTGTCAGATTACACTGAGGATCACCATCTACGAGCAAAATTTTGTTATTAGGATTCTGTGCCAATGCTCCAGCCAGATTAAAACAAGTTGTTGTTTTACCAGTTCCACCTTTTAGTGTTCCAAATGCAATTGTCTTCATAGTATATTACCCTTCTTATTATAAAATGTATTACATAATACAACACACAATTTCAATTAGATTCATCATGAAATTTGTCTTTTATATAATACATTATTTTATAGTTTATATATAATATAGCATAATTTTGTTATTACTGCAAGTAATTTATATCATCATATCATTTACATGAGCATATATCATTTATTTTATTTTACATTTTAAATGCTATGTATTCATATATTTTTGCATATATTCTTAAATATATTTTATCTTATATCCTCTATTATATTTGCTCATGTATTTCCTCAGATATTGTCTATGAACATATATATTATATTTCCAAATATATTTTATACTATATTTTTTCATACATTATAAATTATACATTATATGTTATTCTAAAATATATTGCTATGTATCTTATACTATATATTTAAGATTACATTTTATTTTACATTTTACAATACATTATTTAATGTATGCTAAATTAACATTTTGAATATACTATATAAAACATGCAATGATATATGTAATAACATACACACAAATATGTTCCAAAACACCTTATATAATATATGCGTATCACAAATATATTATACAATACATGAATAATAAATATAACATTACATAATGTATTATATAATATATTATACAAAATAATCTAAAACGTATAACATACGACATAATAAAATATAATGTAATGTAAAATATAGATGTAACATATAACATAGTATAAAACAATGCCGAAAATTTCAATAATATTATTATAAAGTATTTTAAAAATATAATTCAAAATATATTGTATAATGTATTACAAAATACACACAGCCTAAACGTACAAAATGAATAAATATGTATGATAAAATAAAATACATAAATAAAAATATGTTTTGTGTAAATTAATTAATAGTATTTTGAATTAATACAAAATATTACATTACATATGATATCATATAATATCATATGTATATTATTAAAAAAACTGTTGATAAAATATTAAAAGACATACGCTTAAATGTAAAATATCCACATATATTTTTATAAAATACTCATATAAATAATATGCTATATAAATGATAAAAAATAATATATTATATAATACATAAATAATATTGTACTTTCAAGTATTTTTTAGTATAATATAAATGCAAAATTCATGTATTATATTTTGAATGAAATTACATTTTGCAAATGAATGTATGCTAACAATTAATATATTACATCATATACAAATGAATGTACTAAACAATATATGTAAAATGCCAAGTTATATTGCAAATTTTATCATATAAAATGAAAAATACGAAAATAATAATTTATAATGTATTACAAAGTGTAAAATGTATGATATCACACAACATGTTATATATTTAAAATATAAACACATGAAATATATAATATATTACATAATATAAAAATATTAAATTAAATAATTTAAAAACAAGAAAATTTGTAAAAAAATACATGATAAAATATATTATACAATACATTTTATCATGTAATCTAAAACACACAGATATGTATATGAAATAACGTAATAGAATTATAGAAAATAATCTAAAACAAAATATAAAATGTAATACATAATGTATGCACAAATATATCACCAAATAAAAGATGACATACACTATATAATATATAACATATTGTGTTAATCGGATAACGGAGTGGTATAAGCAAGCCAAAAATCAAAGTAGGAATCAAAAGAGAGCAAAGTTTTACCTTTTACACCAATGCCATCAGGAGTTCTGGTATACCAGCCGTTTAGTTCCTGCATTTTAGGATCAGGAGAATTGATGCAGACCCACATTTTCTCACGATAGTTACGAATCTGTGTCTCCGGGATAACGTATCGGTTATATATTTGCCTGAAATAAACATGGCATGGAGGAAAAACGGAAAAAACAGCGTTTAACTTACGGATTTCCTGCACCGAGTGGATTTTACCCTTGGAATCGACCAATTCGTAGAGCTCAGTTAGTAACATCCAGCCATTATATGAGTCTGATTGTATCCATATAGGCTCTCCCATATGTTGAGCCAATTCCTGTGGTAGAATCTCAATATTTTGAATTTGAGACTGATTTGCGATAAATTCCATGGCAGAACGTTTTGGGTCTTCTGAGAGCCCTTTCAGATAGTCAGCAGATACACTGAATAATTTTGCCAGAGCATCGATTTTATCTGGTGAGGGTATTTTTGCCAGGGCGGGATCTTTATGTTCCCAGCTTGCAATTGTAGAGGTCGGAATTTTGGAAGAGTTGCCAAGAACTTCTGCAAGCTTCTCACCCAATTCAGTTTGAGACCATCCTTTTGCATTTCGAAGAGAACGGATACGGGTATTTAATTTGTATCCAATAGAAGAATTTGACATAGAATTGATTTGACTTTTTGAAGTATTCAATTTTGCCAGAGGATCGCCTTTCCTGATTTGTTGATTTGTATTTTTCGTAGTCATTATAGATGACTCCTTTCTGAATATATACTGTATAAAAAATACCATATAAAATCACGTATATAAGAAAATCATGTAAAATGGAAATAAACCATATAGTAATTATGATAATGTGAAAAAAAAGAAAGTCAATGAAATTCTACTAAAAAGTATATGGATAAAAAAAATAGAAGAATATTTCAAGTGAAATGAAAGAAAAAAGCTGTATAAAAAAGTAATTTCATGCAGGAAAAAATGCAAAGATTACATAAGAATATTGCATAATATAAAAATTTGCAAGCTGTGAAAAAATGGCGGCAAAGTATATACAAATAATACATTGAAATATAAAGTCAATATAATTTAAAAAAATATTAAGAAAACCATAAGAATGTAAAATAAAAAAAGTTATTAGCTGAGACTTGAATAGTCAATAAATAATCAGTATATAAATAAGAAAGGAATTATGTCAACAGAATAAAAAATGACCAAAGCAGACAAAGTGAAATGACAATAAAGAGTATAATAAAATGAAGTAGAAATATTAGAAAGCAAAAAGGTATAAAAGAATGACTGTGAAATAAAAAAGTAGATTCCGTTATCCGCCAGAGCATAAAATATAAAACAGAAAAAGTAAATAAAATATAATATGCATAAACATACAAAAAGATGAATAATATTCAAACCTGCAAATTAACAAGAAAATTTGCGACAGGAGAAAATAGAAAATATTATAACAGTCAGAGATATAGTAATAGAACTTTTTTGACCTTAAAGAGAGCAAGAAAATTATAGACGAATGAGAAAAAAGAAGTAGAAGATGAAATAAATACGGCTAAAATATACACTTTAATTGAGGATGGAACGAAGGAAAAATAATCGGAAAAGAAATATAAATCGCCACAAAAATAAACCAGGAATGTAGATTATTTTGGTATAATATAGTAATATATAATTATTCAGAACCAGGTAAATAGAGATAGAAAATATATGTTTACAAGTGTATATGGTACAAATTATATGGTTCTAAATAGCTGCAGGGAATGATGTCAATTCAACGATATGAGAATATTGGGGAGAATTGAGGAAGCACATAGTGAGAAACAATCCGCAGGCATTATTATTGGAAACTTTTGCCCTCGATATTACATAATTCATGTAGAAAAATGAAAGAAATATTGCATATAAGGAGGAAAATGTAAAATGATGAAGGATTTAGTGCAAAAAAATCGTTCTTACAGGAGGTTTTATCAGGAGAAAAAGATTACTGAGGAACAGGTAAGAGAATTACTTGATATCGCAAGATTAACACCTTCAGGCGCAAATAAGCAGCCAATCAGATATATGTATACATGTACAGAAGAAGAGAATAATAAGGTATTTCCCTATCTGAGATGGGCGGGATATTATCAGGATTGGGATGGTCCAGAGGAAGGAGAAAGACCTACTGCTTACATTATCCTATTAAGTCCGGCTGGTGTGAATGCACCTCAGGATGAAGGTATTATTGGACAGACTATTCTTTTAAGTGCAACAGAAGAAGGAATGGGAGGATGCTTTATTGCCAATGTAGACAGAGCAGGTCTTGCGGAAGCTATACAAGTACCAGAAGGATACCAGATTAAGCTGGTAATTGCATTGGGATATCCGAAGGAAAAAGTTGTAATTGATGAAATTACAAAGGATGGAGATATCAAATATTATAGAGATTCTGAACAGACACACCATGTTCCTAAGATTAAATTGGAAGATCTGATTATCAAATAAGATATGGAAGAATTCGGGATGGTGAATGACAGCTATTATGAAATCAGAAGAAAAAGCCGAAATATATAATATAAGTAACTATAATAAGCAGATAACGAGTAAACTTGTTATCTAAATAAAGCATCGCAGATGCAGTTTTGTGTATGAGTTCTGAATAGTTACTAATACAATTAAATGCAGGGGATGGAGTAATGGCTTCAATATCATATAGTACGTCAGATTTACTTGACAAGATAACAAATAATGGAAATTCCTATATATCGAATTACAGTAAACGAGTCAGGGAAGCAGATACAGATGTGCAGGATCTGCAGAAACAACTGGTTACTTTTCGTAAAGATGTAAAGAATCTAAGAAATTACAGTTCGGATTCCTATAATAAGAAACAGGTAAAACGTCAGCTTACAGCTTTCGTTAAAAGCTATAACAGTTTGAAGAGTTCTTCTGATCAGGCAGATAATGCCAGCATAAAGAAAGAAATGGATAAGCTGGAAGAGTATTTGTCGGATAATGAGAAAAGCCTGAAAAAACTGGGAATTAAATCAAGTAATAATAAGCTGAAGTTTGATACAGATACTTTTGATGATCTGACTGATAAGGAAACAAAAAAGGTACTTCAGACATTATTTGAGGGCAGTGATTCTTTCATATCTAAGGTATATAAAACAGGGCGGGATATGGACAAATCCGCAGATGAAGAAGAATATCAGTTGAATCTGAGACGTTTTCATACAATAACCCAATATACTGACGCAGAAATTAATACAGCAACACTGGCAAATCAGTTGAAACAAACATGTATTGCAAGCTGTCAGACTAACGTTGGTGGCACAGATGAGGATGCAAAGCGGACCAGCTTAAGAGAATATGTAAATACATATAATCAGCTATTAGCACAAAATATGGATTTGTCATCTTTAAGTAAACTACAGGAGATTCAAAAAAGTCAGGAAAGTGAACTGGCAAATCTGGGAATTACAATTCAGGAAGACAACAGCCTGCTTCTGGATGAAAGTAAGATACAAGATAGTACATTTTGTAATACATATGATATGTTATTCGGTGAAGATTCATCCTACATATCAAGTATAAATCAGGCATGCGACAAGACAGTCAATGACGTGTTAAAAGCAGATAAACTGGGAATTAAGCTGGATATAGGCATATAAGAAGAATAAGAGCAAAAATAAAACATGTGTATATAGACATATCGAAATGAAAAAAGATGTACTATATACACATGTTTTTTATTTAGATAAAATCAAAATGCGCAAGAGCCTGCATAATACCGCCCTGGCTTGCATTACCTGTTACATAGGATACCTTGGAGAATAGGGATTGCGGTGAAGAATTCCCCATAGCAATGCTGTGCTTTACGTATGAAAGCATGGAGAGATCATTATTGCTGTCTCCAAAAGCATATGCATCTTCCAGGGATAATCCGTAATAATCAAGAATTGTCTGAATTCCTGTGGCTTTGGAATAGCCAATAGGAACGAATTCACGGAAATCCCCGCCCCTGTCTATACATTCAAAATATCGGTCACTTACACGGCGAAAAGAAGCCAGGTCTTCAATGTTCTGAAACCAGATTACGAATTTATCACATGTAAAGTCAGCAGAATCCGGGTAATGTGACATATCATAATGTCTGGCAGCAAAGGCATTATACTGTTTGATGCCTCCTTGTGTAAGTGGGGGATGAACCATATCAAAACATACTTCCTGCTTGGACTCAAATAATATATCAAGGGGATATTTCCTGGCTTCATCAAGAATCTCGGCTACGATGGAATGATTCTGCTGAACATAAAGAATCTCCTGTAGAGTATTGTCTTTTGTGCAGTAGATATTAGTGCCACAACCACAGCAATAGCCGTCAAATCCCACTTCACGGAAGCGTTCCTCCACATTCTGCATACATCTTCCGGTGTTGATAAACATCAAATGCCCATTGTTACGTGCCTGACGAATCGCAGAAGCTGCATCAGCAGGAACAGAACCATCAATTTCAGATGTCAAGGTTCCGTCTATATCAAAAAAAGCAATTTTACGACTCATTATCTAGCAAGAACCTCCATGATCTCTGCAATATACATAGTGTGCATATTACCATCAGGATACCATTTCTCTTTAATGTCAGGAGAAAGGAAAGAATCTTCGGTGATTCTTGTGGCAGACAGCTTATGGCAAAGCAGAACCAGGTTGCTTTCATCAATAAAAGGGATACCCATTTTATGATTGCTGTTTAATCCGGCATTTGCAATTTTATCCTCATCACGACCAGAGTGGGCACCACAGTAATTCAGAGCCTGACGGTAAGTTTCATCCAGGAAGCTGATGGAAAAGAACTCATTTTTATCAATAAATTCTTTTGTATAGCGGGTATCACGGATAAAGACATATACAACGTTCTTACCCCACATGACGCCCACACCGCCCCAGCTGACTGTCATTGTATTGTCTTTTGTATCAGCATTGGTGGTAACAAGTGCCCATTCTTTGCCTATTTTAGTAAAAGGATTGAATTCCAGCATGTCTATTGGATATGTTTGAAAATTATGCATAATCAGATACTTCCTTCCCTATTTATATAGTAATAATCAAAACATGAATTAGATTATAACATAAAATTATATTTTTATATACATCAATTAAGTCTTTTGTTAAGATGTATATAACAAGCCATGCAGAAATGACTGTGCAGAATGTCCGTGGGAGCTTGCTCACTAAGGGCATTTTGTACAATCATTTCTGCATGGCTGAGTTAAAGATATAGATATAAGAGGAAAAAGACATGGGATGCGTATATTTTACCAGACATGGGCAGACAATCTGGAATGTAGAAAATAAGATCTGCGGAGCAACAGATATAGCATTAACACAATTAGGTCATGAACAGGCCATTGCACTAGGACAGAGAATCAAAAAAGAAGAATTGAAGATAGATGAAATATTGTATTCGCCGCTTATGAGAGCCGCAGACACGGCAAAGCATATCTCCGAAGAGACAGGAATACCATGCAGAGAAGAGCCAAGGTTGACAGAGCAGAATTTTGGGAAGTACGAGTCAACACCAAGGGATGGCGTGGTATTTCAGGAAGCAAAGAAGCAGTTCGTCAATCATTTTGATGGTGGAGAGACTATGCTTCATTTAGCACAAAGAATCTATAATTTACTGGATGAGCTCAAGGAGGAGTCAGATTCTAAAACATATTTGCTGGTTGCACACAATGGCATTGCAAGAGTTGTGAACTCTTATTTTTATGATATGGATAATGAAGAGTATGCAGCCTTTGGAATCAGAAATTGTGAGATCAGAAAGTATGAATTTACAGATGCTTCAAACCGTACAAATTGAGCCGGAATAAATGTAATTATTCAGAACCCCATTCACAAAATTGCTGTTTCAAAGCTTTGTATTTATGAATGGGGTTATTTGACAGATTTATCCAACGGGATGCAGTTCAGCATCTGAAGGAAGCGCCTGTTCGGTGCTGTGAAGGTATTTCATAAGGATGACAAGTCCCTGATAGCAATCAGCACGGGTAATTGCAGCATCCGGTGCATAATAATCAGGCAGGAAGCCTTTGGCAACAGCATCAGAGTAGCATTCTTTTAATGAAATATTACGTTCTGTAACATTGTGGCATCCTCTGATTAAAAGACTGGCATATTCAGCTGCAGATAATGCATCATCAGGTCTGAAATGTGTCTCAGAAACGGTATCCGGATCAATCAGATTCTCTTCAATGCATGCCTGTACGTAAGAGGAATCCCACTCATATCTTGACAGATCAGAGAATTGTCCGAGATATGGTCTTTTGCCGGATAAGCGAAGCGCCTTGAAAAATACCATAAGGAACTGTGCCCGTGGCATAACTGCTGTCGGATGCAGATGCATAACGCAGGGGTCAAGCAGACCAAGGTGGAGTGCTTCTACCATATTATTATATGGGGGAATTCCTGCTATATCTACGTAGGGAATATCCATATCAAATGTGCCACCGGAAGTGGATTCTGACGGTACTTCCTTAGTATCCTGATTTGGTGTAAAGGTATCTGCCACAGGATTGACAGGGCAGGAAGCCAGAGGGGTTATATTCTGGCGCTGAATCTCGGATATCACATAGGAAGCAATCAGATTCGCCCCATAATCATTTGTATGTGTAATATCCATGAAATAATCATGGACATCAGGCTCTCCAAGGTCTATCCATTTCTCAAGGGTAAGAGAATGCAGGTCAATAAACGGTACGTTACATTCATCTGCAACTGCCTGACATGCAAGAGCATGGGTAGAAAGCAGGGAACGGAACTTGCCATTGTCTTCAAAAGGAATACGACTGATAGGTGATATTACAACAGGATATGCGCCAACAGAGCGAATTTCACTGATATAACGGCGCAAATTATTGATATATCCACCAAAAGCAGCTAAATTGCGGCGTTTCTGATCGTTATGACCGAATTGGAGCATAACGATATCTCTGGGGCGAATATGCTTTAAAATGATATCCCAATGCCCGTCATCTCTGAAACAGTTCGTTGTCATTCCAGAGTGAGCCTGATTGCAGATTGCCACAGTAGGGAAATACTGCGCTAACATCTGCGCCCAGCCGCCGCAGCTTCCATATGGATAGTAAGGGTAAAGGGCATTCTGATCAGTCAGGGTAGAATCGCCTGCTATATAGAGAACAGGGGCATTTGTTTCAGTAATCGTAATCTGTGAAATAGATGCATGATGTCCTGTATAGCTGATATAGATTGCCTTTTCCTCCATGGGAATGCTGGTCATGGCAGGAATATAGGGTGATACATAAGTGATAAAGGAAATCACCTTGCTGGAATGTGCCGGAAGCTCGATATTTCTTGCAATCAGGTTACGTCTTCCACAAAACAGCTTCATATTATGAATGGGGTCATCACCTGATGCAATGTTGATAAGAACCTGATAGGAACCATCCTGTTTTACGTCAGCCTTGAAGACGAGAACTGCACGTTCATTACCTGTCTCTACGCCATCAGAAGTAGTATGAGCAAAGCTGTCTACATCTTTTACAGCGGAGGCTCTTAGATTCCATCCTCCAAGATAGAGAGACTGCTCTGAATGGGTCTTACCCGGTATATGAAGAGGATCAACGAATCCAAATCCAGTTTCTTCTTTATAATAAGTCTGGGCGGTTATCTGTCCTTCGCCCAATTGGAATATCTTATGAAACATGTTGTATTTTCCCCCTGTGATTACTTCGCCATATAAATTGTGTCAAGTATGTTTGTAAACAAGCATATTCTGCCTCAATTTGCATGGCTCTGAATAATTATATATAGTTTAGCATGTTGATTCTGGCAAATTCAACGCAAAATAGGATAGAAGATATGCATAAGTGGTCAGAAATAAGTACGTTAAAGCATTGTCAAAATCGTAAATTTGTGGTTTCATAAGATATGAGAAAACGACAAAGGAGATTATGATTATGCCAGTATTTGATTTCAGCAATAATTCATCCAATGAAAATACAGAACCCGTTTGTACATATACAACTTTTATGAGCAATGCAAAGGAAAAGACACCACAGGAGCCGATCTTTGTATTGGATAATTCCAAAAGACAATGGGCACATCATGCTATAGGTAAGTTCACCAATCAGATCTTTCGTACTTCATTTGAATTTAAAGATGAGGGAGAGACTTACATAGCTGATATTCTGAAGGTAGATTCCCGCTTTGCCAGCCTTTTAAAATGGCTGGGAGAGAATCACATCAATGTTCGTTTATCCGGTGAGAATCAGGAGAACGGATACGCAGTATACAAGATTCGTGAAACTGCTTTTGGTGGCGGTACGAAGTTGTCTGCGGAGGATGGCTTCTTACAGTTTATGATTGAGAGATTACTGTCCAGCAGCGCTGCCGTTGAGACAGAAGAGGATGAGGATGCAGATGAGTCAGGAGATAATATGAAGCTTACGAGTCTGCAGAGTATTTCCGACTTTATGACCTGTGCGGGCAGGACATTACCTGATAATATCAGATTGTGGGCAAGAAGAAATCTGGCTGTAGCACGTTCCCAGGAGGTATCCCCGGAAGAAAGACGTCATGCACAGCGTGCTTTATCCATTATGATGAATGTGCAGTGGAAGAGCAATTATTTTGAAGCAATTGACCCGGTAGAAGCACGTAAGATCCTTGACGAAGAGTTGTATGGTATGGAGCGTGTAAAACAGCGTATCATGGAAACGATTATCCAGATTAACCGTACACATACACTTCCGGCTTATGGTATTCTGCTGGTCGGACCTGCGGGAACCGGTAAATCACAGATTGCTTATGCGGTGGCAAGAATCCTGAAACTGCCCTGGACAACACTGGACATGAGCTCTATTAATGACCCTGAACAGTTGACCGGAAGTTCCAGAATCTATGCCAATGCCAAGCCGGGTATTATTATGGAAGCCTTCTCTATGGCAGGAGAATCCAACCTTGTATTCATTATCAATGAGCTGGATAAAGCAGCATCTGGAAAAGGCAATGGTAATCCGGCAGATGTATTGTTGACTCTTCTGGACAATCTTGGATTTACAGATAATTATATGGAATGTATGGTTCCGACTGTGGGTGTATATCCAATTGCAACTGCAAATAATAAAGATCAGATCAGTGCACCGCTGATGTCACGTTTTGCAGTCATTGATATTCCTGATTATACACCGGAAGAAAAGAAGATCATCTTCTCCAGATTTGCATTACCTAAGGTATTGAAGCGAATCGGACTTCAGGAATGTGAGTGTGTGATTACAGAAGAAGGTCTGGATGCTGTTGTAGAGCAGTTTGCGCATACTTCAGGTATTCGTGATCTGGAGCAGGCGGCAGAACATCTGGCAGCGAACGCACTTTATCAGATTGAGGTTGACCATGTATCACAGGTTACATTTGGCGCAGAAGAAGTAAAGAAGCTGTTTGCATAACAGATATTTGGGAGTAGGAGCAGTAATTTGCTCCTATTTCTGTATAAAAGAGGATGATACAATGAAAGTAGTAGTTGCGATTGATTCATTAAAGGGCAGTCTGACCTCACTGGAGGCAGGAGAAGCCATTCAGGAAGGAATATTGCGCGCCATATCGGATGCAGAGGTCATTGTAAGACCGTTAGCAGATGGCGGCGAAGGCACAGTAGAAGCACTTACCAGGGGAATGAATGGAAGGTATGAAAAGATAACGGTTACAGATCCATTGGGTAGACCGACAGATGCAGTATATGGAATTTTGGAGGATTCACATACAGCAGTTATAGAGATGTTAGCCGCCGCAGGAATTACGCTGATTGATGCAAAAGACAGAAATCCCATGAATACTACAACATATGGTGTAGGTGAGATGATTAAGGACGCTATAGGTAAGGGCTGCCGTCATTTTTTCATAGGTATCGGTGGAAGTGCAACCAATGATGGTGGTATTGGCATGTTACAGGCTCTTGGGTATGGAATGCTTGATACAGAGGGCAAACAGGTGTCTTTTGGTGCGAAGGGACTGGCAGAACTGGTGTCTATTACGGATGAGGATGTATTACCAGAGTTAAAAGAATGTACTTTTCAGATTGCATGTGACGTGAAGAATCCACTTTGTGGAGAGCTGGGATGCAGCGCCATATTTGGACCTCAGAAAGGGGCAACACCTGATATGATCGCTCAAATGGATAGCTGGCTTGGCAAGTATGCGCTGCTTACTGCAAATCGTTATAAAAAGGCTGACTCCAATTATCCTGGAACGGGTGCGGCTGGCGGTATGGGCTTTGCCTTTTTATCCTATATGAATGCAGAATTAAGGTCGGGTGTACAGATTGTTCTGGAAGAGACGAAGCTGGAAGAATATGTGAAGGATGCAGATATTGTCGTGACAGGAGAAGGCTGTCTGGATGGACAGTCTGTTATGGGAAAAGCGCCAATAGGAGTCGCAGCACTGGCTAAGAAGCATCATAAGAAAGTCATAGCATTTGCCGGTTGTGTGACAGAGGATGCAAAGGTGTGCAACCAGAATGGAATTGATGCCTTTTTCCCAATATTACGAAATGTAGTCACAAGAGAAGAAGCAATGCATACGGATAATGCACGCAGGAATATGACGGATACCGCAGAGCAGGTATTTCGATTGATAAAAGCTATGGAGAAATAATATATGAAGATAGGTGAGTTGGCGAAGACGTGTGGTGTGTCTAAGGATACCATTCGCTATTATGTAGAGAAAGGGCTGTTGATACCTTTTAAAAAGGGAGCCCAGATGGATTTCACAGACCGGGAATATGAAGACATGCAGTTCATACAGAAAATGAAACAGATGCAATTCAGTATACGTGAAATGCAGGCGATTCTCACCTTGCGAAGAATGTCAAATTTCATTGAACCGGATACCATTAAGGCATATGAAGATATATTGAATCAGAAGAAACAGAGTCTGAGTGAAGAGATTACGCTGTTGCAGAAGGCTTATGATACCGTAGATCAGGAGCTGGTAAAGTATGCCTCTCTTAAAAACGCCAAGGCAAAAGCCATGGGCGTTCCACTGATGGCACTTTCCTATCTGTATTGTCCGCATTGCGGAAGGCAGTTGATGGTTCAGAATGCCCAGATATCCAATAACTGCGTGGATGAGGGAGAACTGGTATGCAGCTGTGGGTATCATGCCCAAATTACAGGAGGCATCATAGATACCGGTAACCGATACACTGGAAAATATGATAGACCAGACTTAAAACGAGGACTTTATCGTGATGTGGGAGAAGAGTTTGTAACCGGATTCCAGAAGAGCAGCGATCTTGTACACAATCGCCTGTCAGAGCTGAATATACAGGGTAAGATTGTGATGGAGACCAACATCAATGGATATTTCTTCCTATATAATTGTATTCAGAATGTGGAGAAGGACTGTCTGTATATTATCACGGATCGTTACCCGGAAATGCTTAGAATGTACAAACAGTTGATTGAAACGTTGAAGTTAGACCTGAATATATTGTTCCTTGCAGACGATTCGGATCATTTCCCTATTAAAGATGGCTGCGTGGATGTATTGCTGGACTTCTATGGCTCTAATGAGCAGGTCATTTACAAGCAGCGAAGCTTCATTCAGGAATATGGCAGGTATTTGAAAGAAAGTGCAGTAGTGCTGGGAGCTTTGTTTGGATTTGAGGGAAACAGCGTGTCAGTGCATCAGGTTCCAAAGTATTATCCGGAATGCTCTGCGATTGCTCTGGATGTCAGGAAAATGCTTCATACCTATGAAGAAGCCGGCTATGGGATTCAGGCTGCAGAAGTGGCAGTATCCTTACAGACGTATCATAAATACTCTTTTGCCTGTCATCAGGATGGAGAGAAGCTGTTACAGTACTATTATGAGGCAAGTAAAAAGTAAGAACCAAAAAGATGGGGTATACCCCATCTTTTTTAAAAATTTGTGAAAAAAAGATAGTTGACAGGGAGTAAGGTGCAGGAAGTAAAGTATAGCTATCAATTACGAAGGCGTAAGAAAGATGAATCTTTCCTGCGTTTTTTTTGTATCAAAAGGAGGATATGATTATGAAGAAGCGAATGATGGCATTGTTACTTGCAGGTGTGATGGCAGCTACTATGTGTGGCTGTGGTTCCAAGAGTGATGAGAAAAAGGTGTATAAAGTAGCAACGGATACAACCTTTGCTCCCTTTGAATTTGAAAATGATGAAGGTAATATGGTAGGAATTGATTTGGATCTTCTCAAGGCGATAGCAGAGGATCAGGGATTCGAGTATGAACTGGAATATGTGGGATTCTCTGCAGCGGTAACTGCTCTGGAAGCAGGAGAGGTAGATGCGGTAATTGCCGGTATGTCCATTACAGATGAGAGAAAAGAAAAGTATGATTTCTCAGATCCATATTTTGATTCCGGCATTGGCATGGGTGTGCTGGCAGGATCTGATATCAAGAGCTATGAGGATCTGGCAGGTAAGCAGGTAGCAGCAAAGATCGGTGCAGAAGGTTGTGCTTTTGCAGAATCAATCGCAGACCAGTATGGATTTACAATTGCACAGTTCGAGGATTCAGCAACGATGTTCCAAGATGTACTGGCAGGAACTTCAGCCGCAGTATTTGATGATTATCCTGTAATCGGTTATGAGATTACAAGAGGAATCGGGCTGTCCTTACCAATGCCTATGGAAAGAGGTTCTTCCTATGGTATTGCAACATTAAAGGGTAAGAATCCTGAACTGGTAGAGATGCTTAACAAAGGACTTGCAGACCTTAAGGAAAGCGGAAAATACGACGAAATCGTGAATACATATATCTCCAAATAAGCAATCTGGCTGAGAAAAGGAGTAGGCTATGGAATTTGTAAACACACTGATTAAAAATCTCCCCACTTTTGGGGAGGCATTACTGAAGACACTGGAGTTGGCTGCGGTTGCCATCCTTCTGGCACTGATACTTGGTATCATTTTTGGATTGTTCACAGTATCCGGCTTTAAGATATTAGAGATTCTATCAGCAATCTACATAGATATCATCCGTGGAACACCACTGCTGGTTCAGACTTTTATTATTTATTATGGATTGGCACAGTCGTTAAAACCTCTGGGATTCTCATGGTCCAATATCGGAGGTCCTTTTACAGCAGGCGTGGTAGCACTTAGTCTGAATGCAGGAGCCTATATGGCTGAGATTATTCGAGGAGGAATCCAGTCAGTAGATAAAGGTCAGATGGAGGCAGCCAGAAGCCTTGGCCTACCCTATTTCAAAGCAATGAGACGTGTCATTCTTCCGCAGGCATTTCTGACAATGCTGCCCTCTATGATTAATCAGTTCATTATCACACTGAAGGATACTTCTCTGATTTCAATCATTGGTATCCGTGAACTGACGCAGAATGGTAAGATCATAGCTGCCAATGCAGCATCTATGGTAATGTCGGTATGGCTGGTGGTAGCGCTGTTCTATCTGGTAGTCTGCACAATTCTTGCAAAATTTGCCAAGATAGTGGAAAGGAAGATTGCATATGGCAGAAAATAAAATCGTAGTAAAAGGTCTGCGTAAATGCTACGGTGAACTGGAAGTATTAAAGAAAATAGATATAGAGGTAACAGAAGGCGAAGTCCTGTGTCTGATTGGACCTTCAGGCTCTGGGAAAAGTACATTGCTTCGATGCCTGAACCGTCTGGAGAAGAGTAACGGCGGAGAAATCTGGATTAATAATCAGAATCTGGAGAATAAGAACCTGAATATCAATAAACTCAGAGAAAGCATAGGAATGGTATTTCAGCATTTTAACCTTTTCTCTAATCTGAATATTCTGGATAATATTACACTTGCGCCGGTAGAGCTAAAGAAGATGTCCAAACAGGAGGCTGAGGAGAAGGCTTATCAGCTTCTGGACAGAGTAGGTTTAAAGGATAAGGCAAAAGCCTTTCCAAGTCAGCTTTCCGGTGGTCAGAAGCAGCGTTGTGCAATTGCGAGAGCATTGGAAATGAGCCCGGATATTATGCTTTTTGACGAACCGACCAGTGCACTGGACCCGGAGATGGTAGGTGAAGTTCTGGAGGTTATGAAGCAGCTTGCAGAGGATGGCATGACAATGGTAATTGTGACACATGAGATGGGCTTTGCAAGAGAAGTTGCGGACAGGGTAATCTTTATGGATGATGGCTATATTGTAGAAGAAGGAACGCCGGAAGATATTTTCAAGCATCCTAAGGAAAAGAGAACCATTGATTTTTTGAATAAAGTACTATAGAAGGTGAAAGACAATGAAGAAAAAACCTGTTATCGGTATTATTCCCCTCTGGGATGAAGAAAAAGAAAGTGTCTGGATGGTTCCCGGATATCTGGATGGAATCAGAGTTGCAGGAGGAATCCCCATGATTTTGCCACTTGCGCCTGATATGGAAGATATTGGACAGTTAGACTCTATGGTAGATGGATATCTTTTTACCGGAGGGCATGATGTAGATCCTCATATGTATGGGGAAGAGCCGCTTCCTGTATGTGGAACCTGTTGTCATGAGAGAGATATTCTGGAAGAGAAAATATATGGAATCGCAAAGGCAGAGGACAAGCCGGTTCTGGGTATCTGCCGTGGGATTCAGCTCATAAATGTTCTACAGGGAGGTACTTTGTATCAGGATCTTCCACAGCAGTTTTCAGGAACAAAAGAGATAGAACACCATATGACTGCGCCATATGACAGAACGGTGCATGAAGTAAGTATTACAGAAGGTACTCCTTTGTATACACTCTTAGAGAAGAAGACACTTCCTGTAAACAGTTATCATCATCAGGGAGTCCATACGGTCGGAGAAGGACTTGAAGTGATGGCTGTATCGGAAGACGGACTGGTAGAGGGAGTCTATGTACCCGATAAGAAATTCATATGGGGGATTCAATGGCATCCCGAATTTATTTATCAGAAGGATGATACAGCAAGGAAGATTTTTCGTGCATTTGTGGAGGCATGTGTATGAGTAAGAAAATTATCACAATCTGCCGGTCTTTTGGAGCAGAGGGACATGAGATAGGAAAGGAACTGTCACAACGTCTGAATATTCCCCTGTATGATAAAGACTTGTTGGATATGGCTGCCCAGAAGAGTAATCTTGAGCTGAATCATGCAGCAACCCTTGACGAGCAGATATCCAGAAAGATTATCAGCCATTATTTTCTCATGTCTCAGGATATAGAGTCTGACCGTCTGTTCAGGGAAGAGACGAATCTGATCCTGCAGCTTGCAGAGAAAGGCTCCTGTATTATTGTAGGGCGTATGGCAGACTATATATTACGTGAGAGGACAGATTGTCTGAAGGTATTTATTACAGCGCCTTATGCGACCCGTGTGGACATTATCCGGGAAAAGTATGGAATCTCCACAGAAGAAGCAGAGAAAACAGTGCGCAAGATGGACACAGCCAGAGAAGAATTCTACCATTATTATTCCAATGGCAAATGGCGACAGGAAACGGATAAAGATATTGTCCTGAATCGTGGTCTGTTTGGCATCAGTGGATGTGTAGATATTCTTGAATACATCTATAAAAATGGAAAGACAGGACAGGAATCATGAAAGAACAGAACGTAAAAAATACCGCACAGGTGCTGGTAGAATGTTTACGGGAAGAAGGTGTAGATACTATATTTGGCATCCCCGGAGAAGAGACACTGGATTTGATGTTTGCCATTAAGGAGAGTGGTATTCATTTTATAGATACCAGACACGAGCAGGGAGCAGCCTTTATGGCAGATGTATATGGAAGGCTGACAGGCAGAGCAGGTGTATGTCTGTCTACACTCGGTCCTGGCGCTACCAATCTGGTAACCGGTGTGGCAGATGCTTTCTTGGATGGTTCGCCCCTGGTTGCCATTACAGGTCAGGTAGGCACGGATCAGATGCAGCTGACCAGTCATCAGTATCTGGATCTGACCACCATGTTTGCTCCGATAACGAAGCGTACCAAACAGATCATTCGCCCGGATACAGTGGCAGAGATTACACGTCTGGCTTTTAAATACGCTGAGAATGAGAAGCCGGGTGCAACGCATATTGATCTGCCTAAGAACATTGCAAAAATGCCGGCGGATGTAAAACCTCTGAAAAAGCAGGAAAAAATGATAGAATATGCTTCCGTAAAAGCAGTGGAAACAGCGAGCAAGTTGATAAAACAGGCGAAAGTACCTGTCATACTAGCCGGTAATGGTGCTGTCCGGCAGAACGCATCCAAAATGCTGACCGAGTTTGTAAATACGTTACATATTCCTGTGGTCAATACCATGATGGCAAAGGGCATTGTATCCATGGATAATCCATATAGTCTGTGGACTCTGGGTATTCCTCAGAAGGACTATGTGAATAAGATATTTGAAGAGGCTGATCTGGTCATTGGAGTGGGGTATGATATGGTAGAATGTGCGCCCTCCAAGTGGAATGTACATGCAGATACAAAAATCATCCATATCGCCAGTGAGCCAGCAGATGTCAATAAGCGATACCAACCGGATGTAGAACTGGTGGGCGATATCTCAAACAGCCTTAGAAAGATAATGAATATAACGACCAGAGAGGAAGAACCTGAATTTGCCCTGCAATTAAAGGCAAGAATGATGAAAGAGCGGGAAGAGATGGCGGCAGATGCTTCCTATCCCATGAAGCCCGCAAGAATTCTGTCAGATGTGCGCAAGATAATGGGAAGAGAAGATATTGTTCTTTCTGATGTAGGCGCCCATAAAATGTGGATTGCAAGGCATTATCACTGCTATAAGCCTAATACCTGTCTGATCAGTAATGGATTTGCCAGTATGGGATTCAGTGTGCCGGGGGCTATCAGTGCGAAGATGCTCTATCCTGACCGCAGGGTACTTGCTATCTGTGGTGATGGCGGATTCATGATGAATAATCAGGAACTGGAGACGGCTGTAAGGGAGCATATCCCTTTTGTCTCACTGATTTGGGAAGATGAAGCCTATGGTCTGATCAAATGGAAAGAGATGGAGCAGTTCGGAGACAGCTGTTATGTGGATTTTGCTAACCCTGATTTTAAAATGATGGCAGAATCCATGCATTGTAAAGGATATGAAGTACATTCATCCGAAGAATTAATTCCCACACTGGAGGAAGCCTTTGCCCAGAAAGTTCCTGCGGTAGTCGTTGTCAAAGTAGATTACAGTGAAAACATGAAACTCAGTGCGCATCTAAAAGAAATTGCTAATGAAGCATAAATATATTGAAAACAAAAGTGCGAAAGCTTGTTATTGCAAACTTTCGCATTTTTTTTGAGTGTTTCCGCTTTCTTGAACGATTATAGAAGAAAGAGTATTATTTATAGTTATTTGTCGTGATCTGATAAATGCTCCAGAGCATATGCGATACATTGGTTGATGAATTCATTACGGCTTATTTGTGCATGTTCCGCAGCAGAATCAACGGTTTTAAGCAACTCTGAATTCAAGCGTATGGATATAACCTCTTTCTCTGGTTTGAATGGCTTAAATTCCTGCATGGTAATATCTCCTTATTTGACACAGCTTAGTGGTTCTGAATATTTATATTATATGTATTTTTAAACTATAAATATATATTCCAAATTGTAATCAAATATCAATTGCTATTACGATTACAAGTAAAGGAGTGTGAAACAGATGGATGAAAACAGGATAGAAATGATTGAACAGATGGAAGCTGAGATTGTCAGGGAGAGACAGGAGCAGGAGAAGTAAAGCAGCAAGGTTCAAATATAGTTAGTTATAAGCAAAACTTATAACCAACTATATTTTTTTGCTATTATACAAATTCCTACTAATGCGGTATGATTACATCTATCAGAAATACAGAGAGGATGAATCACATGGCAGAGATTGTATTCGAAAATTTATCGAAGCGGTTTACCACCAAAGATGGAACGGTCGAAGCGCTGAAAAATATTAACCTTTCCATTGAGAAAGGAGATATATATGGAATTATCGGTATGTCCGGTGCCGGCAAATCTACTTTGGTACGATGTATCAATCTGCTGGAGAGACCCACAGAGGGTAAGGTTTATGTTGAGGGGGAAGAACTCACTGCCATGTCACCGAAGGAGCTTAGGCAGAGACGTAAGAAGATAGGAATGATTTTCCAGCAGTTCAACCTGTTCGCAGCGAGAACGGTATATGAGAATATTGCTTTTCCACTTAGAAAGTCTAAATTATCCAAAAAGGAAAAGCAGGAGAAAGTGAAGCAGTTATTGAAGCTGGTAGAGCTTGAAGAGAAAGCTGATGTGTATCCTTTACAGCTCTCAGGAGGACAGAAACAGAGAGTGGCAATCGCAAGGGCGCTTGCCAGTGATCCCCAGATACTTCTCAGTGATGAATCCACCAGTGCATTAGACCCCAAGACAACGAAAGCGATTCTGGAACTTCTCAAGAAAGTCAATAAGGAACTGGGAATTACGATCGTAGTCATTACACATGAGATGCAGGTCATTAAGGATATATGTGACAGAGTAGCAGTCATGAAAGGCGGCGCTGTTGTAGAGAGTGGTAAGGTATTTGATATTTTTGCCAATCCAAAAGAAGCTATAACCCGTGAATTTGTGGAGAATACAACGAACCTTTCCAAGATAACAGAGCTGGTTGAGACACATAAGGAATTGTTGAACATACAGCCGGGTGAAGTAGTACTGAGATCCAGTTATATAAAGAGGGATGTTTCAGAAGCACTGGTTTCCCAGATATCAAGGAAGTTCGAGCTGAATGTCAATATTATCTTTGGCAACATTGAGCTGATAGGGGGTAATCCGATAGGCGGTCTGGTATCTATCGTGCAGGGCGATGCAGAGCAGATTGATGCAGCAATCGAGTATCTGAAGGATAAGAATGTAGGAGTGGAGGTGATTTTCGATGGCAGAGTTTCTAAATAAGATCATACCGAATGTCATGGCGAGGACAGATATTTTCTGGGAAAGCTTTCGTGATACGTTTATCATGGTAGGCTGGGCTGGTGGTATATCATTCCTGATTGGTATTATACTTGGAATCACATTGATTGTGACCAGACCATCCGGAATCGTCCCTAACCAGGTGATATATCAGGTGATAGATAAAATCGTGAATTTCTTCCGTTCCATACCGTTTATCATTCTTCTGGTAGGACTTGTTCCACTCAGCAGAGCAATCATGGGAACAGGAATCGGCGTAAAAGGCGCAATCGTGCCGCTTATCTTTGGATGCGCACCATTCTTTACCAGACAGATGGAAACAGCAATGTCGGATGTAAATCCTGGATTGATCGAGGCTGCACAGTCTATGGGACTGAGTAACCTGGAGATTATCTGGAGCGTATATCTGAAAGAAAGCATCGCAGGCATCGCCAGAGGAACTACTATTACAATCATCAGCCTGATTGGACTGACAGCTATGGCAGGAGCAGTCGGAGCCGGTGGACTGGGTAATTTCGCTATTATGTACGGACACGACAGAAACATGCCGGATGTCACTTACACAACAGTAGTTGTTCTGGTAGTGATTGTAACCGTCATACAGATTATTGGTAATCATATTGCAAAGAAAAATACACATTAAATAAACGAGGAGAATCATTATGAAAAAGAAATTATTAGCAACAGTACTTACAGCAGCATTGGCATTGGGAGCCATTACAGGATGCGGAAGCCAGAAAACAGAAGAGACAGCAGCAACAGACAGTAATGCAGCGACAACAACAAGTGAGACAACAGCTTCCACCCAGGAAGCAGAAGCGGCAAAAGATGGCGAAACTCGTGTAGTGAAGCTTGGTCTGACAGGTGTTATCTATGAAGATATCTGGAATCCAATCAAGGAGAAGTTAGCAGGAGAAGGCATTGATCTTCAGTATGTGCAGTTCTCTGATTTCTCACTTCCTAATGCAGCACTGGATGCAGGAGAGATTGACATCAATGCATTCCAGCATCATGCATATTTCAATAATGATACAGAGAAGAACGGATATGACCTTACAGCAATCGGTGATACTTTCATCATTGCAATGAATATCTATTCTGATCAGATTCAGTCCATTGATGAATTAAAGGATGGTGATACCGTTGCAATTCCTGATGATGCATCCAACGGTGGACGTGCGCTGAAGGTGTTAGAGTCAGCAGGTATCATTGAGATTGACCCAGATGCAGGAGCCAATCCTACAGTATCAGATATTACCAATTATAAAGTACAGGTAGATATTACAGAGCTTGGTGCATCTACAATCCCTTCCGTAATTCCTGACTTTACCATTGCAGTTGTAAATGGTAACTATGCATTAGATTACGGCATTGATCCTTCTACTGCTATTTTCAAGGAATCAGAATATGATGACGACAGCTATTTCTGCCTGATCGCAGTTAAGAGTGGGAACGCAGACGATCCTGTATATCAGGAAATTGTTAAGCTTTTCCAGTCTGAAGAAACTAAGCAGATCTTTGAAGATAAGTTCGGTGGTTACTTCGTTCCTGCATGGGAAGCTAAGACCAAATGATCAGAGAGTTGATAGTGTGAAAAAACCATATATGGTAGTTTTTTCACACACGAGATTTGTGTCTGCGTATACTTGATACAAACTCGATATGCACAGAAATGAGGAATAACATGAGAGAAGAATTATTAAAGATCATCGGTGATGAGAGCCGTGTAATTACAGATAACATTGAGAGAAAGTATCTGTCTGACAATCTGGAGCGGCGTATCGGAAGTGCCGGGGCAGTTGTATTCCCGGTATCGACACAGGAAGTAAGCGAATTGTTGAAATATGCGTATACGAATCAGATACCCGTAACACCCAGAGGCGCAGGTACCAATCTGGTCGGCTCAACAGTTCCTCATGGCGATGGAATTGTAATTGATGTTTCACTTATGAATCATATATTGGAGCTTGACGAGGAGACCTTTACAGCAACAGTGGAACCTGGTGTGATCTTACAGGATTTTCAGGCATTTGTTGAATCAAAAGGCTTATTCTATCCGCCTGATCCGGGTGAAAAGAAAGCATCTATCGGTGGCAATATCAGCACCAATGCAGGCGGCATGAGAGCTGTAAAATACGGCGTGACCCGTGATTATGTCATGGGGCTGGAAGTGGTTCTGGCAGATGGTACTGTCCTTACGGCAGGTGGTAAGAACCGCAAGGATACAACAGGACTTGACCTGAAAGAAATTGTGATTGGTTCAGAGGGAACTCTTGCAATCATTACGAAATGTGTATTAAAATTAATTCCAAAGCCGGAGAAAAGCATCAGCATCCTGGTGGGATATGAATCTCTGAAAGCCGGTATCGAAAGTGTCCAGAAGATTATTCAGGCAAATATCAATCCGACAGCCATTGAGTTTATTGAGAGAAAGGTAGTGCAGCTTGGAGAAGATTTCCTGCATTTAGAGTTTCCTCTGACAGATGCGAAGGCATACTTACTTCTTACTTTTGATGGAAAAGAATCAGAAATCACAGAGAATATCAAGACTGCGGAGAAAGTGACCAGACAGGCAGGAGCCAAGGCATTCCTGGCACTAGAAGATCCTGAGGTAGCAGCAAACGTCTGGAGAATCCGTGGCTGCCTTGTGAAATCTGTAGAAGCAGTTTCAGAGCAGGAGCCACTGGATATGGTCGTTCCAATCAACCAGATTGACACCTTTGTTAATTTCATCAATGAATATGAGAAGCAGTGCGGAATGAGAATGATCAGCTTCGGACATGCAGGAGACGGTAATGTACATCTGTGTGTAGTCAGAGGTGACAGGGATGATGCCACATGGGCGAAGGAGCTGGATGCCAACCTGACTGTCCTTTACAGAAAATGTACAGAGCTTGGCGGACTGGCAAGTGGTGAACACGGCATTGGACTGAGTAAACAGAAGTATATGCTGGAAGCTGCGAACCCGGCTAATATCGCACTGATGAAGCGTGTGAAGGCAGCTTTTGATGAAAAAGGCATTTTGAATCCGGGAATTTCCTATGATGCGTAGAAAAAGAAATGGAAGTGTATGTATGAAACCTTTAAGTGATAAAACGGCAGGATTTACCGATTCTGTAATCCGTAGAATGACAAGAGTATCAAACCAGTATGGAGCAATTAACTTATCTCAGGGATTTCCTGATTTTGACCCACCAAAGGAAATCACAGATAAATTATCCGAACTTGCCCATATCGGACCTCATCAGTATGCAACCACATGGGGATCACAGACAATCAGGGAAGCGCTTGCCAGAAAACAGAAGCATTTCTCAGGAATGGACGTAGATCCCAATCAGGAGATCGTAGTGACCTGTGGTGGAACAGAAGCCATGATGGCTGCAATGCTTACGGTATGTAATCCCGGTGATAAAGTAGTAGTCTTTTCCCCATTTTATGAGAATTACGGTGCGGATGCAATTCTGTCAGGTGCAGAGCCAATCTATGTACCGCTGGTTCCTCCTGCTTTTTCCTTCGATCCGAATGTGTTGGAGGATGCGTTCAGACAACCGGGTGTAAAGGCGCTGATCCTGTGTAATCCTTCCAATCCAAGCGGCAAGGTATTCACCAGGGAAGAACTGACGATCATTGCAGATCTGGCGAAGAAGTATGATCTCTATGTTATTACGGATGAAGTATATGAACATATCCTGTACAAGCCGCATGAGCATGTATACATGGCAACACTTCCCGGTATGAGGGAACGAACAATCATATGCAGTTCCTTATCCAAGACCTATTCCATCACCGGATGGCGGATAGGATATGTCATTGCATCACCTGATATTACGGAACGTGTCAAGAAAGTGCATGATTTCCTTACAATCGGTGCTGCAGCTCCACTTATGGAAGCAGTCGTTGTCGGACTGAACTTCGGGGATGAATATTATGAAGAACTTCAGCAGCATTATACGCATATGAAAGAGCTGTTCTGCAAAGGCTTACGTAACATAGGACTTTCCTTCGTTGAGCCGCAGGGTGCATATTATGTAATGGTCGATATCAGCGAATTTGGTTATGGCAATGACTATGATTTCGCAGTAGATCTGGCGAGAAAAGTCGGAGTTGGTTCCGTACCGGGCTCCAGCTTCTTTAAGGAAGATGTCCATGATTATGTGAGATTCCATTTTGCCAAGAAAGACGAAACACTGAAAGCAGCCCTGGATAGGCTGGCAGAAATCAGAAATAAGATGAAATAATAATACAGCCTCTACTGGTCAACAGATCAGTAGAGTTTTTTTTTACATGATTTTTACATAAGCATGTATTGAGATATGAGTGAAAATTCGGTAGAATATAGGAAAAGAAGGGGGTATAAGCAAAAGATGAAGTTAAACACAAAACAAACTATCAAAATTGGCTTTGCATTTTTGTCTATCTGTGCCTTTTGGCAGATGTACAATAGTGTAATTCCGCTGATCCTTACTAACACATTCCACATGAATGAGACTTTCTCAGGGGCAATCATGGCGGCAGATAATGTACTTGCACTTTTCCTGTTACCGTTATTTGGAGGGCTCTCTGACAAATGTACAGCGAAAATGGGTAGACGCAAGCCATTTATCCTGTGTGGAACTGTTGTGGCAGTGTTCTTAATGCTTCTGATTCCATATCTGGATAATCTGTTCTTTCAGACACACTCCAATCTGGTGCAGGTGTTATTTGTAGTGATTCTTGGCTGTCTTCTGGTTGCCATGGGAACATACCGTAGTCCTGCAGTTGCATTAATGCCTGATGTGACACCTAAGCCATTAAGAAGTAAGGGAAATGCCATTATCAATCTAATGGGAGCGCTGGGTGGAATCGCATATCTGATCATTGCCAGTGTCCTGTATTCTTCCAAGAGAACTGAGGGTATGGAGCATGTGGATTATATGCCGTTGTTTATGATTGTGTCAGGTATTATGATTATAGCTCTCTGCATTGTGATGTTCGCAGTAGATGAGGCTATGCTTAGTCTTGAGATGAAGGAGTATGAGAATGCGCATCCGGAAGAGAATCTGGCTGAGACTGACAGTGAATCCGGGGAAGAGAAGCTTCCACAGGATGTAAAATGCAGCCTTGCTTTTCTGCTCTGCTCTATTGCACTCTGGTTCATTGCATATAATGGTGTAGAGACATGGTTTACAACCTACGCAGCCAAGATGTGGGGGATGAGCCTTGGTGGGGCTTCCATGTGTCTTACGATTGCAACTGGAGGGGCAATCGTTTCCTATATTCCGGTAGCCCAGCTTGCAAGTAAGATTGGGCGCAGACGCACCATTCAGTCAGGAGTATTGCTGCTTGCAAGCTGCTTTATTGTTGCATTTGTATACACAATGCTGTCTGACATGTTCCACAGCTGGTTATATGTTGTATTTTTCTTCGTTGGGCTTGCCTGGGCGGCAATTAACGTAAACAGTCTGCCCATGGTGCTAGAAATGTGTAAAGGCAGCGAGGTTGGTAAGTTCACAGGTCTGTATTATACGTTCAGTATGACGGCACAAATTATTACACCAATTCTGGCAGGATTTTTATTAAAACATGTAGGGTATCGTACATTGTTCCCATATGCGGCAATATTCAGTTTCGCAGCATTCTGTACTATGCTTATGGTGAAGCATGGAGATATTAAGGTAGAAGCCAAACGTGGATTGGAAGCGTTTGATATAGAAGATTAAGGAGGACAGGGTCATGTCATTTGAGAATTTTAAGAAAAAAGATACACCGCTTGTATGGGCACACAGAGGAGCAAGCGGATATGCACCGGAGAATACGATTGAGTCATTTGGAATGGCAATAGAGCAGGGAGCTGACGGCATTGAGCTGGATGTGCAGCTTACGAAAGATGATGTACTTGTGGTCATTCATGATGAATGGATTGACCGCACCAGTGATGGAAAAGGCTGGGTAAAGGATTATACCTTTGAAGAGCTTAGAAAATTCAACTATAACAGGACTTGTCCGAAATATGAGCATGCGGACATTCCTACGCTGCGTGAGGTGTATGAGCTGATAAAGCCCACGAAGCTTACCATTAATGTGGAGATTAAGTCAGGCGTTGTATTCTATCCGGAAATCGAGCGTAAAGTCATTGCACTGACCAGAGAAATGGGAATGGAAGACAGAGTATTGTACTCTTCCTTCAATCATTATACCTGTGTAAAGCTTCATGAGTTAGATCCGGACTGCTATGTAGGTTTTCTGTATGCAGATGGTCCGATTGACGTGGCTTCTTATGCAAAGAAGCATGGTGCAAATGCACTGCATCCGGCACTTTATAATCTTCAGTATCCCAATTATATGCAGGATGCAGCTAGAAACGGTCTGGATGTCAATACCTGGACTGTGAATGAGAAAGAGCACATGGCACTTGCCTGCCGGTTTGGGGTAAATGCGATTATTACCAATTACCCGGATGTGACCAGACAGGTAATTGCAGACTTTATGCGCTGATTCGTGTTTTTATATAATATAAAAGTACAGTTTACAAGGGACTACACAGAGTAGGTATCTGACGGGAGGGATTCCACCCGTCAGACTGTCCACCAGCTTTTCAATCTCGCTGTCCACATGGGCAAGCTCCACTTGCAGGGCGGCAATTTTAGGGTTTGCCTTTGCCGCTTTTTTTCTGCCCGTCAGCGTTTTGTAGCTTGCCAGCTTCTTTACCATCTGCTGATAAACAACCGCTTCCAGCTCCGAAGTGATGATTTTCCCGCACCCGGCACAGCTTTTATTGTCCAGCCGTTTTGTGCAGCGGAGATATTGCTTCCCCACAGGATTGTTAATGCTCATAAGGGCATACCCGCAGTTCCCGCACTTGATACAGATAGCAGCCGTTCTCCCCGACAATGGCGGCGTGTTTCTCCGTTGGTACGCAAATGCGGTGCTTCCCCAGCCGGGGTATTCCTTTTCGGACGGTCATTCATTTTTCAAGGTGCAGCTCATCGATGAACTACCCTAAGTCTACACCTAAAAGACCGCCCGCCCCGTATATCCATAAGGTCGGAAATCAGCACCAAAAACTCTCTATTTCCACGCTCTCGGAATTATGGTAGAATAGAAAAAACGGAACAAGAAATAGGAAATGATAGAGGTGAACTGAAAAATATGGCATGGTTAAATTTAAATAGTTATGAAAGACAAGAATATGTGGAATTGAGATTGAATGCACCAAAAGCCGAAAAAATATTATTAGAATTCAATCCGCTAAAAATCTCTGATACGCCTGATTGGAACCCTGCGTGGGAAGAATGGCATTGTTATAGAAATCCTTTAAGGATTTATCAGCAGGATTATGAGATTTTAGTTGATTATTTCAACAAAATATATCCTATTAAGGATGCATTTGATGGAACACTTGAGCAGGAATTTAGTGTCTGTTTTGATAATTGGATAGGGAAAAATGATTGGATAAAAATTATTTTCGAAATAGAAAAAGACTTAAACGGTGTTTTGGATGGAGAAAGAATTTTTTTGACAGGCTTTCTTGAATGGTTAAAAGAAGCACTCAAATATTCATCTATCATCGTAGTTGAGGGAAATTTATAAATACATACAGAGTTTCTTAAGCATGGGAGGAGGGAGCGCATGGAACTATCCATACAAGAACGATTGAAAGACCTGCGTGTGGAGCGTGGGCTGACACTGGAGCAACTTGAAGAACAAGTAAATCTCTCCAAGTCTGCGCTGGGCAGCTATGAAGCAAAAGACTTCAAGGACATCAGCCACTATGCCATTATCAAGCTGGCGAAGTTTTACGGCGTGACCGCCGATTATCTGCTGGGGCTGTCCCAAACAAGAAATCACCCAAACGCTGATCTTGCAGACCTGCGTT